>JADEYI010000953.1_pt1 | contig 27500 bp, 13 predicted proteins | sample 8542331 | NCBI WGS metagenome assembly JADEYI01 (sample SAMN16510988, study PRJNA670497) | mine drainage metagenome | isolation source: biofilm near Copperflume 1 | place: Germany: Marsberg coppermine Kilianstollen | collected 2018-02 | reverse complement strand
GCATCGTCTGTAACTCTTCCTCTTCAGCTTCCCCCTGCTCCGCTTCTCTCTGCACTGGTGGAGGCGACGAGACTACGGCGCGTTGGGCTGCGGAGGCAGGGTTCCCGGCGACCACGTTGGCGGCAGATTGCTCGGCTGCTTGTTCAAAGCTGTCCGAAGGATCGCTGATTGATACGCCGCCTGCGGAAGGTGTGCCTGATACAGGGCCCTGCGACTGCTGCACAGTATGAGTGGCTTCGTGCGCCAGCAGGTGCAAGCCCTGGGAGCTTTCCGGGTTATATGCGCCTGAGCGGAAGAAGATGTCGCTCCCTGTGGTAAATGCCACGGCGTCTACAGAGCGTGCCATATGATCAGCTTCGCCGTCAGTATGCACGCGCACTCCTGACATATCCGCGCCGAGGCCCGACTCCAGCTTGCGCTGCAAGCCCCCATCCAGGCTGCTCCCGCCACCCGACTTCGACTGTATGCGGCTCGCAATGCTTTCCTCTTCGACCTGGTCGGTTGCGCCGGAGGCTGACCGTTGCAGGAAACGCTGTACGGCTTTGTTGCCATACGACTGCTGCATCCGCTGCATCACCGTCGTCTGCACAGAGGTGTTGCCGCGTGCGCTCAACTTGCTGTCACCCAGCAGCGACGCGGGGTAATCTGTAGCGGACTCACTACCTGCATCAGAGCGGTGCGCGTGACTTGTATCGTCGTCGAGCCGCTCAGTCTGGCGCTTGAAGCTCTTTTCGTCGTGATCTATGTTATAATCCTCAGCCATAGCCTTACCTCCATTGAGTCTCTGTTGTTACATTTACATTGTCACAGTGAGCAATGCAACTATTATACTACAAGTTGCGCCCTACTGCCTTACAGTAGTTCAGCTTTTCTGCCGAGGGAAAGGAGTTTTCAGGCCGCTCTCCCTTGCTGCCTCTGCGGCCTGCTCTTTTTCCTTCTGGGTGCCATAGACATCACCTACTCGCTTCGCACCTGGTATTTCTAGCAGCCGCACAATCTTTCCTAGAGTGCCGAGACGGTCTCTTGGGCCAAATTGCTCACTGTAAAGCTCACTCTCCTTGCCATCTTCTTCGCCGCGCCTCACAGTGTAGGCGATCATGTGGGGAATGCGCTGGAAGGCCGGAACGTACGGCGATAGTATCTCCTTGTTATTCTCCACGTCCGCATCGTCTATCAGCTTGTCGAAAGGTTTGCCGTCGTCGTAGGTGGCCCGCACGCTGGCGTAGATTTCCTCTCCCTTCTCAACGCGCCCGCGCACTTTGCCCTCGAAGGTATTGAACCAGTTCTGGTTCATGCCGCTCTCCATTGGCACGAGGTTCTCCGCGCCGCCGCTCCCCCCCAGCTTGTCGCCGATCAAGTGTCCTGCATCGAAGGTTGCGCCTATGCTCCCGCTGCTACCTGCTTCTTTGAGTTGATTGTTCAGGCGCTCAATAGCCTCGTTGACGGGCCTGGAAACTGCACGTTGGGCGCTTCCTGAGCGGTCACTGCTTCTCTTGAGCCAGCCGCTTGCTTCGGAGGGCCTGTCGCCATCGGCTTTGTAGCTTATATCCCCAGATTTGCGTTGTGTCTTTCGTGCCTTTATCCATACCGCCTTTAGCAGCTTGATGAGAATTGCTAGCTGCGCTTCTAGCGTCGCTTGCCGGCTGGCCTGGCCGACCGCGAAGAGTTGTTGCTGCAAGCTGGCGCTCAATGACCTTGCCTCAGCCAACTCAGTCAGCAGGAGATTCTTGCGCTCGTCGCTGTCGTCGATCTCGTTTATGCTTGTTTGCACTGTGGCAAGGAAGGCTGCTACGGGCTGAGGAGTGCTAGCGACCATCAGTTCAGGCCGCCCGCTTGCATTGCTGGTATAGAGGCGATGCTTCTCTCCATCTATGCTGAAGCCCGCCGAGACTCCTACGGGGTGCAGAGCGGATTGATCGGAAGGCGCGCCTCCCCCTTTTCCTTTGCCACCGAATATGCGCTTGCCCATCTTCTCAAGCCGGTTTCGTACTCCGCCGACTACACCGCCCACTTTCTCCTTCACCGCACCCGCAATTGCGCCGGCTCGGCCCTTTACCGCTCCTACTACGCCCATTATCCTGGAACGAACCTTGTCTGCGATCTTCTTTATAGGAGTGAGGATAACTCGCAGCGCCTTGTCAATTGCCCGCCCTACGACATCGCGAACCTTAGAAATGATTTCCCTCACTTTTTCAGCTATTCCGCCCAGGCCGATTATATCGGCCAGGAAGCTGATCGCTACGGGCAGGATGCGCGCAAGCGTCTGGTCGATTGCGCTTATCGCCCCACCTATGCTTCCGGCTGCTATCTCGGATACCGACTGTACCACCGACTGACCAACGGCGGCGATCTGCGCCCCACGCTCTTTAATGAAGACTATTACCTGGTAGGCGGCGTTCGCTATTTGGAAGATCGCTCCGGCGGGGTTGAACATGCTTGCGACCTTGATCACTGCTTGAGTAACCACCTTTTCGATGACCCAGTTCTTGATGCCGTCAAAGACCACCGACTTGAGGTCGCCCACGTAGTCTGCGGCCTTCTCCCACAGCCCACCAACACCGCCGCTGACGAACTGCGATACCATGCTCCAAGCCCTGTCAAGTAAAGCAGGTCCCTGGCTCACGGCTTTGGAAGCCGCACCGTACGCCGCCTCCGCGCCTTCGACATTTTCCTTGCCGATGATCCGGGTGACTTTCTCGCGGATCTTGTCTGCCGTAACGCCTATAACCTGCAATACCAGGCTGAAGATCCCCTTCATGTCGAGGGTGGCAGGCATCTCGATGCCCATGCCCGACATCGTGCCGGTAAGCCAGCCGATCAGGCCCTGCTGCAAGTGTTGGGCAATATTGCTGGCAAACTTGCCGAAGCCACCCTTCACTGCGTTCACCAGGTTGCGGAGGAATGTTCCAGGGTTCTTGGCGATCTCCAGCATCAGACTGCCCGCGTTCTGCAAGAAGCCAACTATAGTGTCTATCAGCCCCTCATCTATCCCCGCCAGCTTGAGGCCCTTCTTGATGAGGACAAGCGCACCTTCCGCAAGCCCGCGCCCCAGCGCCTCCGCCGCACTGCCTGCGATGTCGAGCGCCTTGCCCACGAGCCTTTTCGCGCTGTCGAGGGCACGAGAGGCCATATTCTCTGCTGCCTGAATCGCTTTTTCCGCCAGCTTCTTGACGTTGTCGAGCGCGGTGGTGGCTAGCTTCTCGGCGTTTTGCAGCGCTCTTGTTGCCCACGCTTTCGCGTTGTCGATGGCCTGGTCCGCCAGGCTCTTCGCCATTTGTAGCGCCTTGTCAGCCATCTTCTTGGCACTGTCAACGGCCTTCTCTGCCAGATTCTTTGCGACATCGAGGGCACGGGCCGCCATCTTCTGAGCGGCCTCCATAGCTCTGCTTGCGAGGCCTTTGGCGGTGTCCATAGCGCGGCTGCCTACAGTTCGAGCAGTATTGAGAATGGTGTTCACCATACTCACTGCCGCGCTACAGATGCTGCCACCGCCGATCCCCCTCGCTGTGTTGAGTATGGAGCTACCCAGTTCCTTCGCGCTGTTCCACGCCTGGCCGCCTAACTCCTTGGCAGTGCTTACGGCGCTCTGGCCCAGGCTTCTTGCGCGCTCCAGAGCGTTGCTGCCGATGCTTTTCGCGCTGGCCCACGCACGCTCGCCCAGCCTTGTTGCATTGTCAAGGAGCCTGCCGGCACTGCCCTTGATGAAGTTGCGCGCACTCTCACCCATCTGCCTGGCTTTAGCCAGCACGTTGCTGCCGAGGCGCTTGATGTTATCAACGCCCCGCGTGCCTGCATTCCTCGTCTTGTCAAAAATGTTTTTACCGGTACTCTTCACATTAGAAAGAGCATTGTTCGCTATCGCCTTTACCGCGCTCATGGCTTTGCTGCCAAGGGTGCCCCCGCCTCCCGCACCAGCGGACGAAACAACACTGCCTGTGCGCTTGCCTTTCTCCATTGCAGCGCTTACCACAGCGCGCGCCTTCTCTATGGCCTTGTTGCCCAGGCCACTTGCAGTCTCCAGCACTTTGCCGCCGAGGTTCTTTGCGCTGGAGAGGGCTTTGTTGCCCACTTCGCCTGCGTTCTTGACCACCTTTGTGCCGATATTTTTGGCGCTGGTCAAGGCCTGCTGGCCGACATCGTTCGCGCTCTTGATAGCACGCCCGCCTATTTCTTTGGCACTGTTGAAGGCCTGGCTGCCGAGGCTAAGGGCACTCTGCCCGGCCTTTTTACCAACACTCTGGGCGGTGTCGAAAGCCTTTTGGCCGAGGTTCTTACCGGTGTCGAAAGCCTTTTGGCCGAGGCTGGAGGCGGTGCTCATCGCCTTCGCGCCCAGATCGCGCACTGTATTGAAACCATTCTGCACAGCGCTCAAAACAGAGCCGCCACAACTCTTGATACTCTCCCAGGCCGAGCTTGCGGCATTAGCGATTGCAGAGAAGGGATTCCAACGTTGGACAGCAACTGAGCTGCTGGTGCGCCATATGCCTGTGGGGGTGCGAGCAGCCGCAAGGCGCTGGACGCGACTGACAGTGCGCGCCAGCCGCGTGATGCGCGTTCGTGCAACGGAGAACCGGGAGCGTTGTACGCGTCTCGTCTGCTTTAGAGTCGCAGATGCTCTGTGATCTGATTTAGCGATACGAGACGTGGGAGTGAGCGTGGCTCTGGCAAGAACAGGTTGTTTATCAGGCGGCGTCTCGCTCAGTGGGGCAATGAGTGCTGCGGTCGTTTCAGCCAGCGCCTTCTGCTCAGGTGGGCAATCACAGGCTACTGCGCCACAACGTTGAACCGCAAAGGGATCATTGAGGGCGACTTCAGCGACTGCGGACCCATTTACGTTGTGCTCAGAGATAGATAAGGGCCGGGCTATTGCCGCTGTGCGCTGCAAATAGCGCTGCACAGCATGGTTGCCATGCGTTTGCTGCACCTGGGCGATTAGCACAGCGTTCACACCACTGTTCCCTCGACCGCGAAGTCGAGCGTCGCCAAGCATCTGTGCGGGATATAACGGCTTCTCCTGAAGAGCAACAGGCGCGTCAGACTCGTGCGTGGCACGCTCAGAATGGGCAGTCTGTCGCTCTGCATTACGCTGCTGCCGCTGGTTATTTGCCGTCTTCTTGCGTGTTTCAGCCATGCACTTACCCTGGTCGCTAAAGCTGTTGTTTCGCCCTAATTATATACTCACGTTGTTAAGCAGAGGTTTGCCGAACGTCTAGCTGAAGCGCCCTATGCCTCCCTATATTCCACCGATGATTGCCTATCCATTTTTCGCCTCGGCAGGAGCAAAGAACGCTTCCTCCTCACCCAGGAGCTTCAGGTAGCCTTGCCAGGGGCCGTCCTGCGTCACGGCGTTGGCAAGCTCTCCTGTGGCGGCAAACAGTTCACTCAGGGCTTGCGCCGCTTTGCCACGCTCTCTATCCATGTCAAGCTCACGTAGCTCTTTTAGAGCATTCGTAAAGCTGATTAGGGGCGCGCCTTCTGCCTTGAGAGAAAAGCCTGTGCCGACAGCCTTGCTGAGAAGGCTGAACTTCTGACTTGCATCTTCGAGTCGCTTTTGTGCCTCCGCACCAACCTCGGAGGCGGCTGCCTTCTTGCAGATGTCTTCAGCTTCGTCAAGTTGCGCCCGTAAAATCTCGCTGCTCTGGTCGTCGTCCTTTGCGAATAGGCTATTCGAGGTTTCGGGGGAGCCCCCTTTGTCATCCTTATTGCCAGAGCCTTTACCCGTGTCGTTATCTGCTTTCTTTGTATCGGGCATTCGTTGTATAAAGGCTGGCGGGGCTGAACGCTGCACGACGCGCTGGGCGTATCTATTGCCCTGGGTCTGCTGTAGCTGTGTTATCGCTGCCGCCTGAACCGGGGCGTTGCCACGCGTGCGCGACCCGCGTGCGGCAAGTAGGGCTGGGCTGAACGCAGGGTCGTCAATACGGGGACGCGCAGCTTCGGGACCGTTGTGTTGCTCACAGGCCTTTTGTACGCTCCTGCGCTTCTTAATACTCTCTTCGACTTCCGGATCATATTTTCCAGACATGTAACCACGCGATCCCTTGCCGTTGCTTGCCTCAGGCAAGCAACGGAGAACGACACTACATGACGTTGCCTGCGCCGGGTGTGTAGTTAGAACCCATGACGTTGGTGGCGACCAGGGTATCTGCTTGAATGATGCCATTAACTTTAGTGAAAGGGGCGTTTATTGTCACGACGCCACCACTTATATCGACCGTGCTGCCCGCTAGCTGTGCGGGGCCGCCCGAACCGCCACCAGTCCCACCGCTGCCAGCGGTCGATGTGGCGCCGGATACAGGCGCGAATGGCCCCAGGACATCATTGCCACCAGCATCTTCAGCTCGCTGAAGCGCCATTTGTGTTGCTGTCGTACGCTGTATGTAACGCTGTAGCGCCCTGTTGCCGTATCTTTGCTGCGCTCTCTGCATTACCGCAGCACGCACAGGTGCATTGCCGCGAGCATTTGCTCTCGTCTCTCCCATAAAGCTTATGGGATATGTCGTTTCGCCCGGTTGAGACGCCTCGTATTCGGGCGTTGCGTCGTGCTCAACAGCGCGCGCTCTTGAGTGTTGGTCCTCGTGGTCCCTGAGGTCTCTACTCTCATCAGCCATTTATTCTTCTCCTTACTGGTACGGCCTTAGCAATCTGACGCGGCGACGGCTACAGACGTGCGCAAATCACGGTTAACTGGGCGCTTGTGCGCTTTCGGATGACCTGCTCAGGTGGGCGTAGGGCCCGAAATCGCTGTCGGCGATTAGCTTGCCTATCTTCTGGTGCTCGCGGCGGGTGGCTCGCACAAGGTGCGCCATATTGATTGATGTGCCCGCTTCTGCTGCGAAGAAAGCTGCTTCTAATATAATATTCTTGATGTTACCACCGCTTAGCTTGAACTGCCTGGCGAGAAAGGCCAGGTCAGCATCAGGTGAAAGTGGAGCTTCAACAGGGAATGTACGCTGCCAGATTTCGATCCGGTCCGGTTCTTCTGGCATTGGGAACTCTATCGCACCGTGCAGACGGCGGACGAAGGCGTCGTCCATGTTCTTGCGCAGGTTGGTGGCGAGTATCACGATGCCATCGTACTCCTCCATACGTTGCAGCAAGTAGCTAGTTTCTATATTGGCGTAGCGGTCGTGGCTATCCTTCACCGCTGATCTCTTGCCAAAGAGCGAGTCTGCCTCATCAAAGAAAAGTATAGCGTTGCTTGTTTGCCCTTCGCGGAAGATCTTTTCCAGGTTCTTTTCGGTCTCGCCTATGTATTTGCTAACCACCCCCGCCAGGTCAACCTTATAAATCTCAAGACCGAGGTCAGTCGCCACCACTTCCGCAGCCATAGTTTTGCCTGTGCCTGGGTGCCCGGCAAAAAGGACGTTGAGACCCTTCCCACCTGCCAGCTTGCGGTCAAAGCCCCACTGCTCGAAGACCATTGGGCCGTAGCGCACATGGTGACACATCTCTTTGAGCTGTGCCAGCCTGTCGGCGGGCAGAACGAGGTCGGCCCATGTATAACGCGGCGTAACCTTGCGCGAAAGAGCGCCGAGGCCCTGGTTCGAATGAGCGCGACAAGCAGAGAGGAGATCACGCATGGTGATTTGTTCATCGCTGCCTGAGAGAGCCCCCCGCCAGGTTGCGGAATGGCGTGCGCTCCCTGCCGCCGCTTCGATCTGCTCGCCGGTGAGTCTGAACGCGCCGGAGAGGAGTGGCAAGTCTACATCAGCCGCGAGGTTGCCTGCCCCACCGAGGGCGTCCTCCCACAGGGCGCGGCGCTGCTCATTTGTGGGTGCTGGAAAGTCAAGCTCCACTGTAAGAGGGCCGCCGTTCACGTAAATAGGCGCTGAGGCTCGAAGATCGAAGAGGACGCAGCCGCGCCACTGTGCTAGCAGGCGGCCTGTTTCGGCCGAAGGATCGGGCGCGCCGTCGTCGTGCCTGGCGAGCATGGCATCCGCATCTTGCCACAAGAGGATACCACCTTGCAGGCGTGCCTCACGCAAGGCGCGGTGCAGAGCCTGCCGGGTGTCGCTCACAGCGGCCATGAGCATGGGCGTATCAACAGTTAGTAGAGGAACGTCGAGAGAGGCTGCCAGTTGATGAGCCACTTCAGATTTTGCCTGACGCTCAGGCCCGCGCATCCATAGGGCCAGACCACTCGCTGGATTTTTACCGGACTCCCCTTCACTGGCGCGCGTCTCGTGACGCGACCCCGCCAACGCGGAGCGTGCCATTCGCTGCAATGAGGCCATTTGAGGCCAGCCGACGGCCCAGTCGCCTGTCCTGTGCACCGCACGCGCAACAGTCAGCGCACCTCGCAGCCCCGGGTCGGGGTCATCCTGCCCTAGAAGGTAGGAGGCAATGCGCGGGTCCAGAGAGAAGGGGCGCGCCAGCAAGGGCGCATGGGAATGTGCGCTCTCATCGAGATTGACCAGCAAATTGCTTCGTAGTGAAGCCTCAGGGCTGAGCAGAAGCCGAGCGGCCAGCTTGTCAGGTAAGCCGGGGCACCAGAGCGCCACCACAAGGTCCAGGGTGCAGTACTTCTTTGTAACATCGTCCTGTACGTAGCTGTAGAGGTTGCCATATGCCAGGTCTAGCTCAGGGGCAAGGGCCGTCAATATGATGGCTTGCTCCAGACGGCTGAGGCCGAAGACCTTGCCCAATGTTGACAGGCGGCTCTCTTGATGCGCAGTGAGACCTGCGGCTACCTCCACATAGCTCTTGTCTGTCTTAGCGGGGCCGAGGCCTGCCAGCCAGCTATCCACATCGCTTTCTTCGATGAGGAGCCCACGCTGCGTCGGGTCCGTGTCAGGGGCCTGTGACATTCTAAGCCGGTCAATAGCCGATGTGAGGCGCTCATCAAGGAGGCGCAGGTCGGCCAGCAGAGCGTCCATGATCGAGGAGCGTTCCGCCGGCCTGGTGACTGTTGTGGTGGTACGTTGTTGCATCAACTCCCTACTGTGTCTTCTTCACTTCGACCACGTCGCAGTTGTTAAAGGTGCCTTTCGGGCTGCAACTTTCAAAGGTCCAGATCTTGGTGTCGTCCCCGAAAAAGTAGATCTGCTGCGACTGCTTGATGAACATCAACTGACCTGTGGTGGTGCGTTGGTGCGAGTTACCCAGGCCATCGTACCATTCGTCTTCAGCGCATTTGCCAACCACGTTCTCGTACTTGAGGCGCACCTCATTGAAGCCGGGGCCTGATGCGCAAGCCACTTTCTCGGCTCTCGTTTGACGGAACATCCCTGCGATGGCACTGCCAAAGTTACAAGCCCAACCACCTATAGGCTGCGGTAGAGAGCAGAAGTTTGGTTTGCTAAGCAGCACAGCTAGCAGGAGGAAGAGGACGACGAGAGCGATCAGCGGTTTCTTCCAGTTGCGTATAGGCGGTTTATGCACAAGCTCGCCTTGCACTTCCTTCGCGTCCTTCTCCTCGCCGTCTACGGGCATGGCTATTATGCCAAACTGGTGGCGTTCACCCTCGCCGATAAGGTGTAGACCTCGCGGCTTCACAGTGACGGGGACTACCAGTTTGGTGCCCGGCTGCACAGTTGGAGTGGCATTCTTGAAGTTGTAAACCAGGTTAGACTCGGCGTCGCGGCCCGAAAGCTCAATTGCAGCTTCGCCATTGCCACCGTTTGTGATGCTCAGGCGATATTTACCCCGGTATGCCGTCACTCTCTTAGGTGCAAGGTCTATCTGAAAGTTGGCGTAAGAGCCGACCTGCACAACGCCTTTGGTAACACCTACGAGCGTGGGGTCGGCGTGTGAGCGTGCCCGCACCACGAAAGTGTAATGCCCCGCCCGCGTGTTGCTCCCCTTGGGCGGGTGCAATTTGATAGGGATCGGAGCGCTGTCGCCCGGGAAAAGGGAGACGCTTTGCACGCCGATGGTGTACCAGCTTGGATCGAGGTTCTCAATCTCGATGCTGTATTGGTCAACCGTGTTACCTGCGTTGCGCACATTCGCGGTCATCTCGACCGGTTCGGCCCCGGCGACCACCTTGATCTCAGGTGGCGTGAGATTTATCACGATAGGTTCAGCAGACGCCGGTGACTGTTGTATCATAGTTACTCTCCAATCTACTATCTGTTGTTGCTACTTTTCCAGGTACACATTTACCTGCTCGCCACTACCCGTCAGGAGGTAAGGAGCGTTCAGCATTTAGAAGCTCCTGCTGCGGCACAGAGGAGACGACTACCTCGGAGGCGATATCAACGGGCAACCCATTGCCTGTCCCCTGGGCAGCGCCATTGGCGAAGCAGATTTGCAAGCTCCAGCCGTTCAGCTTACCCCCACTGGCCGGGGCGGGTCCGCTTGTCTGTAGCACCAGCGTCCAGGTACCCGCAGCATCAGCCCCCTGCAAGGCAGCAAGCGCATCAGGATCGGGCCTGAATGTGCCCGATATATTTGCGTCGCAATATGCCTGATCAATGCGGCGGGGCGCGGAATCGGCAAAGGTAGCGTTCATGCGCGCACCACCACGGCTGTTCAGAGAAGAGCCGCACGACCAGTTGAATAGCTGTAGTTGTGCGCCGCTCGGCGAGACGAGGTACCCGCCTACTATCGCGCCGGGGGCGTCTTTCTCTATGTCCACGCTTACCTGGATGCTGCCCATCGCACCCTGCCGAGGCACGTTCACAGTTGATCTGATTATACCGCCTGCGGCGGGGAGTGTGGAAGAACGTGTGGAAGCCCAGGTGCTGCACTCAGGCAACGGCGGCGGCGCTGTTCCAACCGGCGCAGGCACTATACCGCTCGTTGGACGAGTGGCGGGTGTACGGGTGGGAGCATCACCAACGCCTGCCGTGGGCGTTCGCGCAGGGCGAGCGGTGAGGGCAGCAGGCGGGGCGGTTGGGGCGGCAGTCGCGCTGGCTGTGAAGGTAGGGGTCGTTGTAGAAGTGGAGGTAGGGCGCTGGCCGATTCCGATTGCCCGTGTTGCGGTCACGCTTGGGGTCTGCAAGAGAGGCGTCGCTGTTGGAGTACCCTGTTGCTGGCCGCCGATCAGGTAGCATATATCCAGGCCCCAGCTATTTAGCTGGGCGGTGCTGGCTTGCGTCTCTATGCGAAGCTGCCATGTGCCTTGTGCCTGCTGTCCGTTGAGGCTCGACAGGGGGCCGGGGTCGGGGCGGTAGCTGCCTGTTATGTTCTGGTTGCAGTAGGTCGTGTTTATGTTCGTAGGAGCACCGTCGTCGAGGGTAACGCTCATAGTGCCTGTGTACGGCACGGTGCCACAAGCCCAGTCGAGCAGCACAACCTGAGATCCGCTGGGCGATATCAGCGTAGCACGCACGTTATCAGGAGTGTCCTGGGTAACTTTATCTAAAGCGAGATTAACAACTCGGATCGAGTTGATAAGCCCCGGCTGTTGGATTGTTAGCGTCGAAGTAACTACACCAAAGATACCCACGGGGAGAGGAACATCCGAGCTGTTTGTTGTCGCGCACGCGGGCAAGGTGGCAGTAGCGGTAGGAGTAAAGGTCGGGGTAACTGTGCTGGTCCTCGAAGGTGTTACTGTCACCGTAACGCTCGCGGTGGCGGTGGTTGAGGGTGTAACACTGCCGCAGGGTGGCAAGGCAAAGGTCAGCTCGAGGCCTGTTCTCAGGCCGCCTGTGTTGCACTCATACTGAGCTATCCGGGCGCCGGCATCCTTCTGTGCGCCGACAGTGACGCCGCTTCCGGTGCCTGTTGACCCATAGATAATGTTAAAAGCCTGTGCGGGCGAAGTGACCGAGTTTTCGTATAGCTGCACTTCAAAGTTGACGTAGACGGGCGAGGGTGTAGGCGTAGGGGTATTGGTGCTCGTGGACGTTGGCGTCGCGGTTGAGGTATTGGTGAGAGTAGAAGTTGGTGAGGCGGTGGCGGTGCTGGTGGGGCACGGGATGAAGCTTGACGTCTCTGCGGTATTGGTCATGAGATTGGGCGTATTTCCGCCCGCGGCAATCGACCTGTCGGCGACGTTGCCACCGGCGAAGTCAGAGCGCGCCATGTTCATGGGCGGTCCATTTGTGTAGGTATCAAGGGCAGGGTCGTAGATAAAGGTGTTAAATGTGGAGTTAAAGTTTGAGTCCTGCCCGCCGAAGATCCATATCTTGTTGCCTACTACCGATGCCGATGCGCCTCTAAGAGCGAGTGGCATCGTCATAACATTCGTCCAGCCGAGGCCGGGGTTTGACATGTCGAGGCGGTTCGCTTCTGCATTAATGTTGCTACCCTTGCCGCCGCTGTCGCCACCAAAAGTGTACAAGTACTGGCCCATCGTCACATAAGCGCCCTGGGAGTTTGGCCGGGTCATGGTCGTGGGTGTAGTGTAGCTGTTTGCCTGGATGTCATACTCGTAAGTTCGGCCATCGGCGAAGCCAAAGAGCGACTGCTTGCCTCCGGCCACGAAAATCTTGCCGTTGTACGCGCCCGCGTAGGTGCCGAAGCGGGCATCTGGCATAGGGGCGCCCTGGCTCCACTGGCCTGTAGCTGGATCGAAGATTTGAGTGTTGTTGCGATAGATGTCGGTATCGTTGCCTCCGAAGGCGTACACCTTACCGCCTGTGTCTACCACCGACATCGATTGCCCTGCCGCGGGCACGGGCGCCATTGTGTTCCAGCTATTGGAGGCGGCGTTGTACTGATATGTATTCGCGCCTACGACGGAGGGGGTCGGTTGCCCATCAGACTGGAAGCCTCCAACTGAGTAGAAGTTAGTGCTGTCACCTGCGCCCGCGTTGTTAGCCACCTGCGTGGGCAAGGGTGCGACAAAGGTCCACGGTGCGCCACCCGTGGCACACTGGGTGGGAGTGGCTGTTACAGTGAGCGTACCGGAAGCCTGCGGCACCTTGACTGGCACCGTAGGGGTAGCGGCAGGCTTGCTTGCCTGAGCGCCGTTGGCGGCGTACGCACGCCACTCGATGTTGAAGATTCGGTTTGGCGCTACGCCGGTTACGGAAGTATAGACGCCTGGGATCACGCCACCTGGCGCTCCGCGCACACCTATGCTGCTCGTGTCAAGGTCGTCCCAATAGGGGAAGATAGAGGTGCTAAAACCAGCCGCCGGTAAGCAGCTGTTGTTGGCATTAGGGTTGGCGCTATTGAACTGCAAGTTGCCATTGGAGCTCACATTAAGCGAGTTGTAGGTCTCGCCGTAGACGCGCACAGGGAAGGGCAGGTTCAGCCCCGTCGCGCAGTCGTTGCAATGGTTACCAATATCGTTCTGCCCCGGCGTGATATTCCCGGTCGATTGGCTGATCTGATAGTTGTCAATCACACACTGCGTCGGCGTAGGCGTAGGGCTGGCGGTATCGGTGGAAGTGGAGGTGAGAGTAGGCGTGCCTGTGAGGGTGCTGGTGGCTGTAGAGGTCCCTGTGGAAGTGGGCGTACCCGTCGGCACCATCGTGGCCGTGCTCGTGCGAATAGGAGTGCTGGTGACAGTGGTGGTGGTAGAAGGCGTAGGTGTGGTCGTCACTGTGGTCAGCGGAGTACCGCAGGAGGTCTGTACAAAAGCCAGGCGCAGGCCAGGAACGATGCCGCCTGTGTTACACTCAAGCTGTGATATGCTGCTGCCGGTACCCGCCTGCACTCCAACAGTGGCGCTGTCGCCATTCCCATTCCCCTGACCGTAGGTCACATCAAATTCTTTGTTTGCCGAGTTTTCGTGCAGTTGCACCTCAAAGTTGACACCGCTCGTCGGAATAATAGGCCTGTTGGAGAAGCTAACGAAGTCTGCCTGGGTTGCGGAGCCTCGCGGTCCAACATTGAACTGCCATTCGAGACCCGCGCCGTTGTCAAAATACTGGTCGGGGAAGTAAAGATCACGAAAGCCGGTGCCGGGTCCGGCTGTGTCGCCAATATCGCTCCAAATTGTGCTGTAGCCATTTTCCTCATAGTTAGAAGCTGGGGTAATGGGCGAGAAGATCTGATAGAGCGAGCGGTCCTGCGAGTAACCGCCGATTGCGCCGGTCGCCGGGTCGTAATAGCCGTAGCCTGCGTCATTGCCTGCAGTGTAAAGATCAGCTGCATGGAACAAACGCAGACCGGGGTAATTGGTTGTGCCGGTGTTGGTGATTGACCAGTCGTTGCGAATGTACTCGTCGCCGTTAGTGTAGCTGACGCGCTGCGTCAGTTGCAGACCTGTAGTACCCACACCGAGCACCGTTGTCACTACATAGGGGTTACTGGCACTGCCGTCGCCTGCCAGCATGTGGCTGATAGGTGTGTACGTATTTGGCTGCCGCCCTGCGGGTACGTACTCCGGTCCCCAGACCTGAACCGCGCCACCAGGGGCTTGCACCCACAGATATGTGCCCTCAGCATAGCCCCCGAAAAACTGCTGAACGTTGTTGCGATAGACGCCGTAAGCGCCGCTGTCGCGCACGATGACGGAGATGGGAGAGCCCGGGATCGTCAGGTCGCTGACGACTCGGCTTGGGGAATGTGCTACCTCTTTTTGCTTTGTAGGTGGCGCGTCACGCTGCGCGGGCACAGTCGAAGGCGTAGCCGCGCCTGCCTGTTGCGCGCGCCACTCGACATTCAAGGTGCGATTAGGCGCGGTGCCTGTAACCGATGTGTAGATGCCGCAGCCTGAGCAGTTTGTGGTGAGGTCATCCCAATAGGGCGCTATTGCGTAGTTGAGGGCGGAGGTAGGCAAGCACTGGTTGTTGCTCGTAGCGTCACTACTGGCGAACTGTATGTTGCCATTTGAGCTAAGAGTGGCAGCGTTGAAGGTTTGGTCATAAAGTTGGACCGGGAAGGGCAAAGTGATAGTGTTCGCGCAGTCGTCACAATGGTTGCCTGTATCTGTTGTCCCTGCCACTATAGTCGCCCCACTGGAAGTGCTGATAGAATAGCCCGAACCTGGTTGGCAGGTCGGTGTGGACGGCGGAGGTGGTGGCGCGGGTGGCCGAGTGGGGCGGCCACCGCTGGGCGGCCTGGTAGTCGGCGCCTGGGTTACTGTAACGGTAGCTGTGTTGGGCCGAGCCGTTGAAGTAGATGTGGCGGTGCCGGTCGGCACCGTGCCGGTAGCAGTCGGCATAGAGGTCGATGTCTCGGAAGCTGTGCCTGTCGGAAGCAGAGTGGCAACCAACGTCTGGGTTGCCGTCTCGGTCTGCGTCGCGGTGGGAGAGGCGCACGAGCTTACTACCACCACTGTTCCGCTCAGGTTGCTGTCTGTAGTTGACCTGTATGTGTAGGTTCCGGGAGTAGTGAATGTGTAGTCAAAGCCTTCGTTCCGGGCTAGGGCGCCACTATCCCACAGGCCGTTCACGCTTGTGGTTGTGTGTATCTTATTGTCAATATTCGCCCAGTGCACTGTCGTGCCCGCTTGGACAGTGATCTTGTCGGCAAGGTAAGTTGAGTTAGCAATGGGATTGGTAATTCTTCCCAGAAGACAAGCGTTCTTCGACGGCACATTGATGCCACTCGTATCAACCGCGCCACCATTGCCGCAAGTCAAGGTGAAACTCAGCGCGAGGCCGCTATCAATAGCGCTGCTGTTGTATTCGTACTGGGTGAAGTTATTTCCTGCTGTTTTCTCCACCCCCACCGTGCTGCTTTTACCTCCATCATCTACACGGCCATAGACTACGTCAAATTGCTGCAAAGGCGAGTTCTCAAATAGGCGCACCTCAAAGTTGGCGATGCCGCCGTTCGGATAACGAGCACGCCATTCCAGATTGAAGATACGGTTGGGTGCGCTCCCGGAAATCGAGGTAAAGACGCCAAGCCCTGCTCCTGACGTGGTGAGATCGTCCCACTGCGGCATGATTGCATAATTGAAACCTTGCGCTGTGAGGGCGGTGTTGGTGATAGTGTTGGCGTTTGCTACAAAGCCCAGTGTGCCGTTTGAGCCAACTATAGCCGTCGTAAAGGACTTGTCGTAGAGCCTGAACTGGAAGGGTAAGTCTATAGTCGTCGTGCAGTTGTCACAATTTAGACCTATATCAGTGGTACCACTGATAATAGCTGTCTCTGTACCCTGGCCTATCTGGTAGTTGTCTACCTGGCAGGGAGTAGCGACAGGTGTGAGAGTGGCTGAAGCGGACGCGATGCCGGCGGTTTTAGTGGCCGTTGCGGGACCCGTTGTAGCGGTAGAGCCACCCTGAACCGTTATCTTGACCGAGGTACAAATGGTGCCCACGACATTCGTGGCGCAGAGTATATAACGGTGCGTGCTGCCCGGTGTAACACTAACACTTCCCTCGCCGGTAGGAGTGAGGGCAACTGCGGAGCCATCGAGAGTTAGAGATTTAGCGCCTTTCACCTGCCACTTAAGTACAGTACTCTGGCCCGCGCTAATAGAGGTCGCGCTTGCCGTGAAGCTGTTGATCGCCGCCGGGCGTATCAGCAGCACTGTCAGCGTGTCTGTAGTAACGCCGTTGGTGCCCGTTGCCACAAGCTGGTAGCCAAGCAATGTGGAGGTTTCGAGGCCGGGTAAATTGGCTGATGACGAGGATTGATCTACACGCACATCACGCGCCGAACTAACGTTATATTGCAGATTGGGTGTGTCGCTCACAGGCGCGCCGCCCTGCCCAGCCTTCGGCGTGGGTACTACCAGCACGAAATCCTGGACTGATGGAGACCCGGCAGATCCTGCACTGCCAAGAGTTGCCAGGGCCAGCGCGGTTTGCGAGGCGGAGGCGTTGCTAGCAAGAGCCCGCGCTGTCTGGGTTGCGGAGTTACCGCTCGCGGCATTGGCCCTGGCCTGTGCTGTCTGCGCGGCAGCCGATGCAGCCGCAGCTTGCGCCGTTTGCGTGGCGCGCGCGTTCGCGGCAAGCATGTTGCTGCCGTTAGGCTTGAAAAGGAGGAAAAGGAGGAGGGCCAGCACTGCCAGAGGGACTACTATCGCCAGGGCGCGGCGTAGCGTGAGAGGCAGCGCGGCAAGAGCCGCAAAAACAGGCTTATAGACAAGTTCGCCTTGTACTCGCTGAGCCTCGGTAACCTCCCATTCAACTCCCGGCGGGTGGGTGCCGACAGTTACAGCGAAGGAGCGCTCACGCCCGGTCCATATTCGCTTGCGTGGAGTTACCTCCATCGGCATTACTATCGCGGCGCCCGGCGGTATCTCCAATTCATGCTCGATGCTGCCGTTAGCTGAGGCTACCCGATTTCCCATCACAACGGGCTGCGACGCGCCCGATGCGCTGCCCTGGGCTTGTGGTGTCTGGGCCTCAGACGCAGGGCGGGATGTGCCGAAGGTGTAAGATAGGGCCTCTTCAGGGTCGGTGGCGAGGAGCACGAGGGGCAGCGCAGCATTACCTGCATTGGCAAGAGTTATGGCGTAAGCACCTTTGCGACCACGCACCCGCTTCGGCTCAAGGTCAAGGGAGATGGCCCCCGCGCCTCCTACTGCCGCCAGCGTCACCATTCCCGATGCAACCGCACGTACGGCGGGGTTATCACGCGAGGTAGCAATCAGGCTGAAGCCATGCGCACCCGCCAGCGCTTGCGTCCCCTGTGGCTTGAGCTTTAGCACAACCTGAGATGATTGCCCAGGGAAGAGCCGTACTTCGTTGGCGCTCAACGTATACCACGCCGGATCAATGCCCGCGACTTGTAATACGTAGGCGTCAACAACACTACCTGCATTGGTGAGCGTTGCGCGCACTTCAGATGCTTCCCCAGGGGCCAGATTGAGGCTGCTTCTGTCTAGTTGTATTTCAATTTGAGATGGCATCTGTCTCCTTAGCGGTTAGCATTCGCATCCCGCGGCCGGGCGCTCTACCGGTAAACAATTCTCTACGGCGCGGCAGGTGATGGCGTCGGTAAGCCGGGCTTTACGTTCACAGTAACACTACTCTCGACCTGTCCCAGGCCACTCTTTGCTGTCAGCAAGTATTCGGTGGTATCAGAAGGCTTTACCTTCATGCTGCCCGCAGTTGCCTGATTGGGTACGGGCGTGCCGTCAACCATTATTTGTTCCGAGCGCACTGTGTTCCAGCGCAACGTCACTTCGCAGCCGGGACAGGTCTCAGCAGGCTCCGCCACGAAGCTCTTAATCTCAGGGGGGCGCATCAGCACAATGCCGCCGCTGCGTGTAACCACGTCCTTGCCGTTGGTTGCCGAGAGGACCAGCGCCTGGTCAGAGGTGGTATCCACAGCCTGGGTGCCCGAAATGGGCACCGTCTTATTGTTGAGTGTGACCGTCAGAGCATTGGTTACATTCCACGAAACCTGCACTCCGCCGTCAGCGCCCGTGCCGAAGTCGAAGCGCACTATACGTAGCGGCCCGGCCAGCCCGGTTCCGGGCGTACCGCCGGTATTCGCGGCAGCAATTGCGGTCTGTGTCGCGCCTGCGCTAGATAGCAGCGCCAGTGCCGTTTGCGTGCCACTCGCGCTGCCGGCCAGAGCGAGCGCGGCAGCAGTTTGGCTGGCGCTCGCGGCTGACGCCAGCGCGGTCTGGGTAGCGCCGACATTCAACGTATTTGCCGCTATCTTCGGCTGGTTCTGCGGCCTCAACAGCAAATAAAGGAGCAGCCCCAGAATTACCAGCGGCAGTAGTACCCCCACTACGCGGCGCATAAGGAGGGGCATGGCCGACCACCAGGCGAATATCGGGTGGTAGAGCAGTTCCGCGCTGGCTTTGCGTGCTTCGCTCGCCTCCCATTCTACCCCCGGCGGCGTCGCGGCTACTTCGAACTTGAACGGTTTATCGCGCCCCGTCCAGATGCGACGCCTGGTCTGCACACTGAGAGGTAGGTCCACGCGGCTGGCGGGTGGGACGGTGAGCGTCAGGTACCCCTGTGAAGCCTCCGTGCTTGATGCGCTCCATTGGGTTGTCACCGATGTTGCTGCGGAAGGGACGCTTTCTCCGACAGGGCGGCCAACCGAGATGTTGGTTTGCGGCGCTGCAGGACTCCCCCCTGCACGGGCACGGTCGTTTAGCCGCGCAAGCCGGGCTGCGCCAAAGGAGAAGAGGAGCATCTCTTCAGCATCGGTGGGCCGCAGCACCACTTCGCGAGCCACATTGCCGTCGTTGCTCACAGTGGATGTGAATGTTGCGCGGCGGGCTACAATACGCTGAGGTTCGATAGCAATGGAAAGCTCGCTTTGCGCAGCTATCACAACCTGCACAGCGACAGAGGTTGATTCGGTTGGGGCGTCGCGGGAGGTCGCAATAACTTCTGCCGTGTAGGTGCCCGCGTTCGCCAGGGAAGCGGCAGGTGCGCGTAGCTGCAAGACGGCGGCTGCTTTGGCCCCCGGGAAGAGCGACACTCGCTCCGGTGTCAGTGTGTACCAGCTTGAGTCTAATCCACGCACTTGCAAGTCGAAGGCGTCAACAACTCTGCCCATGTTCACTACCGTGATCTGGACTAAACCGACCCCGCCAGCGACCATATCTACTGACTTCGCATCTGTGGTTAGGCCAACGCGAGTAGACATATCTTAGCCCCTCCTATCGCTCCGCTGAGCACGCTGGGCATTGCCCCGGCGCACCAGTGCGTAAGTTAACATGTTTTCCGCGAACTCTACGGCTGTTCGTATGTCACCGCGGTTCATCGCTTTGTCAGGCGTGCCGCCATTCCAGGCGCATGTGTAATCCGCGGTGCTGAGGAGCAGTCCGTCGGCTTCGATAAGCTGGCCGGCGGCAGCCCCCGGGGGAGGCGCTGCGAAGATATGGCGCGCAGTAAGCAGAGGGTGCTGGCGCTGCACGGGCTGAGGCTTGCGACCCACGGCCTGCGCGAGGAGGGCAAATACTTTCTGCACGTCCCCGCCCCCAGCGGCGCAGCCTTCTACCAGCATCACACCACCACCATCAAGAAAGGCTTTCAGCTGCTTCTTTTCAGGGTCGCTGAAGCTAGTGTTGGGGCTTACAGGCATCAGCAACAGATCGCAATCGAGAGGCTCGTCACCCGTGCCCTGCGGCTGGTCGCGGCGGCGTAATCGCCAATCAACGCTGGCGCTCAGCTCGTCAAAGAGGTGCTTTGGCCCTGGCAAGTGCTGGACAAGAGATGAGCCTACATCTGCGGGTTTCCAGATGCCGAGGGTAGTGCGCAGGCCTGGGCGAATAGCGGCCTGTTCACGGTAGCGCGTATCAATCTCATCTTGCTTGGGGTAGACCGGATCGGCAGCATCCTTGATCGCTTTCTTACCTGCGCTTTGTTGGATGCGCGCCAGTTCAACGTGCGCCTGGTCGGGGAGGCGGTCACGCTCGTAGATAGCGTAGGCTTCGAGGATCCTGCTCGGCTGCTCAGCGCCGTCTTCGATGGAGATCACATTCTCGGTCGGTATCTCACGGAACATCAGCACAAGGTAGCTCTGTCCCGCTTCCTGACTGGTGATCTGGTAGCGGAAGGGCTGAGCAACGATAATCAGCCGCCCTTCGGGGTCAACCGCCACGCCCGGCCTGATCCAAACTGAGCGATCCGCAGGGTCGGCAGCATCTACCTCAAGGCCCGTCACTATACCCCAGCCATGCATGGCGAGCGCGTGCGCTTGCCCGGCAACGCGATGGTAATCATGCGAGTCGCGCCAGGTGCCTGCGTCAATCATCAGGCCCATAAACGGGTTCACCCGCTTTAGTTGTACACGGGGAACGGCGTTGTCCATTTGTATAACTCCTCTGGTTCTCTGAGTGGCGGGGGGCCTAAGCATTCGCCCGGCCCGCTAATCTAAAACAACGGTGTGAATGGGCTTATCTTGCGGCCCTGCCTCTTTTCTTCTCTTTGTTTATATCGAGTTGTACGACGCGCAATATGTAGCTCGTCTCAACAGGCTTATCAGCCTCGATTATGGATTTCAGTGTGTCAGTGTCCAGTTTCCTGGGATCAGGCACGGCGATGGTGACAGTAAAGACGTGCTGGCGCTCCTCGCCTATCGAAGTGTTCAGCCCCAGGCGCGCATCAGGGTCCAATCGGAAGCCGTTAGTGCGCTCCTGTATAAAAGGCGCTCCTCCTGCATAGATGCCGAGGTGACGTTTCAGCCCTGCTTTTGTGCCACGCAGACGGTAGAGCGCGGCGGTGGCGGCGACCAGCGCGCGCCTCTTGGGCAGGGGCCAGTCCTCACCCTCTTCGTCAAGATCAACCCATATCGCCATATATTCGAGCAAGTCGAGCGGCGCGGTCATAGGATCGAAGTAGTAAGGCTGGTTATCAACCATCACAGAGATCGGGTCGAGCACTTCCTCAAAGATCCGCAAGAAGCGGCCAACAAAGGTATCCATTGAGTAAATGGCAGGCAGCAAGTCAAGGTAGGTAGAAGGCTCCGGTTCCTTGCCATCACCATAGAGAGGCGGTTTGTGGCCGTTGGTCAATGGACCCGTTGGGATAGCGGGCACCACCGATATGGCTGATGTTAGCTCGGTAATACGATTACTCATTTGACGTTTACCATATGGCTGAACGAGGCCAGCAAGCCGTTACGTGGGCATGTGACCGTTCCCTCAACACGGGAGCGAGTGCCGGTCGCTGTGTCGGCCACAAAGAAGCGCACCGCTTCCACGTACTCCACCCCATCAACACTTTGCACGAGAGCTGTAATCTCCGATTGAAAGAGGTTGCGCTCCCAGGGCCAGCCGGTCCCATCAGGCCCGCCATTAACCGGATTTATAAAGCTATATAATGAGCGCTCGATAGTAGCCTGGAGCGCATCTTTGTTAATGCGTTTCCGAGACTTTACGTCAACCTCTACGCAAACATAGCGGTAGTCCGGCGGGTCGAGCTGCAACAAAGCTGTGATCAGCCTGCGAGCATTCAAGTAATCCATGACTTCCTGCCGCGTCCGATCGCCGAGACGCAACTCTACAGGCGGTATAGGCGTATCGGTATGCCCGCTTGATGGCACCACCAGCAGTTTGATGACACTTTTGGCGGCTGCTACTTCTTCCGGCGTAGGTGGTATGCAACGCGCTCTGGATACCTCAGGCGTCGCCTGCATCGCCAGGTACTCGAAGTCGTCGGTGGTCACAGCACGCGAGCGAGCACGCAATATCTGTGGGCCACGAAGCATAGCCATTTCCAGCGTTTCGGCGTCTTCACCGCCGATAGCAGGCGCACCATTGGTGACGCTGGCTATATAAGGTATAGATGACTTAAGGACGTTGATTGCGCTTGTGCCAACGTTGCCCTTTGTCCCCCCTCCTGTCCGATAGCGGGTGAAGCGCAACAGGCTGCCTAGAGGCGGCACAGAGCCGTATTGCAGCTCGCGCCCGCCGGCATCTCGTATGGCCGGGCCGAAGCGGATGATACCCGTCAGGCTGTCGAGTGTGTAATGCATATCGCCAGGGCGTGATGCGCCAAAGTCGGGCACCTCTTCCCAAGCAAGGAAAGAGCCATCCTCTTGTTCGACTTGCAGCACCTCGTCAGGTCGCCGCTCAAGGACGGGCGGATAGTTCAGCAGCCACTCTTGTCCAGGCTTGCCGTTTGAGCGCCCTAACACTTCGTTTTCAATCCGTTCTACCTGGCTGGCGGGCACAATGCCACCAAGGGACACTGTCTCTACCTCACGCAGGCGTGGGGCAGCAGAGTAGGCGGGCTGGCGAGGGCGCGGGGCGGTCGCCCGGCACCGTAGCCAGAAAGCCACGCGCCCATCTATATCGCGAGGCCGCGCACTATATGGCACATGCAGGATCACTTCACCCCCCCTGTTCAGGCCACCTGTGGTGTCCGACTCCATGTAGAGTGGCACCCACTCCTGGGCCTCAGCATTCCAGCATTCCCAGACGAGGGGTGGGTCCTTGGGGTCAACACCTATACCCTCGATCTGGCTGTCTATGGTCAGGCGCAGAATATGGCCGCGCAGGTCCTCGTGGTACCCATAATAAAGGGCATCGTTTGGCTGCGGTGGGTCCTGGAATATGCCAACGTTGAGAGAAGGATTACGCAGGGCGGGCAAGTAATCGTGGTAGCTCTGCCCATCGCGGCTCACAAGGAGTTGGAAAAGGGTTGGCACGTAGATCGTCATGTCAACATCGGTCGAAAAGCCTATAGATTGCTGCGACTCGGTTCGCACGGTGGCGACTTCCGTGCCTGCCGGAAGGGTCACGGTATCGGGCTGAGGTCCACTGAGGTAAAAGGTCACATCGGTGCGTGCCGGGCGAGGCGGCTCCAGCTTAAGTCCGAGCATCTCCAGCCACTTGACGTAGTTGCGTTCAGGCACACGGTTTATACGGTAGAGAAGCATATCCACCATGTAAGCAAATAGCTCAATTAGCGTCACTCCTGGATCAGAGACGTTGTGGTCCGTCCACTCAGGACAGTAGCGCGGTATCTGGCGCTTGGTCTCATTTACCAGGTCTTGAAATGTGCGGTCGTCCAGCTTAGGAACGGGCAATACCATTATTCACTCCGCAATTCTAATATAAGTATCAGTCGCCGCGATGTAGCTTATGAAAGTCGCATCTATCTATGTTACTCGGATCTTATCAGGTAGAACGGATAAACCAGGTTGCGCATGTCGTTGGTGGCGCGCACGCGGTAATGGACGTTGATGAGCAGTTTGTTGCGCTCATCAGGGTCGGTCTCCACAAGCACCTTGAGTAGCTCTACACGCGGCTCCCACCAGCCTATCGCTTCGCTAACGTAGGTTTCTACCAGTCCAGCGGTAGTGGCGTTATTGGGAGCAAAAACCAGGTCGTGTATGCCACAGCCGAACTGCGGGCGCATATGACGCTCGCCTTTAGCGGTGCTAAGTATGATTCTGATCGCCTCATCTATATCGAACTCGTGCCTGGAGAGGGCGATCCCGCCCGTAGGGCTGATCCTGAGTGGGAAGGACCACCCGCTGCCAAGAAAATCTCCATTGTCCATCCTCTGTATGCTCCTTGCTGAGCCTCTGCATCTGTAAGGCGTGTGAAACCGCGGCTGAGAGCCGAGTGCCCCGACTCTAGTTGATCTTGACCAAACTGCCCTGTATCTTAACCATGGCCGTAGCGGTCACATCGGTGGTCATCCCCTGTATCTTGGCCCCACCGGTGTCACTCGTGGCTTCGACGCCGGCGAGACCTTTTATGGTTGACTTGCCGGCGCTGGCTTCAATAGCCACATTGCCGAGGCTGGCTTCGATAGCCACATTGCCGTTGTCGCTCTTAACACCTATGTTTTGCTGCCCCTGAATATCTACTTTCCCCATTGTGGCTTTGATGCTGATGTTGCCTTCCTGTGAAGAGATCTCAAGGTCGCCCTTGCAGGTGATGATGATCTTGTTCTCAAGGGTCTTTATCTGCATAAAGTTCTTTTCTGTGCTGTCTATGACGATGATGCCCTCGGTCGGCTCGCCGCTGTCGTCAATGGTGATCTCGTGCCCTTTACGGCTGCGGATCACACGGCGTATCGTCTGTCCGCCTGTTACCAGCTTGGAGAGTGGCTTGGGGAGTTTATCCACGCCATTCCAGACAGCGCCGAGGACATATGCGTTGCTCGGGTCGCCATGCTCAAAAGCCACTACCACTTCGTCGTTGGCTTCAGGGAAGTAGGCGAATCCCCGTGTAGGTCCCGCCATGCTGCTTGCCAGGCGGCACCAATAGCTCTGGATGTTGTCGCCGAGCGAAGGGAACTTCACCTGCACGCGGCCCAGGTTATCGGGGTCGTTGTTATTCGTGACGATGCCGACCATGATCCCCTTCTCTGTTGGCTTTTCGCCCCCCTTGCCGTTCATCACGTGGCCGTTGCCGCCATTGTTTGAGAGGAGGCCGGTGAGAGAGAGACTACTGCTGCCGCCGCTCACCCAGAAGGTGGTGCTATATCCGTCGGCGGTGTACCGGTGGAGGGCGTGCGTCACCAGATATTTGCCTTTGAAGCGATCTCCGACACCACTGATGTTTACGGCTGAGCCTGCCAGGATCTGAGGATTACCCCCTGCCCGACCTTCGCCCTCCATAAAGCCACCGGCGGTTTTGTCCATTAATGCCTGGGCCATCTTGGTAGCTTCAGACTGATTCACTACCGGCATGTCAACCACCAGGCCCTTTGGTTGTTGCGAGTGAGCCGCCGATACGGTGCTACCTCCTGTCTGCCCATTGTTTGTGCGGTTCTGCATGGTGCTTGTGGGGCTGGAAACCTGGCCGACAATGGCCGCCTTGGTTTTGGGGTCCCAACCACGCACCGTCACCTGGGTAATCTGCTCCACGGTCGTCAGCTTGGGGCGGAAGCGCTCCAGTGTCTCTCCCCACACGAGTGGTATCTCAGGAGGTGATGCAGGGGGTGGCTCAAAGTGCAACTTTTTGCCCTCAACGAAGAGGCGATATCCTATACGCTGGGCACGCTCTGATAAGAACTCCCAATCGGTCTGGTTTGCCTGCATCAAATAGGGGTAGACAATGGATGTGGCTGTCACCTGGCTTGTCAGGCTCGACTGGCTCGCCAGGCGGGTGGCAAGGTCAGAGTCCGTCACGTTCTGGTAGGTAGTCACCACCCTGGTGCGGTTCATCTTGTGTGACAGGTCGTAACCCCTGACCGTAAGGGTAGAACGGATTTCTGCGTTCAACTCAGGCTCTATTGAGGTTATCTCGCCGCGCATGATCTCGTACCGGGTGTTTGTATCCCTCGGACCCACCGAAATCTTGATCTTGCGGCCCAGCTTGAAAAAGTCCTCCTGGAGAATCTTCAAGTCTGGGTCGAGGAGGTGAATTATGAACATGTCGGGCAGGTATAGAGAGTCGTCCACCTCAACGCTTGTGATATTGGCGACAAGGCGCGGCTCCAGGTCGGTGAATGAACCGCTGAGGTCCCCATCGGTCCACTGCACGTACATCTGGTCTATATGGCTTGTGCGCTGCGGCATTCTCAGGTCCTTCTAGTTATAGCTATTTTGCCGGATCATTCTTCGGCTGCGATTTGCAAGTGACGTCTGGGTTCGCGCCTAGTCGTTCAGCGGTGGTATCAAGAGACGTTGGCCTGGCTGTAAATTGCTGGGATCATCAAGATGGTTAGCATCCGCCAGTTGCCGCCAAGCATTGCTTGAGCCGTACTCAGCGAAGGCGATCCAATCTATCGTCTCGCCTTGCTTGACGACGTGCATGGCGTAGCCCTCTCGCCCTCCCGAAGTTGGATTTTGCGCGGGCCATCTTTCAATATCTTGCGCCTGCAAGAAGCGCACGGAAACCAGCGAGCGCACGGGCACACCCGTTGAGAGGAACAAGGTGAACTTCTCAGAAAGGGTGGTAATCACAGCTTTAAAGCTGTAGAACGCGCCCCAACGGAACTCTACGTGCGGCGGCTCGCTGGTATTTGTGTTCGGGTCGCGCCGCTGCTCGGAGAGCTTCATCATTTTCCAGAGCTTGCCTGTTTTCTCTCGAACGTCGGTGCCCGCCTCGTAAGTGTCAAAGAGGAGTTCCATTTGAAGCTCCATTGGCGCGCTGCCGGTAAACTGCGGCGGCTGAAGTTGCGCGCCAACCACTTTGCCCGGGGTCCAGTCGTTCTTCTTGGAGAAGGTAAACTCTTTGGGCCTGAAGACGCACTCAAGCTCTTCGTTGCTGATAAGGTCTTTTATGTACGCCTTGTCCTGTGTGTTATCTGACATGATCTTTATCTCCTATCCACCGTTGCCCCGTGCATCTGCCCCGTGCATCAAGCGAGATAACGCTCTCGCTCCACTGTTATCCTTCTGCGTATGATGTCGTAGACTGTATCGGCTAATGCGTCCAGTTCAGCTGGATCGGGGCCGGGCTTACTGCCCTCAGCAGTCCTTTGCTCTTCTTGTTGGCCGCCTCCTCCGCCTCCGCCGCCACCCTGTGATGGCTGGCCCTGCGCGCGCTCGTCGCCCGCAAGCGCCAGGGCGGGCGCGTAAGAAGGTGCGCTGATGCCCGGGCCGGAGTCGACTGCCGAAGCCACCACGTCGGCCCAGACGGAGGCCTCGTTCGAAGCTGCATCGTCGCTGCCTGGACCCCAAGAGTAGTCGGTAATAGTTGCTGCGGCTGACCGCTCGCTGCGCGAGGGCACAGGCCAGCCTACCTGCTCACGAGGCTCAGGGAAGGCAAGATCTGCTGCCGCCCACTCTTCATCTGTCGAAGAAACGCTCGTCTCCGCTGCGTAGCCGCCGAATAGCTGATCCGCTCCTGCTTGCTGTGGGTAAGCAATCTCTTCCGGTGCAGATGCAAAGCCGGTGTAAGGAATAGCGAGAGGCATATCGAGGCCCATAGGATCGGGCGCGTAAAGTGAATGCAGCAGCGTCTCGACCTCACCAGCATCCATCAACAGATCGGCGCTGCTATCTTCTGCAACATAAGGGGCAAGTGTGGAGGACATCTGCTGCGGTGTGCGCATGACCATAGAAGGCCGTGTCGCTGCGGGTACGAACGCCGTAACACCCTGCGGCGAGGCAGTCGGAGCCAGGCTGGCCAGGCGAGAAGATTGCCCGATCATACCCTGTGCTGCATGCCTGGATAGCGCTGTGATAGGCAAGTTGCTGCCAAAGGGCTGTGGCTTCGGCACTGTTGGCGATATGGCGAGCTGTGCCGAAGCTCCTCGCGTTGCGGGCAGCACAGCGGGCAGCACGATGCTTGTTCTACTGGCGTAAGCAGATGTTAATCCAGCCCCGGTCGGCGTGCCCAACACGCCTGTGGCCGGGGAACCGGCCGCATAGTTCACAGG
>JADEYI010000952.1_pt1 | contig 27509 bp, 26 predicted proteins | sample 8542331 | NCBI WGS metagenome assembly JADEYI01 (sample SAMN16510988, study PRJNA670497) | mine drainage metagenome | isolation source: biofilm near Copperflume 1 | place: Germany: Marsberg coppermine Kilianstollen | collected 2018-02 | reverse complement strand
CGGGGGCGCCGTGTTTTTTATTTTCTTCGTCGTCGGCGGCATGGGCGCGGGAGATGTGAAGCTGATGGCCGCTGTCTCCGCGATTGCCGGGTTCGGCCATCTGGTCGAGCTTTTCATCGCCACCGCAATCATTGGCGGGTTGTTCGCCGTCGCTCTGGCGGTTTCTCATGGCCGGCTCAAATCGACGGTGGCGAACGTAGGCACTTTGATCGGCCACCACAGCCGGATGGGGCTGTTACCGCATCTGGAGCTGAACGTCAGCCAGCCCGCAACTTTGCGGCTGCCTTATGGCCTGGCGATTGCAGCCGGGTGCTGGATCACGTTGCTGGCGCCGAGGGTGCTGGGATGAGGAGCGCGCGATGATGAGGAACAAACTGGCCTCCGCGTTTCTGGTGGCGTTGATCGTCTCAGGCGCGTTTACATTTTTACTGAGTCGGAAGATGAACAGTCATGTGCCGGTGGTGCGAAAGCAGTTCTATGTCGCAGCGGCGCAGCCACTGGCCGCGGGCGAGGTGCTGAAGCCGGAGAAGATGAAGCTGGTCGAATGGCCGGCGACCTTTCCCATCGCGGGAGGCTACCTCCAACCGAAGGAACTGGCGGGCCGGGCGGTGCTATACCCACTGGCTGCCGGGGAGCCGATTCTTGAACGCGACCTGTCGATTCCGGGCATGGGACTCACGGTAAAAATTCCGGATGGAATGCGGGCGGTGGCGCTGCGCTCCGATGAAGTGGTCGGCGTGGCGGGATTTCTATTCCCCGGATCCCATGTCGATGTGCTGGTGACCTACCGGACGGAAAACTCTCCGGAGCCAAGCACGGCCACCGTACTGGAGGATGCTGAGGTTCTTGCAGCGGGGCACCAGGTGGAACCGAATCCGGACGGCAAGCCGGACACCGTCAATGTAGTCACCCTGCTGATGAGTCCCGGCGACGCGGAACGCGTGGTGCTGGCCAGCACCCAGGGAAGCATTCACTTTGTGCTGCGCAACAGCGGAGACCGCACGCAGACCAAGGACCTGCCGGTGAACCTTTCGCAACTGGTGACGACGGGCGCTGCGCCGCAGACGCATGCAGGACGGCAAAAGTATGTCATCCGGACCAAGCCTTACGTAGTGGAAACGGTAATGGGAGACAAGCAAATTGCGACGAGCTTCAACTAGCACGGCTGACCCGTCAGGTCTCAGAATCGAGACCCGGGGCACCCGCTTTGCCTGGAATGCCCACTTCATAAGGTGTAACAACAAACGGTCAGAAATCCAGCATGGCCGGAATCGTGGACGAACTGGAATGGATCGAGAGAACAGAAATTGACACGTAAATTTCTAATCCGCTACGCCATATCCGCGCTTCTGCCGGCTTCGTTGCTTGCGGCGGCATCTTTCGCGCGGGCACAGGTACATCCGCCAGCAGCTCCGCTCTCGGTGGCTTCCACGGGAAGATTTCTGGCGGATCTTTCTACTCCCGCGGATGTGCAGCCGGACCCGAATTCACAGAATTTGCGACTGATCGTCGGCCACTCCATTTTTCTGAAAACAACGCAGCGACTGCATCGGATTTATGTCAGCGATCCGCTGCTGCTGCAATCCTTCACAGCCAGCCCGAACGAAGTTGTCCTGACCGCCAAGGCACCGGGGGTCAGCAGCGTCGCATTATGGGACAGTACGGGCAATTCCCTGCTTTACACCGTCTCCGCCGATCTGGATGTGACCGCGCTGCGGCGCTCGCTGGCGCTGGCGCTGCCCGGAGAGGATGTCCGCGTGCACGCGCAGGAGGGCAGGATTTATCTTTCGGGCACGGTCGTCGGCGATAACGCATATAAGGAGGCGGTCAAGCTCTCCTCCATCTATTCCAAAGATGTAGTGAATTCTTTGCAGATCACTTATGCCCACGAGAAGCAGGTGCAACTGAAGGTCCGCATTGCGGAAGTAGACCGCACCAAGCTGGCGCAGTTCGGGTTCAACTTTTTCAGTGCCGGTCCAAATTCCAACACATCGAGCATTTCCACGCAGCAGTTCAGCAGTGTCGGGCTGCTGCCGAGCGGCGGCGCCGGCGGACAGTCAATACTTTCAGTCAGCAGCCCGCTCAACATGTTCCTTTACAACTCCAAGTTGAACATTGGCGCGACCATCGCGGACCTGGAAGACCACAACGTGCTGCAGATCCTGGCCGAACCGACGATCACATCGATCAGCGGGCACGAGGCGTCCTTTCTTTCCGGCGGCGAATTTCCGTATCCGGTGATCCAGGGCGGCGCGGGCAACTTTGCCTCCGTGACTATCATGTTTCAACCGTATGGGGTGAAATTGAAATTTACCCCGCTGGTCAATCCCGATGGCACGATCCTTTTGAAGGTGGCGCCGGAGGTCAGCGCACTCGACTATACCAACGCCGTGACCATCTCCGGTTACACAGTGCCAGCGATCTCAACGCGGCGCGCGGAAACAGAGGTGGAGTTGCGCGACGGCGAAAGTTTCAGCATCTCCGGACTGCTGGACCACCGCACAACTGTTCTATTGAGCAAGGTGCCGGGCATTGGAAACATTCCGATTCTAGGCCAGCTGTTCCAGTCGAAAAACAACACCCACTCGGTCGAGGAGCTGGTGGTGATTGTGACCGCAACGGTAGTCGATCCACTGCATGAAACTCCGCACCCGGCCACGCCGAAGATGTCCATACCGAACATGAGCCAGAGCGCGTTCGACCAGACCGGGCCGCAGGCGAAGAAGAAGCCCTAGAGACAGGAGGGACAGACCATCATGATGAAGCATTCCAATTCCGCACCAGCCAGGTTCACCGTCTTCACCGTATGTGTTGACGAAGAGACGGTGGCAAACGTGATGGATGGCTGCGCTTACGCTTCCGACACCGAATTCGCCGGCGACTTTCCCGACTACCTGGCGCGCGGCAAGCGCCCGCAATTCTCACAGCGCGTCAAAGACTCGGGGGCGTGCATCGCCATCATCGACTTTGACCGCGACCCGGAAAAAGCGGCGCACTCCGTAGAAATCCTGCGCCATGCGCTCCCCGGAAAAATTGCGATGATCGCCGTCTCGGCCAGCAGCGATGCCGGGCTGGTGGTGCAGGCCATGCGCGCGGGATGCGGAGAATACCTGACACGGCCGTTTGACCTGTCGCAGTTTACCGCGGCGGTGGGACGGCTGCAGGCACGGTTCGCCTCTACACCGGAAGCGCCGAAGAACGCGGGAAACGTCATCTCATTTTTTGGGGTCAAGGGCGGGGTGGGCACAACAACGCTAGCGGTCTATCTATCGACCTTTCTAGTGCGGCAGCACCGCAAAAAGGTCTTGCTGATCGACCACCATCACCAACTGGGGCACGTTTGTCTCTATCTTGGGCTGAAGGAAAATCCATACTACTTCGACGAGCTGCTCCGCAATGTGGATCGACTCGACGTGGAGCTGCTAGCAGGATTTTTGACGCATCATCCCAGTGGACTCGACCTGCTGCCGTCTCCCGACACCTGTGCCGCGCGATACAGCGGCAGTCCGCAGGACATGGAGCATGTGCTGGAATTCCTACGGGAAGAGTACGACTATGTGGTGCTCGATTCCTCGCTCGAATATCAGGACGTCAATTCCGCAATCGTCGAATGTTCCGATGAGGTGAACCTGGTGGCGACGCCGGACGTGGCCGCGCTGCGCGACCTGTCGCGTCACGTAGAGAATTTTGGCCTGGAAGCGACTGCGGCGCACAAGGTGCGGGTGGCCATCAACCGCTCCTCCTCACACGATGCCGTGGACAAGGCACAGGTTGAAAGTGCGGTGCGGTTTCCGGTGTCTGTAACTATTCCAAACAACTATACCGAACTGGTCCGGGCGATCAATGCAGGTGAGCCGCTCTCGCCCCAGCGCCGGTCGGAGTTCACCACCGAGATCGGCAAATGGTCTAACCGGCTGGTGAATTCGCACTCCAGCATGGAAGCGGAGACCCCCAAGCGAAAGAGTTTTGCGTTCTGGAAATAGCGATGATTTTGAACCTTTAACCCGGCAAAAAATGCCGCAACGCAGGCTGGTGATTTCTTATGATGGACTCCGTTCTTCCCATGACTACCCCGAACCGCAGCGCGCTGCCAACGCCGCTGCCCCCCTCCGTCTCGCTAAAAACCCAGCAGGAGATCAAGTCCGGGGTGCACCAGGAGCTGATCAAAAAAATGGACCTGGAGAAGCTGACGTTCATCCAGGAGAACCGCTCCGCGCAGCAACAACTGTTGGCCCTCATCCATCAGCTGATTGGTGAACACGGCATTCCATTGAGCGCCCTGGAGCGCGACCGCCTGGCCAGAGAAGTGATGGATGAGGTGTTCGGCCTGGGGCCGCTGGAGCCGCTTTTGCAGGACCAGACGGTGAGCGATATCCTGGTGAATACCTACGACACGGTGTACGTCGAACGGCGCGGAATACTGGAAAAGACCAGCGTCGTTTTCAAGGACGATGCGCACCTGATGCACATCATCGACAAGATCGTTTCCGCGGTAGGCCGGCGCATCGATGAATCATCGCCGATGGTGGACGCGCGGCTGAAAGACGGCTCGCGCGTGAACATCATCATTCCTCCGCTTGCGGTTGACGGGCCGATCCTGTCAATTCGCCGCTTTGGCAGCACTCCTCTGGTGGCTGACGATCTGCTGCGCAACCGGGCGATGACGCCGCAAATGCTGGAGACACTGAAGGGCGCGGTGCGAGCGCGCATGAATATCGTCGTTTCCGGAGGCACCGGCTCCGGCAAAACAACGCTGTTGAATGTGCTTTCGAGCTTTATTTCAGAACGCGAACGGATTGTGACCATAGAGGATTCAGCGGAATTAAAACTGAATCAAGACCACGTGGTCCGGCTGGAATGCAGACCGCCCAACGTAGAGGGACGCGGCGCGGTGCGGCAACGAGAGCTGGTCATCAACGCGCTGCGAATGCGTCCTGACCGCATTGTTTTAGGCGAGGTGCGCGGCGAGGAAGCGCTCGACATGTTGCAGGCCATGAACACCGGCCACGACGGCTCGCTTACGACCATCCACGCCAACAACCCCCGCGAGGCCATTGCCAGAATTGAAACTATGGCGATGATGGGCAATGTCGCGCTGCCGGAAAAAGCGATCCGCCAACAGATTGCGGCGGCGGTCCATCTGATCGTCCAGGTATCGCGCATGAGCGATGGGACGCGGCGCATCACGCACGTCAGCGAAATCACCGGCACCAGCGGAGACGTGATCAGCATGCAGGACATTTTCCTGTTCGAGAAGCAGGGCCTCGGCAGCAACGGGAAGGTAAAGGGGCGGTTTTACGCCACTGGCATCGTTCCCAAATTTGCCGAAAAGCTGAAGGCCAGCGGTATCAGTCTGCCGTTGAACCTTCTCGATCATTCGATGGAGGCTTAGAGGTCCCTCAGCGATGCCGGGCCATGGACGAGGTAATGAAATGGCATCCTTGAACGTCCCGCCACGAACGGCATTCGCGGCAAAACTGTCTGGAGTTTGATTGTATGTATCTTGTTCTCGCGTTTCTTGCCGTGCTTGCACTCAGTTTTGCGCTGGTGGCGCTGCTCACTCGTTCGACACAGACGGAAAAGGCTGTGCGGCAGCGAGTCGGCGACATTCAGCGCGCGCGGCATGAGGACCGGACCCGGCAACAGGACCAGGAACGGATACTGAAGATCGACGAGCCAAGCAAATTCTCATGGCTCGACCGAATCCTGGGGCAGTATAAATTTTCAGCCGGCTATAAAACATTTGCGATGCAGGCGGGAAGCGAGTGGACGATCGGCACCTACGCAATCTTCAGCCTGGGCGCCGGCGGCATTACATTTGTGGCGGCCTACCTTTTTTTTCCGGCAATGATTCTCGATGTGCTGATCGGCGTCGCCGGGTTGTGCGCTCCCTACCTGTATTTGAAACACAGGCTCAACGCGCGGCTGCAAGCCTTTAATAGCGGGCTTCCGGACGCAATCGACATGATGGCGCGTGCATTGCGCGCCGGTCACTCTTTAAGCTCTGCCATCGAAGTGCTTTCCGAGCAGGCGGGAGAAGCGGTGGCTGTGGAATTTGCCGCAGTTTTCCGGCAGCAGAACTTCGGACTACCCTTGCGCGATGCCCTGCTCCAGATGGCGGAGCGAGTCCCGTCAAAAGATTTGCGTTTCATGGTGACGGCCATGCTGGTGCAGAAGGAGACGGGCGGAAACCTGACAGAAATTCTCGACCGGACGACGCATGTCATCCGCGAGCGCCTGCGGATCGAGGGCGAGGTTCGCGTGCACACGGCGCAGGGCAGGCTGACGGGCTGGATTCTGAGCCTGCTGCCCGTGGTTATGCTCTTCCTGCTCAATTTGATCAATCCCGGCTACTCGCGGGTATTGCTGCATGACCCTGTCGGCCAGAAACTTCTGTATGCCGGGGCAGTGCTTATTGTGATTGGCAGCTTCATTATCAGCAGGATTGTAGACATTCAGGTTTAGGGGAACTCAAGTCAGAGAATAAGCAATGAATAATCTTTTTTATCTGGCGTTTGCCGGAACACTTTTCCTCGCGGCGTTTCTGGTTGCGGCGCTGGTTGCCGGGAGATCCAGCTCCACAAAACGAGTGCGGGAAGTAACTGCCCGAGCGCAGTACATGCCGCATCATACAAACTCGCGGCAGCGATTTCAGAACTCGCTGCTTATGTTCGTTCGCCGGGCCAGAGCACGGGTCGGCCTGTCTGAAAGTGAGCGGTTGCAGCAGCGTTTCGTGAGCGCCGGCCTGCGTGGGAATGGGCCCATCGAAATCTATTTTGCCGCGCGAATGCTCGGCCCGGTAGCCGCCGTCATTGCGGGAAGTTTTATTCCCAGCAATACCTTTCTGTGGATTGTGGGACTGGCAGCCGCGGCATACCTGGCGCCGGACTTCTGGCTGGACCATGCCGTCAAGAGGCGGCGGGAAAAAATCCGCCGCAGCGTACCGGACGCGATCGATCTGCTGGTGATTTGTGTCGATGCCGGCCTCGGTCTCGACCAGGCCATGTTGCGAGTAGGAGTCGAACTCTGCATAAGCCATCCGGAGATCAATGAGGAACTGTTGCAGATCAACCGCGAGCAGCGTGCCGGCAAGCCGCGCATGGAAGCATGGCAGAGCATGGCGGAACGCACCAAACTGCCGGACATCGCCGCATTCACCAGCATGCTGGTGCAGACGGAAAAATTCGGCACACCCATTGCACGAGCCTTGAGCACATTTGCCGACGGAATCCGTCAAAAACGCCGATTTCGCGCCGAGGAACTGGCGGCGAAAACGACCGTCAAAATGATCTTTCCCCTGGTGCTTTTCATTTTTCCAAGCATGTTCATCGTGCTGCTGGCTCCAGCGATCCTGAGCATTGGACGCGGCCTGGCGGGCCTGGGGAACTGACGCGGCGGGGGTTGAAAAACGAACTTCGAACACGCCGAGAGAGGAGGATGCGGCTATGGATATGTCGATGCTGCTACAGGCCGTCGCGGGAGTTCTTCTTCTGGTTGTGCTCAGTGTACTGGCCGTTCGGAGAAAGAAAAAATCGGCCTAATGTCCTGCGCAAAAACGCCGATATTCCAAAGAGAGGAGATCAGCAATGGATGCAAGCAATATCATTCGTATCGTCGCGGGAATTTTGTTTGTCGTGGTTCTTGGAATTCTGATCATGCGCCGCAAGAAAAAGTCGGCATAACCAGGCCGGTATACCACTCGCAAACGGGATGCTGGTGGAAGATTGATCGGCACGTCATAAGACTGATTGGCGGATCGCAAGATCGGTGCGGCGCAGGTCGCGGCATCACCGCTGCAATTTTTGGATTTTGCTCGCCGACTCTGAAGATAGAGGAGGCGAAACGGCATTCCAAAAAAACGCTTTCGGCCACAAAGAAACCAAAATTTCAGAGACATCCGCCGATGAAACTGCTAACGATCGAGAACAAATCGCGCGCGGTCACCATTGGAACAGGAATTGAGCTGGCAAACACGTTTCTTACCCGGCTCGTCGGATTGCTGGGGCGAAAAGGCTTGGACACCGGCGGCGGTCTGTTGATCGATCCTTCCTCCGGTGTCCATACTTTCGGAATGCGCTTCGCCATTGACGTGGTTGCACTGGACCGCCAGCATCGCGTTCATGCAGTCTGGCCTCGCCTCACTCCGTGGAAAACGAGCGGGGTGAGCTGGAAGATCCATTCTGTGCTGGAGTTGCCTGCGGGCACAATCGAGCGATGCGGTATCGAGGCGGGAGACCAGCTCGCAATTCTGCAGGACCGTGTTTCCGTCTGACACGATGTCTGTGGCCCTATAATTTCGTATATCGTGGCCTACAATAATCTGTGGGAGCGATGCAATGACCGGCAGTACCCTGTTCGCCGATACTTCTTCCAGCCTGATTGCGAGTTCCACCCGTCCGCCGAGCAAACCCATTTCTCCGACTTTGCGCCGCTTTGCCTGGCTTGTTCTCGCCTATAACGTATTGGTTGTCCTTTGGGGAGCGGTGGTCCGGGCTACCGGCTCCGGAGGCGGATGCGGCGACCACTGGCCGCTGTGCAACGGCGTCGTCATCCCGCAGCTGGCCCGCTTCCATACTTTCGTCGAATTTACCCATCGCATGATGAGCGGCGCTTCGCTATTGTTGATTGCCGCACTACTGATCCTGACGTGGCGCGCAACGCGCCGCAGGGAATTTTCGAGATGGGCGGTAGTGGCGGCCACAGTTCTGGTGTTAAATGAAGCGCTGCTGGGAGCATTGCTGGTGCTGTTCCAACTGGTCGCGCATAATGCCTCGACCGCACGCGGCATCTATCTATCGTTTCACTTCGCCAACACATTGTTGCTGCTGGCTGCGCTGACACTAACTGCGGAATTTCTCACTCGGCCCCGCAGCCGCGAAAAGACGAGGCTGCGCAAGGAGGCGCTCTTCTTCCCCATACTGGGAATACTGGCGACGTTGATCGTTGGCGTATCCGGCTCGCTGGCCGCTCTGGGCGACACGCTGTTTCCATCCACCTCGCTCGCCGGCGCGCTTCACCAGGACTTTTCGCCCGCCGCTTCCCTGCTGCTGCGGCTGCGCTGGATTCACCCGGCGAGCGCTGTTGTGGCTGGCGCTTTCATCGCGTGGCTGCTGGTGCGGTCGTTGCGCCGCACCGCTCCTCCGCGAATGCGCTCTCTGGGTGTTGCCGTTCTCTGTGCGCTGCTCTTCCAACTTCTGCTGGGTGTTCTGGATGTGCTGCTGCTGGCGCCCACATCGCTACAGATTCTGCATCTGCTCGGCGCGGACATCTTCTGGATTTTTCTGGTGCTGCTGACGGCTGACTATTGTCTGCTGCCGACCAGTTCAGCCACGACATAGTGTACTTTTGAGACGACAAAGTTTTCCTGTGGGGTTCCCTCTTGAACCGACTTTCATGCTTCCTTCGACTGGCCTTCATGGTGGCGCTATGCGTCATTCTTACAACAACGCGACCATTGCAGGCGCAGGCAAGATCGCCGAAGCCTTACGCGTTTTCGCCGCAGGCACAGACCGTGCTGACTCGCCTGAAAACATTCAACTCCCTTGAGGCAAAGACGTGGCTATACCATCCGGGCGATATTGCCCATGGTGAGCGGCCAGATCTCGACACTGCCGGATGGCAGACGATCCGCACTCCTTTTACGGCGCCGCAGGATGCGGTGTGGTTACGACGCTGGGTCACCGTGCCGAAGACGCTGCAGGGCTACAGCCTGGACGGCGCGGAGATCTGGTTCTCCATGAAGGCATCCGCCAACGGGCCGATTCCAATGATTCTGTACTTCAATGGCAAGCGTGTCGCCCTGGGAGAGGACCTGGAGAAACAACTGCTGAACGCCGGTGCGGGAGAGAAGGTCCTGATCGCGGTAAAAATGCTGGCCACCCAGGACGACAAGAAACTGCATGGCGCCAGCCTGGATGTTGTCTTTTCCGGCAGCCGACCCAATCCGGACGATCTACGGAAAGAGCTGACTTCCGCGGCAGACCTGCTGCCTTCCCTGCCGCAGAGCGCATCCACACTGGCCGCGCAAGAGCAGACATTGGAAGCCGCCGCAACCCTAGTGGATCTGAAGGCACTGGACAGCGGCGATCAGAGGACGTTCGACCATTCGCTGGAAGCAGCGCAGGCAAAGCTGGAACCGCTGCGTCCGGTGCTCCAGCAATACACGGTCCACATGGCCGGCAACGCGCACATCGACGCGGCCTGGCTGTGGCCCTGGACGGAAACTGTGGATGTGGTGAAACGCACTTTCGGCACCGCGCTCCAGTTGATGCAAGAGTATCCGGATTACACTTATTCGGCTTCTGCGGCACAGTACTACGAGTGGATGCAGGACAAATATCCGACCATGTTTCATGAGATTCAGCAACGGGTGAAAGAGGGCCGCTGGGAGATTGTCGGCGGCATGTGGGTGGAACCCGACCTGAACCTGCCGGACGGCGAATCGACGGTGCGGCAGATCCTGGTGGCGAAGCGCTACTTCCAGAAAAACTTTGGCGTGGACGTCAAGGTCGGCTGGAATCCGGACAGCTTTGGCTATAACTGGCAACTGCCGCAGATTTATAAAAAGTCCGGCATCGACTATTTTGTAACGCAGAAGATGGCGTGGAACGACACCAACAAGTTGCCGTTAAAGCTCTTCTGGTGGCAATCACCGGACGGCAGCCGGGTGCTGACGTACTTTCCGAAGGGTTATGTGAACCAGATTGAGCCGGTGCGGATGGCGAACGATCTGGCGACGGCCATCCAGCTGAATCCTGGCCAGAATGAATCACTGCACCTTTACGGGATTGGCGATCATGGCGGCGGGCCCACGCGCGACATGCTGGACAGCGGCATGCGCTGGATGCAGGCCAACAAGGTCTACCCGCACCTGGAGTTTGGCGTGTCGCAGACTTTCTTTGAAGCAATGGCGAAACGTGTGGACACGACCACCGCTCCTGTATGGAACTATGGAACGCTGGCCGCGCGACAGACACAACTGCAACCTGCGTCTGCGGGCCGGATCAGCGTGCCGGTCTGGGATGATGAACTGTATCTGGAGTTTCATCGTGGCACCTACACCAGCCAGGCAATGCAGAAATGGAACCTGCGTCACGGCTCGGAATGGCTGCTGAATGCAGAGAAATATTCTTCGCTGGCTTGGCTGGGCGGTGGAAATTATCCCGGCGACAAGTTGACGGCTGCGTGGAAGTTGCAACTGTTCAACGGATTCCACGATCTTGCGGCCGGTTCCGGCATTGGCGTGATTTATAAGGACGCGCAGAAACAGTTCAACGTGATTCACTGGACGGCGAACGATGCGACACACCACGCTCTGGCGGACGTGGACAGCCACATCGACACAGCCGCGCGCTCCGGCGTGCCGGTGGTGCTGTGGAACCCCTTGAGTTGGAACCGGACGGACATCGCAGAGGCCACTGTGCAGATGCCGCAGACGGAGCCGAATGGAATTTCCATTCAGGATGCCGCAGGCCGGTGGGTGCCCATGCAGGTGCTCTCAAAGGATGCCTCCACCCATACCTATCACCTGCTGATCGAGCCCAAGAATGTTCCTTCCATCGGCTACACGGTGCTGTATGCGGTTGCGGGCATACACAAGCTCCCCAGCGATCTAACGGTCAGCGGCACGACCATGGAAAATTCACTGCTGCGCGTGGCGGTTGATCCAAAGAACGGCTGCATCGACAGCCTGTACGACAAGCAGTCGCACTTTGAGAGTATTGCGCCGGGCGGCTGCGGCAACCTGCTCCAGGCATTTGTGGACACACCGAAGCAATACGACGCGTGGAACATCAACCCCAACTTCGAAAAACACGGAACCGATCTGACGATGACGGACAGCGTGCAACTGGTCGAACAAGGGCCGGTGCGCAGCGTGGTCCGCATTACGCGTCACTGGGACAAGTCCACATTTGTGCAGAACGTGATTCTGTACGCGGGAATGCGCCGCGTCGATGTGGTCAACGATGTGGACTGGCATGAGACGCACATCCTGCTGAAGGCCGCATTTCCGCTGGCTGCCAGCGGACCGAAGGCCACGTTTGAGATTCCTTACGGAACCATCGAGCGGCCTACGACGCGGAACAACTCGGTTGAGGAGGCAAAGTTTGAAGTACCGGCGCAGCGGTGGGCGGACCTGGGCGATGGGCGGCATGGTTTCAGTCTGATCAACGATTCGAAGTATGGCTATGACGTGAAAGGCAACGTACTGAGGCTTTCGCTGCTGCGCTCGCCGGTCTGGCCGGACCCGAATGCGGACCGAGGGCGCCAGCACTTCCGCTACTCGCTGTACCCGCACGCGGGGACATGGCGTGAAGCAGACACGGTGCTGCATGGGCTGGCATTCAACTACCGGCTGCACGCCATGCAGGTGGAATCGCACACAGGCGAACTACCTGCAACGCACTCCTTTGTGGCCGTAAAGCCGGGAAACCTGGTGCTGACCGCGATGAAAAAGAGCGAGGACGGCAACAGCCTGATACTGCGCTTTTATGAATGGGCCGGAGCGAAAACCAAGGCGGAGATCACCGTGCCCGATGGCGCGACTTCAGCGACCGCAGCCAGCTTGATGGAGACATCAGATGGTGCGCCGCTGACGATATCGGGTGACAGGATCGCGGTTCCGGTGGGGCCATATTCCATCAACACCGTGCGCGTGGACTACGGAAATCGTGGTGATGCGTTCTGGCAGGCACAGAAATAAAATTCACCAGAAAAGTACCTTGCCGGTGCGGCAAGGTACTTCACCTCTAATAAACTGCCACGTGGCTGACTTCTTCAAGAGACAACGGCCCGGCACCGGCAGAAGCGCGGCTCAGGTAAATTTCGGCTTCGATCCCCGTGGCCTGTCGATACTGTTCGCGCACCATTCGCACAAACTGCGACGCGTGCTCCGCCGCCACCAGATTTACCGTACAGCCACCGAAACCGCCGCCAGTGATGCGCGCGCCAAAGCAGCCATGCTGCTGCATGGCAAGCTCGACAAGCGTATCGGTTTCCGGGCAGCTGGCCTGATAGTTGTCTCTCATGCTGGCGTGGGCCTCGAGCATGAGGCGACCAAATCTTTGAAAATCATTCTTCCGCAAAGCATCGGCAGCCTCCATCACGCGGCGGTCTTCAGTGACCACATGCAGACAGCGACGATAGACATTTTCCGGCATAGACTTTTCACAGACGCGCAATTCCTCTTCGCTGACATCGCGCAGGGTGCGAATTTCGGGATAGTTTTGTTGCAGAATCCACAGGCCCTGCTGCACTTCGGCGCGACGCGCGTTATATCCGCCAGCGTCTGATAGCGAGTGGCGAACCATAGAGTTGCAGATGACCACCAGAATATCTTCGGGCAGCGGCAGCGGCTCGTATTCCAGTGAGCGACAGTCGAGTAGAAGCGCGTGGCCGGCGACACCCGCACAGGATGCAAGCGGATCCATGATGCCGCTCTGTGCGCCAATGAACTTGTTCTCAGCGAACTGACAGATCTTCGCAACCTCAGTTTTTTCAAGCGTGATGCCCGCGTGATCCAACACGGCCACGGCGACGGCAACTTCCACCGAAGCGGAGGAGCTGAGACCTGAGCCGATCGGCACATTGCCGGACACCGTCATGTCGAAGCCGCCGCAATCCAGCCCACGCTGTTGCAGGCTCCATAAAACAGCGGCCGGATAATCACTCCAATGCTTGCGACGAGTCGCGGGCAGATGCCGCAAATCCAGGCTGATTTGTTCTTCAAAATTGGCGGAATAGATGTTTGCAGTAAAGTCTGGGCGTGGGGTAAGGAGCGAAACGGTTCGAAGGTCGAGCGCGGCGGGCATCACGAAGCCCTCGCTGGTATCCGTATGCTCGCCGATCAGGTTGACACGCCCTGGGGCCTGAAAAGCATGGCCCGGTGAGCCGAAGCGGGCTTCATGGATTCTTGCGGGAAATGTGGCTTTTTGCATGAGATAGGATGGAGTGAATTTCCTTCCCAATTCTCGTTTGCGGCCTTTGGGGTGTCAAGCAAAACACCATATCTGGTGAGCGAATCCGGGGTGCAGTGTAGTGAAACGCTTTGGATACACACCGGCGGGTCCAGTTTCGTGGAGGGAAGCAGACTGACGGCCCACAACAGAAATTTTTTAGAATTTCGTTTTCATTCAGGCCGAAAGTTATCCGACTCTTTTCCCAGAATCAGCCGAAGCGTCCGGTGATGTAGTCCTGGGTCTGCTGCTTTTCCGGGTTCTGGAAGATCTGCTTGGCGCGGTTCAGCTCAATCAGCTCGCCATTCAAAAAGAACCCGACGTAGTCGGCGACGCGCGCGGCCTGGAGCATGTTATGAGTCACGATGACGATGGTGCAGGTGTCTTTGATCTCAAACAGGAGATCTTCGATCTTCGCGGTGGAGATTGGATCGAGGGCCGAGCAGGGCTCATCGAGCAACAGCACCTCAGGATCGACTGCCAGCGCGCGCGCGATGCAGAGGCGCTGCTGCTGACCGCCGGAGATTCCATTGGCGGACTGATGCAGCTTGTCCTTTACTTCGTCCCATAGCGCAGCGCGGCGGAGGCTCTGCTCCACCTTGTCGGCAATTTCGCCGCGGCCCAGGCGGTGCTCCAGGCGCAGGCCGTAGGCAACGTTGTCGAAAATAGTTTTGGGAAACGGCGACGGCTTTTGAAACACCATGCCCACGACACGACGCAGCGTGGTGGCGGGAAAACTGAAAAGGTCCTTGTCCCCCAAGCGGATGCTGCCCTCGACGCGAGTGCCGGGAATGGTCTCGTTCATCCGGTTGAAGGTGCGCAGCAGAGTGGTTTTACCGCAGCCGGAAGGTCCGATAAACGCGGTAACGCGTTTATTCGGGACGATCAGATTGATTTTTTTCAGGGCCTGATGGTGACCGTAGTAGAAATCCAGATCGGCGACGGTGAATTGCGGCCAGGGCAGTTGTTCTTCTGTGTTTTCGTCGCCGGAAAAGCGTACTTCGTGGGCCTTCGACAACTGGCTCAGATCAAATGGTTTCATCAGTGTCTTCATTGCTGTCATCGGCTTACCCATGAGACAACTTCTTTCCGCGTGCCAGAACGACGCGGGCAATTACGCTGACCACCAGCAATCCTGAGAGTAGCACGAAGCCCGCAGCCCATGCCTGCTGGTGCCATGAGTCATAGGGTGAGATTGCGTAGTTGTAAATTACGACCGGAAGCGAGGCCGTCGGCTGCAACCAGCCAGAACTGTCGAACTGGTTGCCGAACGCGGTAAACAGTAAAGGCGCCGTCTCCCCGGCCACGCGGGCAAGGTCGAGCATGATACCTGTAATGATGCCGTAAATGGCTGCGGGGATGACAATTGTAAAAATTGTTTCGGATTTGCTGGCTCCGAGCGCGAGGCCGCCTTCCCGCAGGCTGCGGGGGACCGCCCGAAGGAAATCTTCTGTGCTACGCAAGGCAATTGGAATCATCATGATACCGAGTGCAATGCCGCCGGCGAGGGTAGAGAAATGGTGCATGGGGAGCACCACCAGGGTATAGACAAAAATTCCCATCACCACCGAGGGAACGCCGTTCAGCAGATCCGTGGTGTATCGGATGGTGAATCCGGACCAGCCTCCGGCAAATTCCGACAGGTATATTCCACCCAGCAGACCAATCGGAACGCCTATGGCACTGGCGAGCGCCAGCAGCTTGAGGGTGCCGATGATGGCGTTGCGCACGCCGCCGCCTGATTCGCCGACGGGAGCGGGCAGTTTGAGGAAGAAGTTCAGATTCAGCGCATGGGCGCCGTTCCACAGCAGGTACGCAAGAATCGTAAACAGAACAGCGACGACCAGAAGAGTGCACAGGCCAGTGAGGCCCAGCATGACAAAGTTGACGATCTTACGCGACATTGGAGGATAGGCGGGGGTCGGATAGGCAGCGCTCATCCCGTCACCTCGTGCGCCTTCATGGTCAGCATCAGCAACCGCGCCAGCGCGTTGATGATCATGGTCACGGCGAACAGCACCAGGCCCAGTTCGATGAGCGCGTGCAGGTAAAGGTCGCCGGTCGCCTCAGTAAACTCATTCGCAATCACTGCGGCGATGGTATATCCGGGGGCCATGAGCGAAGTAGAGACCTGCGCGACATTACCGATCACCATAGTAACGGCCATCGTCTCACCCAGGGCGCGGGCCAGGGCCAGAAAAATCGATCCCATGATCCCCTGCCGGGCATAGGGGACCACGGCGCTCCAGGTAACTTCCCACTTGGTTGCGCCGAGGGCCATCATGGCCTCGCGCTGCGAGACGGGCACGGCCAGCAAAACCTCTCTGGAGATGGAAACAATAAACGGCACCACCATAATGGCCAGAACGACTGCGGCGGAAAAGTAGCTGACGCCATAGAATGTGCCGCTGAAGATCGGCAGCCAGCCAAACACTCTCTGAAAGTACGGCATCGCCGTTGTCAGAATGGGAATCAACAGAAAAATTCCGACCAGACCGTAGACCACACTGGGGACTGCGGCCAGCAGTTCAATCAAAAAAGTCAGGCCGTTGGAGATGCGGCGTGGCGCCAATTCCGCCAGAAAAATGGCCGAGCCAAGGCCGATGGGGATGGCGATGACCAAGGCCAGCAGGGAGGTCACAATGGTTCCATACACAAACGGCCAGGCCCCAAAGAGGCCATTGACCGGGTCCCATGTGCTGGTGAACAAGAAGTGCCAGCCGAAGGCGTGGCGCGCAATCTTCGAGTACACCCACAGATGCTGCACCAGCAAGGCGGTGATAACGATGATCGACCATCCGCCGGCGAGGGTGATCAGATGAACGACTTCGTCTCCCTTGCGCAGACGCTCCAGAACAGATTGCTTCCTGTCCAGTCCGCGCGATGAAAGAGGAAGACCCGGCGTTGAAAGTGCGGCGTTACCCATTCCCTGCTCCGGCAAAGACGATGAAAAAAATCGAGAGCCCTGGAAAGATTTGTCAATCTGAGCGAAGAACCTGACGGCCGACCAGCAGACCATCAAGATACCTCAACTACACTACGCTTCGCTCGGAATGACAAATCCGCCTATGACAAAACTATCCAGGATAGCAATCATCAGTATTGCAATTTCTTCATCTGCAGTAGTTCTTTCTGCACAACGACTCCGGGCAGTGGAGCATACGCCAGAGGCGTCGTGTACTGCTGTCCGTCGGTCAGGCCCCAGCGCAGAAATGCCTTCAGCGCGGCGGCTTTCGTAGCGTTTGTCATTTTTTCGGGGATGAGCAGCCAGGTGTACGTGGAAATGGGGTAGGCCTTCGCGCCTGGCGGGTTGGTGATGGAAACCCGGAAGTCCGCAGGCATGGTACTGGTGGCGCCGGCGGCGGCGGCTGTCACTGTGTTCAGGTCGGCCTTGATGAAGTTGCCGGAGCTGTTCTTCACATCGCCGTATGTGATGTGGTTCTGAATGGAATAGATCAACTCGATATAACCGATGGAGTTCGGAATCCGGCGAACCAGGCCGCTGACGCCTTCATTGCCCTTGCCACCCAGACCCACTGGCCAGTTTACCGACGTGCCCACTCCAACTTTGCTCTTCCACTCCGGACTGACCTTCGACAAATAGTCGACCCAGCAATACGTGGTGCCGGAGCCGTCTGAACGGTGAATGACAACGATGTTCGCCGCGGGCAGCTTCACGCCGGGGTTCGCTTTTTGAATCTCCGGATCGTTCCATTTGGTGATGTGCCCCAGATAGATTCCAGCCAGCGCAGCGGGGGTAAATTTCAACTCCGCGCTAACGCCGGGAACATTATAGGAAGGCACATCCGCGCCAAGGGCAGTCGGAAAGTGAAGGATGGCGGTTCCGCGCTTCGCATGCGCCTCAGCCAGTTCCTTGTCCGTCATGGGGCCGTCGGTCGCGCCAAAATCCACCGTGCCGGCGATGAGCTGGCGAATGCCACCGCCGGAACCGATCGACTGATAATTGATTTCGATATTTGAATGCAGTTTCTGATACTGGCTGGCCCAGCTGGAATACAGCGGATAGGCAAATGTGGATCCCGCTCCGGTGAGCGAAACCTGTTGCGCAAAGGCACCGGCGGTCGTAAGGAGAGCCAAGGCAAGAAGTTTACGAATCATAGAGAAATCCTCTTTCGTACAGAATCGAATCGGTAAAAATTGCCCGCAGATGGGCGCAAGGGTGTTGGTGACCTCTCCAGTTTTAGGATATCAAGGTGAAAAGAAGATGAATATTGCCAGAAAGACCTGATTTTCTGGAGTTTGGATGGGGGTTTCCGGCGCGATTCCTGAAGCGGTCCTAATTGGCGGAGTTGTGCGAAAAGGATAAACTGCGTACCAATGCCAACGATTAGTGTTGTTCCTCGTCCATCCACGGCCAGCAAGCTGGCGGCCAGCGATCTTTCCGCAAACGCCATGCAGTCGGAGATCCGCGCCATGTCGGTCGAATCCGACCGCGTGCATGGCATCAACCTGGCGCAGGGCGTCTGCGATACAGAGGTTCCGGGACCTGTCGCTGAAGCCGCGATTGCCGCCATTCAGAATGGATTGAATATTTACACACGGCTGGACGGCATTGCCAGCCTGCGTTCAGCCATTGCCGACAAACTTGCCCATTACAACCAGATCGAGGCCGATCCGGACGCAGGCATCCTGGTGACTTCCGGCGCCACAGGAGCGTTTCATGCCGCCTGCATGGCGCTTTTGAACGAGGGCGATGAAGTCCTGCTCTTTGAGCCGTTTTATGGCTACCACCGAAACACTCTGAGTTCCATGCGGGCGATACCGATTACCGTTTCACTCGATGCTCCGCACTGGAAGCTGGATCTGGACCGGCTCCGGCACGCCATCACCGCAAAGACACGCGCGGTTGTCATCAACACCCCGTGCAATCCTTCGGGAAAGGTTTTCACCCGCGAGGAGCTCGAAGGCATTGCGGAGGTGGCGGAGAAGCACGACCTGTTCGTCATCACCGATGAAATTTACGAATACTTTCTTTGCGGCCAGGCGGAGCATGTCAGTTTCGCGTCTCTCCCCGGCATGGCGGAACGCACCATCACCATCTCCGGCTTCTCGAAGACTTTCAGCGTGACCGGCTGGCGACTGGGCTATCTGGCCGCCGATCCGCGCTGGATTCCGGCAATCGGCTATTTTCACGATCTGACCTATGTCTGCGCACCCGCACCCTTGCAGCATGGCGCTGCCGCGGGACTTGTGGAGTTAGGGGATGATTTTTATCGGGAGCTGGCCTCCGAGTACGAACAGAAGCGCGATCAACTGGCGACGGCATTGACCGCAGCGGGACTAGAGCCTTCGATCCCCGATGGGGCCTATTACATTCTTGCGGATGCGACAACCGTGCCCGGCACGACAGCGCGTGAGAAAGCCAGAAACCTGCTCGCCCGCAGTGGCGTGGCCGCCGTGGCCGGCACGGCATTCTTCACCGACGGCCGGGGCGAAAACCTGCTGCGCTTCTGTTACGCGAAAAAAGCGGCGCAGTTGCAGGATGCTTGCCAACGGTTAAGCTCAATGCGCTGGTAGAGCTGGGTCCACTGTTCCTTCTAGCCAGTGTCCTCCCACTCAAGCCAACAGAAGTTTGAATGGGGCACCCGCAATCCTTGAAATGGTGAATCAGGACGACGCATATGGTAGACGTGCTGTGAGCAGGAAAAAAATTCCGGTGAGGGACCGGGCCATTGTCCGCTGGACCAGCCCCTTCCTCCGTTTCGCGCGCATAGAAAGTGCCGGTGGCATTGTGCTGCTGGCGTGCAGCCTGGTGGCGATCGTGTGGGCAAACTCTTCCGCGGCGGACTTTTACGCGACCCTGCTGCACATTCCCATTACAGTCGGCTTCTGGCATCTGCATTTGTCAGAGAATTTGCACTACTGGATTAACGACGGCCTGATGGCTGTATTTTTTCTGTTCGCCGGACTGGAGATCAAGCATGAAATGCTGGTGGGCGAGCTATCCTCATTTAAGCTGGCCGCGTTGCCCGTGTTTGCCGCCATTGGCGGTGTGCTGTTTCCAGCCGGCATCTACGCGCTGCTGAACCATAACCGTCCGACCGCCGCTGGATGGGGAATCCCGATGGCGACCGACATTGCCTTTGCCCTGGGTATCCTGGCACTCTCCGGCAGCCGTGCGCCGGTTGGGCTGAAGGTTTTTCTGACAGCGTTGGCAATTGTCGATGACATTGCTGCCGTCCTAGTGATCGCCTTTTTCTATTCCAGCCGTATTCATTGGTCAATGTTGCTGGCCGCGTTTATTTTTCTGGCCATCGGCGCGCTCGCCAACCGTGTCGGCGTTGCCCATGTCAGCGTTTATCTGGCAATCGGCCTAGCCGTCTGGTACTGCATGTTGCGCTCCGGCGTGCACGCTACAATTGCCGGCGTTCTGGTCGCGTTCATCATTCCTGCAAACCGGTATCTGGATACGCCGGAATTTTTGCGCCGCGCGAGGGAAGATCTGGAATCTCTGGAAAAGTCTGCCCTGGCCGCGCCTGGGTATGCCATGCAGTCCGCCCGTGCTGCCTTCCAACATCTACAGTTACAGTCTCATCTGGTGGAAGCACCGTTGCAGCGGCTGGAGCGGGCGCTGCAACCATGGGTCAGTTTCTTTATCATGCCGCTGTTCGCCCTGACCAACGCCGGCGTGCGCCTGGGAGGCATTCACCGCAATGACCTTTCAGACCCCGCAATGCACGGAATATTTTTCGGCCTGCTGCTTGGCAAGCCACTGGGAATTCTGCTCTTCTCCTGGCTTGCGGTCCGGTTCGGTATTGCACATCTGCCGGAAGGCGTTTCCTGGAGACATATGCACGCAGTGGGCTGGCTGGGCGGCATCGGTTTCACCATGTCGCTCTTTATTTCCGCATTGGCCTTTGGAGCAGGAGAAGAAGACATGCTGGCAAAGATTGGCATTCTCTCGGCTTCGGCGCTGGCGGCCATCATCGGATCGCTGCTACTGCGTTTTTGTGGAAGAGCGGGCGCGGCGGAGGGATAGCGGGGGTGACGTTATTTTCCCTGCTCAAGCCACAGCAGCTTCCCTTGCGACGAAGGTCCGTTGCGGGGACATTCAAATGCCGAGAAATCCCCTGCGTCAGAAGCAAGACACGGGTGCCCAGGCGACTTGTGTTTTCGTGGAATCAGGCAGCGACTCGACGGAGGGGCTGGAAGGCGCTCGCGTGCGCGTCGTAAATGGCGAGCACCTTGCCCGCGCGCCCGGGATCGGTCGACCAGCTCATCGAGACCGCGGTCACATATTGCTCCCCATTCGCTGCGTTGAGCGCTGTCCGGTAATGCGGGTAGGCACGGCTGAGACGTTTCAAGAGTTCCATTCGTGCGGCGAAACATTCTGCCCAGCCTGGAAACTTCGTCCAGTTCGCCTGCACTGTCATCCAGTGATCGTGGAGGTATTCGCGGGTCGGCATGGTGATTGTCTCGGTTCCGGTCAGCGCGGGGTGGCTCTGTTTCTGGCCAAATAGATTGTTGGCCTCGATGGCGAGCTGTGATCGGCCCCAGCCTGACTCCAGCGCAGCTTCGCAGGCGGCGAACTCCGGAAAAATGTGGCGCGCTGAGCGGGCGGCATTGCATGCGCGCAATAAAAATATTGATTGGATCGACATGGAAACTCCTTTGAGCGGGAAAAGAACCTAAGAAAAGTATCCGCGCTCATGGGGAATAAATGTGCCAACCAATGTTGCGACAAAAAATCCGCGTGGCAAAAATTGGCGCAGAGGCAGATTTCGTCAAAAACTCGAATGCCCGTACCCGCATCTAATTTGGCGATGATTGGACAAGACAAGAAAAGCGATGAGCGGATAAAGCTCTATCGCGTGTATTTCAACAGTAAGGCGGATGCGCCGAATTACTGGAGCGTGGACGCTGGCACTATCGCTAGCGAGATCATTGTGGCGTCGATCGAACTGGTTGGCGCTCATCTGGTATCAAGGCTCAACCTCTCCGCCGACAATGTTCACGATCCGAAGGCGTGGTTTGAAGTCAGCGGGATACTTTCATTGAATGGCAACCGCGCTGTGATTGCAGGCGAAGACGATACGTCTGGATCACAAAATATTTCGTTTGCGAGTGACGGACAATGATCGCGTTCGTGGTTTGCTCGGGTTGTTTTAAAGCGTTGAGGCTGGCAGGGCCGGGGAACCTGGCAGGGGTGCCAGCATGTCTTCCTTGCGCATCACCATAGTGGTTGCGTTCAGCGAGGCAAGCTCAAATCCGTGCCCGTGCGTGATTGCGTCCGTGGGGCAGGCCTCGACGCAATAGCCGCAAAAGATGCAGCGGTTGTAGTCGATGTTGTAGACCTTGGCGTAGCGCTCGGCACTGGAGATGCGCTGCTCTGCGGTATTTTCAGCAGCTTCAATATGAATGCAGTTCGAAGGGCATGCGGCAGCGCATAAAAAGCAGGCCACGCATTTTTCCAGGCCATTTTCGTCCCGCTGCAAGACATGGCGGCCACGGTACCGGCCCTCCATCTTCGCTCCGCGCGCAGGGCCAGGACCGTCCGGATAATTTTCTACCTCAGTCGGCTGGAAGATTTCCCCGAAGGTGATGCTCATTCCCTTGGCAACGGCTGCGATATCGCGGACAATCGACATACGTTGATTATAAATGACAACGTTGGGTAGCTCTGTGAATGGAGGATCCCTTCTTTCCCCGACTCAAAAAATCACCCACTCGTGCTTGCCCCAACTCAAGCCAACGGGGACCTGGATGGGGCACCGTGCATAATTTCGTATGGAATGGAAAATCCCAGGTCTCTGAATTGAGACACTTCGACAGGTTCAGGGCAGGCTCTGGGGCACCCGCTATAGGTATACCGGCCTAATGCAGAGTGGAATCGAACGCGTTCTGATTTATCGGCTGGGCAGCCTTGGCGATACGGTCGTGGCGCTGCCCTGCTTTCACCAGATCGCGCGCGCGTATCCCGACGCGGAACGCTGCCTGTTGACGAATATCCCCGTACACAGCAAAGCTCCGGCGGCGTTCGCCGTGCTAGAGGGCTCCGGGTTGGTGCACAGTTTTATGCGCTATCCCATCGCCACGCGGAACCTGGCGGAGTTGCTCGCGCTCCAGCGGCAGATTCGCGCTTACCATGCGCAGGTGCTGGTCTACTTAACACCGCGCCGCCAGGCCGGAGAGGTGCTGCGTGACGCCGCTTACTTCCGCATGTGCGGCATTCCAAAAATTGTCGGTCTTCCGTTAGCACGGGATGACCGCGCCAACCGGCCCGACGCCGGGACCGGCGACGATGAGCCAGAAGCAGCACGGCTGGCCCGCCTGGTGCGCGGGCTGGGTAAAATCGACCTGAATGACCGCGCGAACTGGGACCTGGGCCTGACACTCGATGAACATAAGCACGCCGCAGCGGCATTGGAGCCGGTACGCGGGCGACCGCTGCTGGCCTGTAGCGTCGGCACCAAGGTGCAGGCGAAAGACTGGGGCGCGGAGAACTGGCGGCGGGTACTGGATACGCTGGCGGCGGAGTTGCCGCAGTATGGGCTGGCGCTTGTCGGCGCGGTGGATGAGTCAGCTGCCAGCGAATCGGCGGCGACCGCGTGGGCGAAGCGCTCCATCAACCTGTGTGGCAAACTGTCGCCCAGGGAGTCCGCAGCGGTGCTGGCGCGGGCACGGCTGTTTCTTGGCCATGACAGCGGGCCCATGCACCTGGCGGCTGCCGTGGGCACGACCTGCGTGGCTGTATTCGCCGCCCGCAATCGGCCCCGCGTCTGGTTTCCATGGGGACCGCAGCATGAGGTCGTCTACCATCGCACCGACTGCTGGGGCTGCGACCTGGAGGTGTGCATCGAGCAGAAAAAGAAATGCCTGACATCCATTTCACCTTCTGAAGTGCTGGCTGCGGCGCATCGTGCGCTGGCGCGGCTGCCAGCGTCCCATACAACGTTGCTGCATTAGCGCCCGCTCCAACGCGAAGCCAGATACCATACCATTGGAACCAAATTATGATCCGCGATCTTCATCGTGTTCTCGCTCTTGTCGAGTCTGGCTTTGAAGGCCAGCGCGTTCTTGTAGTCGGCGATTTGATACTGGACCAGTATGTCTGGGGCGAGGTGAGCCGCATCTCCCCGGAAGCGCCGGTACCGGTGCTGCGTTCACTGCGCCGCACCCACGTTGCGGGCGGCGCGGCCAACGTGGCCATGAACCTTGCCGGCCTGGGCGCACGGGTTTCACTTGCCGGATTTCTTGGCGCAGATGAAGACGGCGAGTTAGTGCGTGGGATGCTTGCGGCAGACGGCATTGCGACCGGCGCAGTTTGCACGTGGCAGCGTTCGACAATTTCCAAAACCCGCGTCATGGCAGGCCGCCAACAGTTGATGCGGCTGGATGTGGAAACATCGGACGCACCTTCACCGATAGAAATCGATTCCCTGCTCCGCCAGTTGCAGAGTGAGGTTTCCCGCGCCGACTGCATCATCTTTTCCGATTACGCCAAAGGCGTTCTGCCGGAAGCTGTCTGCCAGCAGGTGATCGCACAGGCCCGCAAACGCGGCGTTCCAGTATTCGTGGACCCCAAGGGCAGCGACTTTTCGAAATATCGCCAGGCCACAACAATCTGTCCGAACCTGCAGGAACTCGCCACCTGCACCGGCGTGGCCACGCAGGATTTCGCCGCGCTGATGACAGCCGGACGCGCCCTGATTGAACCGCTGGAGATTGAATACCTCACCGTAACCATGAGCGAGCGCGGCATTCGCGTGCTGCGGAGCAAGGAGGAACAAGACCTGCATGCCACCGCACAGGCGCGTGAGGTTTACGATGTCTCCGGCGCGGGCGATACCGTGATCGCAACCCTAGCCGCGGCAGCCGCCGCGAAGCTCGATCTGGAAAGCGCAATCCAACTCGCCAACATGGCCGCCGGGATTGTCGTCAGCCGCGTGGGTACGGTGCCCATCGACCGGGCCAGCCTGCTGGCGACTCTATCGAGTGAACTGACACTGAGCACACAGGAAAAAGTTGTCGATCGCGCAGGATTGGTGACGCGTGCCGCGCAATGGCGCAGCCGTGGCGAAACCGTTGTCTTTACCAATGGATGTTTCGACCTGCTGCATGTCGGTCACATTACGCTGCTGGAAGACGCGCATCGCATGGGCGATCACCTGGTCATCGGGCTGAACAGCGACAGCTCCGTGCAGCGCCTGAAAGGACCCACGCGGCCCATTGTCGGCGAAAAGGAGCGGGCGCGGATCCTGGCCGCGCTGTCCTCAACGGACGCTATCGTGATTTTCGAGGAAGACACGCCGCTCGCCACCATTGAGGCGTTGCGTCCCGACGTTCTGATCAAAGGCGGCGACTACACCGAGGCGACTGTGGTCGGCGCGGAACTGGTGCGAAGCTGGGGTGGACGCGTCGCTATCGTTCCCACCGTAGCCGGATTCAGCACGACCAATATCGTGCGCAAGCTGGCCGCCGGCGCGGAAAATTAAATATCACTGCATTCACGAAAAATTTCCTATGCCAGCGCCTGCGGGATTGCGGTTTCCCACCTGCCCTGCGCTTTCAGAATGAGCTCGACGACCTCGCGTGCGCTGCCTTCTCCCCCGCGCGTGCTGGTGACGTAATGGCAGATCGCCTTTAACTCCGGCGCGGCGTTTGCCACCGCTACCGCCAGCCCGACTCTGCGCGCCAGCGGCATATCCGGCAGGTCGTCACCCATGTACGCAACCTCGTCTTCCGTTACGTTGGCCTTTCGCAGACACTCCTCATACGCGGCCATCTTTGTCTCCTGGCCGAGATAGACATATTCCACGCGATTTTCCTGGGCGCGCTGCTGCACGGCGGGAGATTTTCTTCCAGTAATAAAACCGGTTTTAATGCCCATGATGCTCGCCAGTTTCAGCCCCAGACCGTCGAGTGAGCTAAAGACCTTCATCTCCGCCACGCCACCGTTGTTGGGCAGCGACATGAGACAGACACCGCCATCGGTCAGGGTGCCATCGACATCCATCAGAAACAATTTGATCTTTTTCGCGCGTTCAAGCAGGGTGGGTGGATTCTCTGGCATGAAGTCGATTCTACCCGTCCCCAAACCCATGTCTCAAACGGGGACATGGGCATCCGCATGGTTTCAGAGATCAAAGGGCATTGGAGATTTCGATCAGGTTGCGATCGGGGTCGCGCAGATAGATGGAACGCAGCTTCCCGATCGCTCCAGTGCGCTCAACGGGGCCCTCTTCAACATGCACGCGCTGGCTGGCTAGGTATTCGATGACTTCTTCCAGCGGCGTCGGAGTCAGGAAGCAGAGATCGGCGGAACCGGGTGTGGCGTGCGCGGCATTCGGTTTAAATTCATGCCCGCGCTGATGCAGGTTGATCCGCTGGATGCCAAAGGCCAGCGCCTTGCGTCCGTCGAACATCACCAGATCCATGCCGAGGACTTCAGTATAAAAATCGACCGTCGCGTCAATACTCGCAACGGTAAGGACAAGGTGATCGAGGTGTTCCAGTACAAAGGCCATGTGGGAACCATCCTAGTCCAAAACCTTTGTCTCCGAAGCCACGCCGTTCGACCGGCTCACGGCGGCCTATGGGTCACCCGCTACTGCTGATGCACCAAAGGTGGCCCGCTGACCTGCCGCACCTTCAGGTTGATGGCCACGTTGACCTGATCTTCAATCTTTACGAATGGAATACCCTTATTCATTCCATAGTGTTTACGATTAAAGACCAAGACGCCCTGAATCGCATCGGTGTCGCTTCCCTTGTTCGGAATTGTCAGCTTCAGGGTCTCGATTCTGGAGACGCCGCGAATGGTAAAGTTTCCGTCGACTTCAAACGTTTCAGGGGCCGTCTGGACAATTTTTGTCGACTGAAATGTGATCGACGGAAAGTGCTCGACGTCGAAGAAATCTTTGCCCTTGAGCTTGCCGTTCTTCATGCCGCTGCCGGTATCCACCGTGGCGGCATCGATCTGTACGTGCAAGACACCTGTGGTCACATCTTCTGAGGGAAATGTCAGTGTGGCGTTCCATTTGTCGAATTTCCCGACAAGTGCGACGGAGGACTTAACGGAAAACCCGATGCTGCTTTTGCCCGGAGTGACAGCGAAAACGGGGGCCTGGGCGTGGCTTGCACGGGGCAGCAGAACCAGGGACAAAAGGCAGAAAATTGCGGATCGCATGGTGACTGAGTGTGGAATTTTCCTGGCCCGCTGTCAACAGCATGTTCGGCCTGGTGAGTGTCTTTCGCTGTCACCGGATTTTTCTCGAAGGCGCAATTGCAACGAAATCTGCGGGAGGCGTTCTAGCGGAAACGGCGTAGAATCAAAACCTCTGGCGGCAGGGCTCCTCGATGAACTGCCCCAGCCAAGCCAGAAGAGGGCTTGAATGGGGCACCGTGGGGATTTCTCTCTCCCCCACTCAAGCCGAAGACGGCTTGAATGGGCACCCAGCACCGTCGGCTACAAGCCCAGCTTGGACCACATGGCGTCGATTTTGGATTTGGTGGTGGGGTCCATGCGGAGCATTTCCGGCCAGGGGCGGGTGAAGCCTTCGGCGGCCCATTTGCGCGTGGCGTCGATGCCCA
>JADEYI010000951.1_pt1 | contig 27519 bp, 18 predicted proteins | sample 8542331 | NCBI WGS metagenome assembly JADEYI01 (sample SAMN16510988, study PRJNA670497) | mine drainage metagenome | isolation source: biofilm near Copperflume 1 | place: Germany: Marsberg coppermine Kilianstollen | collected 2018-02 | reverse complement strand
CTTCTACGGCTCGACCGGGGCCATCCGCCTCAACCAGCCCATCGTGGGCATGGCCTCCACCCCCGACGGCCACGGCTACTGGCTGGTGGCCTCCGACGGCGGCATCTTTGCGTTCGGCAGCGCCGCGTTCTACGGATCGACCGGCGGCATCGCCCTCAACCAACCCATCGTGGGCATGGCCTCCACCCCTGACGGCCGGGGCTACTGGCTGGTGGCCGCAGACGGCGGCATCTTCACCTTCGGGAGCGCCGGGTTCGCCGGCTCGACCGGAGGAGCTCCCTTCGGTGGAGTGACGGTGGCGATGGCTTCCCACCACCCCGGGACGGGCTACTGGACGACGACCAGCCTGGGGAGGGTCTCCAACTTCGGCGACGCGCCATCCTTGGGATCGCTGGCCAACTCCGCTCCTTCGAGCAGCCCCGCGTCGGGCGTCCTGGCGGCCAACATCCCCCCGTCGCCCAACTTCTTGGCGGCCTGCTATCCCCACAACACCGGTCCAGTGTGCATGTCCCAGATCGAGCAGGCCACGACCAATGCCCGTGCCGCCGAGGGGCTCGGGCCGATGACCCTGCCGTCGAACTTTGCCTCTCTCACCCCGGCGGAGCAGGCGTTCGTGACCACGGACATCGAACGCGTGGATCGCGGACTGCCGCCGTTCGTGGGCCTGGTGGACGCGTTCAATGCCGATGCACAGGCGGGGGCACAGGGAAACTCCGACCCGATCCCCAGCCAGGTACCGCCCGGGCTGACGATCACCGCCTGGGCCAGCAACTGGGCGGAGAACGGCAATCCCCTCGGCTCCAACTACTTCTGGATGTACGACGACGGCGTCAACAGCGGCAATATCGACTGCACGCCCTCGAACCAGGCCGGATGCTGGGCGCACCGCAAGAACGTTCTCGGGCTGGCCGATTACCAGGCGACCAATGGAGGCATCCTCCTGATGGGAGCCGGCGAGGCCTACGGGACCTTCTCCAACAATTGGGCGTCCGACACCGGGCTCATGGTGTTGGCGGCCGGCCCGATGCCAGCACTGAGCTACTCGTGGGCCGCGGCGGTGGCCGCCGGGGCGCGCTAGCCCTCTGGCCCCATCCACGAGTGGCCGGCAGTACCGTGGATCGGCATGGACCGACGCGTGGCACTCCTCACCCAGACCGCCGACTACGTGGGACCGGAGCTGGCCCGACGACTTGTCGACGGCCACCATCTCGTACTGCATGCACCCACCGAGTCGCTGGTCGATGAGCTTCGCGCCCAGGGAGGGCAGGTCGAGGTGGTCCCGGCCGCGGATGTCGATCTTCGCACCGCCGAGGGCAATCGTGAGTTCGTCGGTAGGGCTCTGGCCCGATTCGGACGTGTCGACGCGGCCGCCTTCGTCACCGGCTCGGGCATCATCACGGGGCGATTCCTCCAGATCTCCCCGGAGGACTGGGATCGGACCAAGGCGGGCAACCTCGACATGGTCTTCCACGGGCTGCAGGCCCTCATTCCCTCGATGGTGGAGCAGGGCTCGGGCGACATCGTGATGTTCACCAGCGCCACAGGGGCCCGACCCGAACCCGGCGTCTCCACCTACGCGGCCACCCGGGCCGGCGCCAACGCCCTGGTCCGCGCCGTCGGTCAGGAGCACGCCCGCAACGGCCTGTGCATCAATGCCATCGGGACCAACTTCATGGACTTCCCGGGGTTCCTCAAGGCCAGCGGGGCGGACTCGGATCCCGAACGTCGCCGGAAGATCGAAGCGCAGGTGCCGGCGCGCCGCCTCGGTACCATGGCCGAGCTGGCCCAATTCGCAGCAGTCCTCCTCGAAGGCCGGACGAGGTTTCAGACCGGCCAGTTCTTCAGCTACAGCGGCGGCTGGAGCGCCTGACCCCCGCCCACCGACCATCGGTTGGCGGCGGCCCGTCCTAACGGGTGACGACCAGGGACACGATGGGTTCCAGTGCCTCGAGTTCCTCGTTTCGCGGACACTCGACCTGGTGCTCGATCCCGGCAGACCCGGGCCACGGCCCGAACACCTTGGTTGGCCGACGTTCCGGATCCCACGCCGGCCACGCTTGCGGTGCGCCGGACCTGGCGAAGGCGACCCAGTCCCGTCGCATGGCGGCAGACAGAGCGAAGGCTTCCTCGCCGCCTCCGGAGAATCCCTCTACGCCAGGATTGTGGACCGATCCGAACACGAACGGGATCTCGAGGGCATGGCACGAGCCCAAGACGCCCCCGAAGGCCGGAGACTCCCACGTGAACAGATAGCAGTAGGTGCCGACACCCGGGTCGGCAACCGCGGCATGGGCGTCGGCAAGGCGAACGGTGGGCACCCGGAAGAGGGCATCGGTCGAGATGGCCACCCACAGATCACGGGGGGTCACCGGCTCGCCTCGGCCGAGGCGCGCCTCTCGTACGCCAGCGATCAACGTGTCGGTCGCGTTGGGCTCGGGAACGAACCTCATCACCCAACGGCGCAACCCCTCGTCGTCCAGTGTGCTCAACTTGGCATTGCCCGCCGCGAAGAACGCGGCTTCGTCGCGCGTCGTTCCGAGCAGCAGAGGCACGCCGGATGCAGAGCCGGACGCGACCTCCACGTCGGGCGGGGCCGAGAGGAGCCCGCCGTCGACGACAGGCGTCACCAGCAGGCCTGAGAGGTCCCTGGTGGCCTGGAGCCCGAGGTCAGCGGCGGCACGAACAAGGTTTTCGACAGGAACTCGCTCCAATGCCTCGCGGGTCATGGGTACGCCGAGGTCGCCAACGAGCTCCTCGGCCCTCTTCGAGGCCTGCTCGGCGGAGTGGACGTTGGGCGGGCCGCTCTCGACGATGGCCCGGTGGAACAGACCCCGGGCCGCCGGCACCCCGAGCAGGGCGGCCACGCTCATCCCTCCGGCAGACTCGCCGAACAGGGTCACGTTGCCGGGATCGCCCCCGAACCCGGCGATGTGGTCGCGCACCCACTGGAGGACGGCCACCTGATCGGCCAGGCCCCAGTTGCCGAAGCCCGACCACTCCTCGCCGTGCAGCCAGGTCTGGCCCTCATCCTCCAATGCGGGATGGGCGAGGAAACCGAGCATCCCCAGTCGATAGTTGAAGGTGACCACCACCACGTCGCCCTCGCGAGCCAACATCCCGCCGCGATACAGGCTTCCTGCTCCGGAGCCGGAGACGAACGACCCGCCGTGGACCCACACCATCACCGGCCTGCGGCCGCCATCGAGCCCGGGCGTCCAGACATTGAGGCTCAGGCAGTCCTCCGAGTGCTCCTCCGGCTCGCCGGCGAGAGACATCTCGAGCACGCCCGGCGACTGGGGGGCGATCGGACCGAACGACTTGCACTCTTTGATCCCCGTCCACGGCTCGGGAGGAGCCGGCGGCCGCCAGCGGCGAGGCCCTTCCGGAGAGGCGGCGTAGGGAATGCCGGAATACGACCACAGCCCGTGCCGCCGTACCCCGCGGACACGGCCACCCTGGACCTCCACCACACCGTCCATCGTGAGACCTCCAGTTCGCCGGCCCAGCTGCCGATATACACCAGACAACCTACCGACCGGGATGGCGTGACCATCGGCCGTGGCGCCCGAGCGACGCACCGGGCAACTGTACGGCCACACAGGGAGACAATCCGGCCATACACCCGAATCCACCGTTCCTCCTGGCCGGGTCGTGCAGCGCGCTCGAAGACGGAATGGATCGGTCCACTGGACGACGGCCCGGCGCATTGCGCCTGGCAGAAGGGAGCAGTCGGGGTGAAGAAGGGGCAAGGGCCACCGGTGGGCGAGCACGTCCGCGCCCACATGGCCCGTCGGGCACGACCGGGAACCGAGGCTGGAAGCATGACGCGGGTCGGGATCGGACGCGTCGCCGTCGCCGCCGCCCTGGTCTTGTCCATGAGCACGCTGAGCGCGGCGCTGTGGCCCGGCCTGGCACGAGCGACCGGAACCACCGGTTCGACAGGCTCGACCGCCCCCACCCGCTCGACCACCTCGAGCACCTCGAGCACCTCGAGCCCTGCCGCCTTGCCATCCCAGATCGATTCGACCGAGGCCCTCGTTGCCGCATTGGCGACGCAGATCTCCCAACAGCAGGCTCTACTGGCGCAGGCCGACGAGCAGTACAACCAGGCCGTGGTCAACCTGACGGCCACCCAAGCCTCGCTCCGGGCCGCCACCGCATCGCTCAGCGCGGCCACATCCAAGATCGACCGTGAGCGCACCCAGTTGCGCAACGATGCCCTCGAGACCTACATGGAGGGCACCTCCTCCTCCGCCGTCGCCGCAGTCTTCGCCGCACCCACCAGCGCCTCGCAGATTCGCAGGCTGTACCAGAACCTCGGCACCGCCAATGTGGCCGCCGACGTGGCCGCGCTGAAGGCCGGCCGACGGGAGCTGGCCGCCACCCAGTCCACGCTGCTGGCCGAGCAACAGACGCAGACTGCTCAGCTGGCCTTGGAGAGCCAGACCCGGGCGAGCGCCGCCGCGGCCAGTGCGCAGTCGGAGGCGACGCTGGCCCAGGTGCAGGGGACCCTGGCCCAACAGGTGGCCCAACAGGCCGCCACCCAGGCGGTTGCCGCGGCCAGGGCCGCGGCGTCGGCGACCACCCCGGCATTGGCCCAGGCCGCGGCGTCGCAGGCCGCCCAGGCGGCACAGGTGGCCACCAGCGTGGGGGGTGGAACCGCGGCGGCGGTCAATGCGACCACCGCAGCGAACCAGGCGGCCGGATCGGCGGCCGGGGGCGGTGGATCGGCCGGCGCCGCACCCGTGACCATCTCCGGTGGGAGCCCTCCCCAGACCGCCGGCCTGGCCGCCGTGGCCGGCGCCGTCAGATACCTGGGCGTCCCCTATCAATACGGAGGGATGAGCTCGGTGGGTGTCGACTGTTCCGGCCTCACCGCGCTGGCCTGGGCCCAGGCCGGGGTCTCGCTCCCGCATTCGGCGGCGGATCAGTACTCGCAATCGCGCCACGTGAGCATGAGCGCCCTCGAGCCCGGCGACCTCCTGTTCTACAAATTCGGTGGCAGCGCCATCATCGACCATGTCGTCATGTATGTCGGCCCCACGCTGAACGGCCGAGCCACCGCCTACGGGGCGAACACCATCATCCAGGCCGCACACACCGGAACGGTGGTCAGCTTCGATCCGTACTGGTCGTCAGGACTGGTCGGGGCGGCCCGCCCGTAGGACAACCCGCCCCTGGCGCTCCGACCCAGGCCCGAACCTCTCCGGAGGAAGCCCTCGGGGATGAGCCTGCCGGAACCGGCCGAGTCATCGCCGGTAGGGTCACTTCCCCCAGGACCATGAAACTCGAACTCACCATCATCGTCCCCGCCTTCAATGAGGCCAACCGCCTCAGCGAGGGGATGAGGCGATTCCAGGCCGCGGTGGCCGACGGCGCCGTGGACCTCGACCGGACCGAGGTGCTGCTCATCGACGACGGCAGCACCGACCAGACCGCGGCCACCGCACGCTCTCTGCTGGCCGACCTCCCCCATCACCAGGTCATCAGCCTCCCCGGCAATGCGGGAAAGGGGGCCGCCGTCCGCACCGGGGTGTCTCTGGCCCGAGGGGCCTACACGGCCTACATGGACGCCGACATGGCCATCGATCCGCGAGCCATCCCGCAATTGCTCGACGCATTGCGGACCAGCGATCTGGCCATTGGATCCCGGGCACTGCCGGATTCGATGGTTGACGGCACCTATGCCGTGCGGGCGGTGATGGGCCGGCTCTTCAACCGACTGGTGACCGCCGGCACCGGGCTCGGCCTGCTCGACACACAGTGCGGCTTCAAATCCTTCCGGACCCCGGCCGCCCGGCTGCTCTTCCACCTGGTCCGGATCGACCGGTTTGCCTTCGATGTCGAGGTGCTGGCCCGGGCCCGGCGCCTCGGCCTGCGCATCACGGAGATCCCCGTGCAGTGGAAGCATGTGGCGGGCAGCACCATCCATCCGCTCCAGGACCCGCTGAGCATGCTCGCCGACGTCTATCGCTCGAGGTTCGGCCTTCTGGCCACGCCTCCCGTCCCTGCCATCGTGGTGCTCGACTCCGCGGGCGCCCACCGGGACGGCGACCTGGCTGACGAGGTCCGTTCCGTGGTGGCGAGGTCCCTCGACGGTGAGCCGGTTCCCGTGGTGGGCGGCTCGTCCTCGGTCATGGTCCTCCTGCCGCTCGTCGATGCCGCAGCCACCGCGGAGTTGCTGTCGGCATTGCGGGCCGAGTTCGAGCCGATGAGCGTGTACGGGCGGAGCCTCTCCCTCGAAAGTCTGGTGGCCCTCGGGGCCCTGGCCGGCCGGCTCCAGGCTCCTCCGGCTCCGGGTGGGACGGCCTGATCCTGCGTTGAGCAGTCCGTCGGGCGACCGCTCTGCAACCGGCCTCCAGGGACCCAATCGGGGCCCTGCCCGACAGCAGTACGATGCTTCGGGTGAGCAAGGAACCATCGGACACCACCCGGACTGGGCCCCGATCGCTTCATCCCCGCGGCGGCGAGCTCATCGATGCCACCGCCGAGCGCACGTCCGCTCCTGTTGTCGGCGACAACCGCACCGAGCCCGAGAGGGACGATGGCGGGTCGATGCCCACCCCTCCCCCGGTGTCGGTCCTGCCCGTCGCCAGTCCCCAGCCGATGAACGGTGCACCTCACGACCCACGACGCTCCGACGTGGACGAATGGGGCCGCTCCGAGAACATGCGGTCCATCCTGCGGCGGGTCTACGACCCCGTGTACCGGTACTGGTTCCGGGTGGAGTGGGAGGGGCTCGAGAAGATTCCCCATCACGGCGGGGCTCTGTTGATCGCCAACCACGCCGGAGCCATCCCCTCGGATGCGCCGGCCATCATGCACGGGATCGAGGAAGAGCTCGGCCGGCCGGTCTACGGGCTGGCCGACTACTTCTTCCGGACCATCCCGGTCGTGGGCACCATGTGGTCACGGACCGGTGGCGTCCCGGCCCATCCCGACAACGCCTACCGACTCCTCCATGACCAGCAGCAACTGGCACTGGTGTTCCCCGAAGGGACAAAGGCCACCTCGAAGACCTACACGGACCGGTACCGGCTGCGACGGTTCGGGCGGGGGGGGTTCGTGGAGATCGCCATGCGGGCCGGCGTGCCGGTGATTCCCATCGCCGTGGTGGGTGCCGAGGAGTCGATGCCCATCCTGTTCAGAATCGGCGGGTTGGCCAAGGCGCTCAAGCTCCCGTACTTTCCGGTCACCGCCAACGCCCTGCTGATGGGACCGATCGGCTACGTGACCTACTTTCCGGTCAAGATCAAGCTGCGCGTCCTCGATCCCGTCACCTTCGACATCGAGCCCGGACTGGAGCGCTACTCACGGAGCCGGGTCATGGACGAGGCGGAGACCATCCGGGCCAAGATGCAGGATTCGCTCCATGACATGCTGCGCGAGCGCCGCAGTATCTGGTTCGGCTGATCAGATGGGGCGACGCGTACTGATCACCGGGCTCGACACGTTCTGGGGTGGGCGCATGGCCCAGGCTCTCGAGTCCGAGCCCGATGTCGAGATGATCCTCGGGCTGGGGGCCAACGAGCCCCGTGTCCCCCTCGAGCGCACCGAGTTCGTGCGCTCGGACCAGAAATATTCGATTCTCAGCCGAATCGTGCGCGCCACCCAGGTCGACACCATCGTGCACACGTTCCTCGAGACCAACTCGGTCAACATCCCCAGCCGCCTCCTGCACGAGATCAACGTCATCGGCACCCTCAACCTGCTGGCTGCAGCGGGGTCGGCGGGCTCGTCGGTCCGCCAGGTGGTGGTCAAGTCCTCCACCCACGTGTACGGCTCCGCCGAGACCGACCCCGCCTGGTTCCGCGAGGACACCCAGCGCACCAGCCCGGTCCGCACCAGGCTGGAGCGGTCGCTCATCGAGGTGGAGTCATTGGTCCGTGACTTCACCGAGGACAACCCCCACCTGGTGGTGTCCGTGCTGCGCTTCGCCAACGTGCTGGGTACCGACATCATCACCCCGGTGAGCTTCAACCTCCGTCGGAGGTTGCTCCCGTGCATCGCCGGGTTCGATCCCCTCGTCCAGTTCGTCGAGGAGGACGACGTGGTGCGGGCGCTCGAGTACGTCACCGGGCAGCAGATCCCCGGTGTGTTCAACGTGGCCGGGGCGGGCAAGTTGCCATGGAGCGAGGTGGCCTCGATCGGCGGGGCCTTTCTACTTCCCCTGCCGCCCTTTCGACCCCGCGCCTTCGTCGCCCCCCTGCGCCAGGCGGGAGCCGTCCAGTTCCCGCCGGAGATGGAGGGCCTCATGCGCTACGGCCGTGGCGTGGACACCTCGCGGCTGGTCGGGGCCGGGTTCCAGTACCGGTACACCAGTGCCGGTGCGGTGGAGAGCTTCGCCCGGGCCAACAATCTGCGTCGATCGACCGGGTCCGGCGAACCGGAGTATCGCTACGAGCAGGACGTCGAGCAGTTCTTCCGGCACTCCCCCGCGGTGGTCCGAGGTATCGACGGCTGAGACTGGACGACGGCGGCGATCAGCTCCTCTTCAACCACGCGACCCGGAGCTCAGGCCCCCGGACGGCCCACTCCTCTGCAGTCATGGCATAGCGGACGTGGTCCTCCCACTCGCCGTTGATCTCCAGGAATCCGAGCGCAACTCCCTCGTTTCGCAACCCGAGCTTCTCCACCACGCGCCGGCTCGCTTCGTTGCGAGGAATGATGGCCACCTCGACCCGGTGCAACCGCAGGGTCTCGAACGCGAACTGCAGGACCACCACGACGGCCTCGGGGATGAGTCCCGTGCCCGCTAGCTCCTCGTCGATCCAGTACCCGATGGAGCCATTCTGAAATGGCCCGCGTTGAATCGAGGAGAGGGTGATCTCACCGGCGAACCGGCCCTCGGCGAAGATGCCGAAGCCGAAGCCGCTCCCCAGCTGGCGCTCTCGCTCGCGCATTCCGCATCGTGCGCTGAAGCTGGCGCCGTCCTCCGGAGCCAGCGGGGCACCCTTCGACCGGGGCTCCCACGGGACGAGCCATGACCGGCAGCGGGTGCGGACGGCCAGCCATGCCTCGTAGTCGCTCTCGATCAGCGTGGCCAGCCGGATCCGCCATCCGGGCAGTTCAAGGGATCGCACCACAGGTGTTCGAAGACTCGGACTCATCACCTCTCGAACCTTTCGGGCTTCCGCGGATTCTTGTGTGGCTTCCCAGTACCCAGGCCGGCCGCCGTCCCTGGCGCGGCGAACCAGTGGTCCGGCGTCCCTGTGGATAGGCCCTCATCCGCAAAACTCACCATCGAATCGTAGGCCAGCGACCGACACCAGAACGACACCCTGGGATTGCCGGCAGATCCAGCGGGCGACCGCTCCTAGGCTCCATTCTCCCCAACCGCCGGAGACCGATCCGCCCCCGGTCATCATCCCTCCGACCGGGGTCCCCGCCCTGCACGGCCGATTCGGGGACAATCGGGGACAAGATGGGTCACTACAGGGCCAAGGGAAGCCGTTCATGGTTGGTATCGTCGGCCAACGGTATCTACGATCAGGCCTGGCCTCACGCATGATCTGACCAGCGCCCTTTTGCCGCACTCACGTCTCGCCACACTGCCGATCGTTCATACGGCCCCTCAGCGGAGGGGCAACCCGGGATCCAAAGGAGCACTGGCATCACATCCGCAGTCGCAACACGACCGGTGACGTCGACGGGTCGACGTGTGCCCTCCCACCGACGATCCGCACCTTCTCGTAGGTGGTGGCGACCGCTGGAAGGACGACCGCGGGTCCAAACAATCGCATGTGCGCTGCTGTTCACGGTCGCCACATGGGTCCCCGCCAGTCTGGCCCCGGTCAGCGGTCTCGATCCCTCCTGGAGTGCCGGGCTCTCCATGGCGTTCGTGCACCATCTGGCCTGGGGAACGAACATCAACTTCACGTACGGACCGCTAGGTTTTCTCACGCAACGAACGCTGTTCTTCGAGTCGACCGCGCTCCTGGCAACGGTCTACCTGTTCCTCGTCACCGTCGCCACCTTTTCACTGCTCATCCACTGGTTCCGCAAGGCTTTCCACCTGCCCGTTGCGCTCCTCCTGGGCTACGTCGTCGGCGCCACGGCGGTTGAGCTTGTCGACCCGGGTGATCACATCCTGGTCCCGATCACGCTGTTCGGATTGTTGTGGATCCGTCAGCACGGTGCCCGTGCACAGGAGCTCGGCGTCGCCTTCCTCGGCGTCCTCGCCGGCACAGCCGTCCTGGGCAAGGCAAGCGACGGCGCCGTTGCCGTCGTCATCCTGGTCGTCGTGGTTACCTGTCGGACCGGCCGGCAACGCGCCGTCGATGCGGCTATTGGAGCGGCTGCGCTGGCAAGCACGATCCTCGCCGCATGGTTGTCCACTGGAAACAGCCTCGTCCTCATTCCGACCTTCTTCCGCAACTCCATGAGCGCGGCTTCGGGCTACTCGAGTGCCATGCAACTTGCGACGACACACGTCCGCCAGTGGTGGCTGGCCGTGATCATGATCCTCATCATCGCCGCGCTCACCGCGCTCAGCCTCCGGCAGAGTCCTGGGCGACTGCGACTCCCGTTCATCGTCATCGTCCTGGTCGTCAGCTGGTGGGCACTCAAGGAGGGATTCGTTCGGGACGGCAACCAGTACATCTTCTTCGGATTCACGCTGGTTCTGGTGGCCGCCTTGCCGATCTCTGCGCCACGAATTGGCCGGCTCGCGGTCGTAGGAGCAGTTGCCCTGGCAACCGCTGTCGCTTGGATCAGCTACGGCTCGGTTCCACAGAACATCGCCCACGTCGCCAACGACGCACGGTCACTCCGAGCTGAGACGGCGACGATCGCTAGTTCGCACTCCAGCGCGACCACCATCGCTTCCGCACGGCGATCGATGCGACAGGGCTATCAGATCAGTCCGACTCAGTTGGACGAGCTCACGGGACATACCGTGGCCATCGAGCCCTGGGAGAACGGGGTCGCGTGGGCCTACCCATCGATGACGTGGGATCCCGAACCGGTCCTGCAGTCATACGCCGCATACACAGCATCACTCGATGCCCTTGACGCGTCCTTCCTGCAATCTGACCAAGCGCCCACCCGCATTCTCCAACAGATACCCCAAGGCATCGATTCCCGATATGCCTTCTTCGAGCCACCGGCCACCTGGGTCGCCATGGTGTGCCGCTATGCCCAGCTGGATGCCTCGGCCCAGTGGCAGGTCCTTCGCCGAGTGCCGGACCGTTGTGGTGCCCTCCGTCTGATCAAGCACGTGGACGCCACCTTCGGTCAACGCGTCGCCGTGCCGGTGGCCCCGCCCGGAAGCGCCGTGGTGGCCCGGTTCGTCGGGTTGCCCCTTTCGATCAGCTACAAGGTGTCCTCGATCCTGTGGAAGCCCCCGCTGGCCCATCTGGCCACCTCGGCTGGAACCTTCCGGTTCATCGTCGGCACGGCCGGCGATCTCCACCTTCTCCGACCGAGCTCGACAACCGGCTACTCCGCCCCGTTCGAGCCGGCCTCACTCGACTGGTTTGCGCTTGACGGCGCCGGCGTCAAGCCAGGTAGTGGCCGGTACCAGGTGATGTTCTACGACGTAGGAGTGGCCGGTGCCACCTAGGCCCACAGGGTCGGACGTGTCTGTCGATCGGTCAGGGATGTCTCATGGCTGGGACGCATAGGACTTTCCCGAGCTCGCCGCTCCCGGCCGGCGCGTACCGCTGCGAAATAGATCTCCCGATGGTCGGCGACCACGCGGCCCCACCGGACCCGGTGCGCATACGTCGCCGACTGGGCCGCCAGCCGGTCCTGCAGGTCGGTGTCGATGAGCACACGGCGAACCGCACTCTCGATCCCCAGCGGGTCGGATGGATCGACCATGAGCAGAGCATCGCGTGAGTCGGCGAAGATGGGCTCATCGGTGACCACGACCGCCCGTCCCAGCGGGAGGATGAAACGCAGCGCCGCACTCGAGGATTCGCCTGTTTCCCGATACGGCAGCACGATGACATCTGCCGCCCTGAGCAGGCCCCGTGCTGCCTCATCGCTCAGATAGTCGGTGATCAGAATGACATTGTCATCCAGCCCCCGGGAAGCAATCTCCGCTCTCAGCTGGATCTCGTAGTCCTCTGAAATGATGTCGGGATAGCGTGCGCAGAGCGCCAACAGAAGAATGTCTGGAAACTCCGCTCGCAACGCGTCGACCGCTCTGAGAAGCTCGAGCGTCCCTTTGTGGGGAAGGAGAAATCCGAACGTTCCCACGATCGGTCGCGGTCCCAATCTCAGCGAATCCCGAGCTTCAGATGGTGAGACCGAAGGAGGTGGCGAGGCTCCAACGGGCACCACGGTGACATTCTCGCTTATGCCCAGCTCAGACAGGTAACGCGCGTCCGACTCCTGGTGCACGATCAACCGGTCGACTCGCTCGAGGGTGGACCGGATCTGCTTCAGGCTCAAGAGCTCGCCCTGATCGACGTAGTCCCGCGTTCGGTGCAGGGTGACCACGACCCCCCGGCGCTCGAGCTGTCGATCGATCAGATCGGCCATCCGGTGGAACTCGAAGAATCCGAAATTGAACTGGACGTGAAGCACTTCGGCATCCGTCAGCCGAAGGGCATCCTCCAGCTCGGTGAGGTCAGGATCCCAGCGGCTCTTCCACGTTCGAACGACACCTTGTTCGACCAGCGGGTCGATGAGCTCTACGTCCACATCGGCGAAGAGCTCGAACTCGATCGAATCGCGCGAGTTCTCCACGATGTAGCGGGTGTTCTCCGCAATGCCGCAGCGCGTGTTCCACGTCGTCACCATGGCCACGTGCAATGTTCCGGCGCCCTCTTCGAGGTCGGAGATGAACGCTTCCCACCGCTTCACGGCGGCATCCCACGAAAACTGTGTGGCGATCAACTCGCGGGCACTACGGACACGCTCGAGGACGACCGGGTCATCAGGATTGCGCGCCAATCGCTGCATCGCCGATGCCAGTCGCGCCCGGTCCGGTTCCGCCCACACGGAATCGGGAATATCGAAATGGGTCTGGGCGGGTTCGAGAGTGAACGGAATGGTGAGGGCCGTCTCGTCCGATACGAGGTCCGCCAACCCCGAGTACGCCACACTGATCACAGGTACACAGGCTGCCATCGCCTCGGCCACCGGCAATCCGAAACCCTCGCCCCGCGCCGGGTGGACGTAGCAATCGGCCACATTGTAGAAGGCCTGGATGTCACGATCATCGAGATCGCGGTCGATCCAGCGCACATCCGGCGGGTTGGCGTGACTGGCGCGAAGTCCCTCGAGCATCTCGTGGACGTGATTGTGTGGGTTGGGGAATGTTTTGAGGATCAGGGTGACGTCGCTGGCGCCGTCGAAGGCAGAGAAGAAGGCTTCCAGCAGCACGTCAACCCCCTTGCGCGGGAAGGCTGAGCTGATGTGGAGGAAGGTGAACCCTCGGAGTTCGACGAGCTCAGGGGCATCGAGCTTGGCCGCGGGATCCGGCGTTTCCACACCGTTTCCGACCACGCGAATCGGAACGTCCACTCCCGAATCTCGCAGGACGCCCCGGACAAACTCCGACATCACCCCGACGCCGTCCAGGTAGCGGTTGAAATCTTCTGCCACGGACTGGGGTATGCGGCTCTCCTCCCACCCGAAGTACTCACACGTGATGCCACCGGGGGTGTCGATCACCCGCGGCGGGTACATCTGCCGAATGACCACGTCAGGGAATGGGACCTGCTTCGAGCGGTCGAAGAGGGCAGCGGCGTCGGGGTGCTGCGCCAGGTCCTCGTTCGCCGGTTGGTAGTCGCCCGGTCCTTCGGTAGCGTAGATCGACGTTGCCTGGCTCGGCGACCGATCGAGACCCAGGGCCAGCTGACGATTGATGATGGCCAGGCTGTAGCTGGTCTCGAACGGGCCCTGGATCTGGATCTCGAGGGGGGTGTCCAGGCCGGCGGCCCGATCAATCACCTTCTGGAGCAGGCGCCGTGCATCGAATCTGCCCACCTGTTCGACCCGGACGAATTGACGCTCGATAAGACGCTGGCGCAATTCCGGGTCCGACCGCACCCCCTGCACCGTTGCCGCCACCACGGCCGGATCCTTCGTCCGCAGGAGGACACCGGCACCGCCCATGGTTTCGGGGATCGCGGCCGCCCCGAAGGCGACCACCGGGACGCCCGCAGCCATCGCCTCGAGGATCGGAACGCCGAATCCCTCATGCTCACTCATCGATACGAACACGCCTGCCCCCGCAAAAGCCGACCTCAGGTGGCTGTCGGAGATCTTTCCGAGGATCACAACCCGGTCGGAGACGTTGAGTCGGTCCGCCTCAGCCCGCACCAACGAGGTGTAGTCATCCGCCGACGTGTCGCCAACGAGGACCAGCCGCGCCTCGCTGTCGAATGTCCGGCAATAGAGGGCGAAGGCCCTGACCAACTCATGCTGGCACTTGTTCCCGATGAGCCGACCCACGTACAGCCAGTCGCTCGATACTCTGGCGGCGTCCCGGTCCAGCGGCGCGAAATCGCTGAAGTCAACCCTGACCGGCAACACTTCAACCCTGCGAAACCCTGCGGCGAGCATCTCGCGACGATTGAAGTTCGAGACGGCAATCCCGAACAGTGCCCTGCGAGCGAGCAGAGCGAGCTGATCCCGTCCGAGTCGGATGTAATGCCGAACTCGCTCATTCTCGAAGTACCGTTCGGGAGTGACGTTGTGATACACCGCAACGACATTGTTCGGCAGAATGATTACGTCGTCGAATGCTTCATAACCCACGGAGTGGTGGAGAAGCAGGAGCTCCGATTCCGAGCCGCGGTATCCATGGATGGGGCGAATCCGGTCCTGAAGCCCGGGGGCGATGTGCTCGGCAAAGATCTCCGAGGCGAAGCCCATCTCCTGCAGCTGCTTCTGGAGATAGAACATCTGGTTGGTGATGGCGTCCCCCAACGCCGTCCCCGAGTGGAACTGGTGGACTCCGCTGTAGTGAATCACTTTGTGGCGGCGATCACGTAATCCTGATAACCGAATACATTCTCAAGCAGCGTTCCCACAGCTTGACCGACAGATCCTTCCGGTAGCTCGTTGGCCAGTTCGAGAGAAGGATGCGGCGAGCGCTCCTCGAGGTGCACCTTGGCGAAACCGATTTGCTCGCAGATGAAGCGCAGCGTCTCAGGATGGACCGGCCTCACGTGCGACGTGTCGGCATAGAAGAAGTTGCCGAGGGCAAATGAGCTTCGGGGATTGATGGTCTCGATGACCAGGACCCCGTCGTCCCGGAGTGCCCGGAATGCGAGTCGGACAAGTTCCTCGAGCTCCGGCGTCAGGAGGTGCTCGACGACTTGAGCGCAGAACACTCCCTTCAGTGACCCCGGAGTGGTCTGGGACAGGAAATGAATGCCGTCCCCAAGGACGACAGGAAGGCCCTTTGAAGCGCTCGACTCAACCATTCCGGCGTCGAGGTCGATGCCGAGGACCTCGTGCCCCTCTCGCTGCAGCAACCCCACCATCTCCCCGCGGCCACAACCGATGTCGACAATGCGTCCCGGGGCGGCTGGATCCGGGAACAGAGACACGTAACGACGCTGCGATCGCTCGAGCTCTGCGTTGCTGCCTCGGAATCGGGACTCGAACTCGACGTAGTCGATGTCCGCTCCGGAGACCCCGGCGGCCCCCAAGCGATCGAGGAGCGAGGCGATCTCCTTCGAGAGGACCCGAACCTCGTCCTGTCCTACGACATCCTGCAGGAGCGTCCGCTGGAACGAAGCGATCTCACTGAGATCATTCACTTCACGCCGGCACCGGCTCACACGTTCGCTCGCATCAACCAACTGCAGTTTGAGCCGAGTATTCTGGCGTCGCAGCTCATCGAGTTCGCCGTCGATTCGCTTCAGGTTGTTGTGCACAGCGTTGTACATCAGCGATGCGAATTCGATGGTCTGGTTGTTGAGGTCGTTCTGAACGGTCCAGCGTGGCTCCACGTACCAGCGGGTCAGTTTCCGCACGATCCGCTTCGCCATGGTGCTGGTTCGTCTCCGCAGGCCGCCCCCACCAGCGAGCTCGGGGGGGTGCATCTCCCTCTGGATGATCCTCATGGCGTGGATGGGTGAATCGATTGAGGGCGTGACGCTCTGGCTCACCGTCTCAGCTGGCGCGCCTGCCGTGTCGATGGTGGCCAGCAGCTCCTCAATCCTCTGGACCAGCACTTCCGCCGAGACGACCTGCCCATCTACGTCAAGCATCGGCACTCCTCAGCCGCCGAAAACGGTCTCGATACGGTCCATGGCACGCGATCATACCTGTCGCCTGGCCATTCTCGGCGCTTCCGGGCGGGAGCGGAGGACGCACTTCCTGCTGTCCGACCAGTGGTCGATTGGCTTCGGTTTGGCCTGGCCCGACTGGCCTTCCGCGCCCCCCATCCCGGTCACAGGGTCATGCATGGAGTCGCCCCGGAATGAGACGACCGGTGGGAGACAGCACGGCGAATCGGATGGAAGGCGGACAGCAAGACCCAACCGCGGCCCGGGACCCAAAGGCATTTCCCGGCTGGGCCAGGATGTCGCAGAGTGGCCCGGGGGAGCACTTCGGCGAGACGGCCGGCGTTGCCAGTGGCTGAGATCCCGCGGCGCCGCATTGGTGGGTGACCATGTAGCTGAGGGTTGGTCGACTAGCTTCTCTCTGAAGCCCGATCGCGCAATCCGGGTCCATCAGACACAAGTTCCCGAGGTGTCCCGACTTGTCAACTTCTGTGCGCGTCGAATCGCTCGGCACCGAGGCGCCCCTGCGATTGCCATCCCCCAACGAAGATGATGTCGGAAGTCGGCGCATCGACTGGGTCGGGGTCTACCGCGTGCTTGTCGTCGCCGGCATACTGGCAGGCGCCTACATCCGCGTGTGGTACATCACGCACCGATCGATCAACTCCGACCCGTCCGTGGTTGGGCTCATGGCCGGGGCGATTCTCCACGGGCACTTCTCGGCCTTCTACTGGGGCCAGTACTACGGCGGGGTCGAGCCCTATGTCGTGGCGTTGTTCTTCGCGCTCTTCGGCCACAGCGCACTGTCGCTTGGATTGGCGCCGATGGCGCTGGTTGCCGTCACCTCTGTCATCACGTGGCGGATCGCCCTCAGACTGGTTGCAGACCGGGGCCTCGCCGCGCTGGCGGGAGTCCTGGTGTGGATCATGCCGGCGTTCGGGATCACCACCATCGAGGAATACGGATTTCGGGATGCCGCCCTCGTCAGTGGAACTGCCTCCCTACTGCTGGGATTGCGGATCCTCGATGGTCGACATGGCTATGCCGACATGGCTGGGTTCGGTCTGGCTGTGGGTGTGGGTTGGTGGGCCTCGCCGGAATCGGCGTTCCTCACCGTCCCGGCATGTGTGCTGGTCCTTGGGGCTGTGATCTCCTCTCGGCCGCAGCGCGCCATCCGGTTCTGGCTCCCGCGCTTGTCAGGAACATTGGGAGCAATGGCAGTGGGCGCACTGCCGTGGCTGTGGTCGAACACGATCAATGGGTACCGTTCGTTGAATGCGGCAACGGTGTCATCGTCGACGAGCGGTAGCTATTCGAGTCACCTCCATACATTCCTTGTGGACGCCCTCCCGGTGCAGCTGGGTCTCCGGCGATTCGGATCCGGAGGGCTCATCCCCGCCGGGGCGGTGGGCGACATCGTGACGTGGGTGGTGTGTGCAACGCTGGCCGGCTTCGTCGTGCTCAGCCTGGCGTGCCCCGGCCGCTCCCGGCTGATCGGTGCCGCTGTGCTCGCCTTCCCTCTTGCGTATTCGATCAACCCTCTCACCTCCTGGTGGCTCGACGGCCGCTACTCCGTCTACCTCCTGCCCCTCGTCGCACTGACTGTCGCAATCGGCTGCGAACGATTGGCTCGTCTCCGAGCCCCTGGGACCAACCGACGGGCGTTGCACCGCAACACAGACCAGATGAGTCGACGTCGGGCACAAGCCCTCATGGCGGTTACCACGCTGGTGGCCGCTGTGCTGGCCCTGGCCGGCTTTTTCGGTCTCAAGGGAAGTAGTTCTCTTGGGCTGGGAACCGATCCGAACTTGCCGACCCAACGAGCCATCACAATTCTGGAGGAGCGCGGCGCGACCTTCGGGTTCGCGAACTATTGGGTTGCCTATCGGCTCGACTACCTATCGGGTGAGCGCCTCACGTACACGCCCGTGCCCGGGGACACGATGCGCTCACTCCCGATCTACAAACAGGTCACCTCTCGAAATCGAGTGGCCTGGCTGTTTGTGCCACCCGACCGGATTGCCACTGCAGCTTCGCAGTTCGGCACCCCGAATCTCGAGACGGGATATGAAACCGAGGCAAGTTTTCTGGCGGCTCTCCGTCAGGCACGAGACCCGTACTCGGTCATTCACACTGCGCTTCTCGATGCAATCGTGCCGCAACGGCCGGTTACGCCTAAACAAGTGGGTATCGGCTTGGGGAATTGACCGGTCCATGAGGCAGCCGCCTCCGGGAGCGGATCATCCCATCGTGGCTTGTGGTTCACCTTTCGGATCGGTGGTCGGCGGGAACTCCTGGTTCCAGGACGTGTGTAGTTGGCCTGCGGCATGACCGCCAACTACCCTCGCCCCCGATGACGCCCCCGTCCGAGCTTCCGCTTCCACCCGTCGAATTGCGCCAGCTGGTGGGGCCGACAGACGAAGCCCGCTACGACAATGCCATGGGTTCTGACGTCTTCCCCGACGTGGCCGACAAGACTTATGGGGCCGTGTTCGATTTTGGGTGCGGCTGCGGACGAATCGCCCGTCAGCTCATCCAACAGACCCGGGCCCCCGAGCGCTATGTGGGGCTGGACCACCACGCCGGAATGATCCGGTGGTGCCAGCAGAACTTCACGCCGTACGCTCCGCAGTTCTCGTTCGTCCACCACGATGTCGCTGACCGAGGGTTCAATCCCGGTGCCGACAAGCCGGCGACGCTCCCCTTCCCCGTCAAGGACGGGGAGTTCTCCTTCATTCTTGCCCTTTCGGTATTTACCCACATCGTCGAGTCCTCGGTGCTGCACTACCTCCAGGAGTGCGCTCGTATCATGGCGGTCGATGGCATCGTCCGAACGACCTGGTTCCTCTTCGACAAGCGGCCGTTTCCCATGATGCAGGACTTCCAGAACGCGATGTACATCAATGACCAGGATCCCACCAACGCGGTGATCTACGACAGGGAATGGTTGGTCAGGGTCGCAGACGAAGTCGGACTCGTCATTACGAGAGTGACCCCCCCGGTGATCCGCGGCTTCCACTGGTACGTCGACTTCGAACGTGCATCACCGGGCCGCCTCGGGTGCGACATCCCCGACGACGTGGCGCCGTTCGGGTCCTCGCCGCCGCCGGTGCTGCCCGTCCTCCCCAGTACCGTCGGGTAGAGGAGACGCCCGGTCGCCGGCTCTTGTGCGCGATGGCTGTGAAGTCCTCGGAAAGACCATGGCACTGTGGGAACGTTCAGGAGAGTGTCTTGATGCGCCGTGCGCTGACGGTGAAGTGTGGCACTTCCTTGTCCCAGGCCCGACTCAGGGGATCGGACTCCGCTGAGTATTCAAGGTCCTGCAACAGCTTCTGTTCGTGGTACTCGACCGTGACATCCCCGAAGCCGATTCGCGACAGGACCATTTCGATCAGCCGCGGCTTCACCTGGTACCAGGTGAAGGGATTCTTGTCGTCGAACAAGACCATCCCCGGAAGATCCTCGTAGGAGCCGGCCATCCAGTCGGCTTCGGTCACGACGATGGCATCGGAGATCCTCGCCGCCTGTATGACGGCCCCGATGGGATCCTGCAGGTGCTGGAGGACGTTCGCCAGAACGGCTACGTCGAACGTTCCCAGAAAGCCAGGAAGTGAGTTTGCGTGCCCATAGGCGACCCGGGCGCGCGATCCGAGCTGGTGGTGGGCGAGCCAATATGCGTTCTTGATCATCTTGAGACCCGCGACGTGCTCGGATTGGAGCGCACCGAGATGGGCCTGACTTTGCACCAACGGCTGGGCGTCGTACACGAGTCCGTCCGCGAGGTCGAAGGCGACGACCTCAGCGCCGCGTCGCTCCAACTCGAAGCAAACAAAGCCGTTGGCGGTGCCGATCTCGAGCACCCGTCTTCCCGAGAAGTCCAGGGCACCCAGGTACCGGTCGATTCCCGGCCTGAGGTCCCACTGGCCCCGCTGTGTGCCCAGGTCGGGCAGGTCGATCGTCTGGTAGAAGCGGCAACTCTCCAGTCGAGGCGGCTCGGCTGGCGGCTGCGCGTAGGACGTCTCGGTCATGCCGAATGGGAACTCTATCTTGAGCTGGCTGTCTTCGGGAGACGGAGCTGCCGGCCCAAGGATCGGCTGTGCCCGGATCGGCGATCCGAGCTCCCAAACGGTTGCGTCGGGAAGAGGACTGGACCCCGCTAGGTCGCGGTCCCAGTGACGACGAGAGGCACCTCGGTGCTGATCTCAATGTACTCCGGTACGCCGGCGGAGGGGCGCGCCGCCAAGCACGCCCGCTCTGGACGATCCGCCGGCCAATGAGCAATCGATTCCACGTTGAAGCCCGAGGATGCGACCCAGTCGGTGAGGCAGGCGATGTTGGGGGCAAACCAGTTCGAGCTGTCCGCGTTCAGTTCATCTCGGCGGAAGAAGGACGCCTGGGGCGGATCAGGCACCTCTCCACTGACTGCTGTCTCGAGATACAAGACGCCGCCCGTCAGTCGTCGCAAGGAGTCGAGGGCCAGCAGAGGGTGACGCAGATGGTACAAGACACCCAGAAAGAGGACGACGTCAAACTGTTGGCGCAGAAGCTCCGGCAACTGGTACACGGAAGCTCTCACGAATTCCACTCTGGAATTCAACGCCTTGCTGATCTCATCGAATCCGAAGCGATCGGCATCATAGATGTCGACGGCCACAATTCGAGCCGCACCCCTCGACTCGGCAATGAAGGCGGCTCCCCCATTGGTGGTTCCGACGTCGAGTACTGAGGCTCCGTCCAAGGAAGCGGGGACTCCGACCTCGTTCAGCAACCACTCGATATCGTTGACTCCCGGGGTCCGCACGCCCTCCGAAAGAGGGAACCGCTGGTGCCAGATGAAAGTGGAGCCAGCAATCAATTCGGCTGCCTGGATGTCACTCAGCATGGGCTTTCTCTCATTCTGATGCCTTGGCCTGGGGTCCCCAAAACGCTAGTCGAGAGATGTCAGCAGACTCTCCGGTCTTGACTCGCTCAGCTAGTGTCTAGCCTTTCCGAAGGAAGCGGAGGCAATCCCGTGGGGCTCACCATTTGCACGATCGTGGCCCGCAACTATCTACCCCAGGCGCGCGTCCTGGCCGAGTCCTTCGATTCGATCCACCCCGGGGGGCGAGTGGTGGTGCTGGTACTCGACGACCTGCACAATGAGGTGGACGGGGCCATCGAGCCGTTCGAGGTTTGGGGGCTTGAAGACCTCGGCATGGACATACCCGAGTTCCATCGGATGGCGATGATCTACGACATCATGGAATTCGCAACGTCACTGAAGCCATGGCTGCTCGAGTCGCTGCTGGATTCCGGGTCATCCGAGGTGCTCTACCTCGATCCCGACATCCAGGTGTTCGGTGACCTCAACCCTCTCGGTGAGCTGGCAGCCGAACACGGGATCGTCTTGACCCCGCATACCACGGCGCCTTACCCGCGCGATGGGAAGACGATCCCAGAGGACTCCATCCTGTTCGCGGGGATCTACAACCTGGGATTCATCGGGGTTGGACAGAGAGCACGTCCATTCCTCCACTTCTGGCAGAAGCGACTTCGTCGCGAATGCGTCAACAACCAGCATGAGGCCCGATTCGTCGACCAGCGCTGGGTTGACTTCGTGCCGGGGATCTTCGACTGTGCCATCGTGCGCGACCCTGAATACAACATCGCCTACTGGAACCTCGCGGCTCGTCAATTCCGATGGACCGGTCAGCGATACGAAGTGGATGGTCGTCCCCTTGCCTTCTTTCACTTCAGCGGGTACTCACCAAACGCCCCCTACCGCCTGAGCAAGCACCAGGGAGACCACCCACGGATCCTGATGAGTGAGCATCCTGACATCGCCCGCATCTGTGGTGAGTACGGCACCCTGCTCGTCGAGCGCGGCTATACGGAGCACCACAATATTTACTACGGGTTCTCACGCATGGCGGACGGCTCGCCGATCGACGACGTGATTCGCATCCTCTACCGTGACTGGGTCAAGGATTCCGACGAGGAGGAGGGCATTCCACCTCCCGATCCGTTTGATCCCGCCCAGCTGGACGATCTGATCGCACTGCTCAACCAGCCCCCAGACGTCGAATGGGACCTGGGAAATCTGAGCCTTTACCTGGGCACACTGTACGCGTCACACCCCGAGCTCCACGACGTGCTTCCCGCTCCTCAGACGGACGATCGCCCGGCCTTCCTGGAATGGGCCTACGAAGAAGCCGAAGCCGGCCGCATCGCCCACGCTCTCGTGACTGTGCCGCCCGGCACCGGTCAGCCCGCGGGTGTGCCGCCGCCCCGTAGCATCAGCAAGTGGGATCCACCGGATCGCCTCCGACCGGGCCTCACGGTAGCGGGATACTTCAACGCCGAGTTGGGGGTCGGAGAAGGCGGTCGCCTCGCGGCCCAAGTCGTCGAGGCGACCGGCATCGACTTCACAACCGTCACCGTCACCACCACGAAGAGTCGCCAAAATCACCCGTTCGAGCGAGTGGGTGAGATCAAGCGCAATCTCAATACAAACGTCGTGGCTGTCAACGCCGACCAGTTCCCTCAGTACGTATCGGATATGGGCTCAGAATTCTTCTCCGGCCGGTACACCATCGGGCAGTGGGCATGGGAGGTTGACGAATTTCCCTCTGAATTCTGGCCAAGCCTCGATCTCGTCGACGAGGTGTGGGCGCTGTCCGACTTTACGCGAGCGTCGATCGCCGCCGTGACGGACAAGCCCGTCTTTACGGTTCCCCTCCCAATTCTCGAGCCGATCGTGGCGCCCGGTCTGACCCGAGCATCGTTCGACCTGCCGGAACGGTTGATGTTCCTCTTCGCCTTCGATCTGCTCAGTGTTCTGGAACGGAAGAATCCCCTGGGGTTGATCGAAGCGTTCACGCGCGCCTTTGCCCCGGGTGACGGACCAGTGCTCGTCCTGAAGGTCATCAACGGTGACCAGCGCATCGACGATCTGGAGCGAATCCGATGGGCATGCCGGTCGCGACCGGACATCGTGATCATCGACCGCTATCTGCGTCATGACGAGTACGGTGCCCTCGTCGCCCTCTCAGATTGCTATGTCTCACTCCATCGCAGCGAAGGCCTTGGCCTGACGATGGGCGAGGCAATGGCTCTCGGCAAGCCCGTCATCGCGACCGGGTACTCCGGCAATCTTGATTTCATGGACTCCACTACGGCCTATCTAGTCCCCTGGAAGGCCACTTCTGTTCCTTCCGGTTGCAGTCCCTATCCGATCGGCGCTATGTGGGCTGATCCGGATCTTGACGCCGCAGCCGGACTCCTGCGGCACGTCGCATCGCATCGCGAGGAGGCAGCCGAGATGGGCCACCGTGCCCGTCTGGCAATGCAGACCAGCCATGGGGTCGATCGGGCAGCGGCATTCGTACGCCAAAGGTTCGAGAAGATCCAACAGGGCCGGTCGACGGCTATCGCTCCCGAACCGAGCCCTTCGATCGAATCGGCTGCTGACAGCAGGCAGAGAGCTGTCGGGTCGGTTCAACCCGGACGCTCGATCGTCCGCCGTCTTGGTCGCCGAGTTCTTGAACGGCATGACGCGCAGCATGCGGCCGGAGACCGAGCAACTGCGGCTGCCCTTGAGACAGTGGCCGTTGCACTGGGGCGATCAGAGCAAGAAAGACAAACCGAGTCGCTCGAGCTTGCTCGCTCCTCCGCTGACGCCCATGCGGAGATCGCGTTGCTGCGGCGACGCGTGGCTCATCTGTTGGAACGACATGAGAGCCTCGAACGAGATCTTACGTACGGACCGGAGGGGAGGATCGCAATTCAAGATATCCATCGCACGGTGACGGGACTGCGAGCCATTCCCTACATGGGCACTGATCAACCATTCCTCCTTTCGGATCGCAACGGGAACAAGACCGTCGGATACGCGTCGAATTCCGCATCCAACCCAGAGGGGTATGCCGGGTTCGAGGACGTGTTTCGTGGTTCCGAGGAGCTCATCCGGACGCTCCTCACCTTTTACCTTCCTCTGCTATCAGACTGCTCGTCAGTGATCGACGTCGGATGCGGGCGAGGCGAGATGCTTGATGTCCTGGCCAAGGCCGGGATTGCCGCCGTTGGAGTCGACACTGACGAGTCGATGATCCAGCGCTGCGAACGCAAGGGCCACGAGGTGCTGCACGAGGACGCGCTCACCTACCTTCTCCGTCAAAAGGACCGATCGATCGGTGCCGTATTTTCCGCTCAGGTCATCGAGCACCTCGCTTACGGCGGATTCATTGAGTTGCTGCAGCAGTCGATGCGGGTACTCGAACCCGGTGGGTTGATGGTGGCCGAAACGGTGAACCCTCATGCCGCTCACGGCTTCAAGACGTTCTGGGTCGACATGACGCACCGGGTGCCGATCTTCCCCGAAGTTCTCGTCGCCCACTGTCGTGACGCGGGGTTCGCCGAAGCCAAGGTCGTCTTCCCCGGGGGGACGGGTGAACTGGAGGTTGACCGGTGGGCCGCAGGGCAGTACGCCGTCGTTGCCCGCACAGCGGAGCCCAGCTGACTCGGCTGAGTACCTAACTTCATCACGGGAGCTGCTTCGAAGGCCCTCCCAGCCCCTCGTTCAGGCTGACCTCGGGGGCAATGGCGCCGTCAATCGCGGTTGGGCCCGCCTCCGGCTGGTCTCGAGTTCACCGACACGTCACCTCGGCCAGATCGTGGATCGGAACGGCCTGAAGAACACCTCTATTCTTCGACCCGTCCAGTAGGCTGCCCGAAATCACGATCCAACTTGCACCTGCTCCGCAAGCCCTGCCTGACAGTCCTCCTCGCGGATACACCTGGTCGGACAGGAACATTGCCGCCGCTCTCTTCGTGGGCGTACTCGCCGTCTACCTCGCCGTGATGCGTGGTCAGATCGAGGCGTACGACACACAGGCGATGATCTCGGTGACCAAGAACCTGATTGATCATGGCTCATTGACCCTCGCCGGTGGTGGTTGGCCATTGAGCACGCCTTATTCTCCCTATGGCATCGGCATCAGTGTGCTGGCCATCCCTGCCTATCTGGTCTCGAAGTGGACGGGGCACTTTCCCATTCTCGTTTCTGTCATCGCCCCGGTACTGACGGCGCTGTGCGTTGTCCTTGTCTTCCGGATCGGCCGTTGTCTCCGCTGGAAGCCCAGCCATTGCGTTTTCGCCGCCGTTGCTTTTGGGCTCCTGTCAATGGCCGTGTGGTACACGACAGAGCTCTTCAGCGAGCCGGCGGTGACCCTATGCGTACTGGTCATCATCCTCGGGCTGCTCCGTTGGAATCAGGGCCAGCGGTGGGCGCCTCTGTGGATTGGCATCGCCGCGGCGGCGGCGGTCCAGTTTCGATCCGACTCCATCGTCACGGTGTGGATCCTCCTGTTGGCCACTCCCCTCTTCGTGCCGTGGTCTGAGGTCAGATCCCGCCGCACGTTGGCCTTGGTGACTGGGCCGATGGCCCTCAGCCTCGTGTTGCTCGGTGGTTACAACGAATTGAGGTACAAGCAGATCTTCATCAGCTCATATGGTCCGGGAGGCGGCTTCAGCACCTCGATCTTCCATGGGCTTCGTGGGTTTCTCGTGAGTCCTGGCAAGAGCCTGTTCGTCTTCAATCCCCTCACGCTTGTCGGTGTCGTTGGGCTCGTGCTGATTCTCTTTGTACCGTCCATGCTCAACCGACCGCTCGGAGCCCTGTGCCTGCTCGCTATCTTCCCGAGAGCGTTGTTCTTCGCCAAGTGGGGCGTATGGGACGGCGGTTGGGTCTGGGGACCTCGATTCCTGCTGCCTGCTGTCGCCGTGTTGTCGCTGACGATCATTCCCGTGCTGCAGGCGACCGACAGGCGACGCGTCGTCGGAGTGGTCACCCGAATTGCGGTGGGAGTCCTCGCCGTCTTCGCCATCTTCGTCAACGTGCTGTCGGTGCGAGTCCCGCTCGGGAACTGGCTCGGGTTCCTGTCCAATCCTCACTGGCGCCGGGTATACGACATCCATGGACTCGAGACGGCGGCCGCACAAGCCAACGCCGTCGACTTCGATCTTACGAAGTCTCCGATCTGGGGTTACATCCTTCTGCTTCGACATCACCTCGCCGTGATGGGTCCGGATCTGTGGACCGCTGGCCACTCTGCCGGACTGGGCTATGTGCTGTTGGCAGTGGGAGCAATGGCTCTTGTGGGCGCCGCCTATGGCGCTCGAGCCCACGGACGCCGCCATCGTGCACGCTCAGAAGGCGACGACGTTGCTGTTCTGGCCGGGGCACAGACGCCAGATGGAGACGGAACGGCTGAACAGGCCATTCACGAGTCTCCGAATCCGGAGGACTTGAGATATCGGAATGCGGCACTTGTCCTCGGACCGCGTCAACTACTCAATGATGGGAATCAGATCTACCGCGAGCTTGGGAACTGACTCCAATGAAGTACTGGTCGGTGACGCGACACGACCAGATGGCCGGAGGATCCGGGGACGGTCCCTCAACGAGGGCATTGTGTCGTTGACACGGCTCAGCCCGACAGCGTTCAATCGCCATCTCCAGTTCGTTGACCCGGAGGGCCAGGTCCCTGCCAGGCCTCAATCCCCAACGGTCCAACGCCATTCCGACGAGGTGACGCAGCGATGGTCGAGGCTCCGAATTGGCAGGTGGTATCACGGCAGTGGAGTGTAGGCCACCGACAAGTCCGGAGTTCCGGCCGGCGGGGCGCAGATGCAGTCCCGCATCCACATCATCTGAAGTCAGGCCGAGGACCCCGGTGCTTGCGAAACTCCGAAGGACCATGCTTTCGGCGGTGGACCCTCTTGGAAGCTCGACTACATCATTGGTGTTAGGTGGCATGCCAACTCCAGGCAAGCCGGGCGGCGTGGACGATGTGTTGGTGACCGCCACGACGGCGACGCCGACTCAATCGCGAACGAGCTTCAGAGCCAGCCTGGGAACGATGAAGGACGCCAGAAAGATCGGCAAGAACCTCTTTCCGGTACACCGGAAGGCGACGATCTTGCCCTCGGCGGCGGCGAAGGTTTCAGTACCGCTCGACTTTCGGCCATTGCGGACCTGCAGGGTATGACCTCCGGGCTCGACCGGCATCTCGATCGTGTCGTTCATTTCGACCGACCCGACCCGCTCACCGTCGACCACGACATCGTACGAGCCACGACGTACCTCCGCTCCGATTGCCTTATGCGTCAACTTCAGCGTTGCCGACATCTGTTGATCTCCTTAGATTCCGTACGACCCGGCCGTTGTCTGGGTGCTCGGCGGCATCCGGAGTGGATCTACTGCATCGGCGATTCGCTCCGTTGTAGCCATCGCTTAAAGACCTTCGTGTAATACCGCGCGGATTGGAGTCATAGCCTGAGGCCGCAG
>JADEYI010000950.1_pt1 | contig 27561 bp, 23 predicted proteins | sample 8542331 | NCBI WGS metagenome assembly JADEYI01 (sample SAMN16510988, study PRJNA670497) | mine drainage metagenome | isolation source: biofilm near Copperflume 1 | place: Germany: Marsberg coppermine Kilianstollen | collected 2018-02 | reverse complement strand
CGATACCACTTCATTCTATCTTATTGGCCTGTCCAGTTTCTTGGGGATATTATACTATTTCCTACACCCATCGATCAGGTGAAGGGTGACAGTTCACTAACCCTTGACCGAGCCGGCCAGGATACCGCGTATGAAGTAGCGCTGCAGGGCGAAGAAGACCACCAGTGGCAGGGCCATTGAGATGAACGCCGCGGCGGTCAGTAACTGGTAGCCCTCGCCATAGGAGCCAACCAGGTTGGCTACTGCCAATGTCAGCGGCGCCTTCTCGACGGCTCCACCCAGGAAGATCAAGGCGACCAGCAGGTCGTTCCAGACCCACATGAACTGGAAGATAGCCAGTGAGGCCAGGGCGGGCACCGACAACGGCAAGATGAGGTTCCAGTAGATGCGCCAGGACGAGGCCCCGTCGATGTGCGCCGATTCGATCAGATCCCTGGGGAGTGCGGAGAAAAAGTTGCGCAGCAGGAAGATCGCAAAAGGCAGCCCAAAGGCGGTGTGTACAATCCAGACGGACCAGTATTGCCCTGTGAACCCGATCGCGGTGAACAGAGTGAGAATAGGCACCAGCGCAATCTGGCTTGGAATAACCAGCATTGCCACGATGAGGAGAAAGAGGAAGTTGCGAAATGGGAATTTCATCCAGGCGAAGGCGTAGGCCGCGAATGAGCCAACCGCTATGGGCAAGATCGTCCCCGGTATAGCGATGATCAGGCTATTCAGAAAGGCCATGCCAAATCCCTGCCCCTGGATGACCGCCTGATAGTTCTCAAGGGTAAAGCGCCAGGGGGGGACGAGTCCCGACCACCAGCCGGTGGAGCTGATCAACTGTGGTGGGCGGAACGATGCAACAAACAGGCCAAAGGTCGGAATCGACCACAGGAGCGCAATGACGACGACAAGAATGGTGACGGAGCTACTGTTGAACGCATGTATGAAGCGCTCCCAGGGTGTGCGAGGCCGTTCCAGCGCTCCAAGTCGCTCAGTGACGCTCTTTGCCTTTTCGCGTGAGGCCAGTTCGGTAATCTGTCGGCTCATCGCAGCCCCTCCTCTGCTCGTATTCTACGAATATTGATGATCAGGACCGGCAAAATCACCAGGGTCAGGACCACCGCCCACGCGCTTCCGAAGCCCCCGTTCTGGTTAGTGAACAACTGGTCGTAAAACGCCTGGGCAATCACACTTGTGTTAAAAGCGCCGCCGGTATTGACGTAGACGACATCGAAGATCTTGAGAATATTGATGACCATGGTGATAGTGACAACGGTAATGGTCGGGGCGATCATCGGGATCATGACGCGCCAGAACATGGTAAAGCGGTTCGCGCCATCCATTTTAGCTGCCTCGATGATTTCGTCGGGGATACCTTTGAGGGCCGCTGAGAGAATCACCATGGAAAAGCCCGTCCACATCCACACGTAGATAGCGATCAAGGCGAAGTTGTTGACAGCTTCATTGACAAACCAGGCCTGGGGCGGTATGCGGAAAAGCCCCAGGAAGGCGTTGAGCAGGCCGATCTGGTTTTCACCGGCCGGTCTGTAGATGTACATGAAGCGCCAGATGACGCCGGCGGCCACAAATGAAAGCGCCATTGGTATAAAGAGCGTGGACTTGATCACTCTCTCGATCTTCACCCTGTCTACCAGTACCGCGATGATCAGGCCCAGCCCTACTGTCAGCGCCGTCCCGACGACCAACCAGAGCAGGTTATTCCTCAATATAATGAGGTTGGTCGGGTCGGTGAAGATAGTCTTGTACCATTTCAGTCCGGCAAACCCCGTCACGTTCCCCAACGTATCGACATTTTCAAGGCTGGTCACGATAGTGCCGATCATGGGCCAGATGTAAAAGACCCCGATCAACAACAGGGCAGGCGCGACCCATATCCAGGCCGACCAGGAGATGCCTTCCATCCTTCTTCTACGTGGAGGGACAGCCAGAGAAACGCCTTCTTGACTTATCGTTGCCACACATGGCCTCCTTTGCCAAAACAAGTGACCTACAGGTTGCAGGTATCACGGCGTACGCAGATCAGCGGGTAAAGAAGCTCCTCGGTCGCGAGAAAAGGAAATATCTATGCAGTGTCAATTGTATCATTACGAGGTCGCTTTTTCTATCCTCTCCTGGCGAACGCTCCAGCAAATGCGTAAGGATCAGATGTAAAGAGACTGGTCCCGCGGGACAGCAGTCTCTTTACATCTGGTGAACTTCCCCTGGATTGTTCAGGAGGTGTACACCGACGAAGCAGTGCTTTCCAGCCCACTGAGTATGCTGTCCAGTTGCCCCGGATTTTGGATGTACGCCAGCGTAGCCTTCCAGAATGCGGTCTCCATCGCGGTGGGCATCTGGTCATCTGGACTCGATCTAAACGAGGTAGCCTGGCTCAACTGCTTGGCGGCATTGCGTTGCACATCGTTGGGATAGACGCTCAGGTCGACTGATCTGTTGACTGAGGATGCGCCGCCCTGCTTTATCCAGATGGTCTGCGCCTCGGCCGTTGACAGGTATTTCATGTACTCGCGGACGGCAGTGTTATCTTTCATCGCGAACAGGAAATCAGCGCCGCCGGTGATCGCGCCCGCGTACTGCGGGTTGAGCGTGGGGAAGGGGATGAAATTGTAATCCGTTCCGGCCTGCAGGCTGGTGAACTGAGCTGTAATGAACCCTACCGTGAAGTCACCCAGGTAGTACAGGTACGCCTTTGGTGGAGAATCATATGGCAGATAGGAGGCATCCGTGAAGCCGGTGGCCAGGATGGAGGTCGGCGCACCCTGGATGTAGCGTTTGCCGTTGACGATCTGGCCGAAGTACTGGAAGGCCTGTTTGACGCTGGAGTGCGTCCAGGGAATTTTGTGTGCTATCCACTGGTCAACCATAGTGGGGCCATTCAGGCTCATGTAGATCTGGTCGATCCAGTCAGCGGCGGGCCAGCCGCTGGCGGCCCCGCTTGACACGCCCATAGACCAGGGATATTTGCCACTGTTGGCGATCTTGTCCGAAAGGGCAATCAGGTCATTCCAGGTCTGGGGAATTGTACCGCCGATGGCCTGGAACGCCTTCGGGTTATACCAGATGGTACCCTTGCTGTTGGCCTTCGGAAGCACGGCGTACAGGCCACCGTTTTGGGAGGCCAGATTAATCCAGTCCTGGGAGTAATCCTTCCGGACCTGGGTCATGTCGAAGAACGTGTCCAGGCGCACCACTTTCCCCTGGGAAATCAGTGTATGGAACTGAGACAGTCCGGGCGAACCGGTGACGTCGGGCGGGTTGTTAGCCTTGACGCGCGTGTTCAGTACAGTTGGCAGGTCGCGGGTGGACTCGACGTTGATCTGAATGCCGGTCTTCTTTTTGAACGCTGTGTTGATGAGTTGGAAATTAGTCAGTTCATTACCGCTCCACACATTCAGCACGTCAACGGATGAGGCTGTGGTCGGGGTGCCTGTGCCAGTGGAACCACCACCGCAGGCTGCCAGCAAGGCCGAGGCCGCGCTGACGCTCAGGCCAGCCGCCATTGCCCGCTGCAAAAATTGGCGCCTGTTAATGTTGCTGGTAGTGGTGTACTCCTCGACGAGTTTATCCAGCTCTTGACGGTCATGACGATCATAAATAGGCATAAAGACTCCTCCTTGCGCTTAACGCGCATCGTGGTACGAACCCTCCGCTGCCTGGGACGGCTCAACCTGAAAGTGCTAAGGTATGACGACCTGCCGTTCAGACCGTTAAGTTAGTGTCCATCCATATATACGTCTGAAAAATGAAGTATCTCCCCAAAAAGGTCTGTATATGTGGATGTGTGCTCCTCTTCCTTCTACAGGGACTTGCACGTCTTCAGAGTATACAAGGAAACCCTTTCTCCTCGAACGCCTTTTTGGGGGCTACGAGGGGGCTAGTAGCGCCTCCCAGAATGTATAGTTTCCACACCTCTGCATTCTGAGAAGAAACAGCCTCCCCCGTCGTTGGTGTTGCCGATATCCCAGTTGTAATTATCGCGGGCAAGTGGATCGTTGATGACAGGCGCGCCGTTTGTGGCCTGCGTATCATGTATTGTTTTTTTACAACTGCCAGACTTGCGCGTTTGCGAAGGCTGCATCGGTCGGGTTAGTGGCGTCTTCCCCGAATACTCCGATTTTGCCAGAGCTGAAGGTGCCGTCGCTCGCGCTATTGATGAACTGCCCATTGATGTAAACGTACAGGATGTTGCCTTTTGCAACGAGAGCGAGCGTATTGGACCGGTTGAGGCCGGTTTTGAAACTTTGCGCGGTGCCGTTAAGCAGGCGTGTTGCGGAACTGGACTGGCTGCTCGAGTAGACAAAGAGGTCATACGCGCCGTTTGTATCGATGCGGAACAGGTAGTATTTGGAAGTGTTGGGATCGGCGCGGAACAGGATGCCGCCTTCGTCTCCCTGGGTAATGGTCATCTGAACCTGGAAGGCAAAATTGCTAAAGGTGGGGGTATTCGCATAGCAGGGTTGGAAGTATCCTCTGGCTGGCATATTCGAATGATACGCGCCGTTGAGAAACTGGCAACTGCCTCCAACAGAAGAACTGGCGGGCGCGAGCGTATCCCAGTTACTGCCGCTTTGCGCGTTCAGCGGGTCATTTAATACCGGTGTGCCGCTGATAGCCGATGTCAGGATATTCTGAAGCGCGGTGGCTGTCGCGGACGACTGGGCATTGGCGGTTGCCTGCGCGTTAGCTGTCGCGCTGGCTATCGCATTGGCGGTGGCATTCGCCTGGGCTGTCACGCTGTTCTGGGCATTGGCGGTGCCGGTCAAGTAGGCCTGAGCAGTGGCGGTTGCAGAATCGCGCTGCACTTTGGGCTGGTACACTCCCACGTAGTAGATGAGTCCGCTGCCAGCGAGCAGGAGCACTACCAGTACAATGATAAGGCTCAGGATAGCAGGCGAAAGCCTGCGCCTCGCAGGCGCAGGTGGCTGGTCAGGTGCTGGTGGCGAATAATATTGTCCCTCCATTTGTCCGGGTTGTGTGTAACCGGGATAGCCTGGATAGGAAGGTTGCTGGTTGGCTGCCTGATTCTGGGGCAGATACATCGGCTCCTGTGGCTGTTGTGGTGTAGTAAAAGCAGGTTGCGTTGCCCCGGCGGGTGGGTCGTTGTATTGAGGTGGGTAGGCTGTATAGGGAGAATTGCCGCCTGCTGTCGCGGGCGGGTAGCCGGATGGGGGCGGAGCGGTCTGTGGAAACGATTGCGCCGAGTAAGCTTCTGTTGGCGCAAACTCGTTCATCCCAGGGTTGGATTGCGCCACCACCGGCTCAGACGCGATCGAGAGGGTCAAAATGAGATCACCGGCGGGACCACCCTGCCAGGTTGGTTCGCCCTGACCCGCGACACGCAGTTCTTGCCCATTATAGACCCCTGCCGGAATAGACACAGTAATGCGCCGACCGCCTGGAAGATTGAGCGTGCGGCTACTGCCTGTTTGCGCCTCGGCCTGGCCGAGCGCAAGGGTTGCGCGTATGTCTCCCGCATCTGGTGGTTGTGAAAATGCCATACAGATCACCGCCTACAATTATTTTTTGTGTAATAGAGCGCTAGACCATACCAAGTTCCCATTTGGCATCCTCGGTCATGCGATCAGCAGACCAGGGAGGATCAAAAGTCAGGGTTGCTTTGCAAGACGTGACGTTCTCAACCTCTGTCACGCGCATCTCGACTTCGGCGATGACTTCGCCCGCCATCGGACATCCCAGCGCTGTGAGAGTCATGGTAATATCTACATGCCCGGTCTCGTTATCTATATCAACGTTATAGATTAGCCCAAGGTCAACAATATTGACGGGAATTTCTGGATCGTAACACTCATGCAGCGCATCCATGACTTCTGCTTCGTTAATTGCCATGGTCTTTGTGCTCCTTTGTTCTTAAACCATACTAAAATGATAGGAATTACCTGTTCTTACTATATCTTATAGCGCGTGACTTGTCAAAACACGAGGCCTGGGCGATGGCAAGCTCATAGCGCAAGCATAAGGGCTGCTGTCATCCTGAGCGCAGCGAAGGATCTCTGCGGACTTGTCGGTAATCACAAAAGCATTATCGAGCTAAAGAAAATGCATTGTGTATCCGTTCCATGTACATAGCCACAAAACGTTCGACATCCACTCCAACCGACGCCAGTACATTTGAGCGGCGTGGGTGCGCCAGGTCCGGGTCGATGTCCTCCATTTTTTCAAAGTAGGCGACGGTTGCTCCCAGCGTGAGCGTGCCGTTCAGTTCAACATCGACATAGGCGGGTTTCCAGTCGATGAGGTCGGGTGAAATGGCAGCCGCCAGGCAGAGCGGGTCGTGCATATGGAAAGCGGTAATTCCGCGCGCTTTGCCAAAATCGTCAAGGTGATAATCGACCATAGCTTTCATGCATTGGGTGACGGGATGACTTCTGGTGGCAAGCGCGTTAAACTGCTCGCGCCGCATGTCAGCATGGTTGGTGGCGTCCAGCGAGACCAGGCGGATGGGCCAGCCAGCGTGCAGGACGATATGCGCGGCATGGGGGTCCGCGAAAATATTAAATTCGCTCACCGGGGTCACATTGCCGGGAACGCGCAGCGCGCCGCCCATTACCAGCACTTCGCGCACCAACTGCGCGATACGCGGCTCGCGCCGCACCGCCAGCGCCAGGTTCGTCAGCGGGCCGATGGCTGCAAGCGTGATCTCGCCTGGAGCTTCTAGAATCTTCTGTAGTATCACATCAACCGCGTGAACGCTTACGGGCCGCTGTTGCGGTTCTGGCAACATCACCCCGCCTAATCCATTCTGCCCATGCACGTAGTCGGCGATTACCGGCTGGCGCACAAGCGGGCGGTCGCAGCCACGCGCCACCGGAATACCAGGTCGTCCCGCCAGTTCCAGTAGAGCCAGGGCATTGCGCGTGGTGAAATCCACATGCACATTGCCGCTCACCGTCGTCACAGCCTCGAGCTGTATATCAGGCGAAGCCAGGGCCAGAAACAACGCCAGCGCGTCGTCAATGCCGGGGTCGGTGTCAAGCAACAATCGAACCACAGAAGTTTCCTCTTTCGGCGATAATCACGAGTTGCTCACTGCACGCATCCATTGTTCAGATTGTATCACATATGTTTTTGCTGCCCGATGCGCAGAGCTATGTAAAAAGCTGAGTGCGCTTGAGTTTTTTCACGCTGGACACCCCTGTTAAGGCACGCCAACCTATCCCCGGTGGCTCTCGCTTTTGCCTCGATGAAAGTCCGCGTGTTAGAATAAGAAAAAAAGGTTTCAAAGCGCCTGCGCGGGGTACCGGGAAACGTGGCCGGCGGCGGGCGCATTTGGAGTTCGAAAGGGTAGTAATTGTTTCACACTTTTCTCTTCAGCATTGCGGGAGCGCTGATACCTGGCGATCAAACACAGCGCAACGTCCAAATCCTGGTGTTTTTGCTGGTGATTACCCTGGCGGTTGCCCTTATTTCGCGGCCACTGCGTCTTCCCTACACTCTCGTCCTGGTAGTTGTTGGACTCCTCATCGGCTTCTCGCCGCTCCTCCCCGACCTCCATTTGAATCCTGACGTGGTGCTGTTCCTCTTTCTGCCGGCCTTGCTTTTTGAAGGGGCCTGGAATGTGGATATAAAGCAACTGATCGCGAACTGGCTACCCGTGTTCCTCCTCGCGGTGCCCGGCCTGCTTCTTTCCATCGTGGTTGTTGCCGCGCTCTTACATTGGACGTTGGGGCTTTCCTGGTTGCTCGTTCTGCTGCTGGGAGCGATGATCTCGCCAACCGATCCGATTGCGGTGCTGGCGCTATTGCGCCAGCTGGGTCTTTCAGATCGCTTGCGTACCATTGTGGAAGGGGAGAGCCTTTTCAATGATGGCGTAGGAGCGGCCATCTATGAATTGGTGCTCGGGTTTCTCCTTGTTGCGCCGGGGATAAACGGGGTTGCGCAGGAACCTGCGGTCTGGCTAGTTATCCTGGAGGTACTCTGGTTGATACTGGGCGGACTCGCGCTGGGACTGGGTCTGGGGTGGCTCGTGGGGCATCTTTTACGCCTGGTGGACGATCATCTCATCGAAATCACCGTAACGGTGAGCGTAGCGTACGGAGTCTACCTGCTGGGAATAGCGCTGCGCACGTCGGGTTTGCTGGCGGTGGTGGGCGCGGGGCTTGTGCTGGGAAGCTACGGGCGGAACACAGGCATGTCGGAGCGGACACAGCAGGCGGCTCACGATATTTGGGAGTTTCTCGGCTATCTTGCCAATTCTTTGCTCTTCCTCTTACTGGGTGTCCAGATCGGAGAGTCCAATCTTCTTCACGCGCTTGCAGGTATCGGCCTGGCTCTTGCAGGAGTAGTCATCGGGCGAGCAGCCATGATCTATGTATTGTTGCCACTACACGATGCCTTCGCGCGTCGCCTCGCTCGAAAAAAGCCGTCTCATCCTTCCTTACTGTCGTCGAGACCACAGCCAATCCCCTCCCGCTGGCGTCCGATCATTCTGCTCTCAGGGCTACGAGGCGCGCTTTCGATCGCGCTCGTGCTCAGTTTACCGATCACGCTTCCAGCGCGCGGCCTCCTGGAAGGCATTGTCTACGGCGTGGTGCTGGTGACACTCCTGGGACAGGGAATCGGATTGCGAGTCCTGTTGCCGCGCTGGAAAAAAGGGGAGAATGAGCAGAGCGAGGCTTGACTTCGCCCCGGTTGCTCACGCAAAACTATATCGCCCACGCCTGCCTAACTTTGCCCGGAGCGCTCCTCATGTTCTTCCATAAACGCTTCCACTTCCCTGCGTGCTGGCAGGCCCGATTGCGCCCCGAATTTCGTTACTTTTAGCGCGCTGGCGTAGACGGCGAAGCGCAGCGCATCCTGTACCGGTTGCTGTTCGGTGTAGGCGACAGTGAACGCGCCGGCGAAGCAATCGCCGCCGGCAGTTGTATCGATGACCTGCACGCTGGGCGCGGGCTGATGCGCGATGTGCGTTTCGCCCGTAGGGCCATGCGATGCCAGCAACGCGCCTAGCGCGCCCAGCGTGATGATGACGATGGGGATGCCGCGTCCGCTCAACACCTTTGCCACGATGCTTGCGTCTTCGAGCGAGTCGATGCGCTGGCCGCTCAGCATACTGGCCTCGTTCTCGTTGACGATCAGCGCGGTAAGGTGCCTCAGTGTGTCCCAGGGCAAAGGTTGAGCGGGCGCGAGATTGAGAATAACCGGTACCCCTGCCTGGTGGCCGGCTTCTATCGCATTTTTGACGGTTTCCAGGGGGATTTCCAGTTGTAACACGAGCGCGGAGCAGTGAGAGATGGCCTCGTAAATTGAACGCATCTGCTGCATATCCGCGCCCACGCGCATATTCGCGCCGGATGCTACCACGATAGCATTCTCTCCATCCGGCGCGAGGAAGATAAAGGCTACGCCGCTGGCTTCCCTGTCATCAACGGCCACGAGTTGGGTGTCGATACCGTCTGCCTGTAACGCTTTGAGCAGTTGCGCTCCGAAGGGATCGCTGCCCACGCGCCCGGCCATCGCCACAGATGCGCCCAGGCGCGCCATCGCTACAGCCTGGTTCGCGCCTTTGCCGCCCGGCACGAGTTTGAGCGAACCCGCGCCCAGCAGCGTCTCTCCCAGAACGGGCATACGCGGCGTGTGGACAATCTGGTCCATATTCAAACTGCCCACTGTAAGAATAGTACCCTGTGGCATGGCAACCTCCCGTTGCGTTGTGAGCTAAATCAGGCGTTTCTGTCGCAAGCGGTTCATACTGTCGTCAACATCGCCGGTGGGGAGTCCGGTGGCAGCCGCGATGGATTGCGGCGTGGCGTCCGGGCGATAGGCGGACAGCACGGCGCTATCGATATCGACTTTGCCAAATTCGCCCAGCATAATATCCACAATCTGGTCAATCAAAGAGTCGGCGCTGTTGATGGAGACGAACATACCGCCGCCGCAGCGAGCAATCTGCTGGAAACTTTTCGCCATAAATGGGTTGTCGCCGATACCAAGGCTGAAGACCGTTATACCGCGCCTGTGCGCCTCGCGCGCAACAATCTCAGGGTCATGCTTACAGGGGCAGCCGCGCGGGTATCTATCCTTGTGCCCGCCGAAGCCGTGCGGGGGCGCGTCGCCTGCCAGCAATATGACCTTGTGCGAGTGTTCGCGCCATTGCAATCGATAGCAGGCGTCATACAGGCCATCGGCTACCGCTTCCGCGCCATCACCGCCGCCGCCCTTTGTGCGCGTCCCATCGAGCGCGAGTTGCAGATCAGCCAGGTAGAGGGAGAACGGGAAGAGTTCCGTAACCGCGCCCGCGTCCTTACCGGGGTCGGCGTGATCGCGGTACAGCGCCAGCGCGTAGGACATGTTGGGATGCAGCGGGTGCGCGGTCAGCTTGCGCGCCAGGGTCTGGAGATTCTTGCGCGCGGCGTCGATATGATCTCGCATACTGCCGGTAGCATCCATCACAAAACACAGGTCCAACTGGCGCAGCCGCTCATCGCTGAACAAAGCGGCGCCGCAGCGATGGCAGAACTTTGCCCCATCGCGATTGCGCGTGCCACATGAAGAACAGACCATATAGCCCCCTTTATCCGACGAATGCTGTTGGTTGAGTATATCAGAGCAACCAGGGCGGGGGCAAGCCCCCGAAGCGCGAACTTGAGCGGTGGGGCGCAAAAGCGGCGAAGCCTCGCCCTACCCTGCTACGAAGGCGCGAACTGAAGCACGGCTGTCATCCTGAGCGTAGTGAAGGATCTCTCGCGGGGCCGTGCGCAGATCCTTCGCTGCGCTCAGGATGACAGATGACAGGCGGGACAAACGCCCGGTCCGTACAGGCAAAGCAAAGGGACAAATGGGACACATTACCCACCTGGTTAAGAAGTCATTGCCTTCTTCATCAAATCTTAACCATTCTCGTAGTCCTGTCTCAATTGAAGCGTAACGCGTAAGAGGTATATATGGAGGGTAGTGCAAAAAAATAGATCGGGCCGCGGGATGTGGGGTGGTGGCAGGAGGTGGTTTGAATTAGCGGCAGGTTAGTCTAAAAAGGAAATACTGCCATGCTCGATGTGTTAGATTCCCCCATCACACGTCTGGTACAGGATGCGGAGCGGCGGCGGATCGCGCGCGATTTACACGATAGCGTTGTGCAATCTCTGACAGCTCTGGTAGCCGACCTGGAATACTTCCGCGCTCGCGATCTCGCTTCGAGTGGAGAAGCGGGTCAACAGGTGGCGGAGAAGGTAGAAATGTGGCAGGCGTTGGCTCGCGACAGCCTGGCCTCAATGCGCGAGGCGCTTGGCGGATTGCGCATACCATCGGAAATCGACATGGGGTTGGAGAATGCGCTGGAGATGCTTTTAGCATCGTTACAGAGCGCGGGCTACCGGGTTGAGTATGAGTGCGAGGATTGGCCCGCTGTTTTACCATATGATTTTACGTCGAATGTGTACTACATCGCGCGCGAAGCGCTGACGAATATAGAAAAACACGCAAATGCATCCACAATTCATATCTGTATGTTCGGGTATGAGGGACATGTATATATCAGTATCGCGGACGATGGAAGCGGCATGGCGAAAATCGCGCCGGTGGTATCCAGGGGGAGTGGCTACCATCAGGGTATACTGGGAATGAAAGAACGCGCGGCCATGCTGGGCGGGCGTGTCACAATCGATAGCGCGCCTGGCAAGGGGACGCGGGTGGATATTGATATCCCTCTGACCGAAAGCACGCTGGAATAAATTCGGTAGAGCAAAAGTGGATCATCCATTCTAGAGATACAATGATAGGAGTGACCGGGTGTCAACAATCTTTATTGACCGGGATGGTGTTATCAATGAGAACCGCCCAGATTACGTGAAAAATTGGGATGAGTTCCGCTTTTTAGCAGGGTCACGCGAGGCAATCGCCGCTTTGACAAAGGCAGGACATCGCATCGTCGTTTGCACCAACCAGGCGGGAGTGGCGCAGGGACTTATTTCGACCGGTGCAATGGAAGATATTCACCGCCGGATGCTGGCTGCGCTTGAGGAAGTGGGCGGTGTGGTCGAACAGGTGTACGCCTGCACGCACGGCAAAACCGCCGGTTGTGATTGTCGCAAGCCGCGCCCAGGTATGTTGCTGCGCGCCAGTCGCGAACTCGACCTGGATATGAGCGACGCCGTATTCATTGGAGATAGCATCACCGACATGCAGGCCGGGTTGGCGGCGGGTATCCGCACCATGCTCGTGCTAACCGGCCTGGGGATAGAGCATTACCGCCAGTATTACCAGCACACCAATCGCCCATTTCATGTCGCCTTGAACTTGAAACACGCTGTAGAAATCATCCTGCAAGGGATGCATACGTTCTCAGTGAGCGATCAGCGCGCGCTCATCGCGGCAATAAGCCAGTAATTGCTGGAAAACAGGCAGCTCTGCCAGCGCGGCAGCATTGCCAATCAGAAGAAGCTTGCGTTGAGCGCGGGTGAGGGCCACGTTCAGGCGGTGTGGGTTGGTGAGGTGATCGCGCAATTGGCTGTCGGCGGGCGGCGTAACGCTTGTCGCACATGAGATGATGATGATAGAGCGTTCTCCCCCCTGGAAACGGTCAACGGTATCGACGCTCAGCCGCGTGGTGGGAGAGAGGGCGCGCCAGCCGCTTTCCTCGTCACTGGCAAACAGGTGGCGGCGCAGGTTGGCTACCTGCGCTCGATACGGGGCGATGATGCCGATATCCCCCTCGTCTATGCCACGCGCCAGCAAGCCTGCTACCACTTCTCTCACGACGCGAGCCTCACAATTGCTTGTCTTGAGGCCCTCTTGTATCCCTGGCTCGCTCCGCGCATCAAGAAATACCAGCGGCAAACGCGCATCAAGCGCGCGTGTAATCCAGGGTTTTTCGCTATCGACGCCGGAGCGCGGCGCGCTAAAAGTCAGTATGCGGTTAGCAACCGTAGGGTGCGGGTGCAGTTCTCCTCTGTAGAAGGTATGCGAGGCGAATTGTGAAATCCAGCGGTTCATGCGATATTGCATTTGTAAAGGCACGCACGCGCTGGTGGCTTCTTTTTGCTCCATCGTGTAGCGCGCGTCAGCCTGTTTCAAAATGCTGAAGAGCGAGTCGGATAGTCCGGCCTGGCCTGCTTCTTTGCTCAGAACGAGCGGTGGAAGCTGTTTTTCGTCACCTACCAGGATGAAACGCCTGGCGAAACGCAGCGCGCCGAGAATAGCGGGCAGCGTCAATTGCCCGGCCTCGTCGATAATGGCAACATCGAAGAGTAAACTGCCATTCTCCTGAGCCACGCCCGTGTTGTCAGTAAACGCTGGCGGCGTGTATTTGTCCGATGACCACGTGGCGGTGGTGGATGCCACCACGGGCGCGTTTTGCAACACGTCGCGCGCGGATTGCTGATCGCCTTTTTGTTCGACCAGTCGTTTGAGCAGGCGATGCTGGATGGCGCTATCGACGCTGCGGTCGTGTCCCAGGCGCACAACGTTCGTAAAACCTTCGCTTTCCAGCCGCTTGAGCATATTATCAACGGCCTGGTTGGTAAAGGCGGCCAGCAGCACGCGCTGTCCCTGCTGGCACAGTTGCCGCACGATGTGCGCGATGACGCTGGTTTTGCCAGTACCGGGCGGACCGTGAATGAGCAGGTAATCGCGCATCTGCAAGGCGCGTTCGACCGCCAGATTTTGCTGTTCGTTGAGATGCGGTTGGGGAGTGTAGGCGACCGCGTGAAAGCGCGGGCGTTGCGCGCCCGCCACGAGTTCGCGTAGATGGGAGTCGGCCTGCAGCCAGCGCAACAGGTTTTGCAGGGTGCGCACATGCACGATGCTGGTGGCATAGCGGTCAATCAAACGCGGATGGGCGATCAATTCAGGCGTCCACGTGGTGACTTGTTCGGAACTGATACTCAAGATGGCGCCGGTCACGACTTCGCCGGTCACGGGATCGCCATCGCTCAGCAAGATTTCGTCGCCCTCGCGCAATTCTGAGGTGTTCTCGCAGGCGAAAGTTTGCAGCCACTCGCCCTGGCCCGTTGGCACCGCCTTCTCGATCAATTGCAGGTTGCGAATGGCGCTGCCCTGCTCGACGCGCTCGTTGACGGGCGTTTGCCAGAGGCGGGCTTGCTGCGCTTCTATTTCGCGCTCTTCCAGGTGCAGCAGGTCATAGTACTGCTTGAAGAAGGCACGATCGGTCTCGCTGTAGAGGTTTGCTGCATGGCTGGCGGGTTGGGCCTGCGCGCTCTGCCCGTTCTCGTCCGCTTTGTCGGGCTGCAAGGGCTGCAAGGGTTGCAGGGGCTGTGGCGGGAGCCAGTCGAGCAGCGACGAGACCGCCTGGCATTGTTCGAGCATGGCGCATTTGGAGCAGCGCGACGGCCCCGGCGGAGCAGGCGCGATGCCCGTGACATGACTGAATGCCAGTATGTTGCGCGTTTCATTGACGCGTTGAAACTGCGTGATGGTAAAACGCAGGTTGAAGTCGGTAGCCGCGCCCGGCGTGCCGCTATAGAGCAGCGTGGCAAGCGCGTTCTTCATTCTGGGATCGCGCCGCACCGCCAGCAGCGAGAAATAGCCCTGCACCTGCCAGCGATGCGCCGATCTGGGCAAATCGCCACTCGCGCCCCCCGTCTTGAGTTCGAGCAGGCGTTGGCGACTGCGCTGCCGCCACAGCGCGTCGAGCCGCCCGCGCAGGCCGATTTCTGGCGCGAGCAGGAAGGTTTCGGCGCGCACCATGTTTTCACCTTCTGTATCGCTGGCTGGTTGCGCGGGCATATCCCACAGGCTCGCGTGCTGTTGCTCAAACCAGTTCGCCAGGCTTTGCAAATGGGGCGCGGCATCGGCGCGCACTTCTTCGACGGGTGTGTTGGTGATGGCAAGATCGATGCTGCTGCGCTCCAGCGCCTGTTCAAAGTGACGTTGCAGGGTAGCCAGGGGCGTTTCTTTCCCCCGCTCTGCCCCTCCCTGCATCAATTCGCCCCGGTCGTGTTCTTTGAGCAATTCTTTGAAGCTGCTATGCACCAGGTTGCCGCGCATGGCGGCGGCGGATTGCGGCGAAGAAGCCAGGCGGTTTAGCAGGTATTGCCGGGCGCAGTAATCGGCGTGGTTGAGGTCAGTAATATTTAGCAGGGTATCAGGTTCCAATATGGCAAGCGTATATTCGCACGCCTGGTAGCGATGCAGGAGCTGGCCTTTGTGTTCGCTGGTAGCAAGGGCGGCGGGCAGGTGAAAGACGCGCAGGGTGAGCTTGCGCCGCCGCAGGTCCGCTCCCAGGTCGTTCAGGGAGCGTACCAGGCTGCGATAGGGTGGCGGAAGACGCAGCGTGGCAAGTTCGCCGCCCACAGCAAGCGTTATATACGGGAAAATTTCTCCCTGCGAGTTGAACTCGCGCACCGAAACGATGGTGCCTTCCAGCATTTTCACCGCGCACGGCTCGCTGTCCATGGCGCAGAGAAAGCATTCGCCGGGTGGTGTTTCCTGGCGGCCAGTGATGGGCGCTGCTATCAAAGAAGTGTACTCCTGCAACACAAGATAGAAAGGTGTTGCAGGCAGTGTACGTGACGAACAGATTTTCGTCAAGAGGTTGGTACGTATGCAGCCGGTTTGGTGCCCCAGACGGTCAGGCCATACGATATGCCGATGAACTCGTCCGAGAGCATTTCTATTTGTGCCTGCTGCACAAGATCATCATACTCCGTGGCGGAAACAACCTGGGTCATTTGCGTCATGAATGGACGCAAGAGCTGTAGGGCGGTGGTGAAGTTCGCGCACCAGCTTTCATGCAAAGGCGCGCCAGCCGAATAATTGAAACCATAGCCCTGGGTACGAATGTCGACAATACCGGCCTCGCGCAAATAGCGTTCAAGCATGGCAGTAATGCCATACGACCGTCCCTCGGGTATATAACTGCGCCCTGCTTTGAACATCGCGCGCAGGCTTAATTCGTTCAATCTGCCCATCGCGGGCGTATTGATGATGCCAAAACCCTCGCTTTCGGTCATACGCAGGGTGCCACCGGGCCGCAGCTTGCGCATACACTGTTGTACCAGCTTCGGCCACGCTGGCGGACTCATAAACCCCAGCAGGAAACGCGAATTTATCAGGTCAAAGGCATTATCGGGAAAGTTCAATGATACCAGCGCGTTCATTACCTGGAAATGCGCGTTCGCCAGCCTGCTCACCCTGGCGTGCGCGTTTGCATATTCAACCATGATCGCGCTAATATCAACGCCGGAGATGTCAATGTGTGGATAGGCGCGCGCCACTTCATGGACCCAGCCGCCGGGGCCGCAAGCCACGTCAAGAATGCTATGGATATGCTCAAGGTGATCGCGTCGCTCTGGAAAAAGCCCACCCATACTCTCATTTGTGAGCTTATCTTGATCCATAATGCGAGCCATTTCAGCCGCATTTTCCGCGCCCAGCACGTACTGGTTATCACCCGAATTCTGATTGGAGGATGTAGTCATAAAGCGACCCCTTTCCACTGATTTTGTTTTTGTTGAAATCATCCACTTACGCACGTTCTACCCTTCCTAATAATAGCAGATGAGCAAGTGCTGCGTCAATTATGGGGGTATATGGTACACTCAGAATACCTGTGCATCACAAGAAAAGAGGAAACCCAACATGTCATTTCCACCCGTTCGCACTCTCACGTTAGGTCTCGCCGATTTGCACCCGCTGTCTTTCGATACCATTCAATACGCGGCTGATATATTGGGCAAGGCCGGCGCGCGTTATACAGAGGCAGGCTATGACGTGCAAACGCTGCGTCTTTCGACCCGCCCGCTGTTGGATGACCTGGCCGGGTGGTCTCCCGGCGCGCTGCTGCGTTACGCGCAGGAGCTACAGCGCATGTTGGATGATGTCAAGCTCGGTTTCTGCTCGCTCGGCCCCGCGCGGGCGGCGCGCCCGGATTTTCCCCTGGATCGGGTTGATCTCATTGCTGATATGCTGGCTTCTACAACCGCTATCAATATGACGGCGCTGCTTGCCACGAGCCAGTACGCCCCGCGCATGGAAGCGGCCCGGCGCAGCGCTAACGTGATGAAGCGGCTGGCAGAGGAAACGCCGGAGGGCTTTGGCAATTTCCGTTTCGCGGCTCTGGCCTGTGTCGCGCCGGGCTGCCCTTTTTTTCCATCAGCCTATCATGATGGGCCTACCAGTCTTTCGCTCGGCGTCCAGAGCGTGGGCATCGTAGTTGATGCTATCCAGTCCTTGCGGCAAGAGAGCCATGCGCCACTCGATCTTGAGGTTGCCGGCGAGCGCATTCAACAGGCGTTGGTGGCACATCTCACGCCCGTCGTTGAACTGGGGCGGAACTTCGCGGCTGAGCAGCAGGTGGCATTTGGCGGCATTGATCTCTCGCCCGCGCCGCTTGGAGAAGCGAGTATCGCGGGCGCGTTGGAGATGTGCGGCTACGGGTGCATTGGCGCGCCGGGTAGCGTTGCCGTAGTCGCCGCGCTCACGTCTGTGCTGAAACATACGAATTTGCCCACCTGCGGCTATTGCGGGGTGATGTTACCGGTGTTGGAAGACGCTGTACTGGGAAAACGCTGGCAAGAAGGGCTGCTGCATATCCATCAACTGTTGTTGTATTCGGCGGTATGTGGCACCGGATTGGACACCATTCCCCTGCCGGGTACCATCGAGGAAGAGGAGATTGCGCGCATCCTGCTGGACGTAGCGACACTGGCAACGTGCCTGAATAAGCCGCTCTCTGCTCGCCTGTTCCCCGTGCCGGGAAAGCGATTCGGCGAGCATACAACGTTTACATCGCCATACCTGACCAATACAGTTGTGAGGTGAAATGGCTCTGAAAGATCAGGCATCGGAATATTGCAGGCTGCTGCCCCACAGCACATCCAGCACGCCGTCATAGGAACTTTTCAGGTTCTTATACAGGCTGGCGTTCTCGATGGCGAGGGCGGCCAGCCGCGCCAGCACCGTGAGAAACTGGATATCGTCATCGTGAAAAGTGCAGGACTCGCCGGTATAGACCCGCATGACGCCGATGGCCTTGCCGCGCACTTCCAGCGGCACGCACAGCACCGAGGCAATACCCTCACGCCGCGCCGCCTCAATGTACTGGAAGCGCGAATCATTGCTCGCGTCATAAATCATGACGGTCTTTCCCTGCAGCGCCTCGCTGTCGATGGGGCTGTGTTCCACTTCTACCGGCCCCTTTGCCAGGTAGCCACTGCTCAATCCATGATACGCGCTCAATTGAAGCTGCCCCGTGCGCTCATTGAGCAGGCGCAGGACGCAGGCTTTGACACGCATAGTTTTAGTAATATTCGTGACGACGGTTTGAAGCACCTCGTGTAGCTCGAGACTGGAAGAAAAGGCCAGCGCGGCTTGATAAAGTGCCGTGTAATAGTCGCTATGCAGGCGCTGAGGCTCAGCAGGGCCAGCAGGATTGGGCGTCATGTGCGTACTCCTTGCAGTAAGAACTGGAAACTATGGTGTCAGGAGCTACAAATAAGATGCCAATATGTGTAATTATACCATATAGTGCCCTGTTGTATTTCGCAAAATGTGACATATTCCAGCCATAGAGATGGCTCGAAGAAGTACATCGAAAGGAAAGGGGCTGCTTTTGTCTGGTGAGCTTCTAAAATTAGATGTCTCTACCACCTACCCTACTGCGCGGGCGGGTCTTGCACGACCCAGACGCGGCATGGCGCGTTGGCAAGCACGAAGGGAATGGTTTTTCCCAGGTCGTTGCCGCTGCCGGTTCCTTTATTGGCGTTGCGCACCAGTCCCAGCAGGATCAGGGCGCAGGAGTGATCTTTGGCCTCATCGACTATGGCCGGGCCGGCGTCGCGTGTTTGCACGACTTCGGCGATGGCATCGCAGCCCTGTTCGTCGGCGATGCCCATGGCTTCGGTGAGGAGCCTGTCGGCGTTTTCGGATTCTTTGGTGAGAGTGGCTTTAAGTGGAAGGGTGCGGGGAACTTCGATAATATGTACCAGGTGAATTTTGCGTTTTCCTCGTTTTGCCATGAAGCAGGCCAGGCGCACTAACTCTTTGTCAAGCCGTTTGCCATCGACGATGACGGCAATATCGCCGCTTGCTCCAACCCCTGGAGCAGTTTTGCTCGTCTCTGTCTCTTCTCTGGCTCTACGGAATATATGAACCATTGTCTTTCTCCCCCTGAATGGAACGCGATAAACAGCATCTTTTCTTGCCTACAGTACCCTACAATGGACCGTCTTCAAAAAGTTCCTTCAGGCCACTTTGATTCTAACCCTTAACCGCTCTTACGTCAATAGCGATTGTGTACAGAGTATCTATCATATTGCGTAGAAAAATACCGGGATTGACTTAATCGGGAGCAATGGTAGCCGTCAGGCCATAGCTAAGGATGCGCTCCTGGTAAAACTCGGCGGTTTCTCTGGGGCAGGTGATAACGACGGCGCTGCCCATCAGGTGCGCGGTAAGCATGATCTGTTCAGCCTCCGCCTGGGTGAGCGTATTGATGGTATGCATAAGGACAGCAACGACATAGTCCATGCTATTGTATTCGTCGTTAAATAAGATCACGTTATAGGGAGGCAGCAGCTTCGCGCGCAGGCGAATAAGCTCTTCCGTCTCCACCTGTAAAAGCGGTAGATTGCGCGTATTGGTCATACCCGATATGCTCCTGTAACAAGTGTGAATGAGTGAAGTGTACGCAACTAAATCTAGTATACACAGTACAGCCATAGCTCCTGGTAGTCAAGTGAAGTATTCAATTTGCGGTACTAATTACTGTTTGTAGATCAGTCAAAAAGAGGGCAACCGGGAAATGGAGCGTTATCCCCCGACGCTCCTATCAATCTTCCCCTTGTTATTCAGCAGGATGGCGCGCGCCTTCGACTTGCGACTGATGTTATCGGAGTCGGGCAGGCGAATAGCAATGACTGTGCGCGCTTCCGAGGTAGGCTGCGCTCGGGCGGCATTGGCTTTCGTTACATCCTGGCCGATCGCGCCGCGCACCCGTCCCCTGCGAGTCAGGCCGAGAAGCGCTCCCAGAACGATGCCCACCACCACGCCGGCCAGCGTGCCAATCAGGACAGGATGGGATGCGATGGCGAAATTGGTAATACCAAACATTACCGCGCCCAGTAGCACGCCGAGGACGACGGCCAGCAGGATCACCGTCACCGGGTTTGGCCCCGAACGAGAGGTTTGCAAAAAGACGGCGGCGCGGTCGCGATTTGGCCCGTGCTCGCGGAACTGCCCTCCGCTCACCGAACTGGCCGCCATACGAACAACCTCCTCATCGCCAAAGCCCTCTTTATGGAGTTTTGTTTCTGCCGCGTCCGCGTCGCTTTCCGCGTTGAAAACTGCCAGCAGGTCAAAGTTCATGTGTTGTTGCTGCATGAAATACTGCTCCCCTTGCGCAAGTTTTTGCTCTTTCCAGAACCATTATAACGAATTATCACAGAACTGTGTAGTGGGCAGCCAGGGCGGGAGCAAGTCCCGCCCGCCGGTTGTCACCCTGAGCGCAGCGAAGGATCTCGCTGCCCGGCAAGGCAGATCCTTCGCTGCGCTCAGGATGACAAGACCGGACTGATGGTGGAGCGGATGAGGGGGCCATGTGCTTGCCCTGGTGGGAGTGCGACCAGGCGGTAACACGTAACCACAACAAATCGTGTTGCGACGAGGACAAGCACAAGGCCCCACCCGTCCCCGCGTCCGCCCCCTGTCCCTACAGAACGGGGCCAAACGCATTACTGCATTCGGTTGTCAAAAATCATATAAAGCTAATCATACGCTATCAAATCTACTCATCGCTACTGGCGTGGTGATGTACAATAAAGAGTAATCCCAATTACTATAAGGATAAGCTATGAGCGAACAAACGCAACCTGATAACCTGCAACCGGATCTTTTGCTTTCAGAACATGCGCGTAAGAACCGGGCGATGTGGGAGGCGAGCAGCGACAGTTATGAAGAACGACACGCTGCATCTCTCACCGGGCAGAATGCGATGGCCTGGGGTCTCTGGCGCGTACCAGAGGCTGAACTCCGTATTTTGGGCGAGGTGGCGGGTAAGGATATGCTGGAACTGGGATGTGGCGCGGCTCGCTGGTCCATTGAACTGGCCCGGCTTGGCGCGCGGCCCGTTGGCCTGGATCTCTCGTCGCGGCAACTTCGGCACGCCCGCCGCCTCATGGCTGAGGCGGGTGTAGATTTCCCGCTAATCGAGGCCAGCGCTGAAAGTGTGCCGCTGCCAGACGCCAGCTTCGATACAGTCTTTTGCGACTGGGGAGCTATGACTTTCTGCGATCCGCAGCGCACTATTCCAGGGGCAGCCCGGCTCTTACGGCCCGGTGGATTTTTCGCCTTCTCAACTGCTACGCCAATCCAATTTCTGTGCCAGGACATGGCGACTGATCGGCTCACCGATCGCCTCATAAACGACTACTTTGGCATGACACGCCTGGAGTGGGAGGACGAGGTCAATTTCCAGTTGCCCTATGGCGAGTGGATACGACTTTTCCGCAAATCGGGCTTTGTGGTGGAAGATTTGATTGAAACGCAACCGCCTGAGAACGCAAGCAGCACGTATCGCGATGCAAATGAGACTGCATGGGCCAGGCGCTGGCCTATGGAGAACATCTGGAAACTACGCAAAGAGTAATGACGTATAGAGTGTGAAATAACTTGCGCCTGTTATGTGAATCAAATGTAAGTTGTTGCAAAGCTATCCGCGCAGAAGGATACAATGGAAAGACAGAACGACCGTGCAAGGCCCGGTTCCAGGCGCAAAACACTACTCATCATGACGCTATTGGTACTTGTTGTGCTTGCGACTACGCTGTTCTACATTGCTATTACTCCCGCTCATACGTGGATTGCTTCGCTTTTTCACTCACAGACCAGCGTTGCTCTTCCCGCAAACCCCAATTCTGAGACGACTATGTTCGGCTATGATTTGCGACATACGCGCTACAACACGCAGGAACGCCAGCTTACTATAGCTGATGTAAGTCACCTGCAATTGAGCTGGTCGGTCTCTACCAACGATCAGATCATTTCTTCGCCCGTGGTTGATAATGGCGTCCTCTTCGTCGGCTCGAACAACAAACACTTCTACGCGCTTGATAGCAAAAGCGGCAAGACGCTGTGGTCGTATGCGGCGCAGGCAGATATAGGCTCCTCGCCAGCTATTGCCAACGGCATCGTGTACGTTGGTTCAAGTGACGATAAAGTCTATGCCTTCAATGAGCGAACCGGCGCGGTTACGTGGACGTATACCACCTCCAATTCAGTCTGGTCATCACCTTCGGTTGCTAATGGCGTTGTCTATGTCGGCTCCAACGATTCCACGCTCTACGCGATTGATGCCCGCACCGGAACGGGCCTGTGGGGTCAATCTACCGGTAATTACGTCTCCTCTTCGCCCGCGGTAGTAAACGGCGTAGTCTACGTAGGTTCGGAGGACGGCAACCTCTATGCCTTCGACGCTCAAAAGGGCAAGAGGTTATGGAATGTGCTTCTGGGTACTGCCATTCGCGTCTCGTCCCCCGCGGTAGTAAATGGAGTAGTGTATATCGGTTCGGAAGATAACTACCTCTACGCTTTAGACAGCCAGACAGGCAAGACGCTGTGGAAGGTCGCCACGAAGAGCTATATCCATTCCTCACCAGCCGTTGCCAACGGCATCGTGTATATTGGCTCGACCGATGGCAACCTGTATGCCTTCGACGCCGTTACCGGTCAGCAAGTATGGCGTGTAAGCACGGGAGCGGCTGTTTTCTCCTCGCCGGCGGTGGCGAATGGCGTGATATACATTGGCTCGCAAGACGACAAGCTCTACGCGCTCGACGCGGAAACGGGTACCCTTCTCTGGTCGTATATGACGGGTCGCCCCATCGACTCATCCCCGGTCGTGACGAATGGAATGCTGTACGCCGGCTCGTGGGATGGGAAGGTGTACGCTTTTGGGCTGCCGCCGGCGACTGCATGATCTGGTTTTCATGAGCTACCCTATACCTATAGCAATTTTCTCTTTTCTTGTGCATACTTGTATGTAGAAGGTAGTCATGCTATTATGCGGTGCAATACGTGCGAAAGGGCATACAAACAATGGCAAGACAGCAAAAACTACCGCGCAGACAAAAAACAACGGCACAACAAACGCATTCATCTCAGCCCTACGATAATGCATTAAAGGGCTTGATGGGCGATCATGCAGCAGAAATCATACCGGAGTTTGTACCGGAAGCAACAGTAGTAAGCGAGCAAAATAGCGAAATCAAGCAAGAAAACTTACGCGCTGATCTGGTCTATTTCATTCACTATGAAAACGAGCCACATATCTTAAACATGGAATTACAAACCAACTCGGATAGTGATATGCCTGCTCGTATGTTACGCTATCATGTAGGCCTACATCTTGACTATAAGTTACCGGTGATATCGGTAATCTTGTATTTGTTTGAGACAAGTGTCCCAGCATCTCCTTACAGGGAATTGAGCGGAGGGAAAGAGCAATTGACGTTTCATTACCGCGTGATAGCGTTGTGGACGCTTGAGGCAAGGGAATATGTTGAGAGGCGTGCAATTTACATGTACACATTTTTGCCGGGAATGAAAGGAGCAAATGTAACGTTGCTAAAAGAGGCGATAGATGGAATGAAGCAGCGTTACACCCAGAAACAATTAGCGCGTCATCTTACGAGGTTTCGAACAATTCTGCATCGTTCAACGATGTTGACGGATGCAGACAAACAACTTGTGGAGGATTACATGCAATCATACGACAGTTTGCTGGACAGCGATCCTTATATACAGCAGAAGATAGCTGAAAAAGCAGCTGAACAAGCAGCTAAACAGGCTACTGAAGGTGAAATAAGAGCCTTACAGCAGGTTGCCCTGGAAGCAGTAGAAGAACAGTTTCCCGCGCTGCTAGATCAGGCACGCGAAAGAGTTGTCCAGGTGAAACAGCCTGACCTTTTGCGCCTGCTGGTGAAACAAATTTATAAAGCGCCAGATGAGAAAACGGCGCGCTGGCTTTTAGAGACTCTTGCCGCTTGATAAAGTTTGCTTTCACATGTCAGAACAAGAACAACGCCCTGAAAAAGACGCGCCGCTGCGCCGCGATATTCGCGCGCTGGGGGATGCCCTGGGACGCGCCATCCGCCAGCACAGCCGACCCGAAGTTTTTGAAACGGAGGAGTGGCTGCGTTTGCATTGCCGCAGATTGCGCGAGTGCGCCGAACTACTGCAATCTGCCGGCAGTGATGAAGCGGCTCGTTTGCGAGAGGAAATCGAGACCTTAGATTCCGAGATCACTCATGTTGTTGAAGAGTGCGATCTCGCAACGGCTATTGATGTAATTCGCGCCTTCACTGTCTATTTCCACCTGGTCAATACCGCCGAACAGCAGCACCGCACGCGCCGTCGCAAAGAACATGAATGCTCCGCGCACCCAACACCGCAGCGTGGTTCGCTGGCCGCGCTGCTGGACTTTTTCGAGCAGAACGGTATGAATGCTGCCAGTATACAGGAGCTGCTGAACCAGCTTTCCATCGAACTGGTATTTACGGCCCACCCCACCGAAGCCACGCGCCGTAGTTTGATTCTCAAGTCCAGCCGCATCGCGCAATTGTTGGAAGCATACGATCATATGGCAGAGATGACGCCGCGCGAGCGCACGCGCTGGCAGCGCGAACTGGAAAGTATCGTAGACCTGCTGTGGCGCATCGATTCGGTTGTGCATGTGCGGCTGCAACCGCTTGACGAAATCAAAATGGGCCTCTACTACCTGGAAGAAATTCTCTACTACGCGGTGCCGGAGCTGTATAGTGATCTGGAAGAATTGCTCCGGCAGCGCTATCCCCGGCATCAATGGAGCGTTCCTTCATTCCTGCGCGCCGGCTCGTGGATTGGCGGCGACCAGGATGGCAATCCGCATGTCGGGCCGGATACGCTGTTGCAGGCCCTGCGGCTGCAGCGCGCGCGCGTGATCGAACATTACCGCGTCTCTATCGAGAAGCTGGCGCAGGAGTTTTCGCAATCCCTCAAATATAGCGCCATCACTTCCGCCCTGCAAGAGTCGATTGAGCGTGATGCCGCCGCGATGCCGGACTATGATCGCGAGCTTGGCCCGCAGACGGCGCTGGAACCCTATCGCCGCAAACTCTCCTTTATGTGGAAACGCCTGGGTACGCTGCTATCGTCTACTAACGGCCCTGATTATAGCGGCACATATCAGAATGGCGCAACGAGCAGAGAACCTTCTTATAGTCATTCAAGCGAGCTGCTGGTTGACCTGGAGCTGTTGCGGGCAAGCTTACAGGCCGGTGGAGAACACGAGGTCACGCTGGGACGATTGACGATGCTGGTGCGCCAGGTGCAGGTATTCGGCTTCCATTTCGCCGCGCTGGATGTGCGCCAGCACAGCGAACGCCACGCCAGCGCACTGGCGGAGTTGCTCAGCGTCACCGGCCTGATCGAGGGAGATTATCGCGAGCTTGCCGAGGCTGAACGGGTGCGCGTGCTGGAAAATCTGTTGCGCGACCCGCGCGTGCTGCCGCGCCATGAACCTCGCTTGAGCGCGGACACGACTCATATCCTGGCGACCTTTGATGCTGTGCGCCGCGCCAGGGAAGAATTCGGCGAGAAGGCTGTTAGCTGCTCTATAATCAGCATGTCGCGCAGCCTGAGCGATTTGCTGGAAGTGCAGTTCTTCTGCAAGGAAGCTGGTATCGCCGGCCTGCCCATCGTGCCGTTGTTCGAGACCATCGAAGACCTGCGCACCTGCACGGACATACTCGACAGCGCCTTTTCCAACGAACTTTACCGGTCATACCTGCATACGTGCCACGATCAACAGCAGGTGATGCTGGGCTATTCGGACAGCAGCAAAGATGGCGGCATTCTGACCTCAAGCTGGGAATTGTACTCGGCGCAACTGCGGTTGGCGGCTCTGGGTGAGCAACACGCTATCGGTATTACCCTCTTCCACGGGCGCGGTGGAGCGATTGGGCGCGGCGGCGGCCCGATCTACGAAGCGATTCTGGGGCAGCCGCCCGGCACGGTCAACGGGCGCATTCGCATCACCGAACAGGGCGAGATGCTTTCATTCAAATATGGTCTTCCCGAAATCGCGCTGCGCAACCTTGAACTGGTGGTGGCCGGGGTTGCCGAATCCAGTATTCCTCGCGCAAAGCCGGGTGAAAGTGACGCGGAGCCAGGTGTTATGGAGCGTTGGACCACCATTATGAAAAGCCTATCGGAGCGCGCTTATGCCCGGTATCGCGGCCTGATCTACGAGACGCCCGATTTCTTGCGCTTTTTCGAGCAGGCCACACCCATTCTTGAGTTAGGCTGGCTCAATCTCGGTTCGCGGCCTGCGCGCCGCGCTCAAGGACGCAGCATCGAGGAACTGCGCGCAATCCCCTGGGTGTTCTCGTGGATGCAGAGCCGCTACGTGCTGCCAAGCTGGTACGGCGTGGGCACGGCGCTCGCAGAATATGTCGCGCAAACGCCCGGCAGCATCGAGGAACTGCGGCGCATGTATCGCGCATGGCCTTTTTTACGCGCCTTCCTGGATAATATGCAAATGACGCTCTCGAAGGCGGATATGCACATCGCCCGCCATTACGCGCTGCTGGTGGAAGATGAGCGCCTGCGCCAACGCCTCTCAGCCACCATTCTCGCAGAATACGAGCGCACAAAACGTATGCTGCTAGAGATCGTGGGAGGCCACGCGCTGCTCGATACCTCGCCAGTATTGCAGCGCTCGATTCGCCTGCGCAATCCCTACGTAGACCCTTTGAGTTATTTCCAGGTGACGCTGCTGCGCCGCCTGCGCGCGCTTGGCGGCCCCCTGGTGCTGGACGAATCGACGCAGGAAACCGCCAGCAGGCAAGAACGAGAAAGAGCGCAATTAACCTATGCTGTGCTGCTGACGATTAACGGGATAGCGGCGGGGTTGAGGAATACGGGGTAATCGCCCTGGGGCCATATGATAAAGGAAAATATGAGCGTATTTGAAACCATCAAAAACCGGCGCAGCATCGGCAAAATGACTCCTGAACGCCCGTCACGCCAGCAGATCGAACGCCTGTTGGAGGCGGCCACGCACGCGCCAAACCATCATAATGCGCAGCCCTGGAAATTTATTGTGCTGGCGGGCAAAGCGCGCGAAGAACTTGGCGCGCTCATGGCTGAAAACCTGGCGGGCAGGCTAGAGGACAGCCACAGCGAGAAGGCGCAGGCTATGCTCAACAAGGAGCGTACCAAACTGGTGCGTTCGCCTGTCGTAATCGTGGTAGCGGCGGAAATGCCCCGGCAGCCCAACGTGCTGGAGATTGAGAATATCGAGGCGGCGGCGGCAGCCACGCAAAATATGCTGCTGGTGGGTGAAGAGATGGGGTTGGCCTGCATGTGGCGCACGGGAGATGCCGCGTATGATGCGCGTGTCAAGCAGTGGCTGGGACTTGCGCCGGAGGAACACATCGTAGCGTTCCTTTACGCCGGCTTTCCCGCCATCCCGCGCCTTGAACGCAAACCCATCCCTTTCGAGGAAAAAACCACCTGGATTGGGTGGGAAGCGTGAACTTCAGGGCTGCTGTCATCCCTCGCATCACGCTGTCATCCCTCGCATCACGCTGTCATCCCTCG
>JADEYI010000949.1_pt1 | contig 27574 bp, 24 predicted proteins | sample 8542331 | NCBI WGS metagenome assembly JADEYI01 (sample SAMN16510988, study PRJNA670497) | mine drainage metagenome | isolation source: biofilm near Copperflume 1 | place: Germany: Marsberg coppermine Kilianstollen | collected 2018-02 | reverse complement strand
TCGTCGGCGTCAACGACTACACGGATGGTGGAGAGCAGCCGCCCGTGATTTTCAGCGTGGACCGCCGGCTGGTCGACCACCAGCTCAAGCGCCTGGAGCACCACCGCCGGGAGCGCGACGCTGCCGCGGTCAGCGCCTCGCTCGACGCCCTGCGCACGGCCTGCGGAGGCACCGCGAACCTCATGCCACCGATCATCGGAGCCGTTCGAGCCTATGCGACCCTGGGCGAAATCTGCGGCGCGATGCGGGAAGTCTTCGGCGAATACAACCCGCCAACGGTGATCTGAGTGGGGCGCCAACTGCGCAGGCCGCGAGGCAGACGAATGCCCGGCACGCGCCGTCGGCCATGGTGAAGCATGGTGGGCCCGCCGGGATTCGAACCCAGGACCAACCGGTTATGAGCCGGCCGCTCTCACCGCTGAGCTACAGGCCCCACCGCAACGAATTGTAGCGGAGTCGGCCCCCGCGAGCGCGGTGACTTGCCCAGTGCAGGTCCGCGCAGCGCTCGAATGCGCACCACCCGATGGCGTATACTGCACACAGTTCGTCCCACCCAGAAGCCGGCCCCGGGCCCAACGGTCCTCCACCAACGGAGGAAGTCGCGGGTGCACGGTCGAGACGAAACCGGGAACCCCCCGCGCGCCGCGGCTTCACCGGAAAGGGCCCAAGTACCGCCACACGCAGTGGAAGGAGGCTTGGGAAATGGGAACGAGTCCGCCCCGCACGCATCGCCACATCTGAACAAGCACACGCTGAGAAATCATCGTGGAGCGGCGTTTGCCATGACTGCGCCTCCCGCCGTCGTGGCCCAACAGGTCAGATAAGGACGATGGTATGAACTCTGATAGCTTCGGCAGCCGCGCCTCACTCAACGCCGGCGGCCACACATTCAACTACTTCCGCCTCGCGGCGCTCTCTGCCGCCAGCGTTGGCCACGTCGAGCGGTTGCCGTTTTCGCTGCGAATCCTGCTCGAAAATCTGCTGCGCACCGAAGACGGGCGGGCTGTCACGAAAGACGATATCGTCGCTCTCGCCAGCTGGACGCCGAATTCGGGCAATGACCGCGAAATCGCCTTCACGCCGGCGCGCGTCCTCCTCCAGGACTTCACGGGTGTGCCCGTGGTGGTGGACCTCGCTTCGATGCGCGATGCCATCCGCGCGATGGGTGGCGACCCGAAGCGCATCAACCCGCTCCAGCCCGTCGACCTCGTGATTGACCACTCCGTCCAGGTGGACAGCTTCGGCACAGTAGAGGCGTTCAACCAGAACGTGAGCATCGAATTCGAACGCAACCGGGAACGCTACCAGTTCCTGCGCTGGGGCCAGCAAGCGTTCGACAACTTCCGCGTCGTCCCGCCGGGCACGGGCATCGTGCACCAGGTGAACCTCGAATATCTTGCCTCCGTCGTCTTCCGCAAGACGGAGGGCGCAACGGTAACGGCCTACCCGGACACGCTCGTGGGCACCGATTCGCACACGACCATGGTGAACGGCCTCGGCGTGCTCGGCTGGGGGGTGGGCGGCATCGAAGCGGAAGCGGCGATGCTGGGTCAGCCCGTCTCGATGCTGATCCCCGAGGTTGTGGGCTTCAAGTTCACCGGCCGGTTGCCCGAAGGCGCAACCGGCACGGACCTCGTCCTCCGCGTGACGCAGATGCTGCGTGCTCGCGGCGTCGTCGGGAAGTTCGTGGAGTTCTACGGGCCGGGGCTTTCCACACTGCCGCTGGCTTCGCGTGCCACGATCGCCAATATGGCGCCCGAATACGGCGCGACAATGGGATTCTTCCCGATCGACGCCGAGACGCTGAACTACCTGCGCTTCACCGGCCGCGATGAAGAGCTCGTGCAGCTCGTCGAGGCCTACGCCAAAGAGCAGGGGCTATTCCGCACCGACGCGACACCTGACCCGACGTTTTCGGACACACTCACGCTGGATCTCGGCACGGTCGAACCGGCCATCGCCGGCCCAAAGCGCCCGCAGGACCGCGTGCCTCTCTCGGGGGCAAAGAGCGACTGGCGCAAGAACCTCCTCGGAATGCTCGACCACGGGATCGAACTCGACCAGGCGCGAGTGCAACAGTGGCTTGCCAACGGAGGCACGGCGACAGCGCCCAGCGATGACCTTGCGGAGCCGCACCCGCTGGGCAAGCTGCACGATACCGTGCAGGTCACCACGAACGGCGAGGCTTTCAAGCTGCAGCACGGGTCGGTGGTTATCGCCGCAATCACCAGCTGCACCAATACGTCGAACCCGGAGGTTATGCTCGCTGCCGGGCTGCTGGCGAAGAAAGCCGTGGAGCGGGGCCTCGCCAGCAAGCCATGGGTGAAGACGAGCCTCGCTCCGGGGTCGAAGGTGGTGACCGACTACCTCAACGAAGCCGGGCTGACGCGGTATCTCGACGAACTCGGCTTCAATCTCGTCGGCTATGGCTGCACAACCTGCATCGGCAACTCCGGGCCCGTCGAGCAGCACATCGCCGATGCCATCCACCAGGGCAACCTCGTCGCTGCCGCGGTGCTTTCGGGCAACCGCAACTTCGAAGGTCGAATCAATCCCGAAGTGCGCGCGAACTACCTGGCCTCGCCGCCGCTGGTCGTCGCCTATGCGCTGGCTGGCGTGATGGACATCGACATGATGCACCAGCCGCTGGGGAAGGGGAGCGACGGCGAAGCCGTCTACCTGCGTGACATCTGGCCAACGCAAGCCGAAGTAGAGGCAGCGGTGCGCACGTCGGTGCGTTCCGAGATGTTCCGCAAGCAATATGGCGAGGTCTTCAAGGGCGATTCCAACTGGTCAACGCTGCCCGTGCCCACAGGCGAACGGTATGCGTGGGACCCGGACTCGACCTACGTGAAGAACCCGCCCTATTTCGACGGCATGCCAAAAGAGCCCACGCCACGGAGCGACGTCAATGAGGCGCGCGTGCTCGTGATGGTGGGCGATTCGGTCACCACCGACCACATCTCGCCCGCCGGCAACATCGCCGCCAGTGGCCCGGCCGGGACCTACCTGCAATCGTTGGAGGTCCCGCGGGACGATTTCAACTCCTATGGGTCGCGGCGCGGCAACCACGAAGTCATGATTCGCGGCACCTTCGCGAACATCCGCCTGCACAACCTGCTCGCGCCGGGCACAGAGGGCGGAGTCACGCGGCACTTGCCCGACGGCGGCCAGATGTCGATCTTCGACGCTTCCGAGAAGTACCGGACAGAGGGTGTCCCGCTCATCATCCTCGCGGGCAAGGAGTATGGCACCGGCTCTTCGCGAGACTGGGCAGCGAAGGGCGTTGCACTGCTCGGCGTCCAGGCGGTGATCGCCGACAGCTACGAACGCATCCACCGCAGCAACCTCGTGGGCATGGGCGTGCTGGCGCTGCAGTACCTCCCCGGCGAGAATCGGGAGACTCTCGGGCTCAGCGGGGAAGAGACCTTCTCTATCTCGGGCATCGCGAGCGACCTCAAGCCAGGCAAGCGGCTGAGCGTCACGGCCACTTCGGCCGGCGGGTCGCAGAAGCGCTTCGAAGTTCTTTGCCGCATCGATACGCCCGTTGAGCTGGATTACTACCGCCACGGCGGCATCCTGCCATTCGTCCTGCGGCAGCTCATCGCCGAGCCCCAACCGCTCCACATTCAATAGCCGCAGGCAGCACTCACCATCGCACACCGATTGACCGGCATCATGGCCGGGCATCAACGCAAGGAGAACTCGTGGAAAAGATCAAAGTCCTGAACCCCGTCGTCGAACTCGATGGCGATGAAATGACCCGCATCATCTGGCAGTACATCCGTGACACGCTGATCCTGCCCTATCTCGACATCAATCTCGACTACTACGACCTCGGCATCGAGCACCGCGACGCCACGAACGACCAGGTGACTGTCGACGCGGCCAACGCCATCAAGAAGCACGGCGTGGGCGTGAAGTGCGCCACTATCACGCCCGACGAGGCGCGAGTCGAGGAGTTCAAGCTCAAGCAAATGTGGAAGTCGCCGAACGGCACGATCCGCAACATCCTCGGCGGCGTCGTCTTCCGTGAGCCTATTATCTGTGCCAATGTGCCGCGGCTCGTGCCGGGCTGGACGAAGCCGATCGTGATCGGGCGCCATGCCCACGCCGACCAGTACCGCGCCACGGACTTCGTGGTGCCCGGCCCCGGCACGGTGACGATCACCTTCACGCCCGATGGCGGCGGCGCGCCGGTGACGCGTGAGGTGGCGAAGTTCGCCGGCGGCGGCATCGCCATGGGGATGTATAACTTCGACGACTCGATCCGCGATTTCGCCCGTGCCTCGTTGCGATATGGGCTCGATCGCGGCTGGCCGACGTATCTTTCGACCAAGAACACGATCCTCAAGGCCTATGACGGGCGCTTCAAGGACATCTTCCAGGAAGTGTTCGATGCCGAATTTGCGAAGGGCTTCGCGGCCAAGGGCATCACATACGAACACCGGCTGATTGATGACATGGTCGCGCAGGTGCTCAAGGGCAGTGGCGGCATCGTCTGGGCGCTTAAGAACTACGACGGCGATGTTCAGTCTGACATCGTAGCCCAGGGCTACGGCTCGCTCGGATTGATGACATCGGTGCTCCTGACGCCCGATGGCAAGACCGTGGAAGCGGAAGCCGCGCACGGCACCGTCACGCGTCACTACCGCCAGCATCAACGTGGCGAGAAGACTTCGACCAACCCCATCGCCTCCATCTTCGCGTGGACGCAGGGCCTGGCGCACCGCGGCAAGCTCGACGGCACTCCCGGCGTGACACGCTTCGCCGAGACGCTCGAAAAGGTCTGCGTCGAAGCAGTGGAGGGAGGCGAAATGACAAAGGATCTCGCCATCCTGATCGGGCCGGACCAGCCGTGGCTCACCACTGAGGGTTTCCTCGCCGCACTGGACCGGCGCTTGCAGGCGAAGATGGCGTAGAGCAGAGCGGGAATCGTTGAAGCGTTGATGATGACGTTCTACGATGACATCGTGCGTACCATCATCGACCTTCCCGACGACCAGATTCGAGCGCTCGCGGCATACTGCGCCCGGGAGCAGATTTCACGCGCAGAAGCCGTGCGCCGCGCCGTTGGCCACTTCATCGCCGAGCCCGCCCTAGCCAGGGCTCGCCGTAGGGCCGCGCTCGAAGCAGCCTTCGGTATGTGGAAGGACCGAGGCATCGATGGAGTCGAGTACCAGCGCGCGCTGCGGGCTGAATGGGAGCGCGATTGAGAGCGGTTATCGACACAAACATCCTGATCGATGTGCTCAATGCTGTCCCGGAGGCACTTGAGGAGCTCGACCGCTACGACGCTGTCGGCATCAGCGTTGTCACGTGGATCGAGGTATTGGTTGGGTGTCGCACAGACGACGAGGTTCAAGCCGCGCGCCTCGTCTTGTCGCAGCTCGACGTAGTGCGCGTGCCGGAAGCAATTGCTGCCGGGCAGTTCGGCTGCGTCAAGATCGCCATCTCAAATTGCCGGACGCGATCGTGCTGGCTACGGCAGTGGAGTGGGGGTGCCAACTCGTGACCCGCAATACCAGAGACTTCTCGGCGTCTGACCCGGGTATCCGCGTCCCCTACCGGCTGTGAACGACGGCGCGGAGGGCTCGCTGGACATCCTGCCGCTGCTGGACCGCCTCCGGGCAATCGCGCAGACGGGGCTGACCTACGCTTCGAACCCGTATGACCACGAGCGCTACGATGAGATGCTCGAGCTGGTTGCGATGCACTACGGCAAGGCTTTGGACGCACCGGCACCTGCGATGCGGGAGCGGCTGGCGGCAGAGCTCGGATTCGTGACCCCGAAGGTCGGCGCCGATGCAGCCATTTTCGATGGCTCAGGGCGGGCCCTGCTGATGCTGCGCGCCGACAACCACAAATGGTGCATGCCATGTGGACTGAGCGACTCGGACGAACATCCGGCTGAGACGGCTGTGCGAGAGGCACAGGAGGAGACGGGACTCGACGTTCGCGTGGTCGAGCTCGTGGACGTGATTTTCCGCCCTCCGATGGCGGAGTACACACCGTACGCGCTCGTGAGTGTCGTCTACCTCTGCGAGATCACTGGCGGCACCTTGCAGGGCTCCCACGAGGATGCAGGCCTGGAATGGTGGGATCTCGACGCGGTACCCGTTTGGCACGGGTACCAGGAGCGGCAGGCGCTGGCGGCAAGGGAGCGCTGGCGTCTCAGGCGAGGGCCGTGACGGCCAGCCGGTGGTCGACTTCGGCGCCGCCTGCCCTGGCACATGGTCTCATAGATCAGGCGTGGATCCCGGATCTCCATGACTCAACGGTCTCGAGAACGTTTGCCCTGTGGGACTCCTATCGTGAAGCGTCTCCGGGTCGAAATCTGCCCTATTGGGCCAGGTGACGGTGTGCACTTCCGGGTCGACGGTGACCTGCGCCAAAAGCCCTGGCACCTCAGCGTCGCCGCTCGAACCAGATGCCGCCCCCGGGACCCTTGCCGGGCAACGGGCGGAGGCCCATGCGGATCCAGTAATACACCGCCAGGCCGCGGTCCGGGGGCGCCCACGCGCGCAGCCGTCCAAACGACTCCGACGCCTGGACGAGGAGCCATCCCGCTTCCGACCCGCAGCCATAGCCGCGGTATGGTACCTGGATGCAGAGCGAACACACGGTCAACCGGTCGGCCTCCACTTCCAGCCTCAACTGGCCGACCGCCACGTCATCGGCGAGGCGCACGATCGCGTATCCGCCATCGCCATCGGCAGCCTCTATCCGCACCCGGTCGCCAGTTAGCGGGAACGGTAGCTCCGGGATCGTGGTCACTCCTCCAGCCAGCCGCGCACCCGATCGGCGACCGCGGCGGTGCTGCCGCGAAAGCGCGTGCAGTCGGGCAGGGCTGACACGAATTGGGCGCCATAGCCCTTTTCCCAGACACGCCGGTCGAGCACGGCCACTACTCCCCGGTCCTGGCGGTCGCGGATGAGGCGGCCGAAGCCCTGCCGAAACTTGAGGATCGCCCCGGGGAGCGCGTATTGCCCAAAAGGGCTCTCGTACTGGTCGGAGCGCGCCTTGTAGACCGGGTCAGAAGGTACGCCGAAAGGCAGCTTTGCGATGATCAGCAGCGAGAGCGCCTCACCGCGGATGTCGACCCCCTCCCAGAAACTCGACGTCCCCAGCACGACCGTCCGCGCGTTTGCCTGGAGCAGTTCAGTCAGCCGCCGGGGGTCCCCGTCGATGCCCTGGGCGAGGACAATAATTCCCTCGCGTTCCAGCTCCGGGCGCACGGCGGCTGCCGCATTTCGCAGCGCCGCGTGCGATGTGAAGAGGACCAGCGCACGTCCTTCGGACGCACGCACGAGGTCGACAATCGCCGCCGCGATCGCATCAGCGTAGCCCGGAGCGTTCGGCTCAGGGATGTCGGTGAAGGCCGCAAGCAGCGTAGCGCGACGATAGTCATAGGGTGAGCCCAGCTGCAGCGTTTCGGGCCGTTCGAAGCCAAGACGCCGGATGGCATAGTCCATGCTCCCCGCTGCACTGAGCGTGGCGCTGGTGGCGACAACCGTCCGTCGCTTCGCGAGCAGCGCTTCCCAGAGGCGGGGCCCCACCTCGAGCGGTGCACAGTTCAGGCTGGCGCCACCGTCTCGCTCGCGGCCGATCCACACGATCGTGCCGTCGTCGCTGGTGGACATGAGTTCGTGGAGCATGGAGCGGCTCTCTTCGAGCTTGCGCGCCGCGGCATCCACTTCTCCGGCAAGGGCGTCCGGCTCTTCGACCATCTTCGTCGCGGTGAGCACTTTGGCAGCGGCGGCGGCGCGCTGGCCAACATCGCGGAGGGAGCGGTCGAGCGCGGCCCAGGCCGCCTCGACGTCCGACCAGCCCGGCCGCGCCCGCACCGTGCGGTTCACGAGGAGCCGGTCGTCTTCGCCCGCGCCGCGCGGGCTCTGGGCCGCCAGCGCCTCAAAAGCGGGCCCTAGGTAGACGTGAGCGCGCGCCACAGATTCTTCGAGCGCCTTCCCACCGAGGTTGACGGCCTGGTCCGGGAAGGAGCGCAGTAGCGTCGCCACGCCACCCTCGCGGTGTTCGCGCCCGGTCGCGCGGCGATGCAACCCATCGAGCGCCTCGACCAGCGAACGGCGGCTGACACTCCCTCCGAACTGCTGTGTGGCCTGGTCTTCGAGGTTGTGTGCTTCGTCGATGATGAGGTGGTCGAACGGTGGGATGGCACTGCCGCCGGACGCGATGTCGGCCAGCAGAAGTGCGTGGTTCACCACGACAATGTGCGCGGATTCGGCGGCCTTGCGCGCCCGGTGGAGGAAGCAGCTTCCTTCGCGGACGAAGTGATTCTGCTTCGCGATGCAGTCTGTGTCCTGCGCCGAGAACCGCTGCCAGGTGGGCCATTCGTTGCGATCGAGGTTGAGTTCGGAGCGGTCACCCGTCTCCGTCTCGGGGAGCCAGAGCAGCATCGCAGCAGCGAGCCGGGCGAAATCCGGGTCGCCGAGTCCGGCGCCATACGTTGCAATCCAGCGGCGCAAGCACAGGTAGTTCGCGCGGCCCTTCAGTACGGACGCGCGAAGGTCGCCGGGCTCCTTGATGAGCCCCGCTTCGACCAGGATGCGGCGCAGCGCAGGAATGTCTTTGGAAAGGAGCTGCTCCTGGAGGTTGATCGTATTCGTGGAGGCGACCACGCGCTCACCATTCCGGAGCGCGTGCAGGGCGGCGGGGAGCAAGTACGCGAGCGACTTACCGACGCCCGTGCCGGCTTCGATCAGCCAGTGCCCCCCGTCAGTCATCGCCTGGCGGACCGCTTCGGCCATCTCCCGCTGCTCACCGCGCTCCTCGAAGCGCTCGACCACGCGCATCGCGACATCGAAGGCTCCAGCCACCTCTTCGGCGGCCACCGGCAAGCGCGGGTCGTGGCGGACGAGTACCGGATAGTCCACGCCCTGGCGGACAGTTGGCAGATGCAGCTCGGCGGCGGGCGTGTTGCTCCACTCGTCACCGCCGATCACCTCGGCAAGGGCCAGGTCGTCCAACGAGACGAGCCGCGCGAGCTGGTCGCGGGCGGTCCCCGGCAGCGCATCGACCCTCCGCTTCAGGCCGATGAAAACGGCTGCGGCGGTGCGCGCATCGGCGAGAGCACGATGGTGCACGGGAGCCTCCACGCCGAGGCTGGCGGCGAGATCGGCGAGGTTCCGTGGCTGCTTTGCGGGCATCAAAATGCGGGAAAGCTGCGCGGTATCGATACTCCGCAGCCCGAGTGTGACTCCTTCGCGGCGCAGGTAGCCCAGGTCGAAATTAATATTCTGGCCAACCACGGGGTCGTCGCCAACGAAGCGCAGCAGCTCGGGGGCGACGTCCTTCACGCGCCGGGCCCCGCGGACGGCCTCGTTCGTGACGCCAGTCAGGGCCTCGATGAAGAACGGGATCTCACGCCCCGGGTTGATGAGCGTCTCGAACGTCTCAAGCTCCGTGCCGTCAGCGCGGAAGCGCACCGCACCGATCTCGGTGATGCGGTCGCGCTCGGGGTCGAGTCCGGTGGTTTCGATATCGAGAGCGACGTAGGTCCCGGTCATAGTTCGAACATCCGTGCGGAGGATCAGTCTAGCGCGAGAGCCGAGGGAAGCGCGAACTGCCTCCAGGGGTGGTCGTGCCCGCCATCCAGCCTGGGTCGCGGTTACGACAGCGGGTGACGTGCAGGACTGCTGCGAGCGGGCTGACTCCGACGCGGCCCATTGAGTCAGACGTCAGCACGCCTGCGCTGCGCAGCCGATGGAGTCTCAGTCCGCGCCACGGGGAATAACTCCCATATTGACCCGGGCCAACCCCTTCCCGCCTTCGGCCGAAGGGCAACCCGCCTGCGGCGGCTGTCCGGCACTGCGTGGAGGGCCTATGTCCGCGTAGAATCGGCTCAGTAGCACCGGTTGATACGGAACTGGAGGTCTTTGCCTTGAAAGCGTACCCCACAGTCGATATCAGGAACGTGGTCCTCATGGGCCACGGGAGCGTGGGGAAGACCACGCTCGGCGAGTCTGCCCTCTTTGTCAGCGGCGCGACCTCCCGGTTCGGCACTATCGCCGACCAGAATACCGTCAGCGACTACGACGAAGATGAACACCGCCGCAAGTTCAGCCTCAACCTCTCCCTCCTCCCGCTCGAATGGGAGGGCAAGAAGATCAACATGATCGATACCCCCGGTTATGCCGACTTTGTCTCCGAAGTGATCTGCGGGGCACAGGCCGCCGACATGGCCCTCATCGTGGTGGACGCCGTCTCGGGCCCGGAGGTGGGCACAGACCGCGTCTGGCAGGTAACCGAACGGCTGGGACTGCCGCGCATGATCGTCGTCAACCGCATGGACCGTGAAAACGCCAACTTCGAGACGACGCTGGCGGCGTTGCGCCACCGTTGGGGCCCGAAGGTCACTCCTCTCCAGATCCCGATCGGTGCCCACGAATCCTTCCGCGGAGTGATAGACCTGCTCCATATGCGCGCCTACGTTGGCGAGGCGGGCGATGAAATCGAAGTCCCCGCCGAAATGCAGGTCGAAGCGGATGCCCTCCGTGCGCAGTTGATCGAGTGCATCGTCGAAACCGACGAGGAGCTCATGGCCAAGTACTTCGCCGATGAAGAGCTCTCCGAAGACGAGCTGCGCAAAGTGCTCCACGGCGGCCTCGACCACCGCCTCATCATCCCGGTGGTGTGCGCTGCGGCCGCGAGGCACATCGGCGTCCGCCAGCTGCTGCACAATATCGCCTTCAGCGGGCCGTCGCCTGCCGACCGCGACCCGTTCGTCGCCACCGATGGCACAGAACTCACCGCGGATAGCACCGCCAGCCCGCTCGCACTCGTATTCAAGACTGCTGCCGACCCCTACGTTGGCCGCCTGACCTACCTCCGCGTGATCGCCGGTGTCCTCAAATCAGACACCCATCTCTGGAATGCGAACAAAGGCGTCGACGAACGCCTGGGGACGCTCTACGTCCAGCGTGGCAAGGACCAGGAGCCCGTCAGCGAGCTGTTCGCAGGCGATGTCGGTGTTGTGGCGAAACTCGCGCACACGGCCACCGGAGAGACGCTCTGCGCCCGGGAGCATCCACTGACTCTGCCGCCGATAGAGTTCCCAAACCCCGTATACAGCATGGCGGTACGGCCCGTTTCCAAGGCCGCTGTGGACAAACTCGGCCCGAGCCTTCAACGGCTCCTCGAAGAAGACCCCGGGTTGCGCCTCACCCGCGACGCGACCTCGGGGGAAACCATCCTTGCGGGGCTGGGCGATGCCCACCTCGATGTCACGATTGAGCGGCTGCGGCGCAAGTTCAATGTGGAAGTCGAACTCGCACTACCCCGCGTCCCCTACCGCGAAACCGTTTCCCGGAAGGGCTCCTCCGACTTCACGCACAAGAAACAAACAGGCGGCCACGGGCAATACGCCCGCGTCGTGCTGGAAGTGCAGCCGCTGTCGCCGGGTGCCGGCCTGCAATTCACCCAGCGCGTGGTCGGCGGGTCCGTGCCGAAGGAGTTTATCCCCGCCGTGGAGAAGGGAGTCCTGGAAGCGGCCCGCGAGGGTGTCGTCGCTGGATATGAACTGACCGACTGCGAAGTGTCCCTTCTGGACGGCAAGCACCACCCCGTCGACTCGAGCGAGATGGCTTTCAAATTAGCCGCTTCACAGGCGCTGAAAGAGGCGGTCGCCGCGGCTGCTGCTGGCCTGCTGGAGCCGGTCATGAGGATCCGGGTGTTCGCTCCTGACGACCATGCGGGTGATGTGGTCAGCGACCTGAACACCAAGCGCGCCAAGATCCACAGCATTAACCCAGATGGTGGGATGAGTGTCATTGAAGCCGAGGTGCCGCTCGCGGAGGTGCAGCGCTATGCCTCGGACCTCCGGTCGATAACGCAGGGCCGGGGAGCGTTCGAATTGGCGTTCGACCACTACGGCGAAGTCCCGGCCAACATCGCCCAGCGAGTCATGGCAGAGCACAAGAAGGCCGTCGAGGAAGCGCACGCTCACTGACCGCACCCCACACCGGCAGTCCAGACCGACACACGGTCAGCTGCCATCGTCAGCGACCCCCGGCACGAAGCGGTGATAGAGGATGCCACCGGCCGGCCTCGTCGCGGTCACGGTCACGGTGAACGGTGTGCCGCTGCCGAGGAGCGGCTCGATCACCACGCTGCCCGTTGATTGGCCGGCTGGCAGGATGGTCGGGTCGAACGAGATCTGCAGGACACTGTCGTAGCCGTTCTGCGCGAGACGCTGGCGGCCGCTTGAATTCGCGGACTGGAGCACCACCTGGGTCTCGGCGCCGATAGCCACGCCACCCTCCATGTTTCGGCCCGGGGGATCCGTGGAGTGGCGCACGGTGATCCACGAATCAGACGTGCGAATGCGGAAAGGCGCGATGAACGTACCAGCGTTATGGACAGTAACTGAGCCCGCTTGCGGCGAGCCGTCCGGGTTGAGCGCGAGGGTCAGTTGCGAAGGGCCCGTCACCTGGGTGATGGGATTACCGAGGAAACCGGCCAGCAGTGACGGGTCCACTGCCGGCGTGCTGTCTGTGTGCGGGGCGACGGGCGGCACAAGGTTCGGGAAAGAAGTTGGGAAGTCCATCGCAGGGCATCCGCCACTAAAGCCCTGGCTGTTCTGGCAGGACATGAAGTTCGCTGGCTGAAAGGCCGTCGCGACGGCCGGGTTGGAAAGGTCCGGCATCGCGAACACCTGCGGCGGCCACAGCCGCGGCCCCGTGACCGGCGGGAGCACAGGCGGCGGCGCTCCCGGGGGGCTGAGGAAGTCCTCCACAACCCAAGCAGGGCCCCCCGGGGACTGCACCTGCCACCACGTGTGTGGATCGTTCGGGATTGTCTGGGGGCCGGCAAGGACGCGCAGCGGAGTGCCGTCCGGAGCGCAGTTTGGGGAACCGGTGATGCGCGGCGACGTGACGCCCGGCGCCGTGTGCAACACGAGGCAGTCGCCGGTGCCGGTCACCACGGCTGTATCGCCAACCTTGAATTTCGGCCCGCCGGGCGTCGCTGTGGGAGTGGGAGTGGGCGTGGGTGTTGGCGTCGGCGCGGGGGCGGGCCCGGTGAGCGGTGGGTAGCGCATACAGCCGTATACCCGCTCCGGATAGGTATAGTCGCCCTGCACATATTTGAGTTGGCCTCCCGAGAGAAGCTGATAGCCGGGCGCGTTGGGGTCGTTGCAGTGGAAGACCGGTTCGGCCCCCACGCCGAGCCCACCGCCCCGGAGCGGGTCCAGGTTGGGGTTCAAAGGATGGTTCGACATCGCGAATCCGTTGTAGCTCCAGATCGCGAAATACCAATCCTCCAGCATCGCAGGGTCGCCGTTGCCCGCTATCGGGCGGAGCTGGGGTGCCTCGTTCCACTTGGTCGCGAGGAGGCGTGCCCCCTCGGCGAGGTTGAAGAGGAAGTCTGTGCCGATCAGCGCCTGCCGTGCGGAAGGCACACCAGGTGCATAGGCATCGGCGCCGAGGTGACCCATCCCACTCGTGATCTGCGCCAGCCCGTAGCCACAGTCGCCAGAAACGAGCAACGGGCCCACGCCGCCATAGGGCACCGTCGCCGCGGCATCCGACCAAACGGATTCGATCCACACAATCGCCTTGAAAATCGATGGCGGGATTCGAATGGTGGGATCGGCCGGGGTGCGCGCAGTGCGGGGTCCGGTTTCGAGGCCCGGATACGTAAAGTCGACAGATTCGCCCGTCGTGGCGATGGTATAAGGGGCGATCGACGCTTTTCCGGCGGCTGCCAGCTCGATCGCCTGCGCGTAGCGCTTCTGGTAGTTCTCAAGCTCAAAGGTGTCGAAGTCGAACCCACGATTCGGCAACTGACAGGGGAGCGTGGCGGCGTGCCCGTCCGGCGGCCGCATCAATGCGAGCGCCATCACTCCAGCAATGGCCGCGGCCAGGAGGCTGGCACGGGTGATTGCCCGCCGGGACGGCCGCGGCGTGGTCAGCGTTGTGCCCATCCCAGAAACTTCCCATACGCGGCCAGCGACGAACGCGCGCCGTCTGCGACAACTTCGAGTGTCACCTTGCCGGGGGCCCCGAAGCTTGAACCACTCCAGTGGTTCACAACCAGCCCGCGACCATCGCGGGAATACCCCAATGGCACGTCGATGCCGGTGTGGCCTGGACCGGCAACCACCTGTGCATTTGCAGACCCAGCCGACGTTCCGCTGTCTTCCCGGCCGAATGTTGGCACGTCCGACCCCGGCTTCCATGCCGTCCCCAGCGCCTGGCCGGGGGAAGCGACCTGGGCCTCCCCCGTGACCGGGTGGCCGAGCACCGCCACTCGCGGGACATAGTGCAGGCCACCATTGAGGTCGGATTCGATGAATGCGATCTGCCTGCCGTCCGGGCTGAGCCGCCAGTCCCGCGTGATCTGCGTACTGAGGAGCTGGAGTTCCGTCCCGGCACGGACGAGCGTCGACCCGCGGCCATCAATCACCACAGCTACGAAGCGGCCCGCCGGGTCGAAACCGACGGCGTACGCTCCCAGCACCGGCCCCGGCTGATACAGCGTGCGCTGTTCGCCACCACTGAGCGCGACGCTGACGAACCGCACACCCGGCATCCCCGAAGAATCTATGGACGGGGCTGTCACCACGATCGATGCGCTGTCGTTTGCCCAGACGGGCGTCTGTTGTGGGTCGATGCCACTGAGCAGACGCGTCTGCTTGCCCGATTCGAGCGCTATGGCGAGGAGGGAGCCGGACGGGTGCGCTGCCGTGCCACCATCCGGTGCGACAACTGCCAGTTGCCTCCCATCCGGGGAGACAGCGCCAGTCGCGGCGAAACCATCGAGATGCTTCACGCGCGTAACTTCGCGGGCGTTGGCCGGGTCCGTCAGCGGCGCCACCGCGATGATGTCCTCGGTGCCTTCAGTGCGGGAGACTACGGCGTACTGGCCAGGTGGTGCCGTCGCAAAGGCCGTGCCGCTGGAACCTGGCGCAGCGATCCCACCCGCGATCGCAAACACGATCGGGAGCACGGCTGCAGCTGCCGCAACAATCGTGGCCGCGATGAGCCCGGCCTGGAGGTGCCCTTTGTGTGAAGTCGTCCGGAGTGAAACTGCCACATGCTGCTCCGCGCCCACGAGGCGCCTGAAATGCCCCAGGGGCCCCTACCGTTGGGGACTCGAGCGAAGGGTTGGTATTCGTCGTCCCGGGTCTTGCGAAGCGGTCACAGCGCTGACCACGGCCGCCGCACAGCCAGTCGCGGCGTCTGTCACCGTCCTCGAAGTCAGGGAGTGAATCGGCGAGTGCTGCGGCCCGGCAGCGACGCGATGCGGCTGGGCGCGGGGGACGTACAACCTCTGCTACCTCGCGCTGACGGAGCCGTCGCCCGGTGCCTGCGACGCACCGCGTGACGGCTCCGATTCCGGTCCGGCGCTCGGCCACCGCACCAGATGCGTTGTCTCTTCCACCTTGGTGGCTGGGGAGTTCCCTCGCCACCGCGGCCCCCGCCGCAATAGGCAGTCAGCACGCCAGCGACCAATCGGCCGCCAAGCGTTCGAAACCTGTGCCGGAAGGTACCAACGGCCCCCCGTGCGGTCAATCCGTGCGAGCCGCCGGTGCCGTCTCTCTGTAAGGGGGAGGGCCCTCCTTTGTAAATTCCTGCGCACGACCTCAAAGAGGAGTCAGTCGTGGCCTTCCCGGCGCGATCGGCGCGCTGTGCTAGCATTTCGATGCATGCTCCTTTATCTGCGCCAGTTTTCCGATAACCCGCCCGCTTTGCTCGCGTATCTCGGCGCAATGGTCGTGGCCTACGTCACCGGCATTGCCTTTCATGAGTTCTGCCACGCCTGGGCCGCTTATCAACTCGGCGACGACACCGCCGCCCGGCAGGGCCGCCTGACGCTCAACCCAATCAAGCACCTGGACCCGCTCGGGTCGGTCCTGCTCGTGCTCGTCGGCTTTGGTTGGGGGAAACCGACCCCGGTGAACCCCTACCGCCTCCGCACGGGCGTGAAGCGCGGTAACATGCTCGTCGCAGCCGCGGGGCCGATGTCGAACTTCTTTTTCGCCGCGCTCGCGGCGCTGCCCTTCAAACTCGGGCTCGTCACGACGGTCGCCAGCTTCAACAACATCGGCAGCGCCAGCGGCAAGGAAATCTTTGGCCTTTTCCTCGTCTTCGTCGTGTGGATTAACGTCCTGCTCGGGGTCTTCAACCTCATTCCGATTAACCCACTGGACGGATTCAAAGTGGTCGGAGGCCTCCTTCCTGATGGGCTCTCGCGCGAATTCAACCGGCTCGCCGCGTGGGGGCCGGGCATCCTCATGACGCTCTTCGCCATCAGCTTCCTGCTGCCGCAATACAACGTGCTTGGCTGGGTCATCGGAGGCCTCGGCAACCGCGTCCTCCAGATCATCACCTGACCGTGCCGGCAGAATGATTCGCGCGCGCATACATCAGTTCCTCGATGCGTCCCGGTTGCCGGTGAGCGGCGATTTCGCGCTCGCCGAGCTCCACCTCAGCCCGGCGTTGCTGCCGCTCTTCCTGCAGCAGCACCCACGCGACATCGTGCATAGCGCGGCCACGGCACGCTGGCTCCTCTCCCGTGGCCACTCGGAACCCGACCTGATCGCCGCGGCCCTCCTCCATGACGTGGGCAAGGGCGAGCAACGGCGCATGGACCGCGTCGCGCATGTCGTGTGTCAGGCGACAGGGCTCGGCACCATGGCAGCATGTGACCGATCACGCTTCAAGCTCCGCCGGGCTCTCGCCCGCAGTGCAAGCCACAGCGAACGGGGGAGTGCGATGCTCGCGCGCGCCGGTGCCCCACCACGCGTGGTGGAACTCACTCGCCTTCACCATGGCCCATCGACCGGGGATCCTGTGCTAGCCTTACTGCAACAGGCCGATGCAGCCAGCTAGGGCCTACGATCAATTGCCGGAACGGCCGCCTGCACTGCGCTACCACTGGGGATCACATGCCTAAATCCCGCATTACTATCATCGGTACTGGCCTCATCGGCACGTCCATCGGCCTCAACCTCTGCGCGCGCAAAGATCGTTCCTACGACGTCGTCGGCGCGGACCGCGACCGTTCCGCCGCACGCCACGCCAAGAAGCTTGGCGCCATTGACCGCGAAGTGGATTCGCTCGAGGAAGCCGTCGAAAACGCGGGCCTCGTGATTATTGCTGTGCCTGTGATGGCTGCGCGTGTGCTCCTCCAACAGCTCGGAAAGTTGATTCAACCCGGGACCATCGTGGCCGATGTCTGCAGCACCAAGGCCGACGTGATGCGCTGGGCGGCCGAATACCTGCCCGAGGGTGTCCACTTCGTTGGCACGCACCCGATGGCCGGGCGTGAGTCGAGCGGCCCCGGGGCGGCCAGTATCGACCTGTTCCGGGGGGCTGCCTGGGCTGTCACGCCGGCAGCGAGCGCCGATGAGCGCGCGGTCGGCGTGGTGCTCGGGATCATTGAAGCGATTGGGGCTGTCCCACTCTATATCGACGCCGCGGAACACGACCAATACGCCGCGGCCGTCAGTCACGTGCCCCTCATCATGTCCGTGGCGCTTTTCCGCATGGTGCGCGATAGCCAGGGCTGGGAAGACGCCTCACTCCTCGCAGGGCCGGGCTTCAAAGACCTGACACGCCTCGCGAGCGGCGACCCGACGATGGCGAAGGACATCATGACCACCAACCGGGACGCGGTGATCCACTGGATCGGGCGGCTGCAGGAGGAACTCTCCACCATCCGCCAGGCCGTTGAACTCGGCGGCCAGCCGCTGACCGACCTGTTCGCCAGCACGCAGCTCGACCGGGATACCTTCCTGGCGAACCCGCCCGTGCGGCGGATGCCAGCCGGCGTCACCCCACCCTCGGCCCAGGATGCCATTGGACAGCTCTTCGTCGGTGGCCTCTACAACAAGCTCAAAGAGATGCCGGCGCGGCTGGCCGTTTCCCCGCGCGGCGACCCTGAACTGCGGCGAAAACTTGGCATACCCGATGAGCCCGCCGACGACGAGCCATGAGTTCGACGGCTGAACGCACGGCCGTGCCCATGATCCACCGGCCGCAGCACATTCGCGCAACGATCCAGGTCCCACCCGACAAATCCATCTCGCACCGTGCTCTCATCTTCAACGCGATCGCGACGGGCGAGGCGATGGTGGAGCGTTTGCTCGATTCGGCGGATGTGCGGTCCACCGCTGCCTGCCTGGCGGCGCTCGGCGTGGAGATCGATTGGCCCGTAGACAGCCCGGACGCGCGAGTCGTGGGACGCGGGATGCACGGCCTCTTCGAAAGCGAAGAGATCCTCGATTGTGGCAATAGCGGCACCACCATGCGCCTCCTCACCGGGCTGCTAGCCGCACAGCCGCTCCTGAGCGTCCTCACAGGCGATCAGACGCTGCGCCGCCGGCCTATGGCGCGGGTCATCGCGCCCCTCCGCCGCATGGGAGCTGATATTCACGCCCGCACCGGCGACACGCTCGCGCCGATCGCAATCAAAGGCGGAGGGCTGAGCGGCATCGACTACGACAGCCCGGTAGCCAGCGCCCAGGTGAAGTCCGCCATCCTGCTCGCCGGGCTCTACGCGACAGGCGAAACCCGCGTTACGGAACCGTCGCGCTCCCGCGACCACACGGAGCGAATGCTTTCCGCGATGGGTGCCGACCTTCACACCGAGGGCGAGCACCTCGCCGTCCGCGCTACCCCGCAGCTTTCGCCGCTTTCGCTGCGTGTGCCGGGCGATATGAGCAGCGCGGCCCCCTGGATGGTGCTCGCTGCGTGCCACCCGGACGCAGAAATCACGCTGCTGGGCGTTAACACCAACCCAACCCGCACCGGCATGCTGGACATCCTGCAGGCGATGGGCGCCGACGTGGAGCTATCCGAGGAACGCACTAGCGGCGGCGAGCCCGTGGCGGACATCACCGTCCGCAGTTCGCCGCTTCGCAGCACCATCGTCTCCGGGCCGATCGTCCCGCGCGCCATAGACGAGCTGCCACTCGTCGCCCTGCTCGCGTGCTTCGCCGACGGTGAAACCGTGGTGCGTGATGCCGCGGAGTTACGGGTGAAGGAATCCGACCGTGTCGAAGCGGTCGTGCGGACGCTGGCCCACCTCGGCGCGAAGGTGACGCCCCGCCAGGACGGCTTCAGCATCCAGGGCCCAGTGCAATTGCACGGGGGCCGCATCGATGGCGCGGGCGACCACCGCGTCGGGATGCTTGGCGCGATCGCCGGGTCGCTCGCGGCGGGCGAGACTCGGGTGGAAAATGCCGCCGTGGAAGTTTCCTACCCCCAGTTCTTTGAGGACTTGCGCCGGGCGGGCGGCGAAGTGGAGTTGGGTTCTTGAGCGCGCCGGTCCGGAAGCCAATTGTCATCGTCCTGCACGGGCCTGCAGGCGTGGGCAAGGATAGTGTCATCGGCGAGCTTCGCGCTCGCACGGGTATTCACCGGGCAACCAGCTCGACCACTCGACCCCCCCGCGAAGGGGAGCGCGACGGGGTCGACTACCACTTCCTCACTCGCGAAGAGTTCGAGCGCCAGGTCGCAGCGGGCGAGTTCATCGAATGGGCGCAGGTCTACGACGACCTTAAGGGCGTCCACGTCTCCGAAGTCGTGGGCCCGATTGCGGCCGGCCAAGACCTGATTATCCGGACGGACGTCCAGGGCGCGCGGACCTGGCGGCAGAAGCTCGAGGGCGGCACTTTTGTCTTCCTCATGGCTGAAGATCGGGAGGCGTTGCGGGCCCGGCTCATGGGCCGCGGGAGCGAAACACTCGACTCCCTGGAGCGGCGGTTGGCGGAGATAGACGAAGAGATCGAGGACATACCCAACAACGACTACGTCGTCTATAACCATCACGGCGCACTCGACAGGGCGGTCGATGAGCTCGCCGCTATCATCGAGCGGGAGCGCGTGAACCCGGCGCGCCCGCGGCCGCGCGTGGGGCCGGCTGTCCCGATCACCCCGTCGTGATTCCCCTCCAGCGGCAACCGATATAGGATGGCGCCCCGACATTCCGGCTGAGGCTCACCCGAATGGACCCCACGTTCATGGAGTTGTTCGACCTCACGGGCAAAGTCGCGCTCGTCACTGGCGCGTCGAGCGGCCTCGGCGTGGCGTTCACGAGGGGATTGGCGCGCGCTGGCGCCAACATCGTCGTGACGGCGCGCCGTCAGCCGTTGATTGACCAAACGGCCGAGATGGCCCGTGGCTATGGCGTCAGCGCCAGCGCATTCGCCTGTGATATCACCGATGAGGCAGCCTTCGAATCGTTGTTCGCCCGCATCATTGGCGAATACGGACGCATCGACATCCTTGTCAACAATGCCGGCTACACCGACCGCTCGGGCCTGCGCCACGACATGGCGAGCCTGAAACGCATCCGCTCCATCATCGAGCTGGACCTGATCGCGACGATCAACGGCTGCCGACTCGCGGGGGCACAGATGCTCAAGCAGGGCGGCGGATCGATCATCAATGTCAGCTCAATCCTCGGGAAAGTGGGCAGCGAATACCGCGCAGCGTCATACCATGCGGCGAAGGGCGGCGTCGATGCCCTCACACGCGTGCTGGCACTCGAATACGCGCGCGAAAACATCCGCGTGAACGCAATCGCGCCGTCATACTTCGACGGGACAGAATTGATGGACCAGATCTTCGATTCCAGTCCGGAAACGCGCGCCCACAGCATTTCGCGAACGCCGATGGGCCGCCTGGGTCAGCCGGAAGACCTCGAAGGCGCCGTCGTCTTCCTCGCCTCCGAGGCGTCACGCTTTATTACCGGGCACATCTTGTATGTCGATGGGGGGTGGACTGCCGGCGGCGGCTACCACCAACTGCCACCACTGTGGGAGACCGAACCCGGCCACCAACGCGTGTAGCCCGCCGGCCGAAGGCGGCTACGAACGCAAGAAGAGGCGCAATTCGGGGCCATCGACTTCGATGCGGTCGATGATTTCGCGGAGCGCCGTCTGCAGCTCCTCGAACCCGAGCGCGTCCCATTCCTGTGCAACGCGCTCGCGGAGCCCCTGGAGGTGATCGCGGCGCTCAGCCTCGGACCGGTGGGCTTTGAGCCGCTCTCTGGCTGCCGCCAGGTCGGCTTCGTTGGCGTCCTGCTCCCGGGCCAATTCGGAACCAAGTGAGCGCATCCGTTCGATCGTGATGTGCCCGTGCGCAGCATCCGCGACGAGCTCTTCCACCTGGCGGCGTGTGCGCTTGATCCGGGCTTCGATCTTGTCTACCTGGGACATCACGTCGAGCAAGTAGGAATCAGCATTGCCGGCGCGCCGCATCCGCAAGATGCCGTCCTCAGCGCCTTCAAGGCGGGCACGTACGCTCGCTTCCAAGTCGGCGGTTCGCTGTGTGTTATAGCCGCAAGCGTTCTGGTTGGTCCGGCTCTCGCACTGGTAGTAGCGATAGGCGGCAGCGTGAGATTCGCCAGCCTTCGTGGTCCAGCGCTGCCTGCGGCTGACCCCGATCAGTTTGTTGCCACAGCGGCCGCAGAACACCATGCCGCTGAACAGGAAGGGCACGACGGTACGGCCGCCGACGCTCCGGTGCCGGGTCTGGAGACGCTCCTGGACGCGGCGAAAGTCGTCGACCGAAACGAGTGGAGGGTGGCTGCCGGGAACTTTCACGCCGAAACGCGTATACGTGCCGAGGTAGGCACGGTTGCGGAGAATATCGCGCACGGTCACCATGCTCCAGCGGCCCCCGCGGCGCGTGAGCACGTTCTCGTCGTTGAGCTGGCCGGCAATCTTGCGAATGCCCATGCCTTCCTGCAGGTATAGCCGGAAGATATAGCGCACGACGACCGCTTCCTCCGGCACGAGTTCCAGGCGATGTCGCGCGCCAACGCGATAGCCATAGGGCGGACGTCCCAGCACCTCGCCCTTCACCGCCTTGCGGCGCATGGCACTGCGCACCCGCTCAGAAACCGGCGTGCCATCACCGCGGTCGGCCCAGGTGGCGACGAGTTCCCGAGCGGAATCGGCGCCTGTATGGGCGGAAAACACCTGGACTCCGGTGTTTTCGATGGTCAACAGCCGCATCGCCGCGTGGCCGAGGTCCTTCCCCAATACGCCGAGGCCATCGACGACGACCACCGTGAAGCCTCGCTCCGGGCGGTGGAGGAAGCTGATCATCTGCTGGAAGCCGCCCGCACCCGACACATCCGAGTCGGTATCGATGAACGTTGCGGCGACTTCATAGCCCTGGCGCGTGCAGAACTCCAGGAAGGCGCGGTTCTGATCGCCGATGCTCCGCGTTGCACCATCGCGGCGGGCGCCCTCAACGAAGTAACCGACAGCCTTCATGGCATCAACCTCGCGGGCCTACCCGATGTAGAGGATGCGGTCGCAGTTCGGGCACTGCACCAGGGTCTCGGGTGCAAACGCGTGCTTACGCACCGCATCTGGAATGGCGATCCGGCAGGCACCGCAGGCACCGCCTTTGATTTGCGCGACAGCAGCGCCGCCCCGCCTCCTGCGGACCTCGTCGTAGGTGTGGAGTGCGCGCGCGTTGACCTTCACCTTCTGCAACTCACGTTTCAAGTCAGCCCGGTTTATAGCGTCCCGAAGCCGCCCGGCCTCGTGCGTGAGCTCGCCGCGTTCCTGTTCCCAGGCCGACTCCTCCGTGGTAACGGCGGCAAGCGCCTCTTTCCGTTGGCGCTCCGCGACCTCCACGCGCGCGAGCACCTCAAGCAGCGCATCTTCATACTCCGAACGGTGCCGTTTGAGATTCTCCACTTCGGACTGGATGGAACCGAGTTCCTTGGGATTGCGGACCGACCCGTCGTAGAGCCGCCTCTCTTCCGGGACGATTTTCGCGGTTAGACCCTCGATTTGACCCTCCAGCAAGCGCTGATCCTTCTGCGCAGCCTGGAGGGCCGAATCCGCGGTGGCGAAGTCGCGCCGCGCAGCGTTCAGCCGCTCACTGCCATGAAGCCGGCGCTCAACGTCTTCGAACGCAGCCCGCAGCGCGGCGGCTTCGTCGTCGATAGACTGCAGGGTGACGATCTCGCTGACCTGGCTCACTGCGTTTCCTGATCCCGTATTCTGGTGATTGGCGGCCCGCTGAAGTCGTCCAGAAGGCTAACCGTAGCACTAACTCTAGCGACTCCGCCCACACACCGTAAACGCACACGTCCCCGAAGTTCCGGCCGCCGGTGCAATCGTCACCGAACGTTGCCGGTTATGGCACCCTGGCACGGTGGTCTGGGCGCTACACCGAGCGCGCACCGGCACGCGTGCAATCTGCAGCCCATGCGGCCGGCTCCGTTATACTTGAGACATCCTGCATGCGCGGGGGCCCAAAATGTTGTTCAACGTCTCTCAACTCCTGCGCGAGCGCACCGGTTCCAGCCGAGACTACGTCATTGAGGCGGAACCGCCCCTCCACCACGGCACGGCGGAGCTGATCCGCACGCCGGACGGCGTGCTCGTTCGCGCCTCGGCTGAGGCACTCGTTGAGGCAACCTGCAGCCGCTGCCTGGCGCCGTTCGCCTATCCGGTAGAAATCGCTTTCGAAGAGGTGTTCGTCCAACAATACGACGTGACGACCGGGATCCTGCTGACCTCGGAATCGGACGGCGAATCGTTCGTCATCACTCCGAACCACATGATCGACATTAGGGAGGCCGTGCGGCAATATAGCGAGATGGCTGCAGAGATGCAGCCGCTTTGCCGTCCGGACTGTCCCGGGCTTTGCCCGGAGTGCGGGACGGATCTCACCATTGCGAATTGCCGATGCGAAGAGTCCCCAATCGATGCTCGCTGGACAGCCCTCGCAGCGCTCCGGCGCTCAGCAAATGGATAGAGTTTTGAAGGAGACCCGCCATGCCACCGCTACCAAAGCGGAAGTACCCCAAGTCGCGACAGGGGAAGCGGCGCAGCCACCTCGCCATCAAGATGCCCCACGTCATCGATTGTCCACGCTGCAAGAGCCCGCGGCTGGCACACCACGCCTGCCCGATCTGCGGGACCTACCGGGGGCGGGAAGTGCTCACACTGGCCGAACCCGAACTGGACAACTAGCAACGCCTGGCTCGTCCGCGGCGCCGTTCCTCGCCTTCAGCGAACCGGCCCATGCGGGTCGGGCGTTCGTCTTCCCCGGGCAGGGCGCACAGGCCGTCGGCATGGGGAAAGATCTCTACGCCCAGTTCTCCTCCGCCCGCGAACTGTTCGACCGCGCCGACGAAATCCTGGGCTTCAAGCTCAGCCAACTCTGCTTCGAGGGACCCGAGGGCGAGCTTCAGCAGACACGAAACGCGCAGCCAGCGATCGCCGTCACCAGCCTTGCGCTCCTCAAGGTTGCGACCGAAGTTTCGCCGGGGCTGCTGCGGCGGCCCGCTTTCGTCGCAGGCCACTCGCTGGGCGAATACTCGGCGCTAGTAGCAGCGGGAGCGCTCCCGTTTGAAGAGGCGATCCGCCTCCTGCGCATCCGCGGCGAACTGATGCAGGCCGCGGGCGAGAAGAATCCCGGCACCATGGCCGCCATCCTCGGCCTCGATATCGCCGAGTGTGACGAAGTCTGCCGCGAAGCCGGCGCCGAACTCTGCAACATCAATGCCCCCGGCCAGATCGTGATTGGCGGGCGGCGCGCGGCGGTGGTGCGCGCGCTCGACTATGCCAAAGCGCGCGGCGCGGCGAAGGTTATTCCCCTTAGCGTGAGCGGCGCGTTCCACAGCTCGCTGATGCGACCCGCCGCGGAAGGAATGGTGCAGCCGGTTGCCACCGCCACCATCCGCGACTCCTCGCTTCCCGTCATCGCAAACTGCACGGCAACGCCTGTCACCCATGAGACAGCCATCCGCCACGAACTCATCGACCAGGTCTGTAAGCCCGTCCAATGGAGCAGTACCGTGGACTACCTGGGCACGCAGGGAGTGGAGACGTTCATCGAGTTCGGTCCGGGGCGCGTCCTCACCGCGATCATCAAGCGCATGCTCCGGAAGTCGAACTGCATAAACGTCAACGACGCTTCAACCGTCCGCGTCGAGTTCTAGAAACGGCGATGAGAGAGCTCGATGGGCGTGTGGCGCTGGTCACCGGTGGCTCGCGGGGTATCGGCCGAGCGATCTGCATCGAGCTCGCCCGCCAGGGAGCCCGGCTGGCAGTGAATTATCATTCCAACGCCAATCTCGCCGAAGCCGTCGTCGCGGAAATCACCGCCGCCGGGGGCGAGGCTATATCGGTCCATGGCGACGTCGCCGCATCAACTGATGCGGCCGCCATCGTCAAGTCCACGGTGGAGCGGTTTGGCGGGCTCGACATCCTCGTGAACAACGCCGGTATCACCCGCGACGGACTCCTGATGCGGATGTCGGAAGCGGATTGGGACGCCGTCCATAACACCAACCTGCGGGGCACTTTTCTTGTCACGAAGGCTGCGACACGCCCCCTGTTGCGTGCGAAGAGCGGCCGCATCATCAACATTTCCAGCGTCGTCGGCGTCATGGGCAACGCCGGCCAGGCGAACTATGCCGCGGCGAAGGCCGGCATGATCGGCTTCACGCGCGCAGTCGCCCGCGAACTCGCCTCGCGTGGCATAACCGTGAATGCCGTCGCCCCCGGATTCATCCAGACCGACATCACAGCGGCGATGACCGAAGCACAGGTGGCGAGCGTGATGGGCCAGGTGCCGCTGGGTCGAATCGCCATGCCCAGCGACGTCGCGCCGCTGGTTGCCTTCCTCGCGAGCGACGGTGCGAGTTACATCACGGGGCAGTGCATCCACGTCGACGGTGGAATGGTGATGGCGTGACGGACAGCGTCATGCGGCGGGCGCGCTTTCTCGTGGTCGAAGCGCTGTACGAGTCAGAGGCATCCGAACACTCTGCCGAAGCCGCCTACAACCGGCGGATCCAGGAGATTTCCGAAGAAGACGCCGAACTTGCCGCCGAAGGTCCGAGCGGTTTTGGGCGGGGCGTGCTTCGCGGCGTCATCCGGCGCAGGGCCGAGCTAGACGAATACATTGCCGCGGCAGCAACGCAGTATCCGGTCGAGACCCTCGCCATCGTTGACCGGAACATTCTCAGGCTTGCAATATGGGAACTGCTTTCCGATAATTCGGCGCCGGCCGCAGCAGTCGTCAACGAAGCCGTAGAACTCGCCCACAGATACGGTGGGGAAAGTTCGTCGGCGTTCATCAATGGAGTACTGCGGACGGTCAGTCAACGCATCAAGACCCCGGTCAGTCCAGGCTTGCCAGGAACGGCAGGCCTTCAACAAGACAGCAGGAGTAATCCATTCGTGTCCACTGTTTTCGAACGAGTCCGAGCGATTGTCGTTGAGCAACTTGGCGTGGAAGAAGACGAGGTGGTGCCCAATGCCTCCTTCGTCGAGGACCTGAACGCCGACTCGCTTGACCTCGTCGAGCTGATTATGTCGCTGGAGGAGGAGTTCTCCGGGGACGGCAGTGAACTCGAAATCAGCGATGAAGACGCCGAAAAGATCGCGACCGTCCAGGACGCGGTAGACTATCTGAAGGATCACGGCATCGAGGACAAATAGCCGGGCGGCGACACGCTCGCCTGGCGGTGCCCGTGGCGCAAGGGGGCCAATTTGGAGTTCCTGGGGATTGGTTACCAGGAAGTCCTCCTGATTCTCGTGCTGATGCTCGTCTTCGTCGGGCCGGAGCGGCTCCCCGGCATGGCGTATCAGATCGGGAAGGCCGTGCGTACCCTTCAGCAGTACGCCCGCCAGGTCCGCGAGGAATTCAGCGACGAGTTCGGCTACATCGAGGAGCAATACCGCGTGGTCAAGGGCGAAGTCGATTCCACCCGGGAGAGCCTGCGCGCGGACCAGGCGCGCATGAGCGCCGAGCTGCGCGATGTCAGCCAGCCGATCAGACTGGCGCCGACCGGCACAGACGCCACTGGCAGCGCCGGGCAGAGCAACGTCGTGAACTTCAGCGATTTCAACGACGGCCGCCAGCCGGATGTGACCGGGATCACGATCCTACCTCACGAGCCATCCGTTCCCGAGGCCGCTCCGACTCCGGCTGAAGCTGGCACTCCGCCACCGCCTCCCGCAGCGCCACTGCTCTTCTAGGCGACGATGACCACTCACGAACTTCCGCCCCAACCGCTGCAGGGAGCCACCGCCACCTCGTATGCAGGCGGGCCGGAACTGACGCTGGTCGAACACCTGCGGGAGCTCCGCAACCGGGTGATCATCTCGGCGATTGCGCTGGTGATTGGCGTCGTCATCGCCTTTATCTTCTGGCAAACGATCCTCGGCTGGTTGTTGGCGCCGGCACGCGCCACACACCCGGACTTTAAAGCGAATGTCTTCTCACCCACTGAAAGCATCGGGGTCATCTTCAAGATCGGTCTCTACGGCGGCCTGGCGATCGCCTCGCCGGTGTTCATCTATGAATTCTTCGCGTTCGTCGTACCCGGCCTCACGCCCCGGGAGCGGCGCATGCTCGCTCCGGGGCTCCTGGGCACGGTCGGCTTCCTCGTCGGCGGGATGGCATTTGCCTACTGGGTGATCCTGCCGGCCTCGCTGGGCTTCTTGCTCGACATCGGCGGCAACCAGTTCAACGCGATCATCAATGCGCGGGAATACATCGACTTCGCGACCCGGATCATATTCTGGGTAGGGATCGCCTTTGAGCTGCCCATGGTCATCGCC
>JADEYI010000948.1_pt1 | contig 27614 bp, 52 predicted proteins | sample 8542331 | NCBI WGS metagenome assembly JADEYI01 (sample SAMN16510988, study PRJNA670497) | mine drainage metagenome | isolation source: biofilm near Copperflume 1 | place: Germany: Marsberg coppermine Kilianstollen | collected 2018-02 | reverse complement strand
TATGTGAGCCAGGCCTTGCATGCCTCATATTTTATAGGCAGTAGGATTCCCCGCTTAAAGGTCAGACTGGCCTTAGGTTCCAGAGGGTTACATGTCAGCAATGTAAACTCTGGTTGGGGACATGGGCTGTCCTGCTCAAAGCTGCACAGACTTCTCAGACCCTTTCTAGCTGGGATGCAGAACAGTGCAGCAAAATGCCAGTGAGTGGCTTTGGATATTGCATGCATTGCAGATAAGATCGTGCAGCTGCCTTTTCGCACACATGGTGCTCGCACTGCCTTGTGTGTCTTGCATTCCCCCTTGACGTGATACCGTGATTTGAAAAGACTAATATTGTACAGTGTGCAGTGGGTCTGCAGCCAACCCCACATGCAGAAATGCCCCTGTGAGGAGAAGTGGCTCACCCATAGAGGGTGTAGAAGTCGTCTGGCTTCACGGTGGCTCCTCCAGGCTTGGATATGATCTTCCAGTTGAGCTTCTCGTACTTCTCAACCAGAGCGGCAAACTCACTGACATCGTAGGACTGCGGAGCACATCGACTTCAGGAAAATCCTCGTTCTTTGATGATGTTGCAAAAAATGCAATAGGAGAAGCTGTTGAGCATGGGCATGCGGGGAGGGTCTGACAACCCAGGGAATGCCCCTGGGATTGGGCTTATTCTTCTGACTTCAGGAACGTGGTTCTGGTTGGCCAAAGTTAATGCAAGATATACAAGACAGATCATCAATCTCTGGGTTTGCCTCGACAATTTGTGAAGCTGTTGAATACAGGCATGCAGGTGCGGACCTCCTTAGTGTGAGGTGACCTGTCAGCTGCGGACTTTGCGACAGCCGCTGCCTTCTTCGCCTCCTCATCTTTCAGCATCTTCTTCAGCTTTGTCCTTGCAGCTGCAGGGCACGAGACTGTTGCTGACAAGCAGCTATTGCTCTTCAAAGCCAGATTCATATGCAATAATCCGATGGAGCCTCCTCAGATTCACAGTGCCTCAGCTAATATAGATTGGAACTACGGCGCTGCAGCATGCAGAGATGAGCTCTGTGAGTGTTAGGAAATGTTAGTCTACTTTCAGAAGTTGCGTGAAGCAGCCAAAGAATTTGCATCGCTTACCACGCAGTTTCTGGCGGTCCTCGCCAGGTGTGGCATCAAGAAAGGAGGCCTGTTCAATTGCTTCAGCGAGTGCTTCTGGGTCATTGCCAGCAGCGGCAATGCCTGCCAGAGCTGAATCTGCGTGCGGCATTGCAGCACAAGTATCTTGCGTTCCTGTCGTAGCAAAATTTTCGTTGAGGTCAGCGAAAGCATGCTGTCTCAGATTTGCCTCCTGTCAGCAAGGAGAGTGTCAAAACACAGCTTCACCTCAACGCGAAGGGGTGGTCACAAGACTACTTGTTTGAAGTTCCTCTGTAAGTACAGTGCATAAAATAAAACAATCTCGATGTCGCTGTACAGCTGCGAGCACCACAGCTGACACTGTGGACGAGTAGCAAGCGTTTCGTCGGTTCACATCGTAAAACCAATTTGACGTCCTGTTCACTGTTTAAGCGTGTGGAAACCCTTTTTCACATCCAATTAAAACCTCTACTAACGAACTGGACATGATTTCTTGCCCATTGGGGGATTTTCTTCGTTTCAAGGGAACTTATGTACTGGCGATGGGTGATGTTTCAAGCAGATGTGTGTCACGGACGCTACTTACCTTGTCTAATCCGTGCAAATGACAGTGTCTGTAGGATTATTTTTCCCTCAGATGTGTGCACTTCGTCCTGACATGACACCACTCAACCATTCCTTTCGATGTCGAGGAGGCGTTCCATGGCAGGACACAATTTAATGAGCTTCCGCAAAATCGGTGTTCCTGAAGAAATCCATTAGAAGAAGACTCTTGTTTTCACTGGGTTGTATCACATCGACGTGTGGAGTGGAAATCTAAGTAGCACCATCTTTTGTACCGCATTCAAAACTATGGCGACAACATCGTTTGCCTAACTTCGAGACAGAAGCCTCGTATTTACACCTCTCTTCTCGCAGCATTCTGACAAGTCGGGAAAGAAACCAATGATAAATTATCATTCAAATTGGAAGATCCGGTCAGCCAAGCTTGCAGTCGCCATTATCTCTGAGTAGATCCATGGCGATGGAAGGCACAACAGGCTCTGCGGAGGATTTGTTTGCGGAGAAGCAGGATATGCTAAACGCCTTGATTGTAAGTAATGTACATGAAAATTTTACACACGATTTCATGCTACTAAACGCACTCATCAGGTCTGCAAAGGTGACTCCAGCCTTCCAGATGCTCCTGACCATAGTCTGTCTGCCTTGCAGGGCACACTGCGTTCGGGAGAGTGGGAACTGGCTGTAAGCCTGCTGGAGAAATACTCGTCATCAGACGGATCGTTCAGCGTCTCCAGTCTTTCAATGGGAAGCCTACCCTCCTCCTTGGACACCTCCACTTCAATCACCCTGGAGCATGTTCTTCGCGAGTTTGAGAGCGTGCAGCGCAGCTCAAGTACAGACAGACTGCACGAGCTGCTGTCCCAGGGCAACTTGCAGGCATGTTACTTCATTGCCTTATGTTTCTTAGCAGGGTGTGGTATTGCTGTAGCAAGGCAGCGGCCACCTGAGATTGCACATCTCTCAGTCGATGATTACAATGGAAGCAATGCAGCAAGCCCATACATTTTTGCCAGAGCTGTACAGGTGAAATTGCCTCAATGATGACAGCTGTGGCTGTAGCTGATCAAACCTTTGTGCCAAGCCATTCAAGATAATTTGGTTGACAACCTCGAGTGACTGCAGGTGCCAAGTGATGATAGACAAAGCATTCAGTGCGGCATATCAAATGGGCAGAATGGGAGCAATTCAAGCCTCGGCAGCCTGGTGTCCTCCCTGCGCAGCCTGCTGAGCAGCACCAGCTCAACAGGATGGCTCGCCACTGCCGGCCTGTTGTCAGACACCTCCCTGCCCATGCCAGACACAGAACAGCCACCCATCGCAGCGCCGCACACTGCTGTTCAAACCCTGCAGGGTTGGCCGAGTGGCCTGCAGATACCAGGAGATGGCGATTTTCAGGAGGCGCCAGAAGAGCCCCAGGAGATGCCGAATGAGCCGCTGGCGGTGGAGTCGCGAAGGAGCCCGAGCAGGCGCGGCGTAAAACGGCCGCTGCCGGAGGATGGCGGCCGGCCAACCGTTGCAGGCACGATTATGAGCACGAATCGTGGCGCACGAATCGTGCGCCACCCCACGATTTCATCAAAGACACTCAATGTGGCTCTTTATGGCCCATGCTTGGCCCATACTCGTGGCGTGCTAGCCCATTTTAATGGATACTTGGAGGCCACCAGTTTTCCGGAAAATCTTTCAGAGATGCATGAAGCCCCTCTGTTTTCAGAGCTCAGCGACCCTCATAGGCATGACTTCAAATGGACTGCATCACAAGTATCACACTTATTTCTCTTTTGTGGCTTGAGCCAAGATGCCGAGCATCAATTGAAAGCACATTGGATTCAAGATGACATTCTACATCAGGGAGTAATCAATTCAGGGCTAAGGATTCACACTGAGTGCAGGCAAGGCACCACGGCTGTTCAGCACGCCCTCACCAGCTCCCTCGGCAGTCGAAGGCCCTCATACGCTGGCGGCAGCAGCGCGTGAGAAGGGGGACGATGTAATTGAGACAGCGGCTGCGGCTGAGACGGAGGCATCGCCAGTGCGCCAGAGGGGGGCCTCAAGGAAGGAGACTCCTCCGCCGCGGCCGTTCCCGCAGCGAGATGCGCAGCAGGGTTTGCCCCATGTTCCCAAGAGCAGCTTCAAGGGCGTCTCCTGCCACAAGTGCGTTGCTTCTGAGCAGGACATTTCCCATTGTTGTTAGACGGAGTGTATGTTCTGCGCGGGAACCAGGGTTGGAAGGGCCTCAGAAAACTTTCAGTGTGCAGACGTGGTCTAGCCTCTGCGCCTCTGTGGCACCCCTGGGAATTCCCAGAGATCTGCAGCCTGCCTAGCACCTTTGGACAATTAAAGCCTGCTCTGGGCAAAAACAGACTTTTCATCCATGACCTGGAAGGCCCGGCGTGGATCCCAGGATAATTACCCCTGGATGTCAAAATTCCCAGGAGATTGATGATTGCTGCGGCAATGCTCCAGGAGATCAGATTTGTGGGTTTGTTGTATGCTGCAGGCAGACATATAGGTGGGAGGCATCGCTATGGCTGAACGCTCGCCAGATCTATCTGGGCGGTTTTGCCACAGAGGAGGAGGCAGCGCATGCGTATGACCTGGCCGCTCTCGGCTGCAAGGGCTCCAACGCCGAGACAAACTTTCCTTTGGCCACCTATTCTGCCGAGCTGTCCACCGAGCTCAAGGACCTGTCACAGGTAAGAATTCCATCACAATCATGGACATGTGGATTCATGAAGATCAAGCAGGACACAGAGCATAGAATCCAGTGTTGAGTAGAGGATGCCTTTGCTGTAACAAAAGAAATCGGTGGTTCTCAGGGATGTGAGGCCGTTGGTCATGTGCTTGTCACTTGCTGGTAACAAATGGCACAAGTGCACGTCTATTGCTGTGGATGTCCTGTCCTGAATTGGCAGCTTGGCATGCAGGATGAGGTGATCTCTTGGGTTCGCCGCCGCAGCAATGCATTTGCGCGAGGCAAGTCCAAGTTCCGGGGAGTGTCCGGGCGCGTGGGCCGCTGGGAGACGCGCATCGGCTCATTCGGCGGCATGAAGAATGTGAGCACTCCCAGCCTTATCAAAAATATTAACATAAATAATTCATTTATGTCTCTGTTTGTGTCACCTCTTTCCAAAATGTGAGGGGCCCCAGCTGGCGGGGCTGATAAGAAACTGAGCAATGTCACCACATTCACTTAGATCTGACGAGTCCATCAATGTGTACGCTATGCAGCAGCCGTCACCTGCATCTCTTCAGCAGACGCACCTTGCATCTCTTAGCAAGAATTCCATGAAATGATATTGAAATAATGGAGAAAGTGTGAGGTGGATTGTTTGATGGGTGGCAGGTGTCCTTTGGGATTCATGATGAGGAGGAGAGGGCTGCGCAGATGTACGATCGCGCCATAGTGCTGGAGAAGGGCCGCGCTGCCAAGACCAACTTCCCCATCACCGAGTACGACAAAGAGATCGCTGCCTTCCAGTTATTCTGCACTCAGAGGTGCGCATGTCCTGTGGTGCAATTGTTTTGCATCCAAGCAGAGGAAAGCACTCTTTACCTTGGTCAGGGACTTTGTTTATACACTTTATTTATATCGCCATGCTACTGTGCTGTCCGGCGCAAGCAACTGTAAATTATTGTATCTGTCTATTTCATGGAAGTGATGCCGTAAGAATGGTATGCTCTGGCGACTGTGTGTTGTAGAGCTGGTGATGTGTCATCCTCATTGCAACTCTGAAGTCTTGTCATGCGTGTGCAGCTATGGGCACCTGAATGCGGCAGCTGCCGAGGAGCAGCGCAGGGCAATCACTCTGCCGCTGGACGAGTACCTTGCATCTAAGCAGCCCGCAGCGAAGGGCGAGAAGACCAAGAGGAAAGCGCGGCCGCGCAAAGTAAATGCCATACATGCATTTGCCCTGGAGAAGGCCCTGAAGTACAAGTGAGGCTGAATTAGAGGAACCAGAAAAACGCCAAGATGTATACAGTCAACATGCTGTATGCCATTCTGAGAGGGCAACATATGTTATGCATACAGTGGATTTGTAGAAGAAACATCATGACCAAACGCATCCAAGCCCTTAATACATAGTTTTAATACAATATATTTGTGAAGGATGGCTTGATTACCAGGCAGTACTCCGGTAAATCGTGAGAGTTATTGTGTGAGGTTACAAGCTGCTAGCATTCATATTTCTGCTTTGGAACTTCAAGATTGCTGAAAGCACTTACAGCAGGAGCGAATCTCTATTCAAAATGCTACCTGGTGCACACGCTTAGCACTGACGGTCAAATTGCAGACACAAGGTGGATCTCATGCTATCCTATAGCTCTGACATGCATTGCAAGTACATTCCTGTTGATCGGCCACATCTGCCGGATGTGTTCACTTGCGCATCTGCCACATGTCACTGTTGCCCGGGGCTGCTGCCGGAGAGGATGCTGCACCGCCAAGAGCGCCAAAGCCGGACCCCCCGCCAAAGCCACCAAAGCCACCTCCCTGCTGCGCAGCTGCCCCGAAGCCGCCGCCCGCCTGGGCAGCTGCATTGAATGCGCTGGGCTGCCCGGCCATGGAAGCAAACGGTCCAAACCCACCTGTGCAGAAACGGTATTCAACGACAGCCTCAGAAAATATCTGCAAGTCTTTTGAAGTTTTGGGGCTCGTGTACATTTCATGCCGCCATGAAGCGAGACAAACCAGTGCTCTGCTTTGCAAATAAATCAAGTGTTGTATGCATTCCAAGGATCTTTTCAAAAATGAAAATTTCCATCATGATCAAAACAAAAAACAGTTTAAGTTCCATAAACTTGGTTCGGCTCGAGGAACATGGTGCGCACTTCCTTGGGCGGCTGCCGCGCCAAAGGCGTTGCTGCCAGTGGCGCTGCCGAAGGGCAGGGAAGGCGCTGCAGGCGACCCGAAGCCTGGCGTCGCCGGAGCCCCAAACCCGGGCGTCGCTGGTGCGCCAAATGCCGGAGTTGTCGCCCCCACTTGTCCGAAACCTGCATTGTTGCCAGGCTTGTCAGAGAGAACTTCGCTGAACAGACCCGGCAACAGTTCTTGTCTGCAAGATAGCATTAAGGGCGGCAGCATCTCAAAATTTTGCAATGAAAGCATCAGGTTGCGACACTCATGGGATACCTTCAAGTGGACGCGGCAGTGTGAAAAAAAAGGAGAAACTTTGGCTGTGATTACAATTCAAGTGGGGACTTTAAAGCAGACCTGGCTTGGCAGGCTGCCCAAAAGCGCCGCCCAGGGGAGAGGGCTGCCCAAAACCGCCGCCCGCCGCCTGCCCAAAGCCCGAGCTCTGCCCAAAGCCGCCTGAGAAGGCGCCGCTGCTGGGCGCGGCCGAGCTAATGGGACTCTGCGGCTGGCCGAAGGCAGGCGACGACTGACTAAATCCGGCAAAGCCCGTTGCTGCTCCGCCGCTAGAGGGCTGCCCAAAGCTGCCGAAGGGGCTTGGGGCTGACGACGCAACTGGTGTGCCAAATGAGATCCCTTTGCCAAAGGGGGACGCGGCTGGTGTGCTGGCTGGTGTCGGCTGGCCTAGGCCGCCAAAGGCACTGAAACCTGCAGCAGGCAAACAAATCAATTATGGGAAGAGAGTCACAAAGTCATGCTGACACCCGAAATGTTGAATGCTCTCTAATGTAGCTTGCACATGGTGTGGATAAAGATGCAGACATGGTGCTGCATTTGGAAGGTGGAGAATGAATGGACCTGAAGCCAGTGCTGCCGGGGAGGAAGCTGGCTGGGAAGCTGCCGTCCCAAAGGACAGCGTGCCGAAAGCTGACGTGGACGGTGATGGCGCCTGGCTCCCTGCTCACATGGGCACAAGGCAAATCAGATGCAAACCATCTGAATGGTGCCCTACACTCTTACTCTAGCGAGAACAATTCATACATGTCTGAGAAAGACTATTAATTATTACTAGGAACAGATGAACAAATGGGGCGTACCAAAGGTGGATGTCAAAGGGCTGCTGGGTGTGGCAGCCTGCTGACCAAAGCCCCCAAAGGCAGAGGACGGTGCTGCGGAAGCTGCCGTGGATCCAAAGTTGGCTGCTGATGGAGCTCCAAAGCTGATGCTCGGTGCTGGCGCTGAGGCAAGAGGCTGTGTAAAGGATGTCACAGGGGACGGCACGCCAAATGAGCCTGCAATCATTTCAGGCACGTCAGCAACAAACACATGGCAGATTGCAGTGCAACAAGGAGTATCCGCATGACATTGTTAATGAGCCCAAGTTGATCTGCCAGCACATAAGTCCCTGCACTTCTGTATGACAGAGACCAAGGAGCTGGATCCTCACCAAACAGTGGCTGGGATGCTGCTGGGCTGGACCCTGCAGGTTGGGATGACGGCTGCATGGAGCCAAAGAGTGAGGTAGTCTGGCCGGCAGCTGTGGTTGTGCCTGTCGCACCCATGGATGCTGACATGGCGGACGCAAAGGAGAAGGCAACTGACTGCTGTGCGGTGGAGGCGACAGGCTGGCTCACTGCAGGGGAGGCTGCATCGCCGGTGGTCAGCTTGGCAAAGTTGAACACCGGCTGCGCTGGGCTCGCGGCAGGCGCTGCCGACGCGGAGGGAGGTGCGAATGGGCTTGATATTGACGCCTGCAAAGAAGGAAGTGGCAACATTATAACCGAGACACACCAAGCTTGCCCAAGATCAGGTGTCCATCGCTTATTGAGACTATCCTGTGCATTGCTGCTTGTTGACATGCGCAGAACATATATGTAGGACATCTGCGCACCGTGGCTGCGCTTGTCTGGGCGCTCGGTGCGGCAGGGGTGGGCTTCTGCAGCGCCGCCTGTGCCTGCGCGTGCGCGGCGGCCATCGCGGCTTTGCTGGGCACGGGAGGCATTTTTGCCGCGGGTGCGGCCGCCGCTGTCTTCTTCTGCAGAGCCGCTTGCCCCTGCGCCTGAGCAGCCGCCACCGCAGCCTTGCTCGGCACGGGGGGAACTTTGGCAGCGGGTGGCGCCGGTGCACTCTGCTGCAGAGCCGCCTGCCCCTTTGCTTGCGCCGCGGCCACAGCAGCCCTGTCGGGGACCGGAGGCGTCTTGGCGACAGGTGTTGCGCCACTTGCGCGCAGTGCAGCCTGTCCCTGGGCCTGTGCAGCTGCCACCGCTGCTCTGCTGGGCACGGGCGGCATTTTTGCGGCCGGGGAAGGGGCCGCCTTTTGCAGCGCAGCTTGCCCATGCGCGTGAGCGGCTGCCAGCGCGGCCTTGGTCGGCACTGGCGGCATCTTGGCTGCCGAGGGGGTTGGCACAGCATCTTCTGGTATGGAGGCCTGCAGATGGCAAGCACCTAGCCTGGTCATTTGCCTCTTCCTATCAGCCCAGTTCTTCTTATACTGGCCACCAATTAGCCTCAATTTGGCCACATGGTGGGGAAAGGAAGCTGTTTAAGGGAAATGCAAGACTGTGCCAAGTGGGTCACCTGCATAGAGGGCGGTGGTGCGCTTCGGAGAGTCGGGCCTCTGTTTGTGGACCCTGCGGCACTGTCCAACGAGTCAGCTGGCTCTGCAGGCCCCAGCGCAGCAGATCCTGCCCTCGCAAGGCCCATACCCAAGGCTTGCCTCTGGAAAGGCCTCCCGTTGCCCTTTAAAGGCCCCTACGCAGCAATAACACAACAGTCACACGCCATCGCACAGAAGCCGGCTATTGGATTCACAGAGAGAGTGGTGGCCAGATTTCCATAACCACAAATTTGCTTCTACAAGCCATCTCTATTTTGAGGGTAATGTAAATTTCCTGGACAAGGATACCAGGGAGCTTGGCCTTCACAGCAGTTTGATCCAAATCGATCGGGCTATGCACCTGAGCAAAGTCTGGCGTGCTACTGGGCCGCGAATGCTTTGTGCGCAGCAGTGCATTGGACGTGCTTCCTGATGAGTCAGCGCTGGCTGTCGACTCCTTCCTGGCCAGCTGCCCCCTTGCTTCCGCAGCATTGCCCGCCTGATCCAGCGAGCTCTAGCATCAACTGCCACCCACTCACAGATGGTGTCTTCTAGGGTGTGGTGTCTTGAACATGAGTGTCAATGATCAGCAAGCAGGTTGAACAGTCACCGGAGAGATGGATGGCTGCCGCGCTCGGTGGCCCGGGTTCCACTGGTGCATTGGAGCTGCCTGCGGCTGGATCCTGTCCAGCACAGCGGCAGATGACCCAGCTCTTGTCAAGCCTACACGCAGACAGAACACATTACATTTAGAGGGTGGATTTGATTATAGCTGGTTGGTAATTCACGCAAGAAACTAAAATAAAAAGGGATTGAAGCACTGCCGAGAGTCGAACTCGGGTTGTTGGATTCAAAGTACAACGTGTTAAGCACTACACTACAGCGCCTTGCTGTAGGCATTGCCAGCAGCCAGGTGGCACTGAAGGACATTCCGCAGGACATAAGACCTACTGTGGCAGGTGTGGCGCTGCCAATACCCTACTTCCCTTCTATCTGATATGTGAATAGGCACAGGGCAAAAGAGAGAAGGTCAAATAGCTTTCCAAAGACAATTTCTATATTGCTGAAAGTCTCCACTAGCGATACCCCTAGTTCCCGTCGTCATTGAAAAGTTTATAGCAAAAGATTAATAATGCGTGCTTTGGGTGCTCACCTGCACTTTGCCCAAAGCTCGGTAGAGTCGGCGCCTTGAATGTGACTGCTCCGACATCAGGCTGTATTGAGGACGTAAACGGAGACGCCAACGGTGCGGGCTTGGCAGGCTCGACAGCAGGCGGTTGCTGGCTGGTGACCACGTCCTTTGTTGGGGAGCTCCATTCAGAGGCATCCTGACCGTTGGCCTGTGGTAGCCGCGAGAAGTCTGTGCCGCTCATCCTGATGAGCCGCACACCGCCGCCTTCAATTGATACCTGCCAATATAATACCACATCTCAGTATACTTGTATGTGCCGGGTCCTGTGGATAATGCAGAAACTGGAATGTTTGCTGACACAGCTCGTAATGATTTGCAGTTCCTCCAAATACTTCTCACATCAAAAAGAATATCAATCAGCAGGAAAATTTCATTTGTAGCATGGACAGATCACACCTTCTCAAGGAGCAGGCGGCGCAGGGAGCCGGCAGAGGTGCTGGCCCAGGGCGACTCTGCAGGTGCTGCAAGGCTGCTCAGGGGCGACAAGAGTGCTGGCCTACGCGGCTTTGGCCTGCCCAGCGGACTCTTGCGCACCTGCTGCCACGTCGGCCTGCACCCATACAGCGCATAAGATGCACTTAAATCCAGCTAAGTGCTGATGCCGCCCCTCAGCCTCTGTGCGACCAGGCGAGTCATGCCTTCCTCGGCATGACTGGCGCTCTCCAGAGAAGGGTCCCTCGGAGTGGCTGCTGATACATGGACAGGGTTTGTGCAGTTCAAAGATATGAACATTCATCAGGTGCAGCAGGAGCAGGCATGCATGCCTGGAAGAGTCTGCAGGGCTGTCAACAGCGCTGGACGAGGGCCGGCTTGCACTGATCGCGCTGATGTAGGGGAATGATGGTGGGCCCCCACTGCCGCCCTCCTCGCCATCGTCCTCCCCGCTGATGCCCATGTCATGCAGCTTCTGCCACAGCATCTCCAGCCTTTCCAGCTGCACAGCAAGTTTGACACGCATGTAAATATGCATTAAATCTTATCTGCAGCAAGGATTGCATAGAATGTCTCTGCCGATGTAAGCAGCACTGCTACAGCTGTTTACAAACACACCCAAGCGATTACTGCAGCAACAGAATGTGATGCACACCTGTGCACTGGCAACGGCCGTCTGGGCGTTCACTGCATTGTAGAGCTGCTGTGCCGATGCGCGTGGGGCACTGCCAGCGCCTGACTGCCGCAGGCTCAACCTCTCCTCCAGGGCCTGGCCAAGAGCACTTATTCTTATGACTCTAGTCAAGAAACTCTACAGAAATGTGACATATGCACAATAGTCCTATAATGTCTCCCATTAACTTATTCTGTCAAGCTTGCATGCATTCAAGAGAAATCACAGATCCACCTTGAGGCAGTCGTTGAGCTGGCAGGATGGCTTCTGCAGCGCCTGCAGCTGGGTGTCAATGGAGGTTGCCAGGTCTTGCAGGGCAGGGTCCAACGCATCGCCGTCATCTATGTCGCCATTTGCTGATGCGCGCTCGCTGTGCTTGCCATTGAAATACAGCAGCGCCTCTGCCCGCGCCCTGTCTTCCTGCACATGCAAAAACAGGAATCAACACAATGGCACTATTCGTGCAGCTTTTGATGCATGCTTGCAACATGTGCATTTGGAATTGCTTGCAGGAGTTTGAGGGCCTTTCATTTATTGGATGAAATATCTTCGTACCCTCCAGCCATTGTGCAGCTCGCCAAAGCGCCGCCTCTCAGTGGCCAGGCTGTCAAGGATGTCTGCCACAGAGCGCTTGAGAGCGTCTGTCCTCTCCTGCAGGCTGTGGAAGCCCAGGCGTGTGCCAGGGCCGCTGGTCTTGTCGCCCTCCGACCTGGCCATTGCCTCGGAGAATGCGTGCTCCATCTCCCTGGATTCCGCCAGGGTCTTCAGGAAATCCCCCTCCATGGCCGCCAGCTCCTTGCTCTCTCCTGCAGCATGATGTGTCGGCAACAACAATCACCCGCGGCGCACGATACCACTCACATTCGGGGGTTTAGGGCCTCATCTTGCCAATACTATTAACAAGACGCTTCAGGCACCTAACCAACGTATGTTGTATGCTCCAGTGGACTGCTATCATGCCCAACAGCGTTTCGACACCTGCATTCACACCTGAGCCATGTATACAGGAAAGATGTCAAATGGCACCTTTCAGCCTGGCCACGGGTGCTGGCGGCTTTTGGCGGACAGGAGTCACTGCGCGCTGCTGCTGCGAGCTGCGCGGTGCTGATGCTGTGGCAGCAGGTGCCGTGAAAGCGCTGCGCTCCGGCGCTGCTGGCTGCAAGGAAGGCTGCGGCGTTGCACTGGGAAGTGCAGGTGGGGGAACGGGTATTGCCTCAGCTTTCGAGCGTGCGGCTGCCTCGCTGGCCTCCCTCGCCTTGGCTATCGCCTTCTGAGCTGCAGACTGCGGCGGCTGAGGGGGCAGAGCTTGGGAGCCCTGAAAAACACCACCATTGCATTTGTTTTATATAAACACCTACAATCCCTTTTCTGTCTTCATTGCTACAGGGGAGGATGGGAGGATGTCAAGCAATAATTCCAGGTTAATCAACTGAGCCTACCTGCATTTTTGGCATTGTCCCAGAGGCAGCTCCAAATGCTGAGCTGGATGTTCCACCAAATGGAGACGTAGATGTCCCAAAGATGCCCAGGTTTGATGGAGTTTCTGCTCTCGGCGCACTCACAATGGCTGTCCCGTCCAAAGCTGTCTCAAACGAGGCAGCCCCTGTGCTCGCCGTCTGCTTTCCAAGGCCGAAGGCGCCAGCTGAGGCGGATGAGAATGCTGGCAGGCTGCCAAAGCTGAAGCTGTTGGGGATGCTGGCAAAGGGCACAGCAGAGGTGGAAGGCGCCAAAGTTGAGGGCGGCGCTGAGGGTGCTCCAAAGAGCGACGGCGTTGCCTGGCTCTGGCCAAAAATGCTCGGAGCTAGCGGCTGCTGCGTCTTTTTGGGGGCCTCAGCTTCTCCGCCAAAGTCAAGCTTGCGGCCAGTCATGGGTCCCAGTGGGGCCCTGCTCTCCGCGCCATCGTCCTCGTCTGACTGCTGCGCTAGGTCCAGGCGGCTGATGCTGGGCCGCTCCCCGCCGTCAAAGCTGGCGCCTTGGGAGGCCAGGCTGTCAGCGTCATCTTCCAGGTCTGAGTCGTTGGACAGCAGCGCTGCTCTAGCCGCCCTGGCCGCAGGGGCCGAGCTGCTGCTGCTGGTCTCCGCGCCCCTCTCTGATGAGGAGCTGTCGTCCTCGTCGCTGCTGAGTGGAAGTGCGGTGGCTGCGGCTTTAGCCTCCTGTGCCTTCACTGGCCTGCTGCTGGGGGCGGCTGCTGCCGGCTCTGTCTCTCCCACCTCCCTGGCACTGACCGATTCTACCTCCTCCTCCTCTTCATCATCTTCTTCTTCTTCATTGTCAGATGGCAGCGGGGCAGCTGCTGCGGTGTCCTGTGTCTGCTCTTGCGTCATCTCTGACTCCTCTGCCTGCAAATGTGAAGTTGGAGCCACTCAGCCTTTGACGCACCACAAGCACATTGATGCCTCCACCCTTCTTGTACCTTGAAAACCCCGAAAGGCGTAAATGTCGGGGTCCTGTTTATTGAGCAGAGGATACCATACATGATGTATGAAACTGCAGTTCAGTACCTGCTCCTCGGATGCCATGGGAGGGAGGGTGTCAGAGTAGGGGCGCGCTGGTGCCACAATTCCCTCAGTGGGCTTGGTCATGTGGGCAAAGGTGAACAGGCGAAGGGCGCCATCGGATGTGGCCACCAGGAGCACTGGGGAAGGCGCCAGCGCTGAGGCCTCCGGATCAGGTGGCATCACCTCTACTTCTGTGCTTGTGAAATCAATACCCAAGCCTGCATGCGCACAGTAATTGTCATGATACTGTCCTTTGTAAAAGACATTTCACGGGGACTCGCATCCAGTATCATTGCCAGTGCCATTACTTCAACAACAGTTAGGAGCAGAAATGGTACCCGTGACATAATTGTCATTGTAGTCCATTGCTGTGGGAATCCTGATCGCGCTCCAGTCCTCCGTCACATCTACACCCTTGGCTTCCCCGCCAGGAAGATGTTCTGCGCACCATGCACCGTCAGCATTCATGCTTGATATGAAGCTCAACAGCCCTCTCGTGACATGCAGTGGGCATCAACAGCTTTCCAAGCAATCTGCCTATGCTTTCAACAATGCACATGCCCCACAGGATGACACTTTCATGCTACATGCAAGAAATTGGACCTGGGCGGCTGCCATCTTTCATCACATCTGCATCCTTTGGTTGAAAAAGCAGCGCACCAAACAGCCTGATGTGGTCGTCGCTTGCTTTGCTGTGGGCGACCACGATGGCGCCCCAGGCAGGAACCAGGGCGATGCGGGCGTATGGGCCAGAGTCACGCGCAGCTGCATCTGGATTGATGGGCGGCGGGATGAACTCTGTGAGCTGCAGCTCCTCTGGGTCTGCCCCTGCATGGACATCCCACGCCGCCCAGCGCACCAACGCTAGAGGTGCAATGTCCTGCAACAACCACCGACTATCAGATGTAGCTACATTGGGTACCAGCAGCTCAATGACCCTTTGAAAGAGAAGGTCAGAAGCGAACTTGTATGGAGAGCACACGGGCTCACCATTTCAGCCTCCAGGTCTTCATTGGGGTGCAGATTGGCTGACACAAGCAGGGAGTTAGGCCCAGACCAGGCCAGCGTGTCCACTGTCACACTGCCATCGGCATCCTTGGCCTCCTGCCCACAACATGACAAGCGAACATCTTGTCAGATTGCACCGTGTGTGCTCGCCTGCAAAGATAATTGATTCCTGCTCTTGACCGAAACCAGGCAGACACACAGTATGAGGCTTGGCAAACATAGGTTAGTTGGGCTTTCAAGTGCACACAATGTAAGACCATTACCTTCGAGTTAAACTCTGTGCGGAAGTGCCGGCCTGACTCCACATGCTGCACCGTGATGCAGCTTGCTGATGCGAGCGCCAGCAGCTGACCATCGGCCGACCAGGCGACGCAGGACACCACGCCTGCAGCAACGTCTGGCAGCGCCTGCAGTCGTCCTCCCAGGCTGCCCCTTAGAAGCTTGCCCCTCATCGTCACCACTGCAGCTTCTGGCACTGCATCAGGCGCCTGAAGCGGCCTCCAAGCGAGCTGCACACAGGAAGCACACTTTGGCACATGTCTGATTGGGGGTTTTCTGGTGAATGGCACTGCCCAAAGTGAATTTCACTCATTACATGCCAAAGGTCGAAGAATGAGGATTGAACCCCCACCTGCTTCACTGGGGTTCCATTGGGAACCAGCCATTCTGTGAGCGGCATCGTGTCTCGCTTGTTGATCAGCATGCTAAGGGACCAGACATAGATCATCTTGCTGTCCCAGGCCGCAAGAAGCTCCTCATCTGACGACAGGGCAACGGATGCACCTGCCACGGGCAGGGTGCAAGCGCACACTTCCTCAGCATTTGCTGGAGGCAGCTCCCTGCAGCCACATCAATCATGTACATCCATCCATTTTTACCCTTCGCATTACAAGCAGAGCATGAAGGGTGTAAAGCAACTAGCCGATGAACTGATTTGAAGACAGTGGCACTCACTGGTCCTCTTCTCCCTTTGTGGCTGCAGTGAGGAGATTGTGCACCTTGGCAACATACACTTCTGCAGCAGTGTCACATACTTGGTGGTTACTATGGATTTGGTTCCATCAAGCAATGTAAAAGTGAACACGCAGGTTGAGGAAGAGAGCAGTTGAATTTATTGGCAACCAGTCACATCAAGTACAGAGTGCAGTATATCATCATGAAATCAACACAATCTTGAAAGGCACGACGGTTCACGATTCCTATTGCGTTCAAATCTGAACCTCACCATTCTGGTCAGCAAAGACTGCAACACCATGTCTTGATGCCACCGCCAGACGCTGTCCTTGACCTTGCTGGCTTCCGTCGGATGAATCTGGGGTAAATCTGAGTTCGCCAAGCCGCTGATAGAAATAACCACTATCTTCCTCAACTCCAGCCTCACTTTCTTGGGCCTGTAACACTCTGGCCATCACTGCTGATGGACTTTCTTATGAACAGCTAATCATCCCGCCAAATGCACAATCAAAGATCGTGCAGCTACCCAACTTGCAATTGAGTTCACTTATGAATGTATCGGAAATCTCAAGCAGCTTGGACAAGCATGTCCAGCATGAGTCAACATCACGTGCCTTTCTCCCGGGATGTCAGAGGCAAATGCACTCACCAATGAACTTCAACACCACGCGAAGATTATTATGTAGGTTTAGTTTCACTGCATTGGTTGTGCAAACAGGGATTGGGCGACCATCTGTTCAGGATGTGATCTCGATCATGCCTTGTGGACTTGAACGTGTACCCAACCCTTAGGACGCCGAGGCCTATATTATGAAGTATTATCAGCTTTTAGGATCTTAGCAAGTTTTTTCTTTGAGTCTGCTGACAGTTCCGAGGAGAGCACACCAGGATGGCCGCAGGTGAGCAGCAGAAGGGTAGGTGATTTGGTTTCTGGTTCTTCTGATAACATCAACTCAGCTAGAATAATTTACCGTGATGTTTAAGGTCCAATCTGATCTGCGCTGGGGGATAACAGAGTCCAGACTTTCTCACTACTGCACAGGCCCAAGCGCTGCAAGGGGCGGGACCTGCTCTACCAGGAGGCGCCTAGCTACTCTTGCGACCTGCAATCTCAATCAGTGGGCACTGGACTTTGGTGGGAACCTGCAGCGGGTCATTGACTCAATCAATGAGGCAAAGCGGCTGGGCGCACGCTACCGTGGAGGTGATTGCTTTGTCATCAAGAATGCAGAGGCGATGTATCTTCCCGTGCAGTATCCTCAAGGAAGTCACGCTGTGTGTGTTCCCCGAAGGCTCCAGGGGGCCTTCAAAGTATCTTAAAAGCTATTTTTGATGCTTTGTTGAAGGCCCTGAGCTGGAGCTGCCAGCATATGGATGCGAGGACCACTTCCAGGAGTTGGACACAGTCGAGCACAGCTGGGAGTGTGTGGCTGAGCTGCTGAGGGGCGGCCACACCCAGGACATCCTCTGTGATGTGGGCCTGCCCATCATCCATCGAGGTCAGCCCACACAGATCAGCCATTGTTTTGGCACATTCAGAATGGACAGCCATAAGCAGTGTGGTGCTGAGTATGCTGATGTTTTCCAGGCGTGCGTTACAACTGCCGAATCTTCCTCCTGGACGGCAAGGTCCTGTTCATTCGCCCAAAGCTGGCCATGGCAGATGACGGCAACTACAGGTGAACCCCAGTTCTCTAAAATGATCTGACTTGTGCCAAGTGTCCTTGTGGCTGGTATGCCTGCTCTACAGTGGGTCATCATCTTGTGGTCATACAGTGTAAGCTAATCTGACTCGAAAGACCTTCGAAGAAATGTGCTGTGGTTGGCGCGTGGGGCCCCTGGTGAGATGACAACATTAAAGATGCGTTGCTCCCGCTCTTTGCAGGGAGTCCAGGTATTTCAAGAGCTGGAAGCGGGCGCGAGAGGTGGAGGATCATGGCCTGCCGCCAGAGATCCAAGAGGTCACTGGGCAGCGCACCTGCCCATTCGGCGACGCAGCGCTGGCCCTCAACGATGCGGTGCTGGCTGCTGAGACATGCGAGGAGCTGTTCACCCCTGCCGCGCCGCACATCGCCCTCGCCCTGTCCGGCGTTGAGATTATCACGAATGGCAGCGGAAGCCACCACCAGGCAGGATACCAGATCCATTCACTGGCCCCTTCCTGGAATGGCACTTAAATTGAAGTGGATTTACGGGTCTCAGATTGGCCCTGGCTGGCGGGGGGCGGTACAAGTGCCCAGCACCGTGCCCAAGCTTGATTGTGTCTTGCTTGAATTTTGCGAGTTCAAACGGATGTACAATTTTGGCAGCCTTCAATGCAGCATGAAAGAGCTGCCTCTGTTGCATACCTTCAAAGAAACATGAAGACAAGTATCGATTGCTTGCCTGTGCTGAGCAGCTGAGGAAGCTGCACCAGCGGCTGGACCTGATAAAGAGCGGCACAGCCAAGGCGGGCGGCGTCTATCTCTACGCCAACCAGCAGGGCTGCGATGGCAACCGCCTCTACTACGACGGCTGTGCCTGCATCGCCATCAATGGCCAACTCGTTGCGCAGGTATTGTTTTCACTGGCGGTCCCTCAAAAGCCAATTAGGTGTTACGACAGACTTATGCTGCCTTTGTATGCACCTTAGCATGGGTGGCAGTGCCTTCGTCATGCATCTCTCTGTGATGTAAAAAAGTCTCCTGGCGGCTTCTTGCGAATATAAGGAGAAGCTACAGCAGGATTGAGGTTGGCAACGGTTGGGTGGGTGCAGGGGTCGCAGTTTGCAGTGGGAGATGTGGAGGTGGTGACGGCGACAGTGGATCTGGACGAGGTGGTCTCCTACAGGGGGGCTGTCAGTAGCCTGCAGGAACAGGCCAGCTCAGCGCCACATGTGCCCACCATCCCCGTGGACTTCGACCTGTGCTGCCCCGATGAGGCCGGCGTCGTTCCAAATGGCCCCATTGAGCCCCGCTACCATGTTCCCGAAGAGGAGATAGCCCTAGGTGAGGCTTCCTTGTCAGCCAGCTGATGTGAACTGCGCCATGCAGCACCTCACATGTGGTGTGCCATGAGGGTATGATAAAGTGTGGAAGGTGTGTGCAGGTCCAGCATGTTGGCTGTGGGACTATTTGAGGCGCTCTGGCGCGACTGGGTTCCTGCTGCCGCTGAGCGGCGGCGCAGACAGCTCGGCAGTGGCGGCCATTGTTGGAAGCATGTGCCAACAGGTCGTGGCGGCCGTCAAGGTACAGCCGCTTCGTCATCAAGCATGGCATGCACACCCTTCCCATGAGCACATGCTTGTTGTTGGGCGATGCGTGGAATAACGTTTTCAGGGCCTGGCTAGATCGAGCATAATGAGAAATGCAGGCAGGGGACAAGAAGGTGGAGGAGGATGCGCGGCGGGTGGGGCAGTATAGTGCATCAGAGAGCGTGAGCACAGGAGAAGACTTAGCAGGGCGGCTGCTCACTACTGTCTTTATGGGCACGGTGAACAGCAGCAAGGAGACTAAGGACCGCGCAACGCTTCTGGCGCAGCAGGTGTGTTGCTGTGGTGTGTTCTGTTGTCCTCGCTGAGTGGGAAATGCCATTTACAACTGTTTCTTACGCTTGTATCGGAATGAGATGGGACATGTGGGTGTGTGACAGGTTGGTGCTGATCACCTGGATGTGAAGATTGACACGGTGGTGGACGCAATGGCGAAGCTGCTGTCAGTCATTGTCGGCCGGACCCCCCGCTTCCGGGTACTGCACAATCCCATGACCAGCGCACTCTGTTCGGTAGCAGATGCTGCATCTGAAACATCACCCTCCCTGTAGATTGAGGTGGTGTTGATGTTCAACGAAGAGTACTTTGGGAGAGGGCCTAGCAGCTGTACCATCAGGGAGAGTACACGCTGTGTTGAGATGGTATATTTTGATGGCCAGGCGGACGGAGGCACTACTGCAGAGAACTTGGCGCTGCAGAACATACAGGCGCGGCTGCGCATGGTGCTGGCGTTCTTTCTGGCGCAGCTGCGGCCCTGGTCTCGTGGCCGCTCAGGCTTCCTGCTGGTTCTCGGCACAGCCAATGTTGACGAGTGCCTGCGCGGCTACCTCACCAAGTGCGCTGCCTCATGCGGCCCCTACAAATTGACTCACTGTCTACTGATAGGCCACCCGTGCATGTCGCAAGGATCAATGACTTGACAAGTGATGTTGCAACAAGATGGGTTTTTGTTTGTGCAGGTATGACTGTTCATCGGCTGACCTGAACCCCATTGGGGCGATCAGCAAGAACGATCTGCGCAAATTTCTGGTCTGGGCGGCGGAGAATCTTGGCTACAGCGAGCTCATGCGCGTGCAGGCTGCGCCCCCCACTGCAGAGCTGGAGCCTGTCCGAGAGAATGTGGCGGCTCAGGTGATCTTATCACAGCTTGGGACCCTGCAGTCTTCAACAACGATAGCGCAGCTTGCCCTTCCAGTTTGTCTAGTCGTTTGGTTGGGTTGCAAAAACCTGCTACTTCTCCTCATGTGACGCTTGATGCTCGTCTGATCACAGTTCAAATCTTCTTGTGACAGCTGGATGAGGTGGATATGGGGATGACCTACGACGAGCTGGGAATTTATGGCCGCCTTAGAAAGATTGGCCGCTGTGGGCCAGTCTCAATGTTCCGACGGCTCCTTGTGGAATGGGAGGGCAGGTGATCTCCTGGCAACAACCTCTGCAATTTACACGAGCCCCTGAAAGAGTGCAGAGCAATTTGAGCCAGAGTTGATGTTTTGCTTGTCTACAGGTACCCTCCCAAACTGATTGCAGAGCGTGTGAAGAATTTCTTCAAGTACTACTCCCTGAACCGCCACAAAACTACTACATTGACGCCATCGTACCATGCAGAAAGCTATTCTCCAGATGACAACAGATTCGACCACCGTCCCTTCCTGTACAATGTGAGGTGGCCTTGGCAATTTCAAAGCATAGACTGCATAGCTGAGAGATGCGAGTCAAGGTCATGAGCGTGAATTTATTGTTATTAAACAAGACCCAATTCAGGGAATTTTGTTTGATAGCATATACGTAACAACAGTGATTTATGAAAAGCTCGCATGCAATGTGGCACGAAGATGTGGCCGTGGGAGAGCTGTTATAGTGAAATGATTGCACCGAGCATATGCTCGTTCCCAGCTGACTGTGACATGCGAGTAAGCAATGACTCCATATGTATGACAGAATGTTACAAGTCTCAGTGACCGTCAGATCAAGACTACCACCTCCTGCTCTTCTTACAGGCTATAGGCTGTAAGCTCTGTCAGCCCGCACCCACGCTGGATACATTTATTTGCGCTTTGCGCAAGATCAAACTCAGATATAAGCACTGTCGCATAGCCCGACAGGCTGTGAAGTATAGCTGAATCTGGGGCAGTTGCCCAGCAATGGAGCAGCAGACTAATGCAGATGGCACAGAAACATTGACACTTTCTCCTAAGTTCAGCATTCTGAGCACGCTGTGCCTCAGCTTCAAGCTCTAGATGATTTCACTCCATTCACTTGCTGGCCTGTGACACTTCCCTGGAAGCCTGCGCATAGCACAAAAACACATCAAGAAAAGATTCAATCATGTCCCTTCACGTGTTGACAGAAAATACAAAGGCATGACTTGTCATCGACCAACATCCACTTCATCAGAACATCCTAGCATGCCCATATGCGGCCTTCTGCACGCTGCAGCATTTGGAACAAGGCAGTAGCTTGTCAGGGCTGAGTGGCTCACCTGCGAGGCCTGGCGGATGGCGCGCTTCTTGGCGAGCGACTCTGACCGCCTCTCGCGCTGCTCCTTCAGGCGCGACACCAGCAGCTTGTGGTACGCCTGCGCCTCAGCCTTGCTCTGCAGCAGCACAGCAGACACGCCGTCAGCACAGCGGCAGGAAGAGGACGAGTAAACACTAGGAGACTCTCAAACAGCTGCAGACACTATTGACACAGTCCCATCCCCGGCATGCCCTTTCAATACAAGATACACGTTAAGTGATTTTGGTGCTGACTTGCTTTTGGGAGGGCTGGGCTGTTGAAAAGGCTATGCACATCCCCAATTGACAGCGTCCCTCCTAGTGCACGCGCTGCCCAGGATCACATAAGAAAACACAGAAAGCCAGCTTGGCATTGACAGAAGGCTCACGCATTCCCTCATAAATATGGCCGGTCATGCAGCTCCTGAGCCCAGGTGGACACTCCAAAGCAGGTATAGCGAGAGGCCGCTGCTGACCTTGGTGATGCGCTCGCGCTTGATGGCGCGGCGGTGGCGCTTGCGCTGCATGGTGAGGGGGGTGACCAGCCGCTGGATCTTGGGCGCCTTGCTGTGCTTCTTGCCGTCCTTCTCCTTCACTGTGCGGTAGGTGTTGACGTACTTGCGCACGTCGTCGTCGCCGCTCAGGTTAAACAGCTTGCGGATCTTGCTCGCACGCTTCGGGCCACGCATGCGCGGCTTCTCCTCATCCGTCAGCCCTGCAATCTCCGACTCCCCTGTTCGCGCAGGGCAACCCATGTCAGCACTTTGTTTAGTGCATTCCTTGCGGAGCAAAAGGGATGCGATAATAAAAGGAGGACCAGCAAGGCGGTTCCACTACAGACACTCTCTGCACTGGGGAGCGTGCCCTCCCAGCGAGACACAGCCAAGACACTTGCCAGGACACCCTAGCGTTCACTGCTTTGTCGCAGGGGTGACAGGCAGGTCAGCCGTCGGCGGCGCACCCTTCTTGACGATGACCAGGTTAAGGACAGACAGGTCCGGGGAGACGATGCAGCCGCGCACGGACTTGCGGCGGCGCTCGCCCTTGCGCCGACCGAAGCCGCGGAAGCAGGAGTCGCCGGGGGCCATCAGCAGCTGCACGCGGCCTGGCACCAGCACTCCCTGCTTCATGCCGAAGCCCTGCTTGTCCTGGCCGCCCATGATCTTGAAGATGTACCCCTTGTACTCCTGCAAACATAAAGAATCACATGCAATGGGGCCCATCCTCTGCAGCTTGGTTCTGGCAATCATGGTCTGCTCCTGGCATAGTGCGTCTGCAGATCAAGCTAGTCAAGACACGTGCTGATAAAGAGGAGCTGGATCTCACGTCTCCAAGGGCCTCCCCATCGACCTCCTGCGCCAGCCTCTTGTCATAGAAGGCGCGCCTGCATTACACAACAATGGTAACGTCAAGAGACAGAGTCACTCTAGACAGAGCCTGCAGCTTGCAAGCGCCATGGGATGGTATCGAACATGTCGACTGCCATAGCATCCGAATCCACTGCCATACATTTCCACCAGCACGAGCAGTGGGCTTACAGCTTGCTGTCTTCATCGATCTCGAGTTTCTTCTGGGCGCCTGTAGGTGGGTAGGCTATGTTCAACTGCGATCACAACATCAAGGTTTAATAATCTTATAATTCGAGTGCTGAGAGCTCCGTGCAGTCACAACTTGGAAACTGTTTTAGTGCCAAGACAGCTGCCCATCGTTCCAATACAGTGGCAGCTACCACACCAGTCCCATGCATTCACAGTCGCTAGTGTGGACGTAAATAACAGTCTCACTGGTAACCAGGCTTTAGCAAGCAAGGATCTGAATTGCCATTCTCCTGAATAGTCTTTGCATCGATTGCACGAGCTGTCACCTTCATGATTGCCGGCGGCTATGCTGCAACGCTTTCCGCCTGCTCCGTGCACAGCAGAAAGCGTTCAACGCAGCTGTGCTAACTTTTAACTTGACTTCTTAAGCTCTGCACCTTGATGTCCTAGCAGCCGCCTTGGGGCAGAGTAGGGTCTGGCCAATTCCCTAGATCTCGGGCAACGTGGACCTCGCCAGATTAGGCGCAGTAAACGGCGAGACTGCTGGCAGCAAGCAAAGACTTGAGTGCTCGAGCAAAGAGCGACCGGCTGACGCAGATGCAGATTTCAGGCAAAATGAAAAAACCTTCACAGTCATAAACGCGTTCTCGAAATGTGATACCCTTAGCAGGTACGTTCTTCCAGGCTGTTGTCAGTTGTTGAGTGTGCCGCTAATTCACTGGCCACAAAGCTTCGGCCTTTAGTTGTTCAGGTATCGGTCCAGCTGGAGAAATCTGTAAAGAACAAATCAGCAAGTTTTGAAGGACCTTTGTTGGCTTCAAACAGGGTGGTGACCTGCTGATCGCGCAAGATGGATCCTGTGATCCAGCGGCTGGAGCTGCTGGGCAAGGAGATTGCCAATGCCACTGCAGAGGCCAAAGGTGCCCAAGAGGCCTGGTTGAGCGCCACAGATCCTCAGCAAGAAACCAAGTTGGAGAAGATATGGCAGCAGCTGGTGAAGGACAAGGAGCTCCTCCTTGCAGACAGGAAGGCACTCGGTGATCAGCTTACGGGCCCAGGTGTGCACACTCTCCTGCTAGCTCACAATTGCTCAATGTCAATTGCAGAGCCCATGGTAAGAGTCACGCAATGTGTACACCTCTTTGCCTCTTGCCCCTTGTTGAATCAGGTGTGCAGCATGTCCCCGAGCTGCACTCGTTGTTACATGAGGGCTCTTGCAGGATAGTGCATCGGAATGTCTTCTAACTAGCAGCTGGCAAGGAAAGGAGGGCAGAGCATGAGCTTGTGAGCACTTGAGATATCAGCGCATACCTTGCGCATAGACGCGCTAGTGAGTTGCAGCCTGCTAGTCTTATGCAAGATTGTACTGTGTCTCAGTTATAGTGGATGAGTGCCAGAAGTGCAGCTGACAGGACGTCAGGTCAGCGCGGCTTGAGCATTGCTGCTTCTAGCTGTAGCATGGTCATGTATTAATTACAGCTTGCAGGCTTACATAGCCGAGTGTGCAACTTTAGTGCATCTGTGCTGCTATGGCTGTTCTGATTGTTGCAGCCTACAGAGGTTTGTGGGTGCTCAGCGGTGTTCAGACCAGGGCGCAAGGTCTTGGCGGTGAGGCATTTCTAAGCGGGTATGTTGCCTTGTTATGATGCATGTCAAAACGAGGAAGAGTATAATACAAGCGACCCCTTCTACTCCCGCACATTAGCCGAGCGGTTCAATGCACGGGCACCATATGAGCAGTATGGGATCTACATTTCCAGTGCCGTTGTGCTTGGCACAACGCTGTACAAGACTTGGGATGGTTGGCGCGCTCTGCGGCGGGCCAATGAGCTAGGCACGGCAGCCTTCCTCAAAGCCCAAAAGGCGCCACCCGAGGAGGTGCTGGACCACCTGGCTTTGGCGGATGCCACGGAGCTGCAGTTGCGCAAGGCGGAAATGTTCATACGCCGACACCAGAACCACGCCAGGGTAAGCTTTGTTGCTGCAATTGCTTCGCCTTTGTTATGGATTGCTTACTTGCGATACCGCAGCCTTGGCTCATCCACCCAGCAGCCGCACCAGTCAACCCGAAAAACCTGACTGTGTTTGCAATCAACAGAATTTATAAAGCAACTTGCAGGTTTGCAGCAGTGACAGTAGGTGGCGATAATTCGCAGTGATGGTCAGTGTTCGCACATTTCTGACCGGTTTGAATTTGATTTGAAATTGATGCCATGTGCAATGCCTTGTGTGCAGGATATAGGACAAATTTACAGCCTTACACACGTTCAGGGGGTCACAAATCTGTGCATTTAAATGCCAGTGCATAGCCTGCAGCTGCGTAGGATATCTTTTATAATCTATAAATTGACAGCTGTAAAATTAACTACAAGTGTGATTCAGAGTCTGAACCCTTCCTCATGATTGATTTGTGCTAATGCTGAGTGCAGCAATACTATCATCGACATTCCTCAAAATCTGGGATTTCTGCACACCCCCTTCATATTTTGAAGACCAGAAATTCTATCATTGCCCATGCTGGCATTTCAATAAGCTTGCAAAGCCTCCTAAACATCCAAGCACTACATACACAATGCTTATGTCGTGCTTCCTGAGAATCTTGTCATACTTAGCAACCTACTTTCAGCCTCACATGTAAGGCTTTGGCCAACGTAGCAGCATGCAAAATTGGGAACCGTTCCTCTCCTCTAGGACCATACATATCGCAGATATAAGGCATAGCAAGAGCTTGCCCTTCCCCCAACATATATATACTATCCCCGCTCCCAAACAGTCCCCTACAAACCTAGCGCAATTAAGCAAACTCAGAATGCCGCGATCAGGCACCAGCAAGTCAAATTTTGGCTGCTGTATGGCCCTTTTCCCGAATTAAGTCATTTGAGTGCATGCAGCGGCAACAACATTTAAATACTGTAGCATTTGGCATCGCATTTGGCATCTCTGCTGCGGTGTGTTTTGCTGCTGCATTCTTGTATACCCAGCTTGGCACTGCCTTTTCCACCCGCTTGCTGTTCTGCAGCAGTCCATCAAGCCGGCTTGCAGCGTGCATAGACAACAGCACGCAATCGTGCAGAACTGCGCAAAGCATGCAGCCGAGCATGCGGTGGCGATGGCATGTGTGCGAGCATGCGGCAGCGCACTGCCATCACATGGCTTCTGTAGCAACACCTTGTGCTCCGCGTACGCTGCTCCCCATGAGCAGTCACTGCGAGCACGGTGCGGCGGCATGCTGTCACATGATGGCACATGGCTTACGTCGGCCGCGCATGGGCTGCGTCGGGCGCGCCGAAGCTGGCCCACTTGTTGAGGTCGCGCTGCAGGGCCGGCAGGTTGTTGGTGGCCATGGCCCATTGCAGCACCAACAGCAAGCCCAGTGCAGACCAGAACACCCACGACAGCTAGCCCTCCCTCTCCACGGCAGCCGCCTTTGTGCGCGCTCCTAATTTAAGTCAAAATATTCAAGATTAGCTGCGTTCCATGGTCTTCTATGACTTGCCATGCTCGTGGTTGTCCACTGCAGATTCTCCACGACACACAGAGAACACCATTAGACAAGGGTTGCTTAGCGCTTGCTATGAATATCCAGAAATCGCATTAATGGCTTCTGTTATGAGCCTCTTAGCGCGAGCATTGGAGACACATTCCCCAAAGAAGTTCCCTTTGAGAGGGGACACGAGCTTTGGAGAAACTTATGGCATGCTCACACGTGTGCTTGTCTGCTGCGGAGTTCTGTGCTGGGAAACTGTGCGCAGCGGCGCCTAAGCTGTTCCCTGCTAGCAAGCCATGAAATTTTGAGGATAGCTCAGAATTAATTGGGAACCTACCTCACATGGAGGACGCATGGCAGGACGGCTTACTAGCGGCCATGCAGCCCCGTGAGCTCACGCCTTGCCCCGTGAGCTTAGGCCTTACCCGTGAGCTCACACCTTGCCCCGTGAGCTCACGCCCTTACCAGTGAGCTCACGCCTTTCCCCGTGAGCTCACGCCTTGCCCCGTGAGCTCACGCCTTACCCGTGAGCTCACTCCTTTCCACGTGAGCTCACGCCTTGCCCCGTGAGCTCACGCCTTACCCGTGAGCTCACTCCTTTCCACGTGAGCTCACGCATTGCCCCGTGAGCTCACGCCTTGCCACGTGAGATCACGCCTTACCCGTGAGCTCACGTGAGAAGTTACATTATATGGGGGTGAGCTCACTCCTTGCCCCGTGAGCTCACGCCCTACTCGTGAGCTCATGCCTTACCCCGTGAGCTCATGCCTTGCCCCGTGAGCTCACGCCCTACCCGTGAGCTCACGCCTTGCCCCGTGAGCTCACGCCCTACCCGTGAGCTCATGCCTTGCCCCGTGAGCTCACGCCCTACCCGTGAGCTCATGCCTTGCCCCATGAGCTCACGCCCTACCCGTGAGCTCACGTGAGAAGTTACATTATATGGGGGTGAGCTCACTCCTTGC
>JADEYI010000947.1_pt1 | contig 27682 bp, 42 predicted proteins | sample 8542331 | NCBI WGS metagenome assembly JADEYI01 (sample SAMN16510988, study PRJNA670497) | mine drainage metagenome | isolation source: biofilm near Copperflume 1 | place: Germany: Marsberg coppermine Kilianstollen | collected 2018-02 | reverse complement strand
CTCCCACCCCCACTCCCCCGAGCGGTATTTCCCTGGTTACCACCAGCTACTCAGCCAGCAGCGCTGTTTTTCCTAACCCTGAGCGGGGTTTGCACGATAATGTTCCGTTCCCGTTTCCCTCGAGCTGGAACTTGAGTGATCCCAATCTGTTCCAGTGGATTCACGACCGTGACAGCAGCATCAGCGTCTTGCGCGGTATGGTGCGCCTGGATGCTTATCGCGGTGGCCCAATTGATAGTGGCTTCCTCAATAGCTTGAATGACAGCTTTGCTGCAATTCGCCGCAATGGTTTCAAGGTGATGCTGCGCTTTATGTACAATTACGATAGTGGCGGTGCAGATGCCCCTTTGAACACCGTGTTAGGCCATATTTCCCAGCTCAGTTCGGTCTTGCAGAACAATGCAGATGTAATTGTCTCGATGCAGGCGGGCTTTATCGGGGCCTGGGGGGAGTGGCATAATTCTCAAAACGGCCTAGACTCTGCGGCTAACAAACAGACCATCCTCAACGCCCTTCTGGGAGCTTTGCCGAGCATCCGTATGGTGCAGATTCGTTATCCTGTGGACACCATGACCATGTACTCGCAGCCACTGACGGCAGCACAAGCCTTTAGCGGTAGCAACCAAGCCAGGGTGGGCAGCCACAACGACTGTTTCCTCAACCCCGACAACGACGGGGGAACCTGGGATCCAATGAACGGCTTCAGCACCAGCCAACTACAAGCCTATATACAGCAGTCCAGCCAATACACCCCGATGAGCGGAGAAACCTGCGAGGGTTTCTGGAACTCCTCGCTTGGCGACTGCATAACTGCCATGGCTACCATGCAGAATTATCACTGGGACATGCTCAATAACGTGACCTACGATCCCGGCTCGGGCAGTTGGCCCGCTGGTAACAATCCCCGCTGGGTGAGTGGCGGGTGTATGGACACCATCAAGCGCAATCTGGGCTACCGTTTCCAGCTAAGCCAGTCGCAGTTGCCTACCCAAATAAAACCTGGGGGTGAGTTTTACATGACCTTCACGCTCAGCAACGTGGGCTGGGGCAAAGCCTTCAACCCGCGCGGCCTCGAGGTAATCCTGCGCCACAAAGCCAGCGGCAAGGTCTACCGCCTGGCCCTAGCCACCGACCCCCGTTCGTGGGCTCCCGGCACGACCACCACGGTAGTTGCCGATGGCGGCATCCCCAGCAGCGCCCCCACCGGTGACTATGACGTGCTGCTCAACCTGCCCGACCCCATGTCCAGCTTGTATGGCAACCCGGCTTATTCCATCCAACTGGCCAACCAGAATGTGTGGGAGTCTAGCACCGGGTTCAATTCGCTGCTCAAGAGCGTAAACATAAATATCTCGGCCAGTGGCAACAGCTATAGCGGCTCGAGCTGGTTCCAGTAGCTCAGAGCTTGTCGAAACTGCCAGGGCAGGTTTCCTGGCAGTTTTTGTTGGGAATATCAGGATACTGGATTGCGAGGAATGAAAATCCAAATCCTTCAAATCGTTGTGGTCGGGGTCAGGTTCCTGGTCAAACAGTTTGTGGATAGACCTCGAGCGTATGGATGGTGGGATGGGCAATTTTGCTCTGCTGCTTAGGGTTCTTGTATCTTAGAGGCAGTTTCAATCTGGCTTGACAGCGCTTCAAAATCTAAGATACACTCCTGCTTGGAAGGTCTTCCAAAAGTAAGTGTCCTGTCAGTCGTTGGTTTAGACGGTTGATGGAAGCACTTCCACTAGGTTGTGAAGTCGCATAATGCGATTTGCGGTATCGGTAACTAAGGAGGAAGTATGAAGTCAAAGTGGTTAGCGGGTGCTCTGACCCTGATGCTGGCGGGAGGTGTGGCTTCTGCTCAAGGGGCTACCATCACCATCGCCTGCGGTGCGGTAGGGCAAGAATTACAACTGTGTAAGCAGGAGACCGAAGCCTGGGCCAAGAAGACGGGCAACACTGTCAAGGTGCTGGAAACCCCCCAGCTCACCAACAACCGTCTGGCTCTCTACCAACAGAACCTCTCGGCAGGCAACTCTGATATTGACATATATCAGATCGACGTGATTCACCCTGGTATCCTGGGGTCGTTTTTCATTGACCTGCGGCCCCTGATTCCTGCTGCCGACATCAGCGTGCAGAATCAGGGCATCATCGCCAACAATACCTACGATGGCAAGCTCATCGCCATGCCCTGGTTTACCGACGGTGGGGTGCTCTATTACCGCACCGACCTGCTCAAGAAGTATGGCTTCAAAGAGCCGCCTACTACCTGGGCCCAGATGTTCTTGATGGCTAAAGTTATCCAAGCTGGAGAGCGCAAGGCCAACCCTAACTTCTATGGGTTTGTCTACCAAGGCAACGCCTATGAAGGTCTGACCTGTGACGCGCTCGAGTGGATTGCTTCTTATGGCGGCGGTACCATTGTAGACGATAAAGGCAACGTCACCATCAACAATCCCAAAGCCATCGAAGCCCTTAACTTCATCGCCCAGAACTCCAAGCAGGTCTCCCCTCCAGGTGTGACCACCTACGATGAGGAAGCCGCCCGTGGGGTTTTCCAGTCGGGTAATGCGGCCTTCATGCGCAACTGGCCCTATGCCTACAGCCTGGGTGAAAGTGCCGGGAGCGCAGTCAAGGGCAAGCTGGCGGTAGCTCCCCTGCCGCACGGCCCTGGAGGCCAGAGCGTGGGCACGCTGGGAGGCTGGCAACTTGCGGTTTCCAAGTTTTCCAAGCACCAGAAAGAAGCCGCCGACTTGGTAGCTTACCTCAGCTCCGAAGCCGTGCAGAAGCAGCGGGCCATCGAGGGTAGCTTCCAGCCCACCATCCCTGCCCTCTACAAAGACCCTGAAGTGCTCAAGGCTGTCCCCTTCTTCAAGGACATCTCGGGCCGCGTGCCAGTAGCCCGCCCCTCCACCGTGACCGGAGCAAAGTACAACCAGGTCTCGACGGCTTTCTGGAACGCGGTACACTCCGTACTCACCGGACAGATGGATGGCAAGGCTGCGCTCAGTGGCTTGGCTACCCAGCTCAACCAGATCAAAGGGCCTGGTTGGTGAGCCCTGGTTGGCGATGATTAACTAGCGCATGGGCGGGGCCTTCCCCGCCCATGTTCTTCCAGGAGATGCTATGGCGAATATGCCTGTAACCCCGCGCCAAAAAAGTTTTTCCCTGGCGCAAAACCGGGCTCGCACGGCCTGGCTGTTGCTGCTGCCTACGCTGATAGTGATTCTGCTAGTAGCGGCTTATCCGCTGTATCGAACGCTCTATTACTCCTTTACCAACGCTTCTTTTTTGCAACCGGGGCAAGAACACGGGGTAGGCTTTGCCAACTATATCTATCTATTCCGTGACCCGACTTGGTGGCTCTCGTTTAAAAACACGATAATCTTTACGGTAGCGACGGTAATCCTCGAGTTCATCTTGGGGCTGATTATCGCCTTGGTGATCAACTCCAACTTTCAGGGTCGGGGTCTGATGCGGGCGGCTATCCTGGTTCCTTGGGCCATCCCTACGGTGGTTTCCTCACAAATGTGGAAATGGATGTACAACGACGTGTTCGGGGTCGTCAACGATCTGATGCTACGGGTACACCTAATACACGCCCCCATTGCCTGGATTGGCAATGCCCACACCACGCTGGGAGCGATTATCGCCGTAGACATATGGAAAACCACCCCCTTCGTGGCCTTGTTGCTACTGGCAGGCTTACAGACCATCCCTTCCGATATCTACGAGGCAGCCAAGGTGGATGGGGCCAGTGTGCTGCGCCAGTTCTGGCAGCTCACCTTGCCCCTGTTGCGCCCAGCCATTCTGGTTACCCTAATTTTTCGTACCCTGGATGCGCTGCGGGTCTTCGACGTGATCTACGTGATGACCGGCTCTAATCTGGCAACCATTTCCTTATCGGTGTACAACCAACAACAACTCATATCTTTTGCTGCACTGGGCTATGGTTCGGCCATTTCGGTGATGATTTTTCTGGTGATCGGGGTATTTACGGTCATCTACATCACCTCTTTGCGGGTGCGCTTCGACTAAAGGAGGTTGCCAGTGGCAGTTTCTAGTCGTGTAATTCCTCAGGCCAGGGCCAGCCGTTCTTGGTCGTTCTGGCTGAGCCGGGTGCTGTTTTATCTGGTGGTGTTGGTGATTTTCATTTACACCATCTTTCCTTTTTACTGGGCTATCGTCACCAGCCTGACCCTACCCTCCGAAGCCTTTCAGACTCCCATTCGCTACTGGCCTCAGCAACCCACCTTCCAGAACTATATTTCGGTGTTTACCGCCCAGCCTTTTGCGCGTAACTTGCTCAACTCCCTGATCGTGGCCGGGGGCACGGTGATCCTCTCGCTGCTGATTGGTAGCATGGCGGCCTATGCCCTGGGCAAGTTCCGCTTCAGGGGCAAGCAAATTGTCATGTATGCCGTGCTGGGAGTCTCGATGTTTCCGCAGATTGCCGTACTACCGGGTCTTTTTACCCTGGTGCGCAGCTTGGGGATTTATAACACCTGGTGGGGGCTGATGTTTTCCTACTTAATTTTTACCCTACCCTTTACAGTGTGGGTGCTGAGTTCTTTCGTGCGCGATATTCCGGGCGAACTCGAGGAAGCCGCCCTGGTAGATGGGGCCAGCACCGCTCAAACCCTGCGCTACGTGCTGCTGCCGGTGATGGCTCCGGGGCTGGTGACTACTGGCCTGCTAGCTTTTATCAATGCCTGGAACGAATTTTTGTTCGCCCTCACTTTCACCATTGATAACCACTCTCGCACCGTACCTGTAGCCATCGCGCTGTTTGGCGGCGCTTCGGCTTTTGAGTCGCCCTGGACGCAGATTATGGCTGCCAGTGTGGTGGTGACGATTCCCCTGATTATTCTGGTGCTCATTTTCCAACAACGCATTGTGGCGGGCCTGACGGCAGGTGCGGTGAAAGGGTAGCTCAGATTCCTTGATGGGACGTTAATTTCTCCGGCTTTTTCAGTCAAGATCTACTTGTACTGCGCCAGCAAGTTCCGCGCGATAATCAGCTTCAATATCTCGCTCGTTCCTTCACCGATACGGGTCAGGCGAGCATCGCGCCAGTAGCGTTCCACCGGGTATTCCTTGATGTAGCCGTAACCGCCCAGAATCTGAATCGCCTCGTCGCAAGCTTGCACCGCGATTTCCGAGGCGAAGAGTTTAGCCTGAGCGGCTGCCATGCCGAAAGGTCGGCCCGCGTCACGCAGGTCGGCGGCCTTGAGATAGAGCAGCCGAGCGGCTTCTAAGCTTGTTCCCATCTCGGCCAGCTTGAAGCCAATACCCTGGAACTCGGCAATCGGTTTGCCAAATTGCTCGCGCTCCAAGGCATATTTAGCAGCAAACTCGAGTGCCGCTCGGCCTAGCCCCACCGCCATTGCCGCAATGCCGACCCGCCCCCCCTCGAGCACCTTCATCACATCATAGAAACCCTTGCCCCGCTCGCCCAGGAGGGCATTTTTGGGTAGTTTGATATCTTCAAAAATAATCTGTGCGGTGTCCGAGGCGTTCAGACCAAGTTTTTTCTCTTTGCGCCCCACGCTAAAGCCCTGAATCGGGGTCTCGAAAACAAACGCCGACAGCCCAAGGTGTTTCTTGTCTTCGCCAGGTGCGGAGTCGGTACGGGCGTTGACCACGTAAATCCCGCCCACTGAACCCTGAGTGATGAACTGCTTGGAGCCATTCAGTGTCCAGCCTGCGCTGGTTTCTTCGGCCTTGGTGCGCATGGCGGCAGCATCGGAACCGCTGCCGGGCTCGGTCAGACCCCACGCGCCTAAAACTTGGGCACTGGCGAGCTTGGGCAGATATTCCTGCTGCTGCTCCTCGCTAGCGGCAATCAGCATATGTCCGGTGCATAGCGAGTTATGCGAGGCCACGGTGAGGGCCAGCGAGCCGTCGACTGCCGCGATTTCCTCGACGATGCGGGCAAAGATGCGGGTGGATAGCCCGGCTCCGCCATAGGCTTCGGGAACCTGGGCTCCCATCACGCCCATCTGACCCAACTGTTTGACAATCTCGAGCGGGAAGGCCCCACTTTCGTCACGCTCGGCGGCGGTGGGGGCCACTTCGGCTTGTAGAAAATCCCGTAAAGTGCCGATAATCTGACGTTCTTCGTCCCTGAGCTCAAACCATAGTTCTTTAGGGTGGTCGGCGATCATAAGCTCCTCCAGATTCAATTTAATATATCACTTTTTATATGAGGTGTTGTAAAAACGTTATATATTACGTCCTAGGTCAAACGCCGAATGCGGAAAACCACAAAATCACCAACCCTATCATTCTGAGGCCGTCTTTGCCGAAGAATCTGATGCGCTGTCGTGGACTGAAGGCAGTGGATCGTAGCACATCAGATTCTTCGCTCCGCTCAGAATGACAACGGTTTGGCGGCCTGGTTTGGGCTAACAGCCTCGAGTCAGCCCTGCCTAAAGCAGGTGCATGGCGAAAAAATGAGGCTCGGGTGATATAGTGGAACATCGTGAATCCCCCACAAGCCGAGAAATACGTGTGTTGTAGGGTTTTGCGCTTTTTGGAGGAAAGCCTGAATGGAGCTTGAAGCTGGTGCTATCGTAGAAGGTCGCGTGACCCGAATCATGGACTTTGGGGCTTTTGTGGAGTTTCCCGGCGGGGAGTCGGGGCTGGTTCACATCTCGCAAATCGCCCACGAGTTCGTCAAAAACATCCGTGACCACCTCACCGAAGGGGAAACCGTGCAAGTGCTGGTGTTGGGCCGTGACGAAAAAGGGCGCTTAGACCTTTCCATCAAGGAACTCACCGCCGCGCCCGTCGAACCTCCGCGCCCCAAACGTCTGCCACGCCAGGCCCCAGAGTTTGAAAACAAACTCAAGAGCTTTTTGCGCGGCTCTGGCGGGTTTGGTGGGCCAGGAGGGAGCAGCGGAGGCGGTAAAAAGCCCAGTGGGGGCAAGGGCGGACGCAAGAGACGCTGAACGCCTATCGCGGAAACCACTCTAAGGCAAAAACTAACCCACCGGCGGATAAACCGGTGGGTTATGTGTCTATTTGGGTTTAGCGTAGCCCTGCTGCATAGAGGCCAGGAACTCTTCGGATTTTCCTTTGGGAACGGAGAGGTTGCTGAACTCTGAACCGCGAATCTGCTTAGCGAGCGCGACAATTTGTCCAGCGTGATAGGAAATGTGGGCCAGGGAGCGCTGAGCCGCGTCCACCACGCTTACCGGTTGGCTGCGGATGGTGATGGTACGGGTCAGGTCGGCGGCAGTGAGGTCGCGCAGTGTTCCCAGCGTAATCTCCCAGCTCTCGTCCCAGTGCTGGCGCAAGCTTTCCACAGTGTCGGCCTGGGTCAACTCAAACTCAGTATCGCGGTTTCGGTGGGGTTTTTCCCCGTCGGTGCTGAGGAAGTCGCTCCACCTCGAGCGCAAGTTGCCTGCCACGTGTTTGACCAGAATTGCCAGGGAATTGCTTTCGGGGGCCGGGACATAAAACCAATCTTTCTCTGAGACCTGGGCCAGAGCGCCTTCACAAAGGGTTTTATAGCGCTCGAGCTCATTTATAGAAGCCTGTAAAAATAGTTCCCCGACGCTCAATTCGCTCATAGCTATAATACCCTCCTGGACATGGATTTATACTCTGGCTGGTTTAGATAGGCGCAACAGTTCTGAAGTTGTGGATACTTGGTGTGGGAGGAATCTCTATCTGTCTGAGTGGGTTGATGAAGCGTCTTATCTGGTGAACGAAGAGGAGAACTTCAGTCCTCGCCGAAATCCATACCCAACGGCGTATGGGTGATGAGCGCCCGCGACGCTGACCGCGCCGAGAAAAAACGTTATACTAGGAAATGAGCTATGGCAACCGCAACCCGCCCTAAAGCCGTGCGCCAGATTCCCAAGTTCGCCTCCGAGCTGGAAGAGTCGGAGTGGTGGGACACCCACACCCTGGCGGACGACCTCTGGGAATCCGGCCCCAAGGTCGAAGCCGAGCTGGACAAGCTCCTGGGCATCCGCCGCCGCAAGGTCGCGCCGCCCCACCCCGCCAAGGCCAAAAAAGCCTCTTAAAACCAATCCCACAAACGAAGCCCGCCGATTAAGCGGGCTTTTTCGGCCTTGAACCCCAAAATCAAAACCGATACAACTCAGCTATGTTGTCCTTCGGCACGTATTGGAACCTTTTCAAAGCGGGGCAAAACAAAAACGCCCAGCAGAAAAAGCCCATCGCTTTGCCCACCATCAAATTCCTACCAGGCACAGTCGAACCTACGCCAGGATTACACATTATCAAAATCTATGCTCCCAGCCAGTTCTGGGCAACGGTGCTCAAGCGGGTTGCACGGCTAAGCGGCACCTGGGATGCATTTGTTGCTTTTCAAGCCCGCACTTGGGCTGGCCCTAATGGCTTACGGGTCCGCTTTCCACGTAGTGCGGAAATCGTCAATAACGGCAAAAAAGAATACATGCCACGCAAAGGCTTCGATACGGCAGGCAACTACTTCTACTTCTACGTGGAGTTCTACTGATGCAATATCTGATAGCCCTGATTTTGGGAATGTTCGCCCTGCCTATTCTGCAAACCTTGTTGGGCAGTTCAGTATCTACTGCGGTAAACGCCAATATGCAAAAAGTGACCGACAGCGTCGCTACCGGTAGCCAAAATACCATTTCGCAAATCACCGGCGGGATAATCCCACCCCGAACCGTAGACAATACCTATAACGCAAGTCTGCCGCAACCCAATCCCAACGATCAAGTTGCCAACCGTCTGACCAACCCCTGGCTGTACGTAACTCTCGCGGTGTTCGGATATGTGGCTGTAGCTGGCGTTAAGCAACTCCGAGGTGCCGGTCGGGATCTCGGCTCGGGTGTAAAAAGCGTCCACAAGGAAGTCAAGGGCGACCTCGGGGGTGAGCCATGAGCAAGCGCGACCCCAACACCAAGCGCTTCGTACTGGGCGAAAAAGCCAATCCCGCTGCTACAGTTGATACTTCGACCCAACCAGCTGGCTCGGCTTTTAGAGGTTTAGACCCCTTCACCGCCGCGCTGGTGAGCCGCGCTCCCCGCGTGGAAGCCGCCCAGCAAATATTTATCCCGGCAGTGGCCCCGGCCCCGGCCAAAATTGAAACTCCCATACCAGTTAACCCTTGTAAAACCGAAAACAAGCCTAATCCGTTGCTGGTGTCAGGAATCGGCGCAGCTTTGGGTTTGGGCCTGGCCGTTTTCCTGGGAAAGGGTCTGAACCGTGGATGAGTTAGAGTTTGACACCCTGCCGCCTGAGCCCAGCACACCGACTCAGCGGGCCACCGACGACGTAAGCACCCGGCCGATGGCCGAGCCCGTGATCTCGCTATCCCAGGCGGTGGTGGGTGGCGAGCCCAAGCCAGAAGGCGAAGGTGCGACATCCAAAACCGAAAGCAAGCCACTCAAAGATGAAGATCTGATCGCGATAATCGCCCAAATCTCGTCTATGGGCTTGGCACCCGACCTAGCCGATCGATATGCGAAGGATATCCAATCCGATCCGCTGCTTAATTGGGGCTTCGGCATGATCGGTATGGCCGACGCGCTGGAAAAAATGGGCTTCAATGGTTCGGGGCAATCGTTGCCCCCCTGGATGCGAGTGGCGGGCGGCCTGGCCGTGGCGGGCTGGGTAGTCATGCAAACTCGAGGCCGCTATGGACAACCTGTCTCCCCAAACCAAACAAATCCTGCTGCTGACGGCGTTAGGGCTCCTGACTTTAGCGGTGCTTACGCCACCACTACGCCAAACCCAAACCCGCAAACGGGCGGAGAAAATGGCTAACCAGTTCTCCCAGACGGTTTACTTCCCCCTGCGCCAGGACGGATCAGATGGGGCCAAGAAAATCGTACCCTTCCTGGGCAACTGGAAACTGGGAACCTATCGCCGGGGTTATGGCTGGCACACCGGGGTGGACTGGATCATGAACCGGCCCGATCGAGGTCTGGCCGAACCGGTCTTTGCCATGGCCGATGGCGTGGTGATTGACTCGAGCCCCACCCTCTCAGCCATCGGCTATGGCAACCTGGTTTATATCCAGCACCCCCAGCTTGGGGTCTTTTCGCGGTATGCCCACCTGCAAAGTCGGTCGGTGAACACCGGGCAAGTAGTCAAAGCGGGGCAAGTTATCGGACACCTGGGTAAAAGCGGAACCGATAATACCCACCTGCATTTTGATATTCCCACCAAACCTTTGCCATGGTCGCGTTATTGGCCCGGTATTTCGGATAACGTGGCCACTCGGCAAAACATCCAGGCGGCATTCGCTGACCCCATCTGGTGGCTAGCAGGCCAGCAAGCCAAAAATCCCACCGGGTTGGTGATGACATGAGACAAGCCCTAAACCTGGTAGGCGTGGGTCCATCTGGCTCGGGCAAAAGCTCATTTTTAGTGCCTCTTTTGCAAGCCAAAAAAGAGCGCACCCGCTACCTGGTGGTGTTCAACACCTCAGACCAGCTCTCCGAGTTCTGCAACCACCGCGAATACGTCAGCTTCGAGGCCCTGTCCAAGGACTACGACCCAGAGGCAATCGCTGCACTGATCCAAAGTCACGGCTCGGTGCATTTCGAGGTAGCTCGAGGCAACACCGAAAGTTTCGTCAATGCAGTTTGCGCAGCGGTGATGAGCCTGGGGGAAAAAGACGCGGATAAGTGCATCGTGACGGTAATCTTCGAGGAAGCGCGAAACTTCCTCAAAAAATACAAGATGCCTGAGCGCGCCAGCCAGCTCGAGGCGGAGGGGCGCAAATACGGCATTGACCTAATCAAAGTCGACCAGCGCTTGCAGTCGCAAGGGGACGACTGCCTGGACAGCGCCGCTTACGTCAATGCAACCGTGGTAGTGGTCTTCCCGACCTCAGATTTCAACCAACGCCAGCGCATTATGCAGGCGTTTCCGGGCATACCTGATCCGCTCGAGCTTCGTCCCCCAGTTCCAGGGAAAATGCCGGGCGAGTACGCCGTGTTTGACCGCGAGACCGGGCAAAAAGCGCTAATCAAACGCGACGAGTCCGGGGCTCGCCGCTGCGAGGTAATCCTATGAAGTTCGCCGATAAAGTTTTGACCTACCCTTGGAGGTTGAAGTAATGGATCCGTTGACGCTGTCAAAAATTGCCTGGCAAAACCCTGGCCCGCAATACCAACTTTTAGCTGCGACCTCCGACCCCCAACCTGCGGTAGTCCAACCTACGGCTATCACCATCCATCCGGTTGCCAAATCTGATGCCAAACAAATAGCACTCGAGGTAGGAGCGTTCGCCGGGGTCGGCCTTTTTCTGTGGTGGATGCTGTGGAGGCAAAAATGAAGGACTCTGTCCACGACACCAAAGAAGCCTCCAACGGAGTAATCCTATGGCAGAAAGACGCATAACCATTCGTCAAGCAAAAGATGCACCGGGCTTTTACGTGATTACCGGTGGTGGAAAAACCTTGAAGGTGGCCGGGCTAGCCAGGGCGCGGGAAATTGCCGCCGCTCGCCGCCGCCTGAGGGCCAAAGGGAAAAGGTAAATATGGCAAAGCGTCGCAAAACCCACAAAAGCAAGCCCAAACGCAAAAAGTTCCTGGGGCTGTTTTAGGAGAATGGCATGGACTTGAGCAAACCTCTCGAAGTGTTCACTGACCGGGCCTTTCTGGCTGGGGTGGGCGGGGCCGTGGTGGAAGCAGTGATTGAAAAAATCGCCTTCACCCAGTTTCGCCCGATCTATGGCTATCAAATCGAGTCCAATCTCGGCTCGATTATCGTCGCCAAGGATCCTCGGTCCAACGTTCCCGACCAACAAAAGTTTATTAACCGCCAAGGCAGTCGCCTGGCAGCTACAGCAGCAGTGATGTTCTTGGCCTCCGGCAGCGGCAACCCGGCGGCGACCTCGGCAGCCATCGGCTTTGGAGTGGTAGCAATCGCCCACATCCTGCAAGACCTCTTCCCCGCGCAGCTGCTCCAGCCTGCGCGTAAATAGGAGTTAATTATGGACGCAGCAACCGCAAACCGCCTGTTCACCTCCGGCAAAAACGTAGTTATCGCTTCCCAGGGGCTGCCCAACGATGTCAGCCTAAACAGCCTCACCGCCTTCGCTGTGGGGATTGATCTGGTGCCCGTGCCCGTCTTCAAACACGTTACCCCCCGTGGAGCCCTGCGCGGTGTCCCTAACCAAACCCAGCTCAAAGACCGGGTCATCAAAGGGGCTAACATCCTGGTTTCGCTCAAGGACAGCAGCAACGTCGAAATTCCCGGCTCTACCGGCATCTGCATCGGTGTACGCGCTCCCAACGGCGAGTTCATCAAGTGGGTGCGCCGGTTGCCCTATGCCAACTGGTACGGTCTGACCGTCAACCAGCAGCAGTCTGAGGACATTCTGGCCACCCTGGCCGCCAAGACCGATCTTGGCACCGAAGGTCTGATACTCCCAGAGCAAAGCGAGTTGTACGTAGGAGTCCAAACCCTCACCAGCATCACCATTAGCTGGGCTAATAGCTTTCTTTCGTTCCAGTTGGCCAAGGAGCTGAGCTAAGATGATGCCCGCCGGTTCGGTTAATCCCTTTACTCCCCTCGAGGAGTTCAAACCCAAAACATTGATTTTCAACGACTTCATTGCAGGAAGCCAGGGCCTGAGCCAGGGCAACGAAATAGCCTACTTTGATGTGCCACTATCCTATGGGCTGATCCTCAACAGCAAGCTGCCTATGCGGTTTTACCTCAAGGCGGCTTACGAGTTTGCTTATGTCGCGGATGCCCTGACCAACGTCAATGTCACCATCCCCGACAATGTCCTTCAGTCGGGCCGCAATTCGCCCGTCTTTCCGACGCAAAACCACCCGGATTTGCTGGCATATATCAGTTCGGATGCAGGGGCCACCTGGGCTCAGACCACCATCAACTCCATGAACTGGAACACCGAAACCCTCAACATCACCAAGCTGGCAGCCACCAACCGCATTCGGATTTTCTACCTGTCCGCGACCGGTGGCTTTCAGTTGAGAGTTTTTAGGCCAGTCGGCTCTGATAGCGTCAATGCTCAGTTGTTCAACCAACCCTTTTTTGTCCTAAATTCGGCCAACCAAAGCGACCAGCGCAGCGCCCCTCGTCTCAACATCGGTGGCGACCGCTTCGTACCCAGCCAGTGGCGCATCTCCTTGCAAGCGCAGGATGGAAAACCCATTTTGTGGCTACCGGATGCCCAACACGATGTGGCCATCGAGGCCAGCCGAGGCCGAATCCAGATCAACGACCTCCAGAAGATGAACGCCATGGCCGAGGTGAGTTTGCGGGGGGGGAATATCTAATGGATCCCCTCAGCCAAATCGCCGTGGGGTTTGGCAGCCAGGTCATCAACGACCTGTTCTACTCTCCCGCCGACCGTTTTCGCGACCAGCTCAAAAGCGACCAGGCCAAAGCCGCGCTGCAAGCCAACGCGGATGTGGCCAAGGCCAAAGCCCAGGCCCAAGCCGAGCAAACCAAAACCATCGCCATGTATGCCCTGATTGGCGTAGGCGTGCTGGCTGGAACCTTCTTTCTCTTCAAGGCGCTTTCATAATGGATATCAAGTGGCTTGTACGAGTGTTGGCCGTGGGCGGGGTCTTGGCCGGTGGGGGCTATCTGGCCTACCGTCTGCTGGTCAAAAAAGCTGCCCCACCGGCTCAACCCCTGGGGTCTAATTTCGATCCCAATAAACCCGCCGTTACCGTGACCACCGCCACTGGTTATAACCCGGTGCAGTATGAGCAAAAAAACCTGGATCTCAGCCGCTACGCGGGTACTTACCAGTGGCGCTACCAGGGGACGGTGGTGACTCCATGAGCGCAGCTGCTGGTGTAAAGGTGCTGGATAGTGGTGCTGTAGTAACCGTGGGTCTATCTACGGTGCTACTGGCCGGACTGGGCGTGGGCGGGTGGTTCTTGTGGAAAAAGCTCGAGCACAAACCAAACCCAAAACCCCCTACCGCCCCAACACCCACTGCGCCATCTCCCGCCATCATCCCCACCACTCCCACCGTAGGCCAACAGCCCACCACTCCCACTACCGTAGCCCCCGATGTTAGCAGCCAGCTTAAGGGCATCAGTGATCAATTGGCCGCCCAACAAGCGGCAGCAGACAAGGCCAGAACCGAAGACCAGATTCGCCAACTCATTGGCAGCATCGCGGCTTACGACAATTTGATGGTACGCAAACTCACCGAAATAGATGCGATCGAAAAAGATAACTCACGCTGGCAAGACTTCCGCAACCAGTACATCCAGGATCAAATGAACAATGGCCGCTGGCAGTCCATGACCTATGCCTGCGCTGATGCGGTCGGACGAAACTGTGGAGGATCTTTCCTCGGTTTAGGCCGCTGCGCGCCGGACAATCAACCAGGCTGTGGTCAGAGAGATGCCATTCACAACGGCTATTTCAAAGGCGATTGGAACAATAATACCGATGAAAACCCCTGGATTATTATTTCGAGAGAAGCCGAGGATCCCACTATCGAGAACAGCGCACCCCAACTGCTAGCCCGGTGGAGAGCCAGCACCCGCAAACCCCTCGAGGCCGATCTGATGGTGTACCAGGTGCAGTGGGAAAACCTGGTCAAGGAGCTAAAAGACCGCTTTGGAATGGACTACACACCGGTAACATCGGCCTCTGATGTGTACCGTGCGGTGGCTTTGGCCCAGGCCCGGCGCGCCAACCCCAATCCTCCCCTCAACGTACCAGCCGCTAGCCCTCCACCCCCAGTTAACCTGAAAAGCAACTACACCGCCCCCACCCCAGCTCCAGTAGCTAGCAACGCTGGAGTACCCGACAACCGCGCGAGGTTATAGCATGAAAAGTGAAAAACTCCTAACCTACGGACTGTTTGGCGTGCTGCTGGGCGCAGCCGCCTATCTGGGCTACACCTTGCTGGTTAGCCATTCGACCCCCAGGGTAGTGCCGCAAATTTCGTCCACCACCCCCAACCCTGCTCCTAGCTCGCCCGATACTTTCAGCATCGGCAACGCTATCGACCCAGTGATCAAACTAAGCCCCATTGAAACCAGCGGGAGCGCCTTTATTGATCCCACCGCTAGCAGCAATAACTTCGGGGTGAAATATACCCTTCCCAACGGTTAATGAGGTGAGCTATGAACCATCTAGACTGGCAAGGACTAGCACTCAGTCTGCTCAACGCGATACTGACCTTTGGCGGTGGCACCATCGCCCTGGCCGCTGCGGGTTGGATCGCCGATGTCGTGACGCGCTTCATCCCTCCCCTACGACCATTCCGCGAGATGGTGCGGCAGTGGATATTGATGCAACTCGGCAAAATCCAGACCCAACGCGCGGCAGCCGTGGTGATTGGGGCCGAACAAAGCATGAACGCCCAAATCAAACAGCTGCCCGCCGTGCCCACACCTGACCAACTTACTGCTCTCAAAGCCCAGCGCAATGCCGAAGCTTTAAGCCAGGCCATCAGTAGTGGCATCGCGCCAGACCGTCTGGCTGCGCAAGACCACATCGAGCGAGCGGTGGGCCAACTCAAAATGGAAGGTAAACTATGAACCCCGGCCAAAACTTCAGAGAAGGCTTCTTTTGGAGCGCCGGAGCCGCAGTCTTCGCAAGCCTAACCTACTTAGCGTTTAAGTGGCTGGAAAGCAAGCAAAAACATAGCCTGCCGGCAGCGCAAACCACCGCAAACACCCCCTGTGGGTGCAAATAATATGCTGCCCAACTTTGCCAAACTTGAAAGCAAGATCGAGGCCCTCGAGCAGTGGATGATACAAATGGGGGAATATATATCCTGCACACAAGAAGACGTGCGGGTGCTGCGGCGGATGCTGTCGCTGCAAAACGGCCTAGCCCCCAAGCAAAACGATAACGATGCACGGTTTCAGCCGCGGTTGATGACCAAAGCTCCATTTGCCATCCAAGACAGCATCAACACCACCCGCGTCATTAGCGAAGCTGAACTGACTACCGGTCTACTTGGACGTTACAGTTCAGATGGTTGGTACTCCAACATCGGCAGCGATCCATACACCATCACGATCTTTTACGCGGATGATGGCGTGGTCAGCCGGACAGTTCCAGCCGGAACTAACTACGCCATCACCAGCTTCGTCAAATCGGTGCAAATTGACAGCATCGCTGGTAAACCAGCCGTGTTCCAGCTCGAGCTGAGGTAATCCGTGTTTGCCGCCGAATATAAGTCGAATGCCAAAAGCCCCACCCCCGTTACCACCCTCAGCGCCCCTTTGGGTACGATAGTCTACCCGGCGGGCACTCTGCTACTGGCCTTCGTTCTGGCCCAGGCCACAACCAACCCAGCTCTCAACCTCCCAGCGGGCTGGGCATCACTGGGTAACTGGGTCTCCGCTGGCCCTACCTACACCTCATGGGTGGGGGTATACGGCAAGGTATGGGATCCGGCGGACGTTGGGGGAAACTTAACCATAACCGCCCCAGGCGCGGTTTTGCGGATAATCCACATCCAGGTCATCTCCGGCGGGAACTACACCTCACTCCCAGCACTCACCCCAGTCCACGACGCGGTCAGCCAGCTCGCACCTAACCCTAACATCTATGCCTCGCCGCCCCTGCTCGCGCCCGTAGTAGTGTTTACCGCTACCGCCAGCCCAAATGCCGCTTTGACCTTTAGGACTACGCTAAGCGAGACGCTCGGCAGTGCATTCTTTGGCGGCCCAGGCAACTACCTCGTGGGCAACCCGGCCCTCTCTGGCTTCGATCCCTCGGTAACTTCCATAAATATTATGGCACTCTCTGTAGCAGACGGCGGTCCGGGTGGGGCCGGAGGCCCGGCCGATGGCTTCCAGTTTGTGGCAATATCCCTACCCAGCAGTCCCGGCCCCAGCGGCTGGGACACCCGTGGAGCCCGCAAAGGCCAGCTGCGGCGCTACCCGACCGGTCTTGGAGATTCCGACAACACAAAGAGGTCATAGTGCAAACCCCCGTGATTATTGCTGCCCTGGCCGGAGCGCTTACCCTGACCGCCGTCGGAGTTCAAAAGCAAAAAAACACCAAGGTGATCAAAATGCTGCAACAAAACGGCCCCTGCCCGCAACTCAATCACCAGGATTTCCTGGCCCGGCTGTCTGAAGCCGTAGATACCGCCAAACTCAAAGGCGCAGTGCTCAACAAAGCCGCTGTAATGGCTCAGGCGGCGCTCGAGACTGGATGGGGCTCGAGCATCCCCCAAGGCCAAAACGGCGAATGCTCAAATAACCTCTTTGGCATAAAAGCGGGCCTAACCTGGCTTGGGCCAACAGTGACCACGATGACCAGCGAATACTACGCTGGTAAATGGGTGCGAGTACCGGCCAGATGGCGGGCCTATCCAAGCTGGAACGAATGCCTGGTGGACTACGCCAAGATTATAAAAATGCTTTATCCGCAAAGCCTGCGATACGCCGATGGCGACCCGAACGGATGGGTGCAGGGCCTAGTCAGTGGGAAAACATGGCGCTGGGCAACCGATCCTAACTATGTAGCCGTGGTCAGCGGGGTAGGTCAGTCGCTAGTTAACTACGGGGGTCCCCAATGGACGTAAAAAAACAAGTCGCGGTCTCGGTACTGGGTTTCTCGGCGGTGTGCCTGGTTATCGCTGCCGGGTTTGTCTATACCAATCGCGTCGTCAGCCGCAAAGCCGACCAGCTCACGCTTAGCGTGAACAACCTGCCGCAAAACCTCGTCAACTCCGCCAGGGGCGCGATAGGTCTCGGTCGATGATTGAAACCGTTATCAAAGCAGGGCTCCTTACGGCCTTCCTGATCATTGTCGGAGGGTTGGTGTTTAGACTGGTACAAAAAGGAGATCACCTCGACCCGACTTGGGCTGCTGTGCTGGGAAGTCTGATTGCCGCAATCTCTTCCTTCCGCTCAATACAACGGCGGCGCAGGGCGGACAAAAAGGAGGAAGAGAAAAATGGATAACTGGCTTTACTTCTACTACTCGGCAATAAGGGTGATCATCGCATTCGTGATGGCGAAGGCTGTGACTGATGCAATGATGGATCGGCGTAGCAACTGGCTAGACTACGCGCTGGGTGCGCTGGGCTTGGTTTATCTCGGGACTATCTTTGCCGACTCGCTGGACGCGCGTTGGTTCATCAATAGGACTGACCATCTCATCACGACCCCCGTGGTAGCGTTGTTCCTCGCTATTGCCTACTACAGTCTCCACCTCGAGCGCGACCGTCTCAGGCATCTGGCAAACAAAGCGTATAACCTGAAGCGAAAGAGCATCGCCGAATAGCTCATTGCGGGTCATCAAAAGGATCCATACCCATAATGCTGTAGCCTGCGTCCACATAGACGGTCTGACCGGTGGTTCCACTGGACATCGGCGAGAGCAAATAGAGCCCCAAGTTACCCACCTCCTCGTGGGAAATCATGCGCTTGAGCGGGGCGATGGCGGTGTATTTGGCGGTCATCTTGCGAAAGCCAGGAATGCTCATGGCAGCCACGGTGCGGGCGGCCCCAGCGCTGATGGCATTGACCCTCACCCCCTTGGCTCCGAGTTCGTAGGCCAGGTAGCGCACACTGGCCTCGAGCGCAGCCTTAGCTATTCCCATCACGTTGTATTTGGGCACTACTTTCTCGGCGGCGTAATAGGTCAGGGTGACCAGGCTGCCGCCTTCGCCTAAGAGCGGCTCGGCCTCCCTAGCCACAGCCACCAGCGAATAGGCCGAGACCTGCAAGGCGGTATTCCAGTCCTGTGGGGCGGTCTCGATAAAACGCCCTTCCATGGCGGGTCGGGGGGCATAGGCAATCGAATGCACCAGGTAGTCTAGCGAGCCCCAGGCGCTTTTCAGGTCGCCAAACATATTTTTTAGGGCGGCTTCGTTGGTCACGTCTACTTCATACAAACGCCGGCCCTCGTGGGCGGCGGTAAGCTTCTCGAGCTTCTCCCGTAGCCGCTCTCCCTGGTAGCTGAAGGCCATGGTTGCCCCCGCCGCGTTGAGCTTTTCGGCGATGGCCCAGCCCAGGCTATGCTCGTTGGTTACGCCCATTACCAGAGCCTTCTTGCCAGCAAGGTCAATTGAAATCATGGTGCGAACATCTTATACCAACCCCTCGCTCAAACGGCTCTATGGGTGTCACCCCACCGCAGAGGTACATCTTTTACCAAGTTCAAGGGAAACGCTTCCCTAATTATGCTCACCCCTATCTGTCGCACCATAAGGCTCTCGGCGGGACATTCTTCACTCGCCAAGCTCAAGCGCATCGGTTTTAATGGGTAAAGTTTAGTTTCTCGCATCTTGCTCAGGAAACCAGCAACTCGAGGTATCATTAGTTTACGTCTCGCTCAAAAATCCTGCTGAGAAAAGTTCCTGGATAGATGTCTGAGGGTTGGGGGGGTGTCTTATGCAGGCGGTAATGGTCGCAATCCAATGTGAATGGGTGCCAGGCACGATGGATCAGGTAAAAGTGCGCCTACCCAGAGGGGAGAAGCGGGTTTCAGTAAACCAGCTTCAACAAGTGGCCGGGGTGGATGCAGTGAATGAGTTATACCTGCGGGGGTTGATCAGCCTGCCCATCACCTCGCGCATCGAAGAAGCCTTCTCGAAGATATCGCTCGAGCGCTGAACATCACTAATTCTTCAAGTAGAACCCAAGGGCCGAGATTTTGCCCTTGGGTTGTGTTATGCGGTGAGGCTATCGCGGAAACCGCGATAAAATACCTTCATGCAAAACTTGAACAAAGAGGGGCTCGAACGCTATGGCGATACGGAGCACTGCCTAAAGCACTTGGAGCGCTCGAGGCGCGAAGTTTTGCACCTCCTAGACACCCTTTCCGATGAACGCCTCTTTGGTCCCCCCGACCCCGAAACCTGGAGTCCGGCAGAGGTGCTGGAACACCTAGCCTCGGTTGAGGAAGGCGCAGGTAAGGTTATTCGACGTTTGCTCAAGGTTGCCAGGGGCGAGGGGGAAATGTTTGCGACCCTGCCTCCGAGCCAGTTTCGCCCGGATGGCCGCCTGCTGGCTCCGCCCGAGACCCAACCCCAAGGTGGGCTCTCGAGGGCCGAACTGCGCGCACGGCTGGGGGCGGTGCGCTCGCGCGTGTTGGCAGAGGTTGCCACTAACGAAGAGGCCCTGTCTCAGACTCCTGTTTACCGACATCCTTTCTGGGGTGATGTAAACGCGCTGGGCTGGCTACAAAGCCTAGTTTATCACGAGCGGCATCACCTTAGCCAACTTCAGGAGCGGCTCAAAAACTAACTCTGGTCTGCCAACCAAGCTATACCCCTCCTGGATATAGGTCATTTGTACCTGGGGTGCGGTATTAGTGTTAAGACCAAGGAGGAAGATATGATTGCCAACGTTGGTAGCACCGATAAAATCGTTCGGTTTGTCTTGGCTCTGGTGTTTTTCATCATCGCCTTAATGGTGGGTGCGGCACTTTGGAAATGGGTGTTCGCAATTTTGGGGGTGGTGATGGTGGTGACTGCCTTGCTCAACTTCTGCCCGATTTGGGCCGCCTTCGGAATCAGTACCAGAGGTAAAACCGCTTCCTAAACCCAGTTTAGTAAAAATACCCCGGCAAGTGCCGGGGTATTTGTCATTGAAAACAGCCTCGACCCTTCGGGGCTCTCGAGGGTCATTCGAACCGTTTTGGACAAGCCGTTGGAAGGAGTCCTGAAGCTGGATTTCACCGAGCTGATGACCCTGCGTCGGATTGACGACGGCGCTCATAGCCCCACCGAACTCTCCAGGGAGATGCAGGTTCCAGCCCCCACCATCAGCTGGATTCTCAACTGGCTCGTGGAGCTGGGATTGGTCGAGCACAGCGTGGACTCCAGCAACTTACAACGGTTTTCGAAAAGAATCTTGGGGTAGCCTGGGCCTATTTACTGTGCCCATCTGAGCAGAGAACCACGATACAGCGGTTCCAGTTCTGCCTGACCGAGCAGGTACACTAGACCCGTGTGAAGACCCGAAAAATTATCCGTCAGGTATTCTCTGAGCACTCCGGGGATGTATAAAAAAACCTGCCTTCATCCCCAGATATGCTCCTCGGTCACAGCTAAATTGGCTGCCCTCCAGACCCAGCTATTGGTTATAAACTTACATCCCTGTCACCATTTCGGGTCACAATGGTTCTAATGGGCCTGAAGCTTGGCTATGCCCATCCTTTTTCCCCCACGTCTTCTGCAAGGAGTCAATTGTGGCTGAACTGGTTCCTCCATCTGCTCTCCTCGAGCGCCCCCGTACCCTTCCCGGCCTGCTCTCCAAGGCCGAAAAAGACCGCTTGATCGAGCGGGCCTTTCTGGGCCTATATCGCTGGTACACCGCCCGCAGCCAGGAAACCCGCAACTGGAACGCCGACAAAAGCTTCGACTGGCGCAAACTGCGCCACGACCTTTCCACCGAAATTATGACCGTCATCCAGGGCTTTTTCGCCGTCGAGCAGTATGCCCCGGACTACACCAGCGCCCTCATCAACAGCGTGCGCCGCTCCCACGGGCGCAGCCACTTCCAGATGCGCTGGGGCAGCGAGGAGGAGAAACACGCCGATGCCTGGGAAAACGCGGTGCTGTTCTCGCGCCAGCGCACCCCGCAGTGGATCGCCGAGTACAAGGAGCGGCTGCGCTCGCAGCAGTGGCATCTGCCCTTCCCCGATAGCATCACCAACATGGTCTACACGGTGTTCCAGGAGCGGGCTACCCAGCTCAACTACCTCAACCTGATGCATATCGCCCGTGGCAAAACCGACAAGCTGCACCTGCAAGGCCAGACCGACCCGGTGCTGGCAAAAGTCGCCCAGATCATCGCCGTGGACGAAGCTGCGCACTACAACTTTTTCCTCGAGGGGGTGCGGCTGTTCCTCTACTATTACCCGCAGAAGACCCTCGAGGCCATCCGCCACGTGATTACCCAGTTCTCGATGCCTGCCGCCAGCCTCGTCCCCGACTGGGACAAGTTCTTCGAGGCGGTGTACCGGGCCGGAATCTACGGCCCCAGGGAGTTCAGCCGCGACGTGGTGCAGGTGGTGTTTCGTAACCTCGGCATCGAGAGCCGCAAACGATTAGAGGAGGGCATCAAGGCCACCAGGGAGGTTCCCGACTTCGAGAGCCAAACCACCCAGCAGACCGCCATTTGGCGCAGCTTCGACTATGGCCTGGTAGAGGGCGATTTGCGGCGGTTGCACGTCAAGATTCAGGACTACGAGAAGGAAATCGGCTTTGCCGAACTCGACCCCACCGAGTTCGTAGAGAACCCCGAAGTGCCGAAGTAAGCGCCGCTCCATCCTTTCAGCTCGAGGCGATCTAGTTCAGCCTCGAGCTGTTCAATCGTGGGTAGTGCCCCTTGAAGTTCCTTGGGAAGCGCCTCGGCCAACTGATACTCGCTCACGCCCATTGGCTTGTGGATGTCGCGCAGGGCGTATTCGGCTACCACTTCGTTCTTGCTCCGGCACAACAAAATCCCAATCGTGGGCTGGTCGGAAGGGTGACGCAGCAGGTCGTCCACCGCCGGGAGGTAAAAGTTGAGCTGACCCGCATCCCCAGGCCGGAACTTGCCCATCTTAAGGTCCATCACCACGAAGCAGCGCAGCCGCAAGTGATAAAACAGCAGGTCGAGGTAGAAATCATCCCCGCCGACCTCGAGCCGGTACTGCCGTCCGACAAAGCTAAAATCTACGCCTAGCTCGAGCATGAAGCGCTCGAGGTGGCTCAGCAAACCTTTTTCCAAATCCCGTTCCACGGCCTCATCGTGCAGGCTCAGGAAGTCGAAGTTGTAGGGGTCTTTGAGGAGTTGCTGGGCGAGTTCGGACTGAGCGGCGGGCAGCGTGCGGCTGAAATTGGTGGTCGCGGCTCCTTGGCGCAGGTGCAGCTTGGTTTCGATTTGGGCCTCGAGGATATTCCGGCTCCAGCCGTGCTCGATGGTTTTGCGGATATACCACTCGCGCTGGGCAGGCTCTTTTAGCTTGTCCAAAATGATGCAATTGTGGAACCAGGGTATTTGTCCAGCAAGCTGCTGGACAAATGGCTCATCGGGATAAGCTTTGGCAAAAGCCCGCATATAAAGCAAATTGGTACGCGAGAGCCCCCTCATCTCGGGAAACTCCTGGCGTAGGTCTTTGGCGAGTTGGTCAATCACCTTAGCTCCCCAACCCGCCTGGGTTTGGCGCTCCAAAATCTCGCCCCCAATCTCCCAATACAGCAGCACCAACTCGCGGTTGACGGCTAGGGCAGCCTTAACCTGAGCGGTGCGGATGCGGTCTTTGAGGGTTTGCAAGAATGCCGGGTAGTCGGAATGTACGAGTTTTGGCACGGGGATAGCATACTCCGGGGAGGTTCCCAGCGTGATTATCCCGGTGGAGTTCAACTATCTGCTCAACCCGTTGCACTCAGGGATAAGCGAGGTGCGGACGGTGCAGAGCATGGATTTTGAGTGGGACGAGCGGTTGTTTTAGGGATCGAGCCAGCTTTCAACTTGTAGGTCAGCAATTCTCGATATTTCTTGAATATTTCCTTGTGATTATAATGGCTATAATCACAAAACTTAAGTCGTCCTTGACGAATTAAATCATTTACTGATACAATTAGAAATGTAGTTGGGGCTGTGTACAAGAGTGAGCATCTGCTCCCAGTCCATAGGACTGCCCTCGAGTTAACGAAGGGTCTTAAGGCACAGCCTTTATTCGTTAACTATGGTCCACCGAACCTTATTCATTACAGGGAACTTTACGATGCCATACCCTTGAATACGACCTTCGGCAGACTGGCGGAATTTGCAGGCGATTTTGTCGAAGTATTCGTATACCGCCAATCTTTCCGTCTCCTTTTCCCAGTTGTCCCCATGATCTACAAACTGCCGGTAAACGTTGTATGCCGCTATGTCAGCAACTTGGACAAGATGGGAAACGCCCGAGTTGACAAACCTCAAACGCCCTTGTAGGCAGGTAAATTTGATACTCTTCAACAGCGAAGAACCATGTTGCTTGAGTCTATTGTGTTGCTGAGTCAAGTTGTCTTTATACTGATTCCCTTTGGGAGTAGCACCCATCATATCGTCTATGGTCACACCAACAGAATGATTGCCCTTGAGTTCGGTTTCTACACGCTGTAAAAGAACATCATAGGCAATAGCTGGGGCATAATAGGCACGTTCACCATACTTTTGTTGAACATGTTGTTTATCTACAACGCTTGCTACAAACATAAGGTCTGTTGACAAAATTATCTCGTAATACTTTTCCACGAAGTTGTTGAGCCTTGTTTCAGAAAGATTAAATGGCTCTATATAACGGCTGCGCCTATCTTTAGGAATTCTGAGCCAATTTGATTTTATTTCAACGTCATCAACTCCAAAGTATTCAAGCTTTAAGCCAATAATTTTGCCAGCCAACTGTGATGCCGAATCTTTGCTTAGCAATAATCCACCGAAAACAAAATATCTCGAAACGCCTTTCTTCCCATACTTCAAGGGGTCTGAAGCATACTCTTTTGTTCCTGAATCATCGATGTAAAGATAGTAAGACCCCACAATTACATCATGTACTTATGAAAACAAGAAGGTCAACTACTCCTACACAAACGTGGCCTTAGCTGCCCGGAACCCCTGCTACACTGTTCCTAATGCGCCGCGCCGAGGTTTTAGCCATTTTGCAAGCCCACAAAGCCGACCTCGAGGCTTTGGGCGTGGCCGCGATTTATTTGTTCGGCTCTGTAGCCCGCGACGAGGCCGGTTCGGAAAGCGATGTGAATGTCCTGGTCGAACTCGGTAGGCCGATGGGCTATTTCGAGTTTCTAGACATTCAGTTCGCTCTAGAGAACTGGCTAAAGACCAAAGTGAACCTGGGAACGCCGGAAAGCCTCAAGCCCCGGATACGCGAGCGGGTTTTGCGCGAGGTAGTGCGTGCCGCGTAGCTGGGAAGAGCGCGTTCAAAATATCAAAACAAAGGGCAAGCCTGAGCCTGCCCTTGGGGTGCTTTGGCGTTGGCTTCAATCCTTCAGTTTCTTCGCGGCCTCGAGCATCGCCGGAAGCACCTGATGTACGTCTCCCACGATGCCGTAGTCGGCCACCTTGAAGATGGGAGCCTCGGCATCCTTGTTCACTGCCACGATGTACTTGCTTTTGTTCATCCCGGCCTGGTGCTGCACTGCGCCCGAGACCGCCAGCGCGATGTAGGCACTGGGCTGCACGGTCTTGCCGGTCTGCCCCACCTGCTCGCCGTAGGGCCGCCAGCCCGCGTCCACCACCGCCCGCGTGGCTCCCACCGCCCCGCCCAGCGAGTTCGCCAGAGCCTCCACGCCCGCGAAAGCTTCAGGGCTGCCCAAGCCCCGCCCGCCCGTCACCACCACGGTGGCCTCGGAGAGCGAAACGCCCTTCTTCTGCTCGCTCATGCGCTCGAGCACCTCCACCTGGGCAGCGGGCTGCTCCACGGTCAAGGCTTCGATCATCCCATCGCCCTGCGGCTCGGCGACGGGCGTGGTGTTGGGCTTAGCGGTGAACACCACCGGCAGGCTCGCGGCCTGCTTCTCGGTGACGCGGTTCAGGAAACTATAGCGGGTGGCGGTGATTTTGCTGCCGTCGGTGGCGGTCTCGAGGGTGTCCTCCAAGAGTGCCGCGCCCATCTTGAGGGCCAATCTTGCCGTCCAGGTGCGGCTCTGGCGGCTCGAGGGGGCAACTACGACCTGTGCCCCGGACTTTTGTGCGGCAGCGTAGGCGGCAGCCGCCCACCGCTCGGGCGTGTAGCCCCCGACCTCGGCGGTATAAACGGTGGGAACGTACTTCCTGGCCTCTTCGGCTACTGCACTGGTGTTTTCGCCAACCACTAGGCCCGCAATCGCTCCCAAAGCGGCTAGCTGACGGGCACGACTGACGGCCTCGAGCGCCCCTTTGCGCAGGCGGGTTGTGTCGTGGTCTAAAACAACTAGAATCATAGGTTCCTCCAAAGCAGGGTGAAAAGGTCAAAAGGGTAAAAGTTAGGAGCCTGCTTTTACTTTTTGCCTTTTACCCTTTTGACCTAGATTACTTTCGCTTCCTCGTGCAGCAGCTTCACTAGCTCGTTCGCGGCTGCCACGGGGTCTTTGGTTCCGTCAATAACTTTGTTGAGGCGGGAGCGCTCCTGGATGGTCTGCTCGAGCACTTCCACTTTGCTGCTCACGGAGAGGGGAATCTTGCGGATTTCCTTTTTCTTGGCCTTCATGATGCCCGGCAGGGTCGGGTAGCGCGGCTCGTTGAGGCCCTGCTGGCTGGTAAAGACTGCCGGGAGCGAGACGCGCACAATTTCTTGGCCTTCGTCGAGGTCGTGTTTGGCCTTGGCGTGGGTCTGACCCTCGAGTTCGACCTTGGTCGTCCAGGTCACGCTGGGCCAGCCCAAGGCTTCAGCCAGCGCGGGGCCGAGAGCCTGGGAATCCCAGTCGGCCTGCTGGCCCCCGGTGAAGACCAGGGTAGGAGCTTCCTCGAGAACCGTCTCGGCCAGGGTCTGGGCCTGGGTGATGGGGTCTATATAGCCCTCGCTGACCAGATGCACTGCGCGGTCTGCGCCCATGGCCAGCGCGGTGCGGATGGCCTCCTCGGAACGCTCGGGGCCTAAGGCTACCACCACCGCCTCGCCCCCGTGGGCCTCTTTGAGGCGTATCACTTCTTCCACACCCCACTCGTCCATCCCATCGAGCACCATGGTTACGCCGTTCAGGCCGACTTTGCCGCCCTCGACTTTGAGCCGGGCTTCGTTCTCGGGAACTTGCCGTAGGATTGCTATAAATTTCATTTCCCATCCTTTCATTTTGTAGGGGCTGGCCTTGTGCCAGTCCTCGGGGTCATCCATGTTGTGGGATTTGAGGGCAACCACAAGGGATTGCCCCTACCATTGTCCTCAACTGTTCAGGATATGCCGGGCGATGATGAGGCGTTGTATCTCGTTGGTCCCCTCGTAGATTTGGTTGAGCTTCACGTCGCGCAGCAGCTTCTCGACGGGATATTCGTGCATGTAGCCGAAGCCGCCGTGAATCTGGATGGCCTCGTTGGCGGCATTGAAGGCCATCTCCGAGGCGTAGGCTTTGGCTATGGCGGCGGCGTGGGCCTGGGGCAGATGCTGGTCGGTGAGCCAGGCCGCGTAGTAGGTATAAGCTCTGGCGGTCTCGAGGCCCATCAGCATCTCGGCCAGTTTGAACTGTACCGCCTGGAACTCGGCGATTGGTTTGCCGAAGGCTTCGCGCTCCTTGGCATACTTGGCCGACTCCTCCAAGGCTCGCCGCGCCACCCCCACGCTGCCCGCCGCCACCGGGATGCGGGTTTTGTCCAGGGTTGCCATAGCGATTTTGAAGCCGTCGCCTTCCTTGCCCAGCAGGTTTTCGGCGGGCACACGCACCTCCTCGAATACGAGTTCATACGTCGCCGAGGCCCGTTGACCCATCTTGCCGTGCAACTTGTTGGCTTTGAAACCGGGCGTGCCCTTCTCGACCACGATGGCAACCACGCCTTTGTGCCGGGCCTCCGGATTTATCGTGGCAAAGACCACTACAAACTCGGCATCGCCACCGTTGGTAATCCAGGTTTTAGTCCCGTTCAGAACGTAGCTGTCGCCGTCTCTCACCGCTTTCGTCCGCAGCGCAGCCGCGTCCGAGCCGTTGCCGGGCTCACTCAGGCCGAAGGCGGCCAGGGTGGGCTTCTCGAGCAGCTTTTTGAACAGCCGCTCCTTCTGCTCGGGGTTTCCCGCCAGAAGCACTGGGGTGATCCCCAAGTCGGAGGCCATGGGAATGGTGTACATCCCCATGCAGCCC
>JADEYI010000946.1_pt1 | contig 27710 bp, 30 predicted proteins | sample 8542331 | NCBI WGS metagenome assembly JADEYI01 (sample SAMN16510988, study PRJNA670497) | mine drainage metagenome | isolation source: biofilm near Copperflume 1 | place: Germany: Marsberg coppermine Kilianstollen | collected 2018-02 | reverse complement strand
GGGCGGGGGGATGGGTTGCTGATGGCTGAGCGTCTGGGCTTGCTGTTGCGCCTGTTGGGCCTGCTGTGCCTGGTTTTCCGCGGCTTCCTGCGCTTGCTGTTGCGCTTGTGCCGCCGACTCCCCGATCTGCCGGCTGGCATCGGCTTCGTGCTGCGCCGCCTGCTGCGCCTCCTGGGTCTCCTCAATTTGCTGCGCCGATTGCGCCGTCTGCTGGCCGAACTGTTTGGCATTGCCGGGTTTGCCGCCGGGAGGAGGCGTGGGGCCCGGCTTATGCGCGCCCGCATTGGCAGGCACGCTGATGTTCTGCACCACTGTCTTGACCACATCCTGTCCGCTGGGGATGACCGTCATGGTCACATCCGGTTGCGGCGCCTTCGGCCCATTATCCGCCCAGATGGATCCGCAGGCGAGGGTCAAGGCGCCCAGCAGGCACCCATGCGCGAGATGCAGTTTCATGTTCATGACCGTGTACTCCTCAAACAAGCTTCAAACAAGTTTCATCCGCGCTAACAGGCGGCGAACGACACCCCGTAATGTTTCATCCTCGATAGCCACGATTTGCACTTTGAAAATGTTGTCCTTGCCGGCGTAATGCAGCGCCGTTTCAAGTGTACCCGCGGCTCCCGGTCTGGCGACGATCCGAAGGTTGAGGACATTGCGCCCCTGCGCCAATTCGCCGCTCCAGGCCACTTGCCGCTCACCCGGATGCCCCCGCAGTTGCATGCCTTGGGGGACGTTGACGATGAAACCGACATTATGGAGCGGATGCGCGGCATCCAGTGCGATGCGTACCACCGTCGTGGTGTCAGCCGGCACCAGGATGGTACCGGTCCGTAGCTGGTATCCGCCCGCGGGTGCGGCCCATTGCAGGGTGATGCCGATGCCGATTCCCAGAAGCAGGGTTGCCGCGAGCGCCAGTCCCCAGCCCTTGGCGGCGCGGTGACGGCGGCGTTGCCCGCGGTTCCGCCGGGTGAAGGCCAGAACACGCTCCGCAAATGCGGGCGGTACGGGTGGTTCAGGGAGTGTCCGCAGGATCTTCCGCGCCTCATGGTCCAGCGCCCATGTCCTGCGGCACGAGGCGCACTGGAACAGATGCTCCAGAACCTCCGGTGGCGGCGTGCCCAACGGTTCACTATCCAGATAGATGTGCAGCCGGTTACAGTCCATATTGCGAAACCTCATCTGCTATCACGTCCGAACGCGTCAAAGGGTTCCGGTCGCCGAGTGCGGCACGCAGCTTCCGGCGCGCGCGGAACAGCCGGGACTTGAGCGTACCCAGGGGGAGATGCAGGACATCGGCCAGCTCGGGCAGGCTGCGGCCTTCCACATCGTGCAGTACCAGGAGCGCGCGGTGTTCCTTCCTCAGGCTGTAGAGCGCGGCCAGCACCTGCCGGCGCAGGTCGGCCGCATGGGCCTCCTGCTCCGGTGCCTGAATCCCTGCCTCGTTTTCGAATAGGGCTTCCCATGGCTCGTGATGCAGATGGCCGAAGGGCGTGCGTCGCCGGTGACGCCATTGGTCAACGAACAGATTATGCAGCGCCTTGACGAGCCACGGCCCTGGCGAAGCCACCTGCGCCAGGTCATGCGGGCTGCGGTAGAGACGCATCATGAGTTCCTGTACCAGGTCTTCCGCGTCTTGGTTGTGCCCGGTTAACCGGTAGGCCAGACGGTATAGCCCATCGAGATGGGGGCGCACCAGGGCCTCAAACTCCACGCGGTGGTTGTCGTCGCCTGTCACCGGAAGTACGTCTTAAGAGCGGGTAGTTATCCCTAGGATAACGCCGCAGACCGGCGAAAGGTTCCCGGGAAGGCACGCTGACATAAAAAACCCCGCTGCTCCCGGCGATGGACGGCGTAAAAAAATGCTGAATGGAGGAACCCCGGGCCCGTCGCAGACGTGACTGTATAGGTAGCGAACACACTTCCTGAGGAGTATTCCCATGTCAATGAAAATTCGGCAACTCGCATTTTTGCTTACCGGCGCCCTGTTTATGGCACTGACGGGCTGCAATGGTGGCAGCGGTTCCAGCGGCACCATGAATCTCGGGGTTACGGATACCCCGGTGGACGGCGCGCAAAGTGTGGTGGTGGCTTTCACGGGCGTGGATCTGATGGGCCCGAACGGCCAGCAGAGTTTCTCCTTCAGCACGGAGAAAAAGATCGATCTGCTCCAGCAGCAGGGCACCAACAGTGCCTCGCTGCTTGCGGGGGTTACCATCCCGGCAGGCAATTATCAGTGGATCCGCCTGGACATAGATACCACCAATTCCTACATCATCACGTCCTCCGGTTCGCAATATCCGCTCACTATCTCGAGCGGCAGTCAGACCGGGCTCAAGCTGGTGAGCGGCTTCACCGTTGCGCAGGGGAGCTTGGCGGACTTCGTGATTGATTTCAATCTGCGCCAGTCCATCACCCTGTCCAACAGCGGCGGTGTCACCAGCTACATGCTCACCCCGGCCCTGCGTCTTATCAATATGCAGCAGGTGGGCACTGTCAGCGGCACCGTATCGGGCTCCCTCAGTATCGGCGGCACGCTGATCACCGCTACCAGCTGCAGCCCGGCGGTCTACGTGTACCCGGGTACGGTGACCGTTCTGGATGGCTTCAATGTGGCCGTGAGCGGCGGAACCGCGCCCCTCACATCGGCCACCATCAGCCTCAACAATACGACCGGCAGCTACGACTACACGGTTGGGTTTCTAGCGCCCGGTAGTTATACCCTGGCCGCGACTTGCGCGGCGGATGACACCGCAGGCGCCATCAGCCTGGCATTTTCAGCTACCCAGACCGCAAACGTGACGGCCAATACCACCACGACGGTCAATTTCTGACGCGATGGCGATCGTCTAAGCCAAGCCCCGCCGGTGACGGCGGGGCTTTTTTTCGTATGTGCGCCTATTATCAGGCTGGCCGAATCCGGTATGCCCCGCGGCAGTCTTGATATGATCTGGCGCAGGCCCTGGGAAACACAACATTCAGGCCGTAAATATCGAAGCGTTGACGCCGTTATGCCGGGAGCTTGTCGCATGAATTCCAGGCTGATTTTCATTCCGATGCTGGGCCAGGTGGCGCTGACTTTCATCATGATGCTGTTCATGGCCTACAAACGCTTCAGCGCGGGATTTGCCGGGCGCCTTGCACGCGGCGCGTACAAAGTCGGCGAATCACCGGATGTACCGTCGGATGTGCGCCTGCCGGGCCGCAACTTCGTCAATCTGTTCGAGATGCCGGTGCTGTTTTACGTGCTGTGTCTCGCGTTATACATGACGCGCAACGTATCGGAAACACTGCTGGCGCTGGCCTGGATTTACGTAGCGCTGCGAGTGGTGCATTCCCTGATCCATGTGACCTACAATAAAATCATGCACCGCTTTTTTGTTTATGCCCTGAGCAGTTTTCTTCTGCTCGGTATGTGGATCATTTTTGCAGTTGAACTGTATCGTTAGCCATGACGGGACTGGAGTTTAAGGACCATTTCTCCGCGCATGCGGCGGCCTATGCGGACGCACGGCCGCATTATCCGGATGAACTGTTCGCCTGGCTGGCGACGCTGACGGCCAGCCACGATAGCGCTTGGGATTGCGGCACCGGCAATGGCCAGGCGGCCTTGGATTTGGCGTCGCATTACCGGCAGGTGATCGCCACCGATCCCAGCAAGCAGCAGATTGAAAGTGCCTTCCCGCACCCACGCGTGCACTACCGTGTGGCGCCGGCGGAATCCCCGGGCCTGGAAGCGCATTCGGTGGACCTGGTCAGCGTGGCCCAGGCGCTGCATTGGTTCGACCGGCCGAAGTTCTACCAACAGGTCAAAAAAGCTCTGAAACCGGGCGGGGCCGTCGCCGTCTGGTGCTACGGCCTGTGTCACATCGAACCGGCCATAGATGAATGCGTACGGGTTTTCTATGCCGGCGAGACCGGCCCTTATTGGCCGCCGGAGCGGGGGCTGATTGACGAGGGTTATCGCAGCATTGAATTTCCATTCGCGGAAGTGGCGCCGCCGGCATTGCGCATGCAGCAACGCTGGACGCTGGACCAGTTCCTGGCTTATCTGCGCACCTGGTCGGCGGTGCAGAAATATCTCAAGGCCCTGGGGCGCGATCCCGTGCAGGCGCTGGCCGCCGAATTGCGGCACCTCTGGACACCGCCGCATGCACTCAAGACCGTGCACTGGCCTTTGCACATTCGTGCGGGCCATGCATTAAAGTAGCGCGGCTTATCAACCGGCAGCTGTATTCAGGGCATCTAACAAAATACCCTGACGCCCCTCACCCTAGCCCTCCCTCTGCGGGGGAAAGGGAGTGCAGGGGGCAATTTTTTATTTTGTTAGACGCACTTAGAAATGAACAGGGCGCGGTTCTCGGGAACCGCGCCCTGATTCAGAGACACAACGGAATTACTTGCCGCCGCCCCTCAGACACTCGCTCATGAAGGCTTTGCGCTCGCTGCCCATGAGTTTCTTGTTTTTGGCTTCGGCGCTGCAGGTTTTCATCTTTTCCCGCGACGTCATCATCTTGCTAGTGGTTGCGTGTGTTTTGGATTTCTCGGACCTCATGGCGCTGCTTGCCGCCATGCCTTCGTGGGCCGCGCCGGCTTGCATTTCGTGAATCTTGCCGGCGAGGCAATCGCTCATGAACTGCTTGTGTTCTACGCCTTTCATGCCTTTGGATTCATGGGCACAGTTGGCGAACTTCTGCTGCTGCGGAGTCATGCTTTTGCCTTCCGCGGCGGAAGCACTCGAGGCGAACGCGAACGCGCTCGCCGTCAGGGCGATAAATAGTGGGATCAGTAACTTCTTCATGACGTACTCCTTGTCAAAGTTGGATATGCCGACAGCCTCCCTGCCTTGGCAGAGACGGCAACATTCTATACCAAGGTTTGGGCCAGACAAGCCGGGATTAAGTCAAAAAGCCGTAGCTTTCAAAAGCATGCGCTCACGCACGCCGGCCCAGGCTTTCCACGGGGATGCGTGCCAGCACCGCCGGCTCCGGCTGCAGAGTGGCATGTCCGATGCCGTAGTCGCGTTGCAGGTGTTCCCGCAGACGGTACAGAACCGGCTGCCAGGCATCCATGTCGTCAATGACGATATGCGCCGACAGGGAAATCTCATTGGACGACAGCGACCAGACATGCAAATCATGCACGGAATGCACTCCGTCCACGCCCGCCATGCTGCGGCCGATCTTGCCCAGGTCCAGTGCGCGCGGCACGCCTTCCAGCAACACGCGGCTCGCGTCCCGCAGCAGCCGCAGGCTGGAAATGAGAATCAGCACCGCGATAAACAGCGACAACAGCGGGTCAATGGGCAACCAGCCGGTGAAATAAATCACCACGCCGGTAATCAGCGCCGCCACCGAGCCCAGCATGTCGCCCAGCACATGCAGCAGCGCGGCGCGCACATTGAGAGAATTATTGTCGCCGTGTTGGAATATTTTGTAGACGACAACATTGGTGATGAGACCGAGTACCCCGATGACCATTACCACCGGTGCGTGTACCGCAGGCGGGTGCCGGAAGCGCAATAGCGCCTCCACCACGATGGCTGCCACGATCACCAGCATGAACAGCGTATTCAGCAGCGCCGCCATCACTTCCGTGCGGCCGAAGCCGTAGCTGTGGCGCGTGGAAGCCGGTTTGAGTGCGATCCAGGCGGCCAGCGCGGCGATGGCGAGAGCGATGCCGTCGGTGGCCATGTGGCCGGCGTCGCCGAGCAACGCGAGAGAATCCGCCCAGCCGCCGGCGATGGCCTCCACCACCGCGAATCCCAGCGTCAGCAGCAAGGCATAAACAAATGGCCGTCCACGCCGCGCTGCGGCATGCGGCGGATGGTTGTGATCGTGCATATTGCCGCTCAGGGCTTGCTTACCGGCAGCCCCGTGGATTGCCAGGCGTCAAAACCGCCGGTCATATTGACGACGTTCGTGAAACCGAGTTCCTGCAGTGCCACGGCCGCGAGTGCCGAACGTCCGCCACCCTTGCAGTGCAACACCAGCGGCATGTCACGGTCGCTGAGCAGCGGGTGGTTGTCCACCTTGAATTCGATGAGGCCGCGCGGGATGTTCGGGACCTCGGGTATGTGACCGGCGGCATATTCCTCCGGTTCGCGTACGTCAATGATGACCCACTTGTCACGGGCTTTGGCCACGCCCTGAGGTGTGACTTCGCGGATTTTGCTTTTGGCCTTGGAGACCAATTCAGCGGCACTAGCCATGTTTGCACTCCCTGGATGATTGATTACAGCACGCGGGGCAGAGTGTGCCAGACGATGTAGATGCCCATCAGCGCCAGGGACACCCCGAACAGCTGTCTGAGCATGCTGTGCGGCAGGCGCCCGGGGAGCCAATGACTCGCAAAACTGTCCAGTGCGCCCACCCGTACCAACAACCTAATGATACCCCAGTCCACATGCAGGTTTTGGGCGGCCAGCGAGAGCAGGTGACGGATGCAACCCATAAATGACGCCAGGATGCCCTTGCCGACAATAGCCGGCGGCAATTGCATGTCGGCAAAGGATTGCCGACCTACAGGGGTCGGAGACGCAAGAGAGCTCTGACTTCATTCAATTCCTTGATTCTCGGCGGTGCCCTGTAGAATAGACTGACAGAATCTGCCCCGGGGTACGCCGTGCCAGCGCAAATCAAAGCCTTTCTCCACAAGCCGTCGTCCACCTTTTCCTATGTGGTAGCCGATCCGATCACCCACCGCACCGCGGTCATTGATCCAGTGATGGACTATGATGCCGCCGCCGGCCGGACAGGTACGGTGTCTGCCGATGCAATCATCGCGCATCTACGCAAAGCAAAGCTGACACTGGACTGGATTCTGGAAACCCACGCGCATGCCGACCATGTGAGCGCTGCGCAATACCTGAAGAAGGAACTCGGCGGCAAGATCGCCATCGGTGAAGGTATCCGCCAGGTGCAGGCCACCTGCGCACGGCTGTTCAACCTTGCATCCCAGGTGCCCAGCGACGGCAGCCAGTTCGATCATCTGTTCAAAGACGGCGAGACCTTCCGCATCGGCGATCTGGAAGCCCGCGCCATGGCCACGCCTGGGCACACCAGCGACAGCCTGACCTATGCTGTGGGCGACGCGGCTTTCGTGGGAGACACGCTGTTCATGCCGGATTCCGGCACCGCCCGCTGTGATTTTCCCGGCGGTGACGCCGGCCGGCTCTACGATTCCATCCGAAAAATTCTCTCGTTGCCGGAAAACACGCGCCTGTGCATGTGCCACGACTATGCCCCCAATGGGCGTGAATACATGCACCAGACCACGGTAGCGGATCAGAAGCGCGCCAATATCCACGTGCATGACGGCGTACCCCGCGAGGAATTCATCAAGCTGCGCACCGGCCGCGATAAAACCCTGAGCGTGCCGGCACTGCTGTTGCCCGCGGTGCAGATCAATATCCGCGCTGGGCGGCTGCCGGAGCCCGATGCCAACGGCATCGCCTACCTGAAAATACCTCTCAACCGCTTCTAGCGGAGCTTGCCCAGACCGTCCGCCTTTCGCCGTTCCGCCTTCTTCCTGATACAGGTCATCGCTGCCGTCCCCGGCGGGTGGCAGGATATTTTGCGGGCGCTTGCCCCACGACCGTTGGGTATGCGGAGGCGGCCCCGGGCGCCGCTGAACGAGGGTGAAGCTCCGGGTAGCGGGACTTGTAATATTAGTACATTCTAATATACTAATGTACGAAGGGTGTTTACCACGCGGCAACCGGCCGCAGGAGTGAGTCATGAACATAGACAAACTGGTGCTGCGTTTCGCAGGATTCTTGGTGCTGGTCAGCCTGGCACTCGGTTATTGGCTGAGTCCATATTGGTTCTGGCTGACCGCCTTCGTGGGCGCCAATATGCTGCAGTCTTCGTTCACTGGTTTTTGTCCGCTCGCGAAAATCCTGGCAAAGATGAAAGTCAAAGCGGGTGCTGCATTTACACAGTAATCAGCACTCGGATAACGGATGGAGAACCTCGGCATGGCAACACGAAACCCGAAAACACGCTCGCCAAAACGCCAATTCAAAGTTGATGCCGGGCAGATGGCTGCGCATGTCACAGATGCCGCCACTCTGCTGCGCGCCATGGCAAGCGAACACCGGCTGATGGTGCTGTGCAGTCTGGTGCAGGGCGAGATGTCGGTGAGCCAGTTGCTGGAAAAAGTGCCACTGGCCCAGTCGGCACTCTCCCAGCACCTGGCGGTGTTGCGGCGTGAACGGCTGGTGTTCACGCGGCGGGATGGTCAAACGGTGTTCTACGGGCTGAAACCCGGCCCGGCGTTAAGTCTTATCCGCGTGTTGTATGACAATTATTGCTGCCAACATCGCTGAAGATCTGCGAAGAACCATGGCATTCGGCAATCTCACGGCATTTGGATATACGCGCAGCGGCTTGGCGTGGCGAGCGGTGGCGGCCTTGCTCGCGGCGGTGGTGCTGGTCGCGTGCCAGAGACAGCCGCCCGCCCGCCCGGTTGATTCCACTGTCGGGGTGAAGGCCACCCTCCTGGTGGTCAGATCGCAGCTTGGATCGGTGTATGCAACGGTGCCCGGTTCGGTGGTTTCCCTGAAGCGCGCGGAAATTTCATCACGCCTCAGCGGCTACATCCGGCGCGTCGACGTGCAGGCCGGCGATCCGGTACGCGCCGGCCAACATCTGCTGAGTATCGATACCAGTAACGTGATAGGAAATCTGCAACAGGCGCAGGCCAGCCTGGATCAGGCGCAGGCGATGTATAACGAAGCCGATATCAACTACAAGCGTTATTCGACCCTGTTTCCGCAAGGTGCCGTAAGCCGGATGCAGGTGGACACCGCCGAGCGCCAATACGTCACCGCGAAAGCCCAGTTGCAGGCCGCGCAGGCGGGATTGCGCATGGCGACGGCCGAAATTGGCTACGCTGATGTGCGGGCGCCGTTTACGGGCGTGGTAGTCGAGAAACTCGTGGATCCGGGCGATCTGGCAACGCCCGGCAAACCGTTGCTGGTGGTGGAAGATGAACGCGCGTTGGAAGTGCAAAGCTACGTGCCGGATGACATCTATGACGCGTTGCACGTCGGCGAGAAAGTATCGTTCTCAACGGCTTCGGCCACCACGACGGGTTTGCTCACATCCATCGTGGCGGCCGCGGATGCGCAGACACACACGCACCTTATACGGCTGAGTGTTCCCGCCCAAAGCGGACTTACCAGCGGACTTTATGTGCGGGTGCAGGTGCCGGTCGGACAGCGAGCCGCGGTGCGCATACCCATAACCGCGCTCACCGAACGGGCCGGGATCAAGGGCGTATTCGTGGTGGCTGCCGACGGGCGCGCGCAATTCCGTCTGGTACGCACCGGCCATACGAACGGCGATCAGGTGGAGATACAGTCGGGTCTGGCCGACGGCGAGCGTATTGTGCTGCATCCGGATGCGCAGATCGACAACGGCACGCTGATCGTGAATGCGGCTGGAAGCATGCAGTGAATCCCCTGGCCGGCCGAGATCAGAAGCTGAATGCCGTTGGCCGGCTGACGCGTCTGTTCTTGACTTCGAAAGTGACCGCGCTGCTGATGGTGGCCGCGGCCATCTTCGGCCTGATGGCCGTGCTGTTCACCGCGCGCATGTATAACCCCGAGATTGCGGTGCCGGCCGCCAACGTGATGGTCTCGTTCCCGGGTGCGTCCGCCGGCGAAGTGCAGAACCAGGTGGTGAAGCCGTTGGAAGCGTTGCTCGCGGCATTGCCGGGTGTGGATCACACCTATGGTTATGCGGTGGACGACACCGGCATTGTTACCGTGCAGTTCAAGGTGGGCGAGGACGAGCAGAAGAGCCTCGTCAAACTCTACAATCAAATCGCGCGCAACATGGACCGGATGCCCCCCGGAGTAAGCAATCCGCTGGTGAAATCCATCGGCATCAATGATGCCCCGGTGGTCACCATTACCCTGAGCTCCAGCCGTCTCACGCCGCTTGAATTGCGTGATGTGGCGGCACGCCTGCTGGAACCGCTGCGAGCGCTGCCGAATGTGGGCGACACCCAGATCGTGGGCGGCACCCCGCGTACCGTTACCGCGTATATCGATCCGGGGAAACTCGCATCCACCGGCTTGGCGCTGGACACCGTCGAGTCGCAACTGGCGGCCGCGAACGTGGCGTTGTCCGGCAGCGCGCTGGTGAACGGTGATCGCGAGGCGGCGGTGCGCGTGTCCGGCGTGCTGGGCGATGCCCAGGACGTGGGCAACGTCATCATTGGTACGCCGGGCGGCAAACCGGTGTTCCTGAAAGACGTGGCGCGCATCGTGGACGGGCCCAAAGAACCCGAACAGTATTCTTTCATCGGTTTTGGACCCGGTAGCGCGGTCACTCCGGGACCGATGACGCTCGAACCGGCGGTGACGCTCAGCATCGACAAGCGTGCCGGTGCCAATTCCGTCACGCTGGCGGATGCGGTCTTGACAAAACTTGCCGAACTCAAACTGCGTGCCATACCGGAAGGCGTGCATGTCACGATGACGCGCAATGACGGCGCCAAGGCGAACGACGCGGTCAACACGCTCATCGAACATCTCGGCATCGCGGTGATCTCCGTCGCCGTGATCCTGCTGGTTTTCCTCGGTTGGCGCGAAGCTTCCATCGTCACGTTCACGGTGCCGCTGGTGTTGGGTGTGGTGCTGGGCGTGGGTTGGCTTATCGGCCAGACCATCAACCGCATTACGCTGTTCGCATTGATCCTGTCACTGGGACTCCTGGTGGACGACGCCATCGTGGTGATCGAGAACATCCATCGTCACCTTCATCAGCGCGGTAAGCTGCGCTTCCGTGACCGGCTGATACTCGCGACCAACGAAATCGGACGGCCCACCAACATCGCGACGCTGGCGGTGATCCTGGCGTTCATCCCCATGGCGTTCGTGAGCGGGATGATGGGGCCGTTCATGCGGCCGATTCCGATCAATGCACCGGTGGCCATGCTGGTGTCGCTGGCCACGGCTTACATCGTGGTACCGTGGGTGGCGTGGCGCTGGCTGCGCGGTAAAGCGGCGAAGGTGATGCGCGACGTGCGCGCGCTGACGCTTGAGGAACGCGGTCACCAGCGGCGCGACCGATTGCGGCATATTTATCTCACTGTGATGCAACCGCTGATGGATTCTTCACGCCGCCGCCGCCTGTTTGTGGCGGGCGTTGTCGTGTTGCTGCTGCTCGCGATGTTGATGCCCCTCTGGCAGTTTATCCGGCCCCGCGGCACCGACGGGCCGGTGAGCGCGGGTGGTGTGACCCTGAAAATGCTGCCGGACGACAATACCAGTACCTTCCTGGTGGAAGTGGATACCGCTGCCGGCACGCCCTTGGCGATGACCGATGAGGTCACGCGCCGGGTGGCGGGACTGCTGGCCCGCACCCGTTATGTGCGTGATTTCCAGGCGTTCATGGGGATTCCGGCGCCGCCCGATTTCGCGGCACTGGTGCGCGGCGATCCGATCCGCAGTGGTCACGATTTCGCACAGATTCGCGTGAATCTGGTGCCCAAGGCCGAACGCCCGGCATCGCACCGGATTGCCCAGTTACTGGAACCGGGGCTGGCCACTATCGCTGCCGCTTATCCCGGCACACGCGTGAAGTTGTATGAAACGCCGCCGGGTCCGCCGGTGCGCGCGCAGGTGCTCGCTGAACTCTATGGACCGGACTACCGGCGGTTGCGGGAGAATGCCGGCTACGTGCGCGACGCATTCCGGCACACCTATGGCATGATCAATGTCGATGACTCGGTTACCGGCGATGCCGAGGAGTACCGCCTGGTGGTGGAACCGGCGCGCGCGGCACTGGCGGGCGTCCAGGCCGGGGACGTGGCCCGCACGCTGCACGATTATCTCGCGGGTTTTGACATCGGCATGCTGCACTCAAATGATGCGCGCGAGCCGATCGCGGTGCGGGTGCGAATTCCACAGGGCGACCGTGGTTTCATCCGGCAGGTGATGGATCTGCGTGTGACCGCCGCCAACGGCCGCACGGTGCCGCTGAGCAGCGTGGTCAGCGTGCAGCAGCATGTGCTGCAGAAGCCGATCTACACGAAAGACCAGCACCAGGTTGTGTATGTGAGCGGCGAGATGCTGGAAGGCAGCCCGGTGAACGCGGTGCTGGCATTACAGGGCAAACTGAACGGCAAGGTATTGCCCGATGGCACGCGGCTGCACGCAGGCAATCTCGGATTCGTCGCCGCCACGCCGGACGACGTGTCGCGCTACCAATTGCAGTGGGACGGCGAGATGCGTCTGACCCTGGACGTATTCCGGGACCTTGGTTCGGCGTTCATCGTTGCACTGATCTTCATCTATTTGCTGCTGGCGGCCTACTACCAGTCGTTCTTCATGCCCTTGATCGTGATGGGCGCAATCCCGCTCACCCTGATCGGCGTATTCCCAGGCCACTGGCTGCTGGGGCAGCCGTTCACCGCCACCTCCATGATCGGCGTGATCGCACTAGCCGGCATCGTGGTGCGCAACTCGCTGCTGCTGATCGATTTCATCCTCGATTATCAGCGCCACGGCCGGCCATTGGCCGAAGCGGTCATCGAAGCCGGTGCGGTTCGTTTCCGTCCCATTCTGCTGACTGCGCTTGCAATTATCTCGGCGTCCGTGGTGATGGTGAGTGATCCGGTGTTCGGCGGACTCGCCATCTCGCTGATCTTCGGCACCTTCGCATCCACGATTCTGACGTTGTTTGTAATTCCGTTGGTTTATTACTGGTGGGCGCGCCGGCTTGCGTCGCGCCATGCAGTGCACTGAAAGCTTTCTTCAATCTGACAAGTCAAGGAGAACTGATATGACCACTGAACGCTTCATCCGCATCTTCGCCGGCGCCGTGGTGCTGGTTTCACTGGCGCTCGGCGTGCGCCAGAGCCCGATCTTCGTGAGCGGTTATTTCCTGTGGCTCACGGTTTTTGTGGGGGCCAATCTTTTCCAGAGCGGCTTCACCCGTTTCTGTCCGTTGGAGATCATGCTGAAGAAGGCCGGCATGAAATCCGGCTGCGCGCTCAACTGATCGGATCCCCACACGGGAACGGTTTCCGCGATGGGCGTTGACGGGAGTCCAACTGCGGCTGCGGGGCACACCCCACGATAACCAAGCGCCCCGGCCCTCAGGCCCGTTCCGCAGGCCGCGGATCTTCCGTGCGGCACGTCCTTGTGCCATGAATACGCTGAATAAATCGGAGTTTTCCTGTCCCGGGCACCAACCCTCAAAAAGTACTACCTTATAATATTGACTTACATTATAATGATTAGCATACTTTTTTAGTACAGGATATAGGAGCGAATGTGGATACCTATATGACCATCAAGGGCCAGATCGTGATCCCTTCGCGAATCCGGCGGAAACTCGGCATGAAACAGGGAACCCGCATCCAGGTGGAGCTGGATGAGCCGGGCCAGCGGGTCATCCTGGTGCCCATCACGCGCGAGTACATCCAGGGCCTGCGCGGGAAATACAGGGGCAAAGGCCTGCTGAAAGCGCTGGCCGCGGAAAAGAAACGAGAAAGGGATATCTGATGGCGCGCAAACCCAAGGCGATCGTACTCGATTCCTGGGCCGTGCTCGCCTATCTGGAGGACGAAAAGTCAGGGCAGGCCGTGGCTGAGTTTCTTTCCGAGGCTGGTGAACAGGGCACGCCGGTTCTGATGTCGGTGGTCAATGCGGGCGAGGTCTGGTACATCCTGGCCCGCGAAGTGTCGGAAACGGAAGCCGATAAAGCCATCCATGAACTCAGACAGCTTGGGATTGAATTCATGGCGGTTGAGTGGGAGCTGGCGCGGGTGGCCGGCAGCTTCAAGGCCAGATATCGCATGTCCTTCGCCGATTGCTTTGCCGCGGCGCTGGTCAAGGCGCACAAGGCGGAACTGATCACCGGCGACAAGGAATTCAAACAAGTGGAATCCGAGATCCAGGTTCGCTGGGTATAGCGGTAGATTGAATCTGAATCGTCACAGTTGTGCTTTCAAAAACACAAAATCCCGGTGAAAATCCAGGTATTTCTTCTGACCACTGCTGAATTTTCCAACATTCATGGCACGATCGACTGGTACCCCCATCCTCTGTAGCGAAAGCTGGTGTGCTACCGGGGAAATCATCAGCGTGCCGTCATTGTCAAAAGATATAAAGCCCCGGTCGAAAAGATGATCAATAGTTGGTGTTAGTAATAGTCCATTTTCACCATCCAGCCGCTCATCATTAGAGCTATCCCGCCACGGCTTGCAGTGACTTGCTGTCAGGTGCTCGGCTCTTTCGACCTTTGTTATGCGGCAGGCATGCTCAATCAGCGATACGCGCTGCCTGAACATGCCTTGGCCGCGGCGGGCCAGCACCAAGGCAGAACGTTCGGTATCCGGGATTTTTGTATCCAATTCGATTTCTTGCCTGATGTGATCCTCCCAGCTCTCCACATCACTGGGGCTTTTTGGAACATACCCCGGAGTTGAATCTTCAGCCCGTTCTTGGAATTGCCGCCCTTCAAACCCGATGAGATTCATGAGTTCCTCGGCTAAAAGCGATTCAACCCATGTCAAGTAAACAGCTTGGTTGCCACGCCCGGATTCCTGAAGCGGCGAATAGTGCCGCGGAAGATAAGGACGCAGTCGGTCAATATGGTCCGCTGGCTTGATTTGATTTTTGAGGATGCTGAAATCCACATCAACACGCCAGCCAATCTGATTCCAATTTGGTCCGGCCACCCCGAATTCTGGTGGCTTGGGAGTTTCCCGTGCATAGCTTGTTGCAATTCCGAGCGCCCGTATGAACGTGCCTTCAAATGAAAAAACCAGGTCACCAGGAGCGACTTCTCGCATTGATTCATAGAATGGATTGATTGAGCCATCCGATTTACGTTTGGGCGACCACAGATAGCCACCGCGAACCTCGTGGCTGAACGTCTGATTCTGATTGACCCACCAGAATTGCATGTCGAATGCGGCACCTCTTGGTATCGGCCGCTAATTCTAGCCTTTCTACTAGCGCCAGAGGATTCTTGATAAGGCAACGCCGCCTGGCGGCGTTGCCTGTTGTGTACACCTCGCGGTCGGGACGGCTTCCGGCATCCATGCCTTTCGCCGCACTTGTACATCCCTGTACATCGGACGGCCGCTCCCACGGGTGGGAGCGGCTATCCCATCATGATTATTTATTTCACCAACAACGGAATTATCAGCAGCGCCACGATGTTGATGATCTTGATCAACGGATTGATGGCCGGGCCGGCGGTGTCCTTGTAGGGATCGCCGACGGTGTCGCCGGTGACCGCCGCCTTGTGAGCCTCGGAGCCCTTGCCGCCGAAGTGGCCGTCCTCGATGTACTTCTTGGCGTTATCCCAGGCGCCGCCGCCGGTGGTCATGGAAATGGCCACGAACAGACCGGTGACGATGGTGCCCACCAGCACACCGCCGAGCGCCTGCGCGCCGAGGAATAGTCCGACGACGATGGGCACCAGGATAGGCAGCAGCGAGGGGATGATCATTTCCTTGATGGCCGCCTTGGTGAGCATGTCCACGGCGCGCGAGTAATCCGGCTTGGCCTTACCGGTCATGATGCCGGGTATTTCCTTGAACTGGCGCCGCACCTCGTTCACCACGGAACCGGCGGCACGGCCTACCGCTTCCATGGCCATGGCGCCGAACAGATACGGCACCAGTCCGCCAATGAACAGGCCGATGATCACACGGTAATCCGACAAATCAAAGGCAAAGGATTTGCCGAGCGCCGTGAGATTGTGAGTGTAATCGGCAAACAGCACCACGGCGGCCAGGGCCGCGGAACCGATGGCATAACCCTTGGTCACCGCTTTGGTGGTGTTGCCGACCGCGTCCAGCGGATCGGTGACCGCGCGCACTTCCTTGGGCAGGTTCGACATTTCGGCGATGCCGCCGGCGTTGTCGGTGATGGGGCCGTAAGCGTCGAGTGCCACGATCACGCCGGTCATGGACAACATGGCGGCGGCGGCGATGGCGATCCCATACAGGCCCGCGAAGGCATAGGCGACGCCGATGCCGATGCAGATGGCGATCACCGGCAAGGCGGTGGCCTTCATGGATACACCCAGGCCGGCAATGATGTTGGTGGCATGGCCGGTGGTGGAAGCCTGGGCGATGTGACGCACCGGCTTGAACTGGGTGCCGGTGTAGTACTCGGTGATGGCTACCAGCACCACGGTCAGCACCGGACCCACGACCGCGGCACCAAACAGGTTGAGTGCACCGTACTCGGGCATGTCCGCCATCAGCCAGCGGCCCACGAAATAGAAACCGATGATGGAAAGAACCGCCGCGACGATCACGCCGGTGTAGAGCGCGTTCATGATCTTGCCGCCTTCCTTGCCGCGCACGCAAAAGGTGCCAATGATCGAAGCGATGATGGACACGCCGCCCAGGGCCAGCGGGTAGATCACCGCGTTGGCGCCCAGCTCCTTGAGCATCAGGCCGCCCAGCAGCATGGAGGCCACCATGGTGACACAATAGGTCTCGAACAGATCCGCGGCCATGCCGGCGCAGTCGCCCACGTTATCGCCCACGTTGTCGGCGATCACCGCCGGATTGCGTGGGTCGTCCTCGGGGATGCCGGCTTCCACCTTGCCCACCAGGTCCGCACCCACGTCGGCGCCCTTGGTGAAGATGCCGCCGCCGAGACGCGCGAAGATCGAAATCAGCGAGGCGCCGAAGGCCAGGCCGATGAGTGCGTGCAGCGCCGCGTCTTCGCCGATGCGGTGACTCAGGATCAGGTAATAGCCGGACACGCCCAGCAACGCCAGTCCCGCCACCAGCATGCCGGTGATGGCGCCGCCGCGGAACGCGACCTTGAGCGCCGCCTTCACGCCATTGCGAGCAGCTTCGGCAGTGCGCACGTTGGCGCGCACCGAGATGTTCATGCCGATATAACCGGTGGCCCCGGAGAAAATGCTGCCGATGGCGAAGCCGATGGCGGCCCACCAGTTGTGCAGAACGAAACCGATGAGCAGGAACAGCACCACGCCGGCGACGGCGATGGTGCGGTACTGGCGGTTGAGATACGCCTTGGCGCCCACCTGGATGGCAGCCGCGATCTCGCGCATGCGCTCGTTGCCGGCGGGTTGTTTCAGTACCCAGCCCACGGACAGGATGCCGTAGACAATCGCGAGTGCGCCGCAGGCCAGCGCGAACCATAACCCATATTCAATTGTCATGTATGAATCTCCCAGTGTTGAGGGCGTGACTTTATGAAACCAATTAAACTTTGAAATCGGTGTTTAATTTTTTTTGCACCGCGGCGTTCTTGAGTACTACATACTGCGGCATGCCATTCTTGTAAGGCGGATAGTTCTCGCCCTGTATCAACGGCGCAAGATAACGCCGGGCTTTGGCGGTGATGCCAAAACCGTCGGCGCTGATGAAATCCCGCGGCAAAGATTTTTCCCGGTTGGCCACATCCGCGAGTTTGGCTATGCCGATGCTCCATTTATACGGCTGATCCGATTTGCGCACGATCGTGGGCATCACGGCATTGTGTCCCTTGAGCGCCAATTCCACCGCGGCCTTGCCCACGGCGTAGGACTGCACCACATCCAGCTTGCTGGCGATGTGACGTGCGGAACGCTGCAGATAGTCGGCCACCGCCCAGTGGTATTTGTAATTGAGATTTGCCTTTACCAGGTTGGCGACGAAGGGCGCCACGCCGCCCAATTGAGCATGGCCGAAGGCATCCCGGGTGCCGGCTTCCGCCAGGAATTGGCCGTCGGCCCGGCGCACGCCTTCCGACACCACGATCACGCAGTAGCCGCAGCGATCGACGCTGGCTTTTACCTTATTAAGGAAGGCCGGCTGATGGAAGACGATCTCCGGGAACAGGATGATGTGAGGGGCGTCGCCTTCCTGCGCTTGCGCCAGTCCGGCGGCGGCGGCGATCCAACCCGCATGCCGGCCCATGACTTCCATGACGAATACCTTGGTGGAGGTCTTGGCCATGGAAACCACGTCCAGGGCGGCTTCCTTGATGGAGACCGCCACATATTTGGCCACCGAGCCGAAACCCGGACAGCAATCCGTCAGGGCCAGGTCGTTATCCACGGTTTTGGGTACGTGGATGGCCTGCACCGGATAACCCAGTTTTTCGGAAAGTTGCGAGACCTTGAGGCAGGTATCGGCCGAATCGCCGCCGCCGTTATAGAAGAAGTAACCGATGTTATGGGCGCGAAACACCGCGAGCAGGCGTTCGTACTGGAGGCGATTCTCTTCCAGACCCTTGAGTTTGTAGCGGCAGGAACCGAAGGCGCCGCCCGGAGTATATTTCAAGGCGGCGATGGCCCGCGGGCTTTCCCGGCTGGTGTCGATCAGATCTTCGGTGAGCGCGCCGATGATGCCGTTACGGCCGGCATAGAGCCTGCCGATACGCTCTTTATGCCGGCGAGCGGTCTCGATGACCCCGCAGGCGCTGGCGTTGATGACGGCGGTCACGCCGCCCGACTGGGCGTAGAAAGCGTTGCGTTTGGAAGTCATGGTTCGGAAAGCTCTGGGTATTCTAGCGGCGGCTTGCCCCGCGAGCCGCCCGGCATTGTAGCCGGGCGCCGGGGAATTGCAAAAAATCGCCGGTCCGCGCCGCGGACCGGCCTGTCAAGCGCCTGCAAAACAGGCGGCATGCGTTGACGTTGCCGGGATCAACGGTTACTTTACCGGCTGCCCGAAAGGCCGCTGGCTGGGAAACCCTGATTTCCGGCCCTACAACTCCAAATGAGACGCCTTATGAGAATAGTGCTGCTCGGAGCACCCGGTTCCGGCAAGGGGACCCAAGCCAAGAAACTGGCGGCGAAATACCGCATCCCGCATATCTCCACCGGCGACCTGCTGCGGGCGGCGCTGGCGGCGGGTACACCCTTGGGCGTGCAGGCCAAGGCGGCCATGGACGCGGGTCAGTTGGTGTCCGACGACATCGTCTTGGGCATCATCCGCGAGCGGCTGCGCGCCAATGATGCCAAAAAGGGGTTCATTCTGGATGGCTTTCCGCGCAACATCGCCCAGTCCCAGTCCCTGGACGGCATGCTGAGCAATCTCAATCAGCCGCTGGACTGTGCGGTGCTCATGGACGTGGATTTCGACGTGCTCATGCAGCGGCTTACCGGCCGGCGCACCTGCGAGAATTGCGGCGCCACTTACAACATTTACACCAATCCGCCGCGCCTCGACGATCAATGCGACCGCTGCGGGGCAGCCCTGCGCCATCGTGCCGACGATAATGAGGTGACCATCGGCAACCGCCTGCGCGTGTACGATTCCCAGACCAGGCCGCTGATAGACCTGTACCGCAATCAGGGACGGCTTGAGACCGTCAATGGAGTGGGCGATGAGGATGCGGTCTTCAAGCGCATGCTCACGGTGCTGGAACCGATTGCCAAGGGTACGCGTAAACTCAAACTACCGCCGTTACCGCCGGCGAAACCCGTTAAGGCCAAGCCGCCGGGCAAATCCGCCGTGCCCATGAAGAGCAAACCGTTGAAGCCAGCGGCGAAGGCGCCGCCCAAACCGCCCGCGAAGAAAGCAGCGCCGAAAATCACGGCGGCGAAGAAAGCAGCCGGCAAGCCTGCGCTGAAAAAACCGGCATCAAAACCGGCGCGCCCCAGGAAAAAATCCCGGAAGCCTGCCATGCCCGCGGGAAGGCGTAAGGCCGCCAAACGCAAATAAGCCGCTTGCCGCGGGACGCGTTTGTTTCAGTTATCCGGGTGGACGATCAGCAAACCATCGCGGACTGCGAGCGTGCTCTTGCCATCCATGAATTCGATCAACGCCCGTCCGGCGGTTTCCAGCCGCCAGCCTTGTAACACATCCAGGTTCCGCTGTCCGCGCACCAGTTGTTCCAGATCACGGCGGGTCGCCAACTGTGCGGGACTGACACCGGCTTCGCTGCCTTTGGTTCTCACCACCGCCATCAGCGCATCCAGCAGCGCTTCGTCACGCGCCGACAGGCGTTCGGGAGCGGCTGCCGGTTTGGTATCGCCGCCGGCCGCGGCCATGAGCGCAATCCATGCGTCACCGTATTTGCGTATCAGACCTTCCTGCAGGCCGCGGATGGGTGCCAACTCTTGCAGGCGGGTTGGCAGGTGGCGCGCCAGATCGGTGAGCACTTCGTCCTTCAATACCCACTGCCGCGGCAGATTGCTGCTCATGGCCTGACGTTCGCGCCAGGCGGCGAGTGCCTTGGCGGCGGCCAATTGGCGGGGTTTGAAACGCTGCAATCCGTGCAGACGCCGCCAGGCGGTCTCCGGATCGGGGCGGTAGGTGGCGGGATCGGTGAGCACGGCCTTTTCCGCCTCCAGCCACTTGAGCCGGCCCTGGCTCTCGAGCGTCTGCTTGAGACGCAGATAGATGTCGCGCAGATAACGCACGTCATCCGCGGCATATTGCAGCACTGCCGCGGGCAGCGGCCGGCGTGACCAGTCGGCGCGCGTGTGACTTTTTTCGAGCGTCACGTCCAGCAGCGTTTGAACCACGCTGGCATAACTTGCCTGGTCCGGGAAACCCGCGAAGCTTGCTGCCAATTGGGTGTCGAATATGGGCGCCGGTACCCGGCCGCTGAGATGGAAGAACATCTCCAGGTCCTGGCGGGCGGAGTGCAGCACTTTGATGATGTCCGGATTTTGCAACAGCCCGAACAGGGGATCGAGGGATTTGATCGCCAGCACGTCCACGCAGGCAACCACCCCGGGCGTTGCGATTTGCGCCAGGCAGAATTGCGGATAATAGGTGCGCTCGCGCATGAATTCGGTATCCAACGCCAGCCAATCGGAGGCCCGCAATTCTTGGCAAAGCGATTGCAGCGCATCTTCGGTGTCAACCCACAGATAATCATCAGCCATGAGAAATCTTTTGTTACTGGTTTGCCGGGATAGCGGTGCAAGGTATGATGCATGCCGGACCGTTGGCTGCCGGCGCACCATGAAAGCAATTGTACGCACCTGCTGGGAGATTTGTCTGCTCAGGCAGGGACCCCAGGTATTCCCCCGATCCTGGTTGCTGTTCGCAGTCATGTTGGCGGCCTATCTTGTGATGGACGCGATTTTGTTCGTCGCCCAGGGCACGCGCGGTTTCGCCATCCTTTACCAGACGCTGTTCGACACTGCGCTGTTGGCGGTGTTCTTGGCCCTGGCGCTGGGGCTATGGCAGAAACCGGAACGTTTTAATCAAACCGCGGTTGCACTATTCGGTACCGGCACGCTCATTATGATTGCCGCGGTACCGGTGAGCCTTGCGGCAACACTGCCGCATCCCGCTTCCATGCAATATGTGGCTCAGGTGCTGATATACGGTATTCTTTCCTGGAGTATCCTGGTAACCGGCCACGTGATGCGCCATGCTTTGGATAGCAAATTGTTCATCGGCATCATCATCGCAGGTGCGTATACCGCGCTCAATTTCCTGCTGTTTGCGACACTTTTCCCCATAAAGGGCTGACGTGCGCCTCCATATCCTCGGCATCTGCGGTACCTTCATGGGCGGCATCGCGGCGCTCGCCAAAGCCGCCGGCCATGAAGTCAGTGGCTCGGATGCCAATGTCTATCCGCCCATGAGTTCACAGCTGGCGGCCTTGGGTATCACCCTCAGCGAAGGCTACCGGCCGGAGCACTTGCAGCCGGCGCCGGATTGCGTGTTGGTGGGCAATGCGCTGTCGCGGGGCAATCCGGCGGTGGAAAGCATGCTGGCGCGTGGTTTGGCCTATGAATCCGGTCCACGCTGGCTGGCGGAACATATCCTCAAAGGTCAGCGGGTGCTGGCGGTGGCCGGTACCCACGGCAAGACCACCACCAGCAGCATGCTGGCGTGGATCCTGGAATGCGCGGGCTTGAATCCCGGGTTTCTCATCGGCGGCATACCCAAGGACTTTGGCGTGTCCGCGCGGGCGGGCGGGGGCCGGTTGTTCGTGGTGGAGGCGGATGAATACGACACGGCGTTCTTCGATAAGGGCTCCAAATTCCTGCATTACCACCCGCGGATACTGATTCTAAACAATCTGGAATACGACCACGCGGATATCTTTCCGGATCTGGCCGGCATCGAGACGCAATTCCAGTATCTGCTGCGCACCGTGCCCGGCAATGGGTTGATTGTGGTCAATGGTGCGGATACCAACCTGCAACGAGTTTTGAAGCAAGGCTGCTGGACGCCGTTGGAAACATTCGCGCTGGCGGAGGCGGACTGGACGGCCAAGCATGTTTCCGGGGACGGCGGTACCTTCAACGTCACATACCGCGGCAAGATCGCCGCCATGGTGGAATGGGAAATGCTGGGGCTGCATAACGTGCAAAATGCGCTGGCCGCCATCGCGGCCGCGCAGCATGTGGGCGTGGAACCGAGGCAGGCCGCGGAAGCGTTGATCCGTTTCCAGGGCGTGAAACGCCGTCTTGAAGTGCGCGCACGCACAGACGGCGTGACGGTCTATGATGATTTTGCCCATCATCCCACCGCCATCGCCGCTACCCTGGCGGGACTGCGCCAGCGAGTGGGCAGTGCGCGCATCCTGGCGGTGCTGGAGCTGCGTTCAGCCAGCATGAAAATGGGCATACACCGCGATGCGCTGGCCGCCGCGCTGGAAGTGGCGGAGCGCGTGTTCGTCTATCAGCCATCCAATGTCAGTTGGGACGTGACCGGCGCCCTGCAGCCGCTGGGAGCGCGCGCCAGCGTCAGCGCCGATCTGGAACAACTCATCGGCAGTGTGGCCGGCGAGGTACAGCCCGGCGATCATGTGCTCATCATGAGCAACGGCGGATTCGGCGGTTTTCACGAAAAACTGATTGCACGGCTGGGGCATCAGGCCGCACCGAGTGCTTGAGACTCTTGGGTATGTTTTTATTTGCTAAGTTATCGGGATTGATATGGAAATCCAGCTCAGTCTGCGCGCGCCAGCCGATGGATTTTAGGAGTCATGTCCAAAACCCCTTTTGTAATCATTACGAATTTCACGGGGCACCATCACGGTGAATGCCATGCATGATCAGCCAATCTCGCTAGCCATGACGGGCGCCTCCGGCGCCCAATATGGGCTGCGCCTGCTGGAAATGCTGCTCAAGTCACAACGCCGGGTTTATCTGATGCTGTCGAAACCCGCGCAATTGGTCATCGGCACGGAAACCGATTTCAAGCTGCCGAGCCGGACTGCGGAAATCGAAACGTTTTTGAGGCAACGCTTCCGGGCGACCGCGGGGCAACTGCGGGTGTTTGCGCCGGAGCAATGGAGCGCGCCCGTGGCCAGCGGTTCCGCCGCCATGCACGCCATGGTGATTTGTCCGTGCAGCATGGCGACCCTGTCGGCGGTGGCGGTGGGCGCAAGCCGCGGCCTTATCGAACGTGCCGCCGACGTGACCATCAAAGAGCAACGCAAGTTGATTCTGGTGCCGCGGGAGACGCCGTTCTCGGCGATCCACCTGCAGAACATGCTGAAGCTTGCGCGTCTGGGGGTGATTATCCTGCCGGCCAATCCGGGTTTCTATCATCGGCCGGAAAAAGTTGATGACCTGGTGGATTTCGTGGTGGCGCGTGTGCTCGATCATCTGCGCATCGCGCACAGCTTGATGGCGGCCTGGGGTGCGCAAGAGCGTGAGGAGTGAGGATATAAACGGTGCCCGCGGAAATCCCGCTGTTTCCGCTCAATAGCGTGCTGTTTCCCGGCGGCCCGCTGCCGCTGCGTATTTTCGAAACCCGCTATCTCGATATGGTCAGCAGCTGCCTCAAGCACGAGCAGGGTTTCGGCGTATGTCTTATCGAGCAGGGCAGCGAGACCGGACCGGCGCGCACTTATACGGTGGGCACTCTGGCGCACATCCGCGACTGGAGCAATGGCCCCGACGGTTTGCTCAACATTCTGGCCCTGGGCAGTGGGCGTTTCCGGGTGACACGCGTACGCGTTCAGCACAACGGCCTGAATATCGCCGAGGTGGAGTGGCTGCCGCAAGAGCCCAGCGTGCCGTTGCCCGATACGGCCAGGTCGCTTGCGGAAATGTTGCAACAGCTGCTGGCGCAGATGGCGGAGCGTTATGCGGCGGTGCTCCCGCGCTACCAGGATGCCAGCTGGGTGGGTTATCGGCTGGCGGAAATAATGCCGTTGCCGGTGGCGCAACGGCAATATCTGCTGGAGATCTGCGACGCCCGCCTGCGGCTGGATATCATCGGCACACTGATGAATGCCCAGGCAGAGAAATAACCCGGGTCTTCAGGGATTGCCCCAAACGTCTTCCGGGCTCTGGCTGGCATCCAGCATGTTGGTGGTGTCGCGCAGACGCCGCGAGAGAATCGCCGCCAGCGATTCATAGAAACGTCCGGCAAAAGCCGAGTCCGCCTGGATGAATTTCTTGATACTGGCATGCGTGATGACGATGGCCAGCACTTCCGGATCACAGGCTTCCACGCTGGCGCTGGCGGGCTGGCCCTCGATGAACGACATATCCCCGAAGATTTCGCCGGGGCCACGCTGGCTGATATCCACCATGAAACCTTCGTGGTCACGCACCACCTTGGCGTTGCCTTTCACCAGAATGTGCAGGCTGGTCTGCTCCTCACCTTGACGGATGAGCAGGGCGCCGGGCCTGAAGCTCTTGCGTTCGGCTGTCTGCAACAAGGATTGGTATTCGTCATCCTGGAGATATTTGAAGACTTTGAGTATGGCCATGGCGACACCCTCCCGCAGCGGACCACAACGCCTGCATCGAAATACTGCGCCAAATCCCTGAACCTGTCATGTATCCGTGAGCCGCGGCAGCACCTTGTGGGCGGCAGCGATGGTTGCGTCTATATCGGCCGCGGTATGCGCGGCGGACAGGAAGCCGGCTTCAAAGGCGGAAGGCGCAAGATACACGCCTTCAGCCAGCATGCCGTGGAAGAATCGCTGGAAGCGCCGCGTGTCGCAGGCCATGACCTGCGCATAGTTTGTGACTTGGGCGGCAGGCGTGAAGAACAGTCCGAACATGCCGCACACCTGATTGACGGTCAAAGCCACGTCCGCGGTGCCGGCCGCCGAGCGCAAGCCCTCGGTCAAGCGGCGGGTGTTGGCATTCAATTTTGGGTAAAAATCCGCAGCATCGAGCAATGCCAGGGTGCTCAAACCGGCGGCCATGGCAATCGGATTGCCGGATAAAGTTCCCGCCTGATAAACCGGGCCCAGGGGCGCGAGCTGTTCCATGATATCGCGCCGTCCGCCGAAGGCGCCCACCGGCAGACCGCCGCCGATGATCTTTCCCAACGTGGTCAGGTCGGGTGTGATGTGGTAAAGCGCCTGGGCGCCGCCGCGCGCCACGCGGAAGCCGGTCATCACTTCGTCGAAAATCAGCAGGCTGCCGTGCTGCGTGCACAACTCGCGCAAGCTCTGCAGGAAACCCGCCGCCGGCGGTACGCAGCTCATGTTGCCGGCGATGGGTTCCACGATGACGCCCGCGATCTGCCCGCCGAATCCCGCGAATGCGGCGCGCAGCGCCTCACTGTCGTTATAGGGCAGCGTGAGCGTCAGCGCCGCGAGTGCCGCCGGCACTCCCGGCGAGGTCGGCACACCCAGCGTCAAGGCGCCGGAACCGGCTTTAACCAACAGCGAATCGGAATGGCCATGGTAGCCGCCCTCAAACTTCACAATACGTTCGCGGCCGGTGAAAGCACGCGCCAGTCGTATGGCGCTCATGGCGGCCTCGGTGCCGGAATTCACCATGCGTACCAGTTCAATCGATGGCATGAATTCGCAGATGCGCTGGGCGAGATGGGTCTCAAGTTGCGTGGGCGCGCCGAAGCTCAAGCCCCTTTTTGCGGTTTCCTGTACCGCATGCACCACATCAGGATGGGCGTGACCCGCCACCATCGGACCCCAGGAGCCGACGTAATCAATATAACGGCGGCCGCTGGTAGCGTAGATATACGCGCCTTCGGCACGCTCGATGAACAGCGGCTCGCCACCCACGCCCTTGAAGGCGCGCACCGGTGAATTGACGCCGCCGGGAATATAGCGCCGGGCTTCTTCGAAGAGTTTTGCTGACACGTGTTGCTCCACTTGGCGACTATTTATTCCAATCGTGGTGCCTTTGTGGGAGCGACGGTCCCCGTCGCGATGACTTGGAATCGCGGTCGAGACGGCCGCTCCCACAAGTTAAGCCGCTCCACAACAGATTCCTCATGCTCATTGAAATAACCGGGCGTATTTTCTCGCCGCGGCTTCAATGTCGGGTTGCGCAAACACGCCGCTGATGACCGCCAGCATGTGAGCACCGGCCTTGACCAGCGCCGCGCCGTTATCCGGCGTGATTCCGCCGATGGCGCAGATGGGCACGTTGAGTGTATGCCGCGCGGACTCCAGCAATGACAGGCTTGCGCGCACCGCGCCCGGTTTGCTGGGCGAAGGAAAAAAACTGCCGAAGGCCACGTAGTCGGCGCCCGCGTGCACGGCACGTACAGCCTGTTCCAGTGAGTCATGGCAGGATATCCCAATGACCGCGCGTGGACCCAGCTGTACGCGCGCCTCATCCAGCGCCATGTCTCGGTGACCCAGGTGCACCCCATCAGCGCCAATGGCGATCGCCAATTCCACGTCATCGTTGATGATCAGCGGCACGTCATGCCGGTGGCAGAGTTGCAGCAGCGCATGGGCTTGGCGTTCGCGGCTCGGCCGGTCCGACGATTTGTCGCGGTATTGCACCAGGCGCGCGCCGCCGCGGATGGCGCTTTCAACGGCCGCGAGCAGCTGGCCACCCGGCGTCAGCAGACTGTCGGTGATGGCGTACAGACCGCGCAAGCTATCGCCGGCCGGATTCATGGTTCGATCTGACGATTTGGAATGATCTGCCCCTTGCCCAATTGCCAGCCCTGCTTCAGGGTTTCCCAGGTATAACGCTGGGCGATTTCGACCGCCGCCGGCGGTGCATGATCCCGGGCGAGCAGCGTGGCAATCGCGGAAGCCAGCGTGCATCCGGAGCCGTGGTAATTCCCCGGCAGCCGCGGCCAGATGAAGTGTTTGTGCGTGCCGTCGTGACTGAAGAGACTGTTGTGAACCTCAAGGGTATCCTCGTCGGCACCCTTGATGAGTACGTGCCGGCAGCCGCGCGCCAACAGGGCGGCGGCCCGGGCTTGCGCGTCGCTCGCGCTGGGTGCGAGCCGGCGGCTCTCGGACGCGTTGGGTGTCATTAAGGTGGCGAGTGGTGCGAGAGTTTCGAGATACTCATTAATTAATGCATCCTCCGCCAGAAGGGCGCCGCCACCGGCTGCCAGCACCGGATCCATTACCACCGGGATATGCGTATGCGCCTTGAGTACCCGCGCCACCGCCTGGGCTACGCCGGCATTCCCCAATAGACCGAGTTTAATGGCTGCCACCGGCATATCCGCGAGCACCGCTTGCATCTGCCGAGCGATCATCTGCGGGGCAACCGCCGCCACCTGCCAGGCATTCACCGTATCTTGGACCGTGATCGCCGATACCACCGGGGCCGGGTGTCCACCGAGTGCGGTAACCGCCTGTATATCGGCAGCGAGTCCCGCACCCCCCGAGGGATCATTGCCGGCGATGATCAGCACCACAGTGGGTCGGGCGGCCGCATGCATACATGAATTTTAACCCGGACAGGTTCCGCCGCCGTGAATGGCGTGCGAAAATACTCCCCCTGCAACGTTAGATTCAGGGGTGAGCCGCCAAACATGAGTGTTATTGAACCGGTCGCCATCAAGACCACGATGAAATCCTATATTTGCGTCATCTGTGGGTTTGT
>JADEYI010000945.1_pt1 | contig 27734 bp, 29 predicted proteins | sample 8542331 | NCBI WGS metagenome assembly JADEYI01 (sample SAMN16510988, study PRJNA670497) | mine drainage metagenome | isolation source: biofilm near Copperflume 1 | place: Germany: Marsberg coppermine Kilianstollen | collected 2018-02 | reverse complement strand
CTTCTGGAATGGTCTCACGGTTTTTCTTCCAGCGGGCCAAAAGCACCAGGGCAACGATAATCAGCGGAACTGAGATGATTTGGGTGGCGGTAAAAAACCCGATGCCTGCTTGTGGATTGAGGTAGGCCTTGATCCAGAGCGGGTTGAGGCGAAAGGTTTCTTCTATTCCGGCCCGCAGGATGCTGTACCACAGGACGAACTGCCAGAAGACATAGCCATAAGCCCGATTCTGCCGCATCCAGTAGAAAGCCAGCAGTAAGAGGATTAGTCCGATAATTACCCCGTAGAGCTGGGTAAAGTGTACCGGCCCGCGCACCAAGGTTCCCGTGGCGAGGCACTGGGAGACCTCACTGATGTCGTTGATGCCTTTGCACACTCCGGGAAAACCCTTAGCCCAGACCGGCCAGGTGAAGCCGATAGGCCAGGTGGTCAGGCGGCCTACGGTATCCGAGCCGTTCATGATATTGCCCAAACGTCCGGCAATCACGCCCAGGGCGATGCCCGGAACCACCGCATCGAGGTAGGCCCAGACTGGAATCTGGTAGCGGTAATAGGCATAGACGTAAGGGATAATCCCGCCCAGGATGGCTCCGTGAAAAGAGAGCCCGCCCTTCTAGATATAGAGGGCTTCGATGGGGTTGGCATTGAACTCCGAGGGGCTAGTGAGGACATAGCCAATCCTGGCCCCAATCACTCCCCAAATTACCGCCCAAAAGGTGATTTGCTCGAAGCGCTCGGGGTTGTAGCCCCAGCCCTTGAGGATGCGCTTGGCAATCTCGAAGCCCGCGAAGATGGCCAGCACCAGAAAAAGCCCGTACCAGCGAACCTCGAGCCCTCCCAGCTTGAACAGAATAGGATCCATCAGACCTCCAACAGTTTTTTAGCTAGCCGTTCTTCGGTGAACTTGCCCTCCAGCAACACTTTGCCCGACTTGAGCAGCACCGGAACCCGGAAGGTATACTGCTTTTTCAGGTTTTCGTCCTCGTCCACCTCGAGCCGGAGATATACCAGACCTTTTTCGGCCAACATGGCCTCAGCTTCCTGGCACAGGTGGCAGGTTTTGCGGCTGATCAGGGTGTAGTCCATAGGTTGCTTCCTTAAAGTCAGCTGCAATCAGTATAGGGTGGGGCTCGAGATTGACACACCACCACCCGGCGCGAGGCCAGTCTGGGCGGCTGGACAAACGCCATACCCAGCCAAACCAGCCCGGAAATCAGAGCCATGACCGTGGGCCAGGCCAGACTGGGCAGGGACGGCAAAGAAACCGCGCTGTGGGTGAGGGTAGGCCCAGGTGAGTGGGTTTGTATCCCGCATACGCTGCAAGAAGAGCTGAATAAGAGCTGCTCGAGGGTGCGGGCCACCAACTGACGGCTCTCGGAGTTGCAGGCCAGCAACACCAGCGGCAAAACCCGCAGGTATAGCCAGATTCCCCCCTTTCGCCCCATTTATCGATGATACTACCAGAGCCTCAAAACACGGCTTGGATAACTAGAATACCCATCACCAGATGGATCAGAAACTTGCCCGCCATGCCACCCAGCATCCCCACCACCGTACCCCAGGCTCCCCGCAGCGCGGCATCGGCGGTTTTACCCGCTACCAGTTCACCAGCAAAAGCCCCCACAAAGGGCATGATGAATACCCCCAGCGGGGGCAGGATGAAAATGCCCGCCATACCGCCAATAAACGAGCCCCAAACCCCCTCCCGGCTGGCCCCGTAGCGCTTGGCCCCAATCAGACCGGCGGTGTTGTCCACGACCCAGACCAGCGCGGTCAGCAAAACCAGCACCACCCATAGCCACTGCGGTATCTGGCTAAAGCCCACCAGCAACTCGTGAACCAAGGCCCCAGCCAAAATAATTATGGTTGCGGGCAGAAAAGGCACGAACGTACCCACCAGCCCGACCAGCCAAATTAAGACGAATATCCAGTCTGCAACAGTATTCACAGGCACTAATCTAGCATCGCAGGATGAGGGGTTTCTCACCTATCGCAAGCCGGAAGGTTCGGAGGGCTTGACCCAAAAACCTTTCTCCTGGGCCTGCTCGAGGTAGTGCAGCAGGGAGGCCAGGTCGGGGAAGTGTCGGGTCTCATTGCCCTCGGCTCCTTTGACCGAAGCCTTCACCGTCCCGTCGGGGCCTTGCCACATTCGCACAATCAGGGTCATCGCCTTGGGGCGCATGGCTTCCTCTTCTCTGGGGTTCAGACTAGCGAAACCGGCGTTATATTGGCGTTACGTAGAAATAAGTGCGTACGGGACAGTATTTTCGGATATACGGACATTGGTCACAGGGGGGGGCACTAAGATAAAGCCATGAATGCTCCTTCACGTACTGGCAAGGCCCTTCGGCGCAGCGATGTGGAAAAGCTCTACGACAGCAAGCTAGTAGACCTGGAACAAGCCGCAAGTTTGGTGGAAAGTGGCTCGAGGGTCTTCGTCTCCGGCAATGCTGCTACTCCCACGCCACTGCTCGAGGCTCTGGCGGCCCGCCGGGACGAACTCCACGAGGTCGAGTTGGTACACGTGCTCCAGCTCGGCCCCGACCCATTTTCGGCCCCCGAGATGCAGGGCCATTTCCGCCGCCGCTCGCTGTTCGTGGGGCCAGCCGACCGCGAATCGGTCAACAGTGGCCGGGCCGATTATGTGCCGATTTCGCTGCACCAGATTCCCTGGTTGTTCAAGCGGGGGGTGTTGCCGCTGGATTGTGCTCTGGTGCAGGTCTCCCCACCGGACGAGTTCGGCTTCGTGAGCCTGGGGGTGGAGGTTATCGCCGCCAAGGCCGCCGTAGAAACCGCCCGCAAGGTGGTGGCCCTGGTCAACCCCAAAATGCCCCGTACTTTGGGTGACACTTTTGTTCACGTCTCCAAATTCACCGCTTTTGTCGAGCACCAAATGCCCTTGCCCACCCTGGGCCGCAACCCCTTCGGGGAGGTCGAGGCCAAAATCGGCAAATACGTAGCCGACCTGATTGACGATGGCTGCACCTTACAAATGGGCATTGGGGCTATTCCCGACGCGGTGCTGGCCAACCTCGAGGGCCGCCAGGATTTGGGGGTTCACACCGAGATGATCTCCGATGGGGTCATGGAGGCCCTGGAGAAGGGCCTGGTCAGTGGCAGCCGCAAGAGCCTGCTTCCAGGCAAGGTAGTGGGCACTTTCGTGCTCGGCAGCGAGCGGCTCTACCGCTTCGTTGACAACAACCCGCTCTTCGAAATGCGCCCCGCCGACTGGGTGAACAACCCCTTCAACATCGCCCGCAACCACAAGATGATCGCCATCAACTCAGCCCTCGAGATAGACCTCAGCGGCCAGGTCTGCTCCGATTCAATTGGCACCCGGATTTACTCGGGGTTTGGCGGACAACTCGACTTTATCCGGGGTGCAGCCGCCAGCGAGGGTGGAAAACCCATTATCGCCCTGCCCTCGACGGGCAAAAACCAGGCCTTTTCGCGCATCGTGGGGCTACTCAAGCCCGGTGCAGGCGTAGTGACCACCAGGGCCGACGTGCATTATGTGGTGACTGAGTACGGGGTTACGGAGCTATTTGGCAAGAGCCTACCAGAACGGGCTCGAGCCCTGATAGATATCGCCCACCCCGACTTCCGCGAGGAGTTAAGCAAGACCGCCCTCGAGCGGGGTCTATGGCCTAAACAGTTTTCGGGCTTTAGCCAGGGTTAAACGCAAGACGCTAAAAACTTGTCGAAGGTCGAAGGCCAAAAACTCTAAGTCAAAAACCTAAAAACACCAACTACGTCCCAAACGGTGTTTCTTGATAGAGCAATTATGCCGTCCTGGTGTAGCTTTCTGGCTCTTTGTATTTTGCTTTCAGCCTCCGGCCCTTGGCTTTCCGCCCTCTGCTCTCTGCATTCAGACAATGAGCATGGCATCGCCCAGGCTATAAAAGCGGTAGCTTTCCTCCACAGCCGTTGTATAGGCGTGCATGGTCAATTCGTAACCGGCGAAGGCCGAGACCAGCATCAGCAAAGTGGATTTGGGCAGGTGGAAGTTGGTGATGAGCACGTCCACCAGGCCAAAGGTGAAACCGGGCCGGATGAAAAGCTGGGTCTGTGCTGCGCCCGCCCTCACCCCGACTCCCCCCTCTGCGGAGGTAACGGCGCTCTCGAGCGTCCGCACCACGGTGGTTCCCACCGCAATTACCCGCCGCCCCTCGGCTTTGGCCCGGTTGATGGTTTCGGCAGTTTCCGGGCCTATTTCGTAAGGTTCGGCGTGCATCTGGTGCTTGTCGGGGTCGTCCTTAACCGGCTTGAAGGTTCCGGGGCCGACGTGCAGGGTCACATAGCAAATATCAACGCCCATCGCACGGATACGGTCTAAAAGCTCCGGCGTAAAGTGCAGACCGGCAGTTGGAGCCGCCACCGAGCCCGGAGTTTTGGCATACACCGTCTGGTAGCGCTCGGGGTCTACCGAGGCATAGATGTAGGGCGGCAGGGGGGTTTCGCCGAGGCGCTCCAGGTGCTCCCAGACATTCTCGCTAAAGCGCAGGACTCGAGTTCCATCCTCCTCTACGCCTTCCACTGTGGCTATCAGCCCATCGGTGAAGATTAGCTCCGTGCCGGGGTGGGTTTTGTGGGCATGGCGCAGCAGAACTTCCCAGTAGACCCCCCCTCCCCCCTCTGCCTGCAGGGGAGGTGCCGAAGGCGGAGGGGTCAATTCACGCACCAACAGCACTTCTATGCGGGCTCCGGTGCGTTTGTGGGCGTACAGCCGCGCCGGAATAACCTTGCTCTGGTTGAGCACCAACACATCACCAGGCCGCAGATATTCGCTGATGTCGCGGAAAACGCGATGCTCAATCGTCCCCGTGTCCCGGTGAACAACCATCAAGCGCGAGGAGTCTCGAGGCTCCGCGCCCGCTTGGGCGATGAGTTCTTGGGGCAGAAAATAGTTGTAGGACTCGAGGCTCACTAAACCTCCCGCAGGATTAAGTCTCCTCTCCCGTGATGGGGAGGGTGAGAGAGCCAGCCCGACTGAGTGCGTGTCTGACGGTGAAAAGACTGACTCGAGGGGCAAATCATGCAGCGCAGCTCGGACACCCTTTCCTCTGGTGAGCGAGGGGCTACAAACAAATCTATTGCGTAGGGTTCTCGACTCTGGGGATGAGCGGGCGCTCGCGCTCCCTGGCAGGCACGAAGGCGTTTTCAATCTCGGGCAGATGCACGAAGCGGTCTACCGCATCTATCAGCTTCTGGGCGGTAGTCTCTTTGAAAGCCACCACTTCCACCCGAATGCCCCGCTCCATCAGCACCTCGACAATATCCACGAAGTCGCCATCGCCCGAACCCAGCACCACCACGTCCAGGGAGTTCATCAGCCGCACCATGTCGGCAGCGATGCCCATGTCCCAGTTGCCCTCGTAGATGGGCTTGCCCTCGTCGGTGGTCTCCTTGAGGGTCAGGTTCATGCGGCGCACCCGGAAGCCGATGGTGGAGAGCTTGTAGATAAAAGGCCAGGCCGAGGTGTCGTTTTCGCGCTCCACCACGTAGGCCGTAGCCCGCACCAGTTGGCGGCCCCCCACGGCGTAGCGCATCAGGCTCTCGAAGTTGACGTTCTGGCCGTAGTAGTCGCGGGCGGAGTGGTAGAGATTTTGGGTGTCTACAAACAGGCCCACGCGCTGGGCAGGGCTCCAACCGGGAGCGTGGCTCGATAGCTCAGGCATAAAAAACTCCTCTCAAAAGAACATCTCAAATTTGGGGGTGTCCCTCGAGGGATTGTATCAGAGGGAAAGTATAGAAGGTAAAAAATGGAAAAGGTAAAAAGGTCAAAAGTAGAGCGGTTTTCGAAAAGAACCTTGGGTAGCCTGTGCCTATCTGATATTTTGCCGCCCATGGCGGCAGCAAAATTCAGAGAACCGCGATAAGGACAGGGCAGTTAACTTTTCCCTTTTACCTTTTCACCGGCCTTACCCCGCGTTCCTCAACCCCGCCGCGATGCCCAAAATCGAGAGCATCAAGGCCCGCTCGAGTCCCGCCCGTTCTGGGGCTTCGGGTGGCGTGCGGCGGTAACGCTCCAAAAGCTCGACCTGCACCTGGCTGATGGGGTCTACGTAAGGGTTACGCAGCTCGGTCTGCCGGGCCAGAACTGGGTGGTGGACGAGCAAGGGACCGCCAAAGGTCTCCTCGAGCATCTGCTTGGTTTTCTCGAAAGAGGCTTCGAGGCCGGGGAAAAACCGCTCACAAAGCTCGGGGTGGGCTAAGCGCCGATACTCCTTGGCGATGCTCAGGTCGGCCTTGGCGAGCGCGGTAGCAGCAGAATCCAGGGTGGTGGCAAAAAACGGCCAGCGCTCGAACATTTCGCGGCGCAGCGTCAGGGGAATTTCCTCGAGGCCCTCGGCCAAGCCATACCAGCCCGGTATCAAGAGGCGTACCTGCGTCCAGGACATCACCCAGGGGATGGCCCGCAAGTCTTTGATTTCGCGCACCTTGCCCGAACGGTAGACCGGACGGCTGGCGATATTGAGGGCTCCAATCTCGCGGATGGGGGTGAATTGCTCGTAGAACTCGAAGAATCCGGGGCGTAGCAGCAACTCGCGGTAGACCTCGGTGGAGCGTTTGGAGGCCCGGGCCATGGCCTCGCGCCAGTGGGGGTCGAGCAGCTCGGACTGACCATAGAGGTCTCGAGCCGAGGCCAGGGCAAGGTGGTAGAGCATCTGCTCGAGGTTGCGATAGGCCAGGTCGGGGTGGGAGTAGCGGTCGGCCAGGGCCTCGCCCTGTTCGGTCAGGCGCATCCGGCTGCCTACCGTGCCCGGCGGCAGGCTGGCAATAGCCCGGCCCGCCGTGCCGCCCCCCCGCGCGGTGGAAGTGCCGCGCCCGTGGAAGTAATACACCGCTATTCTCTGGGCTTTGGTCACTTCAGAGATAGCCTCCTGGGCTTCGTACAAGGCCCAGTTGGCGGCCAAAAAACCAGCATCCTTGTTGGAGTCGGAGTAGCCAATCATGACCTCGAGGCCCCCCCGCCCCTGCACGTGGGCCTTGAACAGAGGATTTTGCAGCAGCTGCCGCACCACTTCGGGGGCCGCCTGGAGGTCGCTCAGGGTCTCAAAAAGGGGCACCACATCGAAGGGTAAGGCCCGTCCAGGGCGATACAACCCGGCTTCGCGGGCCAGCAGGATGACCTCGAGCAAGTCGCTGGGATAGTGGGTCATGCTGACCACGTGGGCCCCGCGGGATTTCCAGTTTAAGAGCGAGTTCAGCGCGGTGGCGAGGGTTTTGGTCTGGGGACGGTAGCCCACCGGGGCCAGGGGACGGGCGGTGGCGAGTTCGCGGGTAAGGAGCGCCTCGCGGGCTGGGGGCTCGAGGGCCGCATAGTTTTCCTGAACCCCGCCTACCCGCAATAGCTCGGAGACCGCTTCGGTGAGGGCTTTGGATTCCTCACGCAAGTCCAAGCTGACCAGATCCAGCCCGAAGGCTTCGGCGTTGATGCGCAGGGGCCGCACGGTAGCCCTGGCAATGGCTTCCATCCCGACTTGGTTCAGGCTGTTCTCGGCCTTGCGGAGATCGGCGATAAACTCGGGTGTGGAAGCATATCCCGGCCCCGGTTGCTCACCCAGCAGCGAGCGCAGCTTGTAGCGCAGCCCCATCCCGAAGCGGCGGTAGGGTTCTCCGGCAAAGCGCTCGGGCAGGGGCAGGCGTTTGGCGTTGTCTTCCAGGGCCAGGCGCAATTCCCTCGAGATCAAAGCCCGCTCCTCGGAGAGCGAGAGGTCGCGGATGAGGCCGTCCACGTCGTCTACCAGACGGCGGAGGCCCTGTTCTCGAGCGTATTTCTGGGCCCAGGTGGTCACGTCAGGGAGCACGTTGGGGTTGCCGTCTCGATCTCCGCCAATCCAACTGCGAAACACCAGGGGTGCTGAGAGGTCGGGGCGCTTGCCATAGTGGGTCTCTATGGCCTGCTCGAGGCCCTCTACCAGCCGAGGCACGGCCTGCCAGAGGGTAAAAGTGGTGTAGAACAACCCACCTTTTACCTCGTCTTCGACAGCCGGGCGGGTTTTGCGCAGTTCGGAGGTGCCCCACAGCAAGGCCACTCGAGCTTCCAGCAGGGTGTCGGGTGTCGGGGGTCGGGGGTCAGGTAGCTCTGCTGGCTGTTGGTCAGGAAGCTCTGCTGGCTGTTGGTAGGAAACACCGTCCAGGGAGTAGGACTCGAGCAGCTTTTCGATTTCAGCGATGTGGTAGCGCTGGGTACGGCGGCGGGTCTCGGTGGGATGGGCCGTGAAGGTCAGATGCAGCCGCAGTTTGGAAAATACGTCCAGCACCTGCTCATAGCTCAAACCCTGGGTCTTCATGCTCCCCACCAGGGCCAAGAAAGACTCGCCACGCGGAGATTGCGGCGTACTGAGGCCCTCGCGCTCTCGATTGACCCGCACCCGCTGGCGTTCTTCGGCCAGGTTGACCAGATGAAAATAGGTCGAGAAGGCCCGAATCAGGTTTTCGGCCTCCTCCAAGCTAAGACCCTGTACGATCTCCAGAAGCTTTTGGTGTTGAGACGAGTCGTACTTCTGGCGCAGGGTTTTGCTGAGGTCGCGCACGGTCTCCTCGAGGCCAAATATCCGCTCGCCGGAAAGGGTTTGGATGGCCTTGCCCAGTGCCCGCCCGAGCAAATCCACCTCGCGTTTGAGCCGTTCAAATAGCAGGTCTTCGCTCATCAGAAGCCAGTGTACCGGAAGAACAACACGCTAAGACCAGGTGAAAAGGTAAAAAGGGTAAAAGGCAAAAAGTGGGGATACGTCGTAAATTTTTTCGCCTTTTTACCTTTTCTACTTTTTACCTTATCCTCTATGCTTGGCTCATGCCAAACCCCGATGTGGTTGTTATCGGAGCGGGAATTATGGGAGCGAGCACGGCCTATCACCTGGCCAAGGCTGGGCTGAAGGTGGTAGTGCTGGAGCGGCGCTCGAGAGCTGGTGAGGGCAGCACCCTGCGGGCTACGGGCGGCTACCGCGCCCAGTTCGGCACGGGGATTAATGTCAAACTGTCGCTCTTATCTCGGCAAAGGCTGCTCGAGTTCGAGCAGGAAACCGGGGTGAATCCGGGCTACCAGCCCTGTGGCTATTTGTTTTTAGCCAGTTCCCCTGAGCAAATGCAAGAACTCCGGCGGGGACTTGCTATTCAGCACCAGGCTGGATTGTCCGAGGCCCGTGAGGTCTCGAGTTCCGAAATCGCCCAGATCACCCCCTTCATTGCTCTGGACGGCATCGTTGGTGGCACCTTCTGCCCCACCGACGGCTTTATCCGCCCCGCCAACCTGCTGCGCGGATATGTCGAAGCGGCCCAAAGGTTGGGTGCAGAGTTCGTCTACAACGTCGAGCACTGGCAGCCAGTGCTCGAGAATGCATCCACCATGGGCATAAATACGCCGCTCGAGACCTATTCCAGCGCCTACGTCATCAACGCGGGTGGAGCTTGGGCTGCCGAGGTGGGTCAAAAGTTTGGTCTCGAGCTTCCGGTTCACCCGGAGAAGCGGCAAGTAGCCCTGGTTTCTGGCCCCTCACCTCTGCCTGATTCGATGCCCATGAGCATTTTCTGCTCGGACGGCTTTCACTTGCGGGTGCGGGACGGACGTGTGTTGCTGCTGTATCCGCAAACGCCCCCATCGGACAACCCTTTCGATACGGCGTTTGACTCGAGCTGGCTCTCGGAGGTGCTCCTTCGGGCCAAAGAGCGGGTTCCAGCCCTTGCCAACGCGACCATTGACCCAGGTGAGTGCTGGGCCGGGCTCTACGAGATGTCGCCGGATAAACACGTCATCTTTGGCGAGGCAAAAGAGCGTCCAGGGCTATACCTGATCAACGGCTCGAGCGGCCACGGCAACATGCACGCCCCGGCCTTGGGAACGCTCATGGTCGAACTCATCAGCTCAGGCCAAACCCAACTCGACCTGAGCCCACTAAGACCCCAACGGTTTGCCGAAGGGGAGCCCAACGTCGGCTCAGTACTCTTATAAGACGGCCTCATCAAAGATTTGCTTGAGGTGCGGCATCCGGGCAATATAGGGGCGGTCACGCGGGTCTACCTCGAGCCTAAAGCCACGCCCACGGAAAAAATATCGCCTGCGCGACCTCGGCCCCACCACCATTTTCCCTGTCGTGCCCTGATACTCAAACACGATATGAATGCGTTCTACGGCAATCTTCGGGCTTTCCAGCAATACCTCATCGAACATTTCCCACCTCCACGGCAAGGGTAGAAGATTGGGGGTTATGTTGGCGTTACGGCTGAAGCCCTCTAGAATCGCTGGAGTTCCCCTCGAGAACAGAAGCTCTAGAGCGCCGAAAGTTCCCTGCTCTTGGCCCTCTGGGCCTTTGCGGTTGACGGTGGACATTCAACGTCATACCGTATCCCCATGCCAGAGCGCCAATACATCTACCAAGGCCGCATCATCAAGGTAGCCCTCGAGGGTCATTACGAAATCGTCGAGCACGCCCACGCCGTAGCCATCCTGGTCGAGCAGGGAGGGAAACTGCTGTTCGTGCGGCAGTATCGCCCGGCAGTGCAGGCCACCACCCTGGAGATTCCAGCGGGCCTGATTGATCCTGGTGAAACCCCCGAGCAAGCCGCCCGGCGCGAGCTGGCCGAGGAAGCTCAGCTCAGTGGCGACCTCGAGTTTCTGGTAGCCTTCTACCTCTCCCCTGGTTTTTGCAACGAAAAACTGCACGTTTTCCGGGCCACCCACCTCCTTCCAGCCTATGCCCAGCCCGACGACGACGAGGATATTAGCGTTGAATGGCTCGAGCCTGGTCAAGTTTTAGCAGCTTCCAGGGCCGGACGGCTGGAGATTTCCGCCTCGACCTTGGCGGGAATCTTGTTCTACCTGAGCCACTATGTCCCTTCTCTCTCGGCGGGAGAGGGCTAGGAGGTTTGATGCTCCTGATCAATGACCCCGCCGATGCCCCTACCGGGCCTAAAGTGGTGGCAGTGGGCAGCTTCGACGGGCTGCACTTGGGCCATCAACACCTGCTACGCCAAGCCCAGCAAGAGGCCAGAACCCGGCACATGCCCCTGCTGGTGTACACCTTCGACCCTCCCAGCAAGGTGTTTACCAAGGGCGAGGGCTTTCTCACCGACCTGGCCGAGAAAATCGAGTTGTTGCGCGGCCTGGGGGTAGAAATTGCCCTGGTAGTGCCGTTCAACCAAGACTTTGCCCGGCGCAGCAAGGACGATTTTCTCAAGGATTTGCGCGGCCTCGAGGCCCAGCTCATCTACGTGGGCGAGGATTTTCGTTTTGGCCAGGGGCGAGCAGGTGGGCTCGAGGACTTGAGCAGCGTCGCACCCACCGAAATTATTCCTCTTTTACAGTTGGGGGGCAGCCCGGTCAAGTCCAGCCGCATCCGCGAGCTACTAAAGGTGGGCGCAGTAGACGAAGTGGGGCGCTTGCTGGATCGTCCCTATACCGCCAGGGGCATCGTGCAAGAAGGCGACAAGCTAGGGCGCACCTTGGGCTTCCCCACGGCCAACCTCGAGGTCGCTCCGCTCAAGCTGCTCCCGATGGGGGTGTTTGCCGTATGGGTACACGGCGAACACGGCAGATTCGGAGGCATGGCCAATGTGGGCTATCGCCCCACCGTTACGGGCACAGCCCGGCCCCTGGAGGGGCTACAACCCGTTACGGGCACAGCCCGGCCCTTACAACCCGTGGTAGGTCAAACCCTGCGCTTCGAGGTACATCTGTTCGCCTTTAGCGGCGACCTCTACGGCGAAGAACTCGACGTGGAGTTTGTCAGCAAGCTGCGTGGGGAGACCAAGTTCGCCGGGCTCGAGGAACTCCAGGCCCAACTGGCCCGCGATGCAGCGGCAGCTCGAGCCATTTTGGACTTATAGTGAGGAACCCAGAGCAGAGGGCAAAGAGCGGAGAGCTAAAGGCAAAAGCGTCGAAGTTCGAAGGCCAAAAACTCTAAGTCAAAAACACCAACTGCGTCCCAGACGGCGTTTCTTGATAGGGCAATTAGGCTGTCCTGGCGTGGCGTTAAGGCCCTTTATGTTTTGTCTTTAGTCTTCGGCCTTCGGCGTTAGTCGCTCGACGGTTTTGCCCTTGGCGTTTGGCTCTGTGCCCTCAGCTTTTAGCGTCTTGGGTTTTGCCTTTAGCCTCCCGTTCGCACTTTCTCGCCCAGATTGCCCAAAGCCGCGATATATAATGCCGGGGTGACCGTACGGGTTGACCTAGTGCCCAAATCTCCGTATCCACAACCCGTGCTCTTGGTAGATGTATTTCACGGTAGCCTGATTACCGGGTTGCTGGCCCAGGGAGCGAGCCAGGTTTGGGTTTCGCGCAGTGCTCGAGCAGCCCGTATTAAAGCTGGGAACAGGGCCTTGCTATTTGGGGAGCAAGAAGGCTTGCCCCCCGAAGGTTTTCATTACGGAACCTCGCTACAGGGCCTCGAGCGTCTCCAACTCGAAGGGCGGGAGTGTGTATTGCTTTCCCCGGCTCTAGCCCAGGCGCTGGACGGAATTCCTCTGGAAAGCCTGTTGGGGCATTTCCGCAATGCCCGTGCCAGCATCGAGCAGGCCGTGCAACAAAAAATATATACCCTGGTGGCTGCTTCTCAGGGCTGGCTCGAGCCTAGCCTGACCAATACCGTTGCAGCAGGCTTTTTGGCCCAGCGGCTGCATCAGCACCTGGGCCAGTGGGGCGAGTTACAAGATGGAGCCCGGATGGCAAACGCCCTGCTCAAATCTTTCCCCGACCCTCAGGAAGCCTTGCTCCAGTCCGACCTGGGAAAAGGACTCTTTCGCAGCGGTCACAGCGAAGATATCGCCCTGACAACCCTGATAAGTGTGGAAAATAGCCCCGTTCGACTGGCAGGCCTCGAGGTGCTCGAGGCCAAAACCCACGGTCTATCCAAGGATCGCCCGGTCTATGGGTTTCGACTTCAATAAATTCTCGAGGGACATTCAGGGCCTTGCGTTAATTTTTACATGTAAGATACATTAACGAAAATGAGGAAGCTATGGTTAAAGTGTTAAATATAGAAGTTAGCGATGGGCGGCGAATTGATTTGCTGGGTTTGCCCCTGGATATGGTTACTTTGGCGCAAAGCCTAGAACGCATCGAGGAAATGTTGCGGCGACCAGGCACCCATCAGGTCGTGACTATCAATCCTGAAGCCATCATTCGCTGCCAGAACAATCCCGAGCTACCCGCCACCATTCGCGAAGCGGAGCTGGTCGTAGCCGACGGGGTGGGCATTCTATGGGCAGTGCGGCAGCTTACTTCTTATCAAGTGCCCGAGCGGGTAGCCGGAGCCGACCTGATTCCCGCTTTGTTCGAGCATTTTGGCCCTAAGCTGCGGGTTTATTTTCTGGGAGCCAAGCCAGGCATCGCCGAAAAAGCCGCGCAAAACTCCCACCAGAAATACGGCATCCAGGTTGTAGGGGTTCAGGATGGCTATTTCCAGGATGAAGCCGCCACCGTAGCCGCCATTCGCCAGGCCCAGCCCGACCTGCTGCTCGTAGGCATGGGCGAACGCCAGGACACCTTTATCCACCGCAACAAAACCCAGCTGGGGGCCAAGGTCGCTATCGGGGTGGGGGGAATGTTGGACGTGCTCTCGGGTGAAGTCAAGCGGGTTCACCCCTTGGCCCAAAAGCTCAAGATCGAGTGGTTACTCCGAGTTGCGCTAGACCGCAAACGCTGGAACCGTGCCCCCCGTCTTTGGAAATTTATTCAACTGGTACGGACTACCAAGGCCCAACAAGCCCGGCAGTTCCCTAAATAGAGTTATCGCTCTATAGCCAGTACGGTGGGTCTAGAAATCCCCCCATCCCGCCCCAACCGTGCTTCAGATGATAGCCTTGGCGAGGTTTTTTAGCCCCTTAGTACGGGGGCAGAGGGAATTGATACTTGTGGCCCCAAGGAACCAAGGAAATATTCTCTATCTGAAGTCGGTATTGTCATGAAAAGCGCGATGATACCAAACCTAGAAAAGGGGCTGGGTTCTCCATTGATAACCCCTCTTCCAGGTTCTCTTTTACTCCCACGCTACCTCTGCGAGGAATGGTTTGGGAAAACGCTTAGTAGATGGTCACTGGAAAGGGTAGCGTAACCGTTCTGCTTTGACCGTTGCCAGAAATTGCGGTGTAGCTAGCTACGACTAAGCTGCCCTGGGCAGGGCGAGCGTTATCGGGATAGGTAAGGCTAAACTGTGCAACACACGGGTCAGTAGGAGTTTGGCCGGGTGTAGGAGTGCTGGGTTGATAGTTGGGGTTATTGGTTGGGCAGCCCTGCACTTCCCCACCGGGAAGGGTGCCACCCCCCACAAGGTTAAGGCTATTGATGACCCCACCCGAGCTGCCAAGTTGACTACGGATGATGTAGTAAATCTGGATTCCAGAGATTGTAGTGGTTGTTCCGTTGGGATTGGTAATTGATACGGTGGTTGGTAGAGTTCCGTTGGCAGCGATAATTACAGTTGGAATCCCGAAGTCGGTCACGAAGTTCCCGCACCCCGCCAGAAGGGCCAAGAACAAGGCCGCGATTGATAGCTTGACAAGTTTCATCCGATCATCTCCTCTCTCCATTTGGGGTTGAGCACGAAGAACGATAGCCTCGAGAGTCCAGCTAAAAAGTCCACGTTTTCCACCGCCACTTCCTTGGGGACTTCCAGAACTACAGGTGCGAAGTTCAAGATGCCCTTTATTCCTGACTCTACCAGACGATTGGCAACACCTTGGGCCGAATCAGCAGGAACCGCCAAAAGGCCGAATTCTATGCGTCTTTCGGCCACTGCACTGGGCAGGCTATCCATCCCTTCAACGTGCATTCCCCGAAAGGTCATGCTGAATTTGGAAGGGTCGCGGTCGAAGAGTCCGCGCAGGTCGAAGATTTCGCTAAAACCCGGATAGTCGGCGATGGCCTGGCCCAGTCGGCCCATGCCCACGATAGCCAAACCCCACTTGCGGTTAAGGCCCAGTATCTGACGCAACTCGCGGCGCAGGATTTGTACGGTATAGCCCACCCCTCGAGTACCGTAACTGCCAAAGTAGGAAAGGTCTTTACGCACCTGGAAGGCCGTAACCTGAGCTTCCTCGGCGAGTTGCTCAGAGGAGGTGCGGTTAACTCCTCTGGCCTCGAGGTCTTCCAAAATGCGCAAATACGTCACTAAGCGCGAGATGGCAGCGCTGGGCACCTTAGCCATTAACGAACCTCCAAAACCTCGAGCCCTTTGGCCCGCAGTGCAGTAGCCGCCGCCCCGGTGTTGTCCAGAGGCCCGACACGAACTTTAACCAGGCCATTCTCCTCGACCAAAACGGCATTATAGCCTGCTTCCTTGACTTTGTTCACGGTCGCTTGAGCGGTCTCGCGGTTGCGATAGGCCCCGACCTGTAGGAAACGTCCGGTGGATGCAGACGGGGTGGCGGAAGTAGCTGCTGAGCTAGGAGCAGCCGAAGCCCGCGAAACCCTAGGGGAATACTGCCCCAGGCCGTCGGCAATAGCTTGGGCCTTGGGTTGATCGGCATATGGCCCTACCCAGACTCGAGTAAGGTTGCCCGAGGTCTCGAGGCTCACCGGATATCCTTGCTTGCGCAAGGTATCAGCTAGACGGTTGGCATTGGAAACATCGGCGAACGAACCCACCGTAACCCGCCAAGACCCGCCCGTATCCGCAGTGGGAGCGGGTGGCTGCGGCTTCGGGGTTGCGGGAGCGGGGGGCTGTGTACTGGTCTGGTCTACCACTTTAGGTGGAGCGGGTACGGGCTTAGCAGACTGTGAATCATTGGGAGAGGTGGGAATCACAGTTACTACAGTTTCGCCCGGCCTAGCCTCGGCTGGAGTAACCGGCTTGGGGCTAATGGCTGGCTTGGAAGGGGTTTGAGGATTGTTCTGAGGGGGTTTGGTTGGCACAGTAGATGGAGTCGAAGATTGCGCAGAGGGAGAAGCCTGCGGCTGCCCTCCGCCTTGGAGAGCCGTGAGTGGGTTCACCCCAGTCAAGAAGAACACCACCCCGGCCATGATCACGGCAACCAGCAGAAAAATAATTGCGTCGAGCCAGTTAGAACGTAACCATCCCATGCCTACAATCTTACAGTCTTCCAGGAACGGGCTGATTAGCGCAGCAAGTCCTTAGCAGGAGCATAGCCAAGGTCAGCGGAATGCTGCCAGGCGCGTTTGGCCTCGGCATCACGCGAAAGCGACTTTAGGGTCAGGCCCAGGTTATACCAGGCTACAGCATTTTTATCGTCCAGGGAGACCGCCTGTGAGAGCACTTTTTCCGCATCGGAATAGCGGCCCACCGAGTAGAGTGCGGCCCCGAAGTTGGCAGCATTGGCTGCACTGGGCTCGAGGGTCTGGGCTTTTTCGAGCGAACTAGCGGCTGAGGTGTAGTCTTTGAGGGCGAACTGGGATAGACCCAACCAGCTCCAGGCATCGGCCCGATCAGCCTTCAGGCCCGTGGCTTGGGTTAGAGTTTGAATAGCATCGCTATAGCGACGCAGATTGTAAGAGGACTTACCGCGCAACACCAGAGCCTCGATGAGGTCTGGGCCTTGACTTTGCTTAGCAGCCAGGTCGGCGAAACGGGCTGCTGAAGCGGGTTGGCCCATGCGGTCGTAGGACGAGGCTAGGCCCAGCAACACCTTGGGTTCGTCGGGGTTTTGGGCGTAGGCATTCTCGAAAGCATCCAGTGCACCTTTGGGGTTGCCGTCCTTGAGGCGGCTCAGGCCCAGGTTGTATTGCGCCATCCATAGCTTGGGGTCGAGCAAAACTGCCTGCTGTAGTGCAACCCGCTGTTCATTGCCTTGTAGCAAGGTGGATTTCTTGAGCAGAAGCTGGGCCTTGCTGGAGTTGTCCTTGACCACCTCGAGGCCCCGGTCAATCTCACGCATGGCCCGGTCTGGCAAGCCCTGAGCCATGTAGATATCAGCGATCTGTGAAATAGCCCGCACATTGCCTGGATCGCTGGCCAGGATGTCATAGAGCAACGGCAGCGCATCCAGCGGTTTGCCCGACTTCACCAAGCTATCAGCCAGCATACTGGTCATGTCGGAATCTTTGGGCAGCTTGCCCAAGCCATCCTGCAAGACCTTGACCGCCTCGTCGTATTTGCCCTGCGCGCGCAGGGCCTTGGCCTCACCGATATAAGCTGGTTTGAGGTCGGTGGTGCTCAGGTTGGCCTTCCCACCAACTTCTATGGCTTTGGTGAAGGCGGTAGCCGCATCAGGAGCCTGACCCTGGCGATCCCGCACTACCCCTAAGTTGAACCAGCCCTCGAAGCGGTTAGCATCGAGCACGGTGAGCTGGGTAAACTCGAAGGCCGCGCCTTTGAGATCGCCTTGGCGGTACAAAGCCAGACCGAGGCCAAAGTGGGCACTGTAGTTGGAGAAGTCCTTGGAGACAATGGTTTCAAAACCGTTGATAGCCTCGGCCAGCCTACCGGCATCCAGGGCAGCCTGGGCCTGCTTGAGCGCAGCGTCATTGGCGCTGGGCTGAGCAGTTTGGGCCAGACCCAACGAAAAAACCAACAACACCGCACACAGGAGTTGTTTCATAGCGTTTCCCCCACGTAAAATCTGCATTCTGGGGGTTATTCTAGCACGCGATAAACCCCCAAACGCGGCAAATGAACATGGAGAACCACCCCACCCCAACCAGGGGAGCGTTCCACTGCATTTCGGTATGTATCTCTGGGGGGGATACCATCCCCCTATCTGAATGCTGGCGATCCTCAATGCAATGCTGCGTGACCCTCCCCTGGCAGCCTATTAAAAGTCTCCGGGGTGACTTAAGCAGAAGGGTTCCACGACAAGTTTGTTGGCGCGGTTTTCATAGATGGTTGGCTGTATTTGCAGGGGCACACCGGTATATCTGCTTGATGTGCCGCCGATCCCACCGCAAAAAGGGCGAACACCCAGGTTCGCCCCTATGGTCAATTAGAGCGGTCTTCATAAGGTTTGACCAGGCTGAGGCTTTAGGAATTGAGTCTCAGATTGACAGTTGGCGCTCGGAGGGGGTGCGCGTAGCGCATAGCCGCTCTGCGGCTAACCTGGAGGGGGTGGCCGTAGGCCGATAAATAAAGCCCGCCATAATGATGTTGCGTAACCGATGTCATTCTGAGCGAGCCTTTAGCCCTGAGCTATGCCCAAGAGGACGAGTCGCACACGCGCACCAACCGTCCATTTCTCAGGTACTCAAAGACGCATTTTGCTGCGAGGTTACCAAGCTTCTGGCATAACCCCTTTAGCTTGCTGCCTTTGACAAACCTGTTCTACTTCTGAGTGCGAACCTTTTTGCTAGATTTGAATCGCCGAGGACGAGCTATTTTAGAATCGTCAAGGCCAAAGCCCATGGTGCCAAACAGTTGGCCGGTAGTTGGCTCGATCAGGTTGCGGTGGTCGCGGTATAGGCGGGGAGTTTTCCAGAGGTAAAGTATGGCCTTCCAGTGGGGCAGCTCGTTGTAGCGCTCAGGCCACAGTTTTTTGATTTCGGCGGCAACCTGGCTGGCGTATTTGGGCGAGAGAATGGGGAAAACGTGGTGCTCAATGTGCAGACCAAACCCCAGGGTAAGCCACTCGAGCCACTTCGGATTGCGCACGGTGAGGCTGTTCATCAGCGGGTCGTTGGTCTCGGTGATGGGGTTCAGGAGGTGGTTGGTAGCGATAAAACTCATGGCGATGTAGTTGCCTACTACCAGGGGCAAAAGGTAAACAAACACGAAGTTGAGCGGCCCTACCAGAAACAGCACGCCGAGCCATACCAAGGGGGGCAAAATGGCCTGGAATATCACCACCGGGCGCTCATTAGGTTTGAAGGCAGGGAAAAAGCGCCGCAGCATGAGATGGGCGTGCAAGGTAAACCAAAAAGTCCAGGCAAAAAACAGGAAAAAGCTGCGGAAAGCCGGTACTTGGCGAAAAGTCCACTGGATAAAAGGCCGCTGAGTAGCCGACTCGAGGGCTCCCATGGCATCGGGGTCGTCCTCGGGGTGCTGGGTATTGCCGTGATGCTCGACATTGTGCCATTTGCGCCAGAGCCTGGCTCCAACCATCAAGGGCATAAAAGCGATAGTTCCGGCTATAGAGCGCAGCAGAGGGTTTTTGGTCACTGCCCCGTGCAGGATTTCGTGGGCCAGAAAACCCAGACCGATAAAGGCGTATCCTGATACCAGGGATAAAAGCAGTTTGAGCATTATGTAAGGCGTATCCAAGATACCCCAAGTAGACAAGCCAAACAGGGCCAGAAAGATGGGCATATAGATCAGCCGTGATGGCACTGGCTCGAAAAAATGGCGCGGTAGGCGAGCCTTTAGCGTTTTGGTGTATTCCCGTAGATGTTGCTCTTCGGTCATGCTAGATCTCCTTATTGGGCGAAGGGGAAACTAAATGCAGTATAAGCGAGAACCTAAAAAGATTCTGGTTTGTCGCGGTCTTCCTTGAGACTCCCTCCCAGGTGGGAAGCAGTGGTTCAATCCAGGACGCAGCCAGTCAACCCCACAACCCGTCCAATCCTGAAGACCACTCTGCACTCGGTATAAACAAGAACGGCCCCCACTCTTGGGAGCCGCCCTAAAGCTAACTAAAGTTAGGCTTTCTTGACATTCTTGGCCTGAGGGCCTTTGCCGTTCTTACCGGGTTCAATCTCAAACTCCACTGCGTCGCCCTCAGTGAGGGAGCGATATCCGTTGCTCTGGATGGCGGTGAAGTGCACGAATACGTCCGGGCCACCCTCCTGAGCGATGAAGCCATAGCCTTTTTCAGCGTTGAACCATTTGACTGTGCCTTTGTTCATGAACTACTCCTAATGTCCACCACTAAACCTGCTGGTTTTTAGGGACAATGGAGAGTAGCACACCCGCAAGAAGAAAGTCAAATCGGGATGAATCCCCCCTGTTCCACCAGCAACAAGCTTTCGTTGTCGTCCTCGAAAGCAAAACGCATCTGTAGTTTTTCCCCAGCCAGCACTTTTACAAGCCAGTGTGGGGCATCAGCCCACATCCGGTCAAAGGGTAATTCCTCGAAACCAAACCATTCGGGCCGCACCTCCTGGGTTGCCTGGGGTTCACCTTCCCAGAACTCGAGGCGAAACACATGTACCAGATTGTCCCACTCCGGTTTGGCCGGAAACTCGAAGCTAAGGTGGGCCGCGTACCAGAGGTTGTGCTCCTTAGCTCGCAAGCCCGACTCCTCGAGCAGCTTCCGCGCCACCGCCGCAATAGTCTCTCCCGCCTCGACTTTACCGCCAAACCCGCCGAACTTGCCCACCCCAAAACCGCGTTTCTTGTAGCCCAGCAAAACCCGCCCCAGCGGGCGGTCTATCGGGAAGACCCAGGTGTTAGTCCGCATTGCTCCCCCGTTTGCGCAGCAGCGCCTGAAGCATCTTCATGGCCCCCAGCGCAGCTGGAAAGCCTACGAATAGCGCCGACTGGATGATGGTTTCGCGGATTTCCTGTTCGGTGGCTCCGTTGTTCAAAGCTCCTTCAAAGTGCGTGGCCAACTCCTTGGGCGCACCGAGGCCAATCAGGCTGGTAATGGCGAGGAGTTCACGGGTTTTTAGCTCGAGGCCCGGCCTGGACAGCACTTCTTCATAGGCGAAGTCGCGGATGTAGGCGTAGAGGTCGGGGTCGGCTTCGTTTAGCGCAGCCTCAATCGCCTCAAACTTGTCGCCCCAGATGGCCTTGCGAACACTCATGGGGAATAGCCTACCAAGAGACACCTCGTTCGTCTTACGCCAAACGCCATATCCGCGCCAGGACAACATAATCTCCCTTTGGAGAATAGCGTCCAGGACGTAACACGCCTTTGCGGTGATTTTGGTATACGAAAACCGACCATAACATCACTTTTGGAAGGCCGCCGTTAGCTTCGCGCTTCTCACTTCCCCGCTTCGACAATTTCCACCAGCCCCCGCAAATCCTGCAAGGCCTGGGGGTTTTGCTGGTAGGGGTCGAACAAAACCGCCTCCACCCCGGCGGCGGTAGCCCCGTTCACATCATCTTCCGAGTCGCCGATATGGATGGCCTGGTCTGGCTCAACCTCGAGTTCTCCCAGCACCAGCTCGAAGATACGCGGGTCGGGCTTGGCCACGCCCACCAGGGCCGAGGCCGCCACGTAGTCGAAAAAACCGTCCAGACCGGTGGCTTTAAGCACTCCAGGCAGCGTCCAGTCCCAGTTAGACACCACCCCCAGCTTGTAGCCCTTGTCTTTGAGGGTTCCCAACACCTCTTTAGCCCCCGGCGTGAGCGGCCAGACATGGGCACTCTGCCAGTTGTCGTGCAGGTAGCCCGCGATCGTCTCGGCATGGTCGGCCAGACCAATACCTCCCAGCAACTCACGGTGAAACTGACCCCAAAACTCCAGGGCACTGTCAATATCCGTGGCCTGCATGTGGTTTTCGGCGTAGTGGGTATAGGCATCCAGGGTAGCCTGGCGCAGCCGGGTCATATCGGCTTTCTCCGCCAGGCCGTGTTTCTTTAGCACCGGCCACAGCCAAAATTTGGGGTGTCCGAGAATCAGGGTATCGCCCACATCGAACAAAACCGCGCGTTTCATGTATCCATCCTAAGCCGCGTTGGTGAGTCGAGTTTGCAGGTTGCTCCTCATTCGGCTGCATGATAGTCTTTTGACGTTGCTCACCAGACTGTCCTGTGAGGCAGATAAGGGCAAGTGATACGGGTGCGAAAACCTCTAAACTTCCCCTCCCAAACCACAACGGAGACGTGTATCGCCAGGCCAAGCAGCCTGGCGCGAATCATTTATGATTGACCGTTATCAGACACCGGAAATGAAGGCCCTGTGGAGCGAGGCCCGGAAGTATCAGACTTGGGCCGAGGTCGAGATTCTGGCCATGGAAGCCTGGGAAAACCTGGGCCAAGTCCCGGCGGGGACAGCGCAGAGATTGTGGGCTGCCCTCTCGGATAAGCCGATTGACGAAGCATTTGCGGCTCGAGTAGACGAAATCGAGGCCGAGACCCGCCACGACATCGTGGCGTTTACCAGAGCCTTGACTGAGTGGACGGGTGATATTGAAGTCGCTCGCTGGCTGCACCTTGGCTTGACTAGCACGGATGTCGTGGACACCGCACAGAACATAGTTTTGGCAGAGGCTGTGGGGCTCATCGAGGAAGAACTCAAGCTCGTTCAAGACGCGCTGAAGTCTCTCGCGCTAAAGTACAAGCGCACCCCCGCCGTGGGTCGGACTCATGGCGTACACGCCGAGCCGACCAGTTTCGGGCTGCGGTTCCTCAACTTTTATTCAGCCCTGCTACGCGACGCAGAACGGCTCTCGAAGGCCAAAACATCTATCAGCGTCGCTATGATTTCCGGCTCAGTAGGCAATTATGCCCACGTGGAGCCCAAAGTCGAGGCCTATATCGCCGAAAAACTCAGTTTTCAGATTGAGCCGGTCTCGACTCAGGTCGTCCCGCGTGACCGCCACGCCGAGTTGATGAGCGCTTTGGCGATTCTGGGTAGCGACCTCGAGCGCGTTGCTGTGGAGTTGCGCCACCTCCAGCGCACCGAGGTCTTGGAGACCCAGGAACCTTTCAGCTACAAGCAAACTGGCTCTTCGTCCATGCCGCACAAGAAAAACCCGGTCAGCCTCGAGAACATCTCCGGCCTAGCCCGTCTACTTCGCTCGAATTTGCAGGCTGAACTCGAGAACGTCGTCCTGTGGCACGAGCGCGACATCTCGCACTCCTCGGTAGAGCGCATCATCCTGCCCGACTCCACTACCCTGGCCCACTATATGTTGCGCCGTCTGAAGCGTGTACTGGGGGGCTTAATCGTATACGAAGAAAACATCGCCCGCAACCTGGGTTTGACCCGGGGCTTGGTCTACTCACAGCACGTTCTGGGCCTGCTCATCGAGTCAGGGATGAACCGCACCGCCGCCTATACCGTCGTCCAGCGCAATGCTTTGAGGAGTTGGGAGCAGGGCTTGGAGTTTCGGGAACTGCTCGAGGCCGACCCCGAGTGCGCGGTGAAAGGTGAAGCCCTGGCAAAAGCCTTCGACCCAGCTTATTTCCTGCGGCACACCGACGAGATTTATGCACGGTTCGGGTTCGAGGAGCATACTGTAGGTACAACATCTCCCCCGCCCTCCACCATAAGGAGTTAGCATGGAAAAACTCTACGAGGGCAAAGCCAAAATCGTCTATCCGGGGCCAGAAACTGGAACCTTCCGGGTGTTCTATAAGGATGATGCCACCGCCTTCAACGGGCAGAAAAAGGCCCAAATCGGCGGGAAGGGCGTGGTGAACAACAAGGTCTCGTCCGAGCTGTTCCGATACTTGGAGTCCCACGGCATCCCCACCCACTTCATCCGCGAGCTTTCCGAGCGCGAGATGTTGGTGAAACAGGTGGAAATCGTCCCGCTCGAGGTGATCGTGCGCAACCGCACGGCGGGTACGTTTTCCAAGCGCTACGGGGTGGAGGAAGGCATCGTCCTAAAGTACCCACTGGTCGAGTTTTCTTTGAAAAATGATGCGCTGGGCGACCCTTTGATTTACGACGATGCTGCACTGGGCCTCGAGCTGGTAAATGGAGCTGAACTGGCCCGCATCAAGGAACTGGCGCTGAGAATTAACACGCTGCTCAAGGAGTTCTTCGCCGAGCGGAACTTGGAGCTGATTGACTTCAAGCTCGAGTTTGGTCGTGCCCTCACCCCCGGCCCCTCTCCCAAGGGAGAGAGGGGAAAAATCCTGCTGGCTGACGAAATCTCGCCCGACACCATGCGGCTTTGGGAGTTCGGAACAGGCAAAAAGATGGACAAAGACCGCTTCCGCCGCGACCTGGGCGGGGTCGAAGAGGCTTATCAAGAGGTGCTGAGGCGCGTTATTGGAGGCACGGCATGAAGGGTTTTTCAGCGTTTTGCGTTTTGCGTCTTGGGTTTAGCACGCCGGAGGCACTATGAAGTATCACGCGACCATCCTCATCGAGCTGAAAAATGGCATTCTCGACCCCCAAGGGCGGGCGGTGGAGGGTGTTTTGCAGGGACTCGGCTACAGCGCCCAGAACGTGCGGGTAGGACGGGTGCTGGAGATGGAACTGGACGTACCCTCGGAGTCCGAAGCCCACAGCAAAGCTCTGGAAATTGCTAAGGCCCTCGCCAATCCGGTGATGGAGGTCTTCACGGTAGAAGCCATCAAACCCTTGCAGGAGGCATGAGTATGGCGTTGGGCGTACCGGAGGGGCTATGAAAGTCGCGGTGATTCAGTTTCCCGGCTCCAACTGCGACCAAGACACGGTTTGGGCACTAGGGATAGTTGGCATGAAAGCTGAGCTGGTGTGGCACACCGAGACCAGCCTCGAGCTCTTCTCCGCCGCCATTCTCCCCGGCGGCTTCTCCTACGGCGACTACCTGCGGGCCGGGGCACTCGCCAAGTTTTCCCCAGTGATGGGCGAAGTCAAGCGCTTGGCTGAGCGCGGGAACCCAGTTATCGGTATCTGCAACGGCTTCCAGGCGCTCACCGAGGCGGGGCTACTGCCGGGTGCGCTGCTCGCTAACACCAATCTGCACTACACCTGTAAAGACGTTTATATGCGGGTCGAGCGCACCGATTCGCCTTTCACCTTCGCCTACCAGCAAGGTCAGGTTTTGCGCGTCCCCATTGCCCACGGCGAAGGTCGCTATTACGCCGACCCTGACGTGTTGGAGCAGCTCGAGGCGGGCGGTCAAATCGTCTTCCGCTACGCCCCCTCTCCCTCTGGGAGCGGGGTTGGGGGTGAGGGAAACCCCAACGGCTCCCTGCACGATATCGCGGGTATCGTCAGCGAGCGCGGCAACGTGCTGGGCCTGATGCCCCACCCCGAACGAGCTGTCGAGCGCGTGCTGGGGGGGACGGACGGGCTGGGATTATTCGAGAGTTTGAAAGCAGCGCTGGAGGTCGTCGCATGAAACCCAAAGCCATCACCTTTGATTTCTGGGGAACACTTTTTATTGAGGGGCCAGACTACGCCGGGGAAGTCCTGGATTTGCGCTACGAAATCTTGATGGACGCAGCTTCGGAGGCGGGGGTTCCTGCCGATGAGGCAGGCGTGATTGAGGCTTGGCGGCAGGCGGCACTGGACTTCGACAACGCCTGGGGCGCAGAGCAGGTGCTGACCCCTTTCGAGCGAGTCACCCGCATCTTCAGCTACTTGAACCTGCCTTACGACGAGGGTCAGGTTGCTTTGACCACTCAGCGCGTCGTGGAGGCGGGCCTCAAGGGCTCCTTAATCCCGCTCCCCGGCGTAGCGGAGGCAATTCCCAAGCTTGCGAAAGGGTACACCTTAGGCATCGTTTCGGACACCGGGGTTTCCACAGGTCGGGTGCTGCGTGAGCAGTTGCAGCGGCACAAGCTGCTCGAGTGCTTCACCGGGCTCTCCTTCTCGGATGAAACCGGCTTCGTCAAGCCCAAATCAGAAGCCTTCGCGGTGGCGCTCGAGGAGATGAGCGTACCCCCCGAAAAAGCCCTGCACATCGGCGATATTCCCCGCACCGACATCGCCGGAGCCTTTGGCACAGGCTATCCCTGGGCGGTGCTCTACACCGGTCACACCCACCGGAATGGCGGCCCGGAGCCGACGGCGCGAGTGGCGAACCACTTAGAGCTGGTCAAGCTCCTCGACAACGTCATCGGCGGGACTCCGAGGGCCATGTAATGGAAGAAACCCTCAACCCCCTCCTCAAAGAAACCGGCATCCCGCCGCAGGAATACGCCGAAATCGTGCGGCTGATGGGGCGCGAACCCAACAGGCTCGAGCTGTACTTGTTCAAGGTGATGTGGTCGGAGCACTGTGCCTACAAAAACTCGCGCCCCCTGCTCAAACTCCTACCCAAGGAAGGCCCAGCAGTATTGCAGGGGCCGGGCGAGAACGCGGGCGTGGTGGATATCGGTGAGGGCTGGGCGGTGGCCTTCAAGATTGAGAGCCACAACCATCCTTCGGCGGTGGAGCCGGTACAGGGGGCGGCGACAGGCGTGGGGGGCATCATCCGCGACATCATCGCCATGGGCGCACGTCCGATTGCGCTCTTGAACTCACTGCGCTTCGGCGACCCTGACAGCCCCCGGACGCAATACCTCGAGCAGGGCATAGTCGGCGGCATCGCGCTCTATGGCAACGCAATTGGTATTCCCACGGTGGGGGGCGAGGTCTATTTTCATCCCGACTACCAGGAAAACCCACTGGTGAACGCGATGTGCGTAGGCTTGCTGCGGGCCGACGAACTCAAGAAAAGCTTCGCCTCGCTCGGCAGACCGGTATATTACGCCGGGGCCAAGACCGGGCGCGACGGCATTGGCGGGGCGGCCTTCGCCTCGGAAGAACTCAGCGAAGACAACGAGGTCAAGCGGCCCAACGTGCAGGTCGGCGACCCCTTTTTGGGCAAGCTGCTGATGGAGGGGACGCTCGAGGCCATCGCTCAAGACCTCGTGGAAGGTGTGCAAGACATGGGCGCGGCGGGGCTGACCTCTTCCCTCTCGGAGATGGCGCACAAGAGTGGGCTGGGCCTCGAGCTTGACCTGGACAAGGTTCCCAAGCGAGAGACCGGGATGAACCCGCTCGAGCTGATGCTTTCCGAGAGCCAGGAGCGGATGGTCTTCGTGCCGCATCCGGGGAAAGAATCCGCGTTGGAAGAATTGTTCGCTAAGTACGGCCTGGACTGCGTGGCGGTGGGGCACACCATCCCCCAGAAAGTCTTCCGCATCGTGGAGAACGGCAAAACGGTGGGCGAAGTCCCCACCGATGCCCTCGCCGACGCGCCAACCTACGTGCGGGAGGGGGTGGAAGATGCCGAGGTCAAAGTTCAGAGGGAGCAAGACCTCTCCGCCCTCCCCATCCCTGCCGACTTGCAGGGCATCCTGCCCAAACTATTAGCCTCGCCTAACCTGTGCAGCCGTGCCCCGGTGTATGAGCGCTACGACAGCCAGGTCGGCACCAACACGGTGCTCGTCCCCGGCAAGGGCGATGCCGCCATGGTGCGCATCAAGGGCACCACTCGAGCCATCGTGGTGAAGGTGGACTCCAACCCGCGCTACTCCAAGCTCTCCCCGCGCCTGGGGGCGATGCACGCGCTCGCCGAGGCCACCCGAAACGTCAGCGTGACCGGCGCGAAGCCGCTGGCCTACACCGACGGCCTGAACTGCGCTTCTCCCGAGCACCCAGCGGGCTATTTCGAGCTGTCGGAGACGGTTCATGGCCTGGTGGAAGCCTCTAAGGGGCTTTCTCTTCCCTGCGTCTCCGGCAACGTCTCGCTCTATAACGAAGGCCCCAGCTACCGTATCCCCCCGACCCCCATGGTGGGCGTGGTGGGGCTTTTAGAAAACGTAGAGAACCGCGCCCAGATGGGCTTTTCTAAGGCAGGCGAATTCGTCGTGCTGGTCGGGGAACCCGCCGGTGAGTTCGGGGCTTCGGAGTACCTGTGGGTGAGGCAAGGGCTCGAGGCCGGAACTCCGCCCAAGCTCGACCTCCAGCGTGAGGCCAAAACCCAAGCTGCCATCCGCGATTTGATTGCCAGGGGCTGGGTCAAAACCGCCCACGATGTCGCCGAAGGTGGCCTGGCTATGGCCTTAGCCGAGATGTGCTTCCCCTACGGCTTAGGCGCAACTGTCGAGCTGCGCGACCAGAACCGCGCCGATGCCCTGCTCTATGGAGAAGCCCCCAGTCGCATCCTTTTTACCATCAGCCAGGCCGATTTGCAGATGGCGGTGAAGGTTTTGGAAGGCTATGCTCTCCCCCACCGCATCCTGGGCCAAGTGGGTGGGGACGAACTCACCATTCTGTTGCCCAAACTGCGGCTAAACTGGCCTGTGGACGAG
>JADEYI010000944.1_pt1 | contig 27854 bp, 21 predicted proteins | sample 8542331 | NCBI WGS metagenome assembly JADEYI01 (sample SAMN16510988, study PRJNA670497) | mine drainage metagenome | isolation source: biofilm near Copperflume 1 | place: Germany: Marsberg coppermine Kilianstollen | collected 2018-02 | reverse complement strand
AGATAATCGGACCAATCGCGGATGGTATCCCACTCGCCCGCTTCGTACGAGTGATGATCGATGCCCTTCCGCTCTTGGTAAAAGCAGGCCAGGTTATGGTGCTCATGATTGCCGCGCATGAAGCAGGTCATGACTTTGCCGTGCTCGTTGATCACCCGATCGGAGACGCCGAAGCCCAGCTTGCCGGCGTAGAAATCTTCGATCGCCTGCACGTCGTGGCTGGCCAACGTCAGATGCTGAATGGGGCCGCGAATCCCCTTCGCGGTTCTGGCCGGATGGGGCTTAGCCAGGCCGAAGTAGATTGCATTGCCGTCCGGATCTGTGACGCCGAAGGCATCCGGCTGGAAGAGCGGCGTGTCGACGGAGCGCGGAGAGATCCCCATCTGCTCGGCGTGTTCGCGCAGCCGCCGCAGGGACTCGGCATCACGCACGGCGAACCCGGCATGCCCGATCGTCCTGGCATTCCCTTTTGAAAACAGAACCTGCCGAGCGGGGCCTGTCGTCAGCCAGAGATCGCTGGAAATGGAATCAAGCTGCATGTCCATGGCACGGCTGTACCAGTTGGCGAGCCGCTCCGGCTCTGGCGAATGGAGGTGGAGATGATGTAGATAGGCCGAAGCCTGTAACGCGGTGAGAGACATAGATGCTCCGATAACGACGATCTGTAGTTAGATACTCTGACCCGTGTAAGAATCGATGGTCCGACTTCCTCGATAAATCATTTTGCAGCACCACCCAATACGCAAAGAAGAAGCACCCTCACAATGCAACCGTCTTCGCCCCTCATCTGGTCTGATACACCAAGATTTCTGCGCGTTGCTGGTTGCGGTGGGGAACAGAAACAAAAAGTTTTCCCCATTCAGATACGAACAGGCCCGTGTGAGCGCCGGCCGGCGTAGGATAACGACCGATACGGTAATAATGATCGGCGTCTTTTTGTTGCCAGACATCGATGTAGCCTTCGCCGAGAACATATATCCGGCATTTGCCCGGGTCGTAGAACAGGTCGTCGGTATGTTCGACGGTGGGAAAGGACGCGACGATCTTGCCGTTTTCCGTATCGAAAACAAGTAGAAGCGCGGGAGCGCGACATCCGACGAACAGCCGATGATGAGCCTCATCAAGAGACATAGGGAAGTTGTCCGTGCAGGCAGTAATTGGCCAATGTTTCAGGACCTTCTTCTTTACGACATCCGCTACGTCGACTTCCTTGTGATCCGGAACATTTATGAAGATCCGGGTTCCGGATTTTTCCAGCTGAAACGATTCTGGATGGGCATCGAGGGAGATTTTATCGGTCGTTTTCCCAACAGGATCCAGAAACGCAAGTGCTCCATCTCCATGATGTCCGGGCACGGGCTTTCCGTGCAGGAATTTTTCTCCTCCGTAACCAACGACTACCTGGCTGTTGTGCGCGTCAAAGCGCAAGTTGTCTGCATCGCTGGAGAGCCGCACGGTTTTCAGCATCTCAAGGGTTGCTCCGTCGTAGATCTTTACGGTGCCATCGATGCTGCTGCTGATGAACAGGCGATTGGCGGAAGCAGAGTACAACACTCCCTGAGGCTCTGCCAGATCCGAAATGGTTCGCACTAGCTTGCCGGCGTTTAGATCCATTACCTCGACGGTGTGGTTGTTGAACGCAGTCGCGAAGAGGCGCTTGCCCTGGATATCGATCCCGAGATGGTCCATGCGTCCGTTGACATGGGGCAAAGAGATGTGGGTCTTAAGTTCCAGGGCCGCGGGCGCCTGGCCCATGACCGAAAGCGGCAATAATGTAAACCAAAGGAGCGTGGGCAGGAGAAGCGATCTTGCGGCGGAACATCTGGCCACGGCCCGCGAAGTGGCGTCTCGAGAGAAGCTGCACCCGACGTCGAAAGTTGTGACGATATTTTTCGGGTTTGTCATCAATCCTCCTTCTGTTGGCTCTGCGGTGATCCCTGAGGATTGGCTTGCGTACTTTCTGAGAAATTGGCCTGTAAATAGGAGATGATCGTTCGTATCTCCTCCGGCGTGCCCTGCAGTCCACGCTGCACCATGTTGTGAGTGATCGATACCCAGTCGGCTTTGCTTCTGGAGGTGCTGACAACCTTTTCCAGGCTGTGACATTGAACGCAGCGCGTCGCCACCAGCTCCCTCCCCCGACCAGCCGGCAAAAGACTTTTCTGGGCGCCGTTTCCGGAAGTATCCCGATGCGGAATTGTCCCGCTGTGCATTATCCCCTTATCCGGACCAAGTTCTGTGGCCAGGTAGCGTGTAACATCATCGGCTTCCGACGGAGTTAGCTGCGCTCCATAGAGAACCATTCTGTCTACGGTCTTTCGCCATCCCTGTTGGCCGTCCCGAAGTATCTCGATCTCTCTCAATCCGTGGCACTGACTACACACCAGTGTGACAAGCTGTTTGCCATCCCCATCAGGCAGCCCCTGCGCGCCCTTGTGCTGACCGTACATTGGGCTGATGCAACACGAGGAGACCCAGAGCAAAAGGACTGCACGGCAACCTGGCTTCAGGAAAGGTCTCCGCGAGCAACGAATTCTTCCAATTTCATTAGGTACCATGCTCAGACCTCCCGCTTCCGCAAGGCCGCGATCGAGTAGTTCGGATGCCACGTTGAAGCAGCGCCCGGGCCATGACGTGGAGCGTGCAGATCGACTACGTATGGACGCCCTTCAATATTGGCGCGCTTGGCGCGCTCGAGAGCGGGCCGCAGTGCGGCGGCATCCGTGACCGCTTCACCCTCCACGCCGAAGCCGGATGCAATCTTTGCGTAGTCAATATCCGGATCGCCGAGGTAGCAAATCATGTCGCGTCCGGTTTCAAATTGACGTCCGCCTCTGCTGTACATTTGGGTCCGCTCGAAATCGTAACTGTGATTGTTCCAGATGATGGCGGTCACCGGAGCTTTATAGCGCGCCATGCTCCACAGCCCTTGTGGGCCGCCGAACTGGAATGCGCCATCGCCCATCATCGCCACCACGGGCCGATCGGGTTGCGCCAGCTTGACCCCTACCGATGCCGAGAGGCTCCAGCCCAATGCCCTGGCGGTGTTGCTCAAGTATTGCTTGTCGTTTCCGCCAAAATGCATCAGTCTCGATTTCTCAATGGGCCGAGCGGAGTTGAGTTCACTGAGGAAGTAAGAATCCTTATCGAGCACTGCCTCCAGATCGAGCGCTGTACGCTCCAGGCTAACTTCAGGACGTGTCGCTGCCTTTGCCGCAAGGGAGTGCTGGAATTCGTCCAACTGCGAGGTGAATTCCTTAATCCTGGAATAGCGGCTGTCGCGAATTTGCTGGAGTCTGGAAGCGGTAGCCAGACTCTGGATAGCGGCAACCAAATCGGCGGTCGCCAGCTTCAAATCGGCGACCATAGGAACCTCCGTGGGATAGAGGCGGGCCAAGCTGACCGGATCCTGCCGCACCTGGATCAACTTGACCTTCGGTGCCACCTTCTGGCGCATGGGCATTTTGGCGCCGAGGTTCAGCATCACGTCCGTATCGCCCTGAAAGCGGAACTGTTCCTGATAATCGCCTAGAAATAAGGGGTGGCGCGTTGGGAATGGGGCCGACCATCCTAAGCTGCCATTCGGCCGAGCGACCGGAAGTGCAAGTAATTCGGCGAGTTCCAGCACATCCTTCTGCGCGCCATCCCAGGTAATTTCGTCTCCCACGTAGAGCAATGGACTGCGAGCTTCGATCAGCAGGCGGGCTGTTTTCTCGATAGCGACCGGATCCGGCCGGGTCTTCATGGGAATCCTGAACTTGGACTGGTCTATCACGTCCGCTTCCCCGGTTCTCGACAGGATGTCGCGGGGAAATGCCAAGAAAACCGGACCGCATGGTTGCGTCGAGGCAAACGACATGGCTCTGCGGGTGGTCTCAGGAATTTTCTCCGTCGTTTCCACAACCCAATACCATTTGGTCATCGGCTGAGTAATTTCGTCGACGTGGTCGGTATATTCCGCATTCTCCTCTCCCAAGTTGGCTATTGCCGGATAATCGGCAGCAACTATCATGGGTATGTTGTCTTGATGAGAGTTGAACATCTGGGTCATGAAATTGGGAATGCCGCGCGGCGAGCAATAGCAGAATGGAGTCTTGCCAGAAGCTTTGGCGTAGCCGTCAGCCATAGCTGCAACGGCCCCCTCCTGAAGCGCCAGGATCAGATGGAAGTCAGGCTCATCCACCAAGGCGTCGAAGATCGGTCCCCCTGCAGCGCTACAACCAACAAACATATGCTGCACCCCTGCTTGCTTCAGTTGCGCGATCAGGAGCTTGCCACCAGTCCCTCGCACCCGCTTCATCCAAGGGGGAGTATCTGCCTCCTCGTTCGTGCTTTGCTGGGAGGGCTGAAATGTGCCCAGCGAACTCGCCAGGGACTTTGCGGCGATCGAGGCCATCCCCACGGTTCCAATGCTGGAAAGCAACCGGCGTCTAGAGATCGTGCGATCTAGGTATTTTTTGATCATGCCTTTCATCGGCTTTTCTCCACGAGGAACGGTATCTCGATCCGTCTAACATTGGTATAACGTAATACCTTTATTCTGCGCACACCTCTCCGAGAACGGAGAGCAATAGCCACGATACGATTGCCAACTAACTCTTATTTCGCTTCGCCGCCCAACCGGGGATGAACCCGCTGAGGAGCACTCAACTGGTGACCCAGTCCGGATGCCAGCGCCTTATGGTAAAGCTCGATGCCAAGCGAGAGGTCAGAGATCCCGACACCAAGTGCTTTGAAGAGCGTTAGATCATCCAAGGGACTGCGCGAAAGCCTGTTTGCTACCACAGTAGCAAGCGGCTGAACGACGTTCCACTTAGCCGAATCTTTGCCGAAGAAGTCGATCATTTCCCGGGACAGTTTTTGCGCCTGCGGAATGCTGTCAGTGACGATCCGGGTCGATCGCGCGAGAACGTCCTGAGAAATTTCGGCTCGACTGGGCACGATGGCGCCGACAGAATTGATATGCGCTCCAGATTGGATCATATCGGCGGTCACAATCGGGTCAGTTGCCCGGGTAGCGATGCTAACAATGGACGCACCCTCAACGGCCTCTCTAACTGTGCAGCTGGCAACTATTTCGGCTTTGAACTCCATTCTTAAGCGCGCAACGAACTGGTTGCGGCGATTCTCATCCCGGCTGAACACGCGGACACGGCGAATCGGCCGGACCGCAAGAACGGCAGCAACCTGTGTCATGGCCTGTTTGCCCGCACCGATCATCGCAAACTGATCAGCCTCTGCCGCAGCCAGCCAGCGGGTAGCAGCGCCTGAAGCCGCTGCCGTACGCATCTGGCCCAGCGCAAAGGCTTCGATGATAGCTATCAAGTTGCCACATTTGGTGTCGAACAGGATAAGCAAGGGTGTGGCTCCGCCTGGCGTATGCGACCAGGTCTTGGTCCCACAGATCCCAATCCGGGGGAACACGGCGCCGATGGCATGCAGGGTAGAGCCGTCCCACTCGACATGCGTTTTAACCATGTTCTGAGCGTCGCCGGCGGCCTCTGCCGTGAGTCCACGCTCAAGAGCGGAGATCGCTCCACCTATGTCCATCATAGAGACGACCTCGGCTTCCGATATCCAGAGCGGACTATCAACGTGCTTGGTCACAAATTATTTTCCCGGGTTGAAGGAATGGATGGAGGTGCGAGATTCAATGTATTGACGATGAGTGCATGGGACAAATACCGCCCGATAAGCATTAGTACAGCGATCGCTTGAGCCGGGCCGATGGCGCTGGTCACCGCTTCAAACTCAGACTTGGTATCGCGGCCTCCGCGCGTAGCGACGGAGACAACAAGTTGCTGAACCACCCATTCCTGATCAGATAGGAGGCTGCTCTTGTCAGCGGAGAGACTGAGCACCTGGCGGACCCACTCCTCACCGAAACCCAGCTTGAGAGAGAGCCGCTCGTGCTGGACGCGCTCGTAGGCGTTTTCCATTAGCACGGCGACGGAAAGTGCGACGACTTCGGTCAACCTGCTGGGCAGCGCATGCTTCAGGTGCTCAGTGAATTCCAGAAACGAAAGCAACGCCTCCGGCTGATGCGCGGTGCATTGAAAAAACTCTCCAAGGTAGCCCAACCGCTCGATCCGGGGGCGGAGAAATGAAGCGAGTACCGGCGGCATTTCTTTTACGGAAAGTCGTGGAATCTGATCACTCATGATCAGAGGTCTCAAGGTGACATTGAACGTCCATTACGTGTGAACTCATAACTCGTTTCGCAAGGTCTGCATTGCCGCTTCGCAGAGCCTCAAAAATGTCGCGGTGATAAGTAACCACGCGGCCCCGCATCTCCTCCGTCCGTTTGGAACGAAGGATCGAGTCGCGGATGGACTGATTGACTGCGTTCACGACGATGTTCATAACTGGGTTATGTGCTGCTTCCGCGACGCAGCGATGGAATTCCATGTCGAGCTTGCGGCTGAGTTCTCCAGCTTGCAGTTCCTGTTCCTGGGCGACAACTACAGATTCAATGGCGTCGATATTTTCCGGGGTTGCACGCAATGTCGCCAGCCGAGTGATCTCAGGCTCCAATATGGAGCGCATCTCTGTCAGGTTGGCGCTTTTCGCCGAGCCCAGCTTGACGACGGTGTTCAGAGATTCTGCCAAAGCAATCAGGGCGTTATCGAAATCAGCGACAAACGCTCCACCTCCAGCGCCGCGCTTGATGGTAATTAAGCCCTCCTTCTCGAGGGCACGCAACGCTTCACGAAGCGCGACTCGACTGGTTTGAAAATGCTCAGCCATTTCGCGTTCGGGCGGCAACTTGTGGCCAGTGACGATCAAACCGCGAAAGATGGCTTGGCGAATCTGATCTGCAACCGGTTCATGAAGACGCCGACGCTTGATTCCTACGATCTTGAATGATTCATCCAAAAGAGTATTTTTCATGGATTCCGAGCCTCAAAAAGATGGATGCCGGCATTCCTTCCCAGGTTAAGGAAAAAGATTCGGTATAACATTATACCAACCCTTTGGGGTATACGGACTTCAGTGTAGTCAGATGCTCACTGAGCTGTCGAATGTCCAGCAATATCGATTTGTGAAGTACTAAGCCAATTTCTCCATCATCTTTATACATACAAACTTCTTTTGGGAATCCGCGGGTGGAAGTCCCGGCTTTTAAACAACGTATGCTATCCATCGACCTGCTGCCACGATAGCAAACCAAAGCAATATGGAAACTGAACCGGCGATGCGCGCAGAGAACGGCGCAACTGGATCGTGGTCCCACTTCCCAACGCTTTTATAGGCCAGCGAATGAAAGACAAATGCATTTAGCCCGGCAATAAGGATCAGCAGCATTTTGAGTTGGAACGCCCAGTTACCGTACATCTTCACAGCCTCTGAAGAAAACATCAGCAAGCCCGTAATCACCTGGACAGCAAAACCGAACCATGCCCAAGGCAGAAAACGCTTGCCTAGTTTTGAAACGGACTCGTCCCGAAATGCAAATCCCAGGAGACGTAAGTCGAGGATTGAAGTGGACCCCACTAGGGAAATAATGCCGAAGATATGCAGCGTCTCAATGATCGGGAATAACCACAGAGAATCGCGGATTGTCGCGCCCATCGATGTGTGATCGAGCCACTTACAAAAAGTAAAAAAAACACCCATCTCCTGAAACCTCACAGTTATTTACCTAAGCCGATATTGTCAGTGAATCTCAGTTATCGGCAGTTTTATCGGAATTTTCAGATTCCGAGATCAAACAGTAATAAGCTAGAGCAATCTTCGTGCATTGTCGCAACCAACGGAACGGAGTTGTCTGGCATCGAATGCGCCGCATGCCTTCAGATCATGAGCTTGCTCCGCCACGGAACCTTCATACGGGAAATCCGTACCGAACAAAATCTGAGATACGCCGACGACTGCAGTCAGTGCGTCGAGCGCCACTGAGTTATTCGCATTGGCAGTGTCGTAGTAGAACTGCCTTAGCTGGTGCAGACGAGCATTGGGTCGACTAGGATCCGTAAGGCTCGTCATGTTTTCTCTCCCCAAGATGCGCTCAATGAGAAAAGGCATAGTTCCACCGGCATGCGAAAACACAAACCGAATATCAGGATAGCGTTCATTCGCATTACTAACCACTAGACTCATGATCGCGCGAGTCGTATCGGTCCCATATTCAATTACATTGTTATTCAATCCTGGAACCAGATATCTGTGGGTCCCAAACCCGCCACGCGTGCAACAGACTGGCACATTCGAGTGGGCAAACAGGATCGCCTTTCTTCGATTGAGCTCTTGTAAAACAGGGGCGAACGTCGCGTCTCCAAGCCACTTGTCACCATAACTGGTCAATACGCCAACCCCATCGACTTTGAGCGTGTCGAATGCGTATTCCATCTCGCGCAGGCTGCCGTCTATATCTGGCAGCGGCAGTACAGCCATTAGCCTGAATCGTCCTGGATAGTCCGCAATCATTCTGGCACCGTAATCATTGCATTCACGTGCCAATTTACGAGTGCCATCTATTGGGACGACATTCTCGCCCAGCCATATTCCGGGATAGGTGATGGAAATCACAGCTGTGGCTACACCAGCTCGATCCAGCCCCTGTACGTCCATGGCTGGCGACCAATTCGCCCAGACATCTTTTTTGAGCAAATTTCTAGCCGCGAGAAATGAACACCATTGCGGCGGACCAAAATGGTGGTGCATATCGATCCAGCGGGAATCACCACTCAAAGCCAGAGCCGGTAATCCCCGCACAGGAAGGAGGGCGCCAGCAGCGAGCGCAGAAGCCCCGATGATGAATCTTCGTCTTGGAAGACACGACGCATGCGACGGCCCATGCGACAATTCATCGATTGCTGTATTTGCAGCGATCATCTTCGTATGCAACATCCGCGACTCTCTCGGGGTAACCATGCCATAGTGCCGACGGTCATTGAGCAGTAGACTTCAACCCGCTGCTATGGCACCACAAGGTGTGCCCGTCAGTAAGCGTGATTTTCACCAGATCCACTGAGCGCGCACCATCTTTCGCGGGGTGAAAATAAAAAGTTACAACATCGCCCTGCTTCAGTGTGGTCCTGGTCCAACCGTTTGCCAGCATCAGGCGGATATGTCCGGCCTCGCCTACCCAGTTCTCGACCTTTCCGTTTTTGTCCCTCACATCAAATGACATCGTGGAGTGGGGATTTTCCAGCTCATAGTCGGTCACAGTTCCCTTCAGGTTGAGAAGTTTGGTCTCATCGTATGCTGCATATCCATGATGAGCCCACGCAGGGATTGGGCTTACCAGGACAACAGCAGAGGCGAGCAAACAGATTAAGAGTATTTTTTTCACGGTACCATCCTTATAATTAAGTTATTCCATCAGCCCTATTCCAAGATTTCTCCCGCCCACAGTTCTGCCGATTACTTCTTAGGAACGGATTTTGGAAGGTTGAGGCCTTTGGAGCCATAAACAGGTTCCATAATTTTCTTGTTAAATTCCGCATCGATCTCTGGAACACAAATCCATTCTTCGAGGCGGTCATTTTGTAGTTTCAATACTCTCGTCCATCCCGACCATGCCTTATCCCCCCAGTATTTAGGATCATAGAAAGTCATATCGACCTTCAATGTGTTGTAGTCGGTTCGCGTGTATCTTTCGACGAGATGGAACTCATCGCTCATGGGATGATCTATATCTTCCGTTATCCAATCCTTGCCGTTGTACCCTGTGGTATCGACTACGAGCGTGTTTCCCTCCCACTTAGCTACCGAATTCCCCATGTAAGTAGGAAACAAATCCTTGGGATGATCTTCTCCGATCCAGATATCGCGCCACTCGCGATGGAGCTCGAACACCTGATGGATTCGATCGGCAAGCTGAATATTCTCCATCGGATAGAAACGAAGATACGCAAACTGTGCGGGGACACCAATCGGGTCGCAGTTCTCCCCGGGGAAGCCGCCGCTCAAAGTGATGTGACTTCCATGAGTAATCCCTCCTGGAAACAGGTGCTTCTTGCCCCACTCGGTCAAAGGCGGCTCAGGTGTCGGGCTTTTGAAAAGGAGATTTGCTTTGGGCGTCGGCGGAATTCTCCAAACTCCAGATAGATCGTGAGGATCGAAGGGTTTATTGCTGTCCGGTACAGATTTGTTTTGGGCTGACCCATTTGCCTGCGCCGCAACTGACTGTGCGATCATTGCTGGCGAGCCAACTGCCAAAGCTGCAATTACTCCCACTACAATAGCCTTCAACTTAAACACTTAAGTAAGCTCCTATTTTTGATTCCGATCACGAACGTCAAACACGCACTATAGTTTCGCCCGCAGTTGCTATTTCGTGCATTACGTGTGCTAGATATTGCGAGATCAGGCTATCGGGCTTTCTTATCCGTATCCAAACCCTTATCGGCCCTCAACGTGTTTTTCGGCCTTAAGAAGACGCTGTCAGAAACTGGTGCGTTGTCAACCATCGTGATAATAACTCCCCGGACCCTAGTTTTAGGCCCCTGGTTAACGAATTGGAACGGTGCAATGGTGCCATCGCCTACCTTCCGATATTGGAGCAGATCTACAATCCTCGCCGTATTGCCCGCAGCCGCTACCGTCTTGGCGTCTGAGCTTGCTATGAGTGGGCTATTTGGCCAGTTCGGGTTATTACCAGCACTGGCGAATCGGAGCAGGAGGCCGGACTTTGTGTCGAAATACAGCCAAGTGTAGTCGTCGTTTGCTTGTGCCGGAACACCGAGAAGAAGATACGTATCGCGAACCTCGCCGGATAGGACGATATCCGGCCGTAGCCCTGCTGCCATTTCACCCGCTGGATCGGCAGCCGGCTGGATAATCTTGTGGATCCCGTTATACTCGAATCGCCGATAGGCACTTTTCAAGCGTATTAAGTCGAGCGGGAAATATCCGTAGAAATATAGTTCCTGCTGGCAGATACCATCGGTTGAGTTCTTCGAGCTATGGGAAATTCCGCTCGGATCGTTTCGGCCTGACCAGCTAAACCCTCCCTTAGCATCGCAACCGTTGACCCAACGCAGAAACGTCCCATCGAGTGCAGTATCGCTCATAATTGACAGTATTCTTCCGTTTTCCGACGGCGGCTTCTTTGTGTAACGCATCAAATATTCGTCCTCAGGCGCTCCTATGTCCTGGAAGCGCCGTTGGGCGATCACTCGAGTACCTACCTTCGCAAGGGCATCCGCTCCGCCCAGGGCTTTCTCATATCTAGCTAGTATCTGATCGACACTGGGCACATTAGCGGTGGAAATCTTACATGGCCATTTTTGTTCGTAAATACATTGAAAGAATTGCCCAGTGCCCGGCATCCCTTGTGATGATTCCCACGTGCGCTTAGAAATCGTCTGCGCCAGGAAAGTGGCTGGCACCAGCGTTATCAGTGCTACTCCCAGGATTGCAACAATCATCCTGAGCCCTCTTTGTTTGACGTCTGTTGAAGATACTCCCGTCAAACGAAGAGGGGCTGGCCTGCAGCCGGATGTTGGCATTTTTATCTCCAAGACTCCTATCCTTAAAATATCGCTCTTAACGAGAATTGGAATTCCCGCGAAGGCGTATTTGTATTGATAAGGCCGGTAAAACTAGGCTGTTCCTGCACGTCGCTCACATTTCCGGCGAAAACTGCATTGTTTGCGGGCCCATAATTCGTGTGGTTTAAAAGATTGAACACTTCTGCCCGGAACTGGATTGTCCCAGCATGCCCAAGGAACTGCCATGCGGTGTCCTTGTTGAGCGAGAAGTCCCACGTCACCAATCCCGGTTCGGGCAGAATGTTTCTGCTGACATCTCCGATGGTACCCACCTTTGGAAGAGCAAACATGTTCGGGTTGAACCACTGTTGGACACTGTGAGTAATCACGGTATTCCGGTTGTAAACCACAGGGTTGTAGGGGATACACCCTGACGAATTGGCAGGACAAGTGGTCAAACCGGCTGCCACTGCCTCCGCCGTGACAGCAGCCAGATTAGCTTTGGTGACGTAATCGGGCCGTTCGAGGCCTCCATGCGTACCTGCAATCCCAGATTGCTGACGGTCGGCTCCAATCAATGGTGAAAATGGCATGCCCGTCTGGAAGGTAATGATATCTCCTGTCCACCAACCGTTCACTATTTTGTCGACGACTCCTCGGGCGGGAATTGTCGGAAAATGATAGAGAGCATTCAAGTGCAAATTATGCCTCACGTCGAAATCTGACGGGCCATAGTCCGTCTTCGGATTAAATGGATTGACGATTTGGCCCGGAGCGCTTCCGCTGGTGTCGGCGTTTGCGGCTCCCTCCGTATCGTCGAGCAGTTTGCTATACGTATAGGCCAGTTGGAATGCGAGTCCGTGTCCCGTCGTCTTGGCCAGATTGACTTGCAACGCGTTGTACCAGGACTCGCCGGCCGCGCGGAACAGTGCGAAGTTAGAAAAGAAGGGATTCAATCTTGGGGCCGTGGCGTTGAACCATGTAGGATTTGCACCTGCGACGATGGTTGTGATGCCCTCGCATCCTCGTGGCACGTACGTGTTCGAGGTGGGGCAAACCGGGTTTGCCTCGTTCGACGGCTGCCAGAGGTTTGATCCTTTGGATCCAGCGTAGGCAACGCTCAAGGTCGTCCGCCAAGGCAGCTGGTGCTCAATCGCCAAGTTATAGTCCAACATGTGAGGTGACTTGTAGTTGCGATCAATGGTCGTCGGGGATGTTCCTTGAAGACTACCCGTACTCGCAGGGATGGGAAACGGTATGGTGATCGTTGCGGGCGCTCCCGGAGAATTAGGGCCGAGTGTGTAACTAGTGACAAAAGGCGGCATCTGAAGGCCTTCCAGCCCAAATATTTCACCCATGTTCGCTATGTCATAAAGTAGCGCTAATCCGCCTCTTACTGACGTCTTACCATCTCCCATTACGTCCCAGGCGAATCCGACCCGCGGGCTGACATCACGATGAGTTGGATTTCCAACAATTGGGCCGAGTGTGGTCGTATCGCTGTATGGCGGGTCAAGGAAATAGGATTGGCGGCCATTTTTCTCAGTCGGCTGCGTAGTGAACTCATACCGCACACCGTAATTCAAGGTCAGGCGCGTCAGCGGGTGATACTCATCCTGAGCGTAAAACCCAAGAGTATAGAACAACATGTCTTTCAGTGAATTACTTCCCGGAGCGTACGTTGTATAGCTGCGGTATTTTCCCAACAGGAAGGACTGAAGGTTGCTGAAGGCCACTGTACCTTTTTGACCAACGCCCAGGTTGGCGTATTGGTCATAATGATTGATCAAAGTTCCAAACTTCAACGCATGCTTCCCTTTGGTGAAGAAAAGATCGTCGCCGAAACTAAAAATATTCTGGGTGTTATTAATTGCGCTTGCAGTAGTATCGCTAAAATTTGCGATCGAGCTAATGGAGAATGGACAGATCGGCTGACCATCGACGCACGAATATTGCGGACCGATGTATTTATTTGGATTTGAAGAAGATGGCGTTTCGTCAAGAACATGGGACCGGCTATAGGAAAAGCTGCCGGTGTTGAGAAGCTGCGGAGAGAAAATGTGATTTTCGGCGAGCGTCAGATACTGCTGTCGTTCGACTAGACCGGAGTCGAAAATGGGAAATATCTTGGGGTAGGTCTCGTTCGTGTTGTCGAAGGTATAGCGGCCGAACAGGCTGTCCGAGCTGGAAATTGTATGGTCGATGCGACCTTGCACATAGTTCTCGTGGGTTTGCTCGGTGCTTAGATAGGTGAACTGATCCCCCGGCAGGTTAGGAATGGGCCATAACGCGAGAACTGGCTGTATCGCGGGGGTCACGTTCTCCGTCTGACCGGGCTTCAGTTTAGAATCGCAGGCATTCGTAACCGTTTGAACTCCACCGACGACGGGGGTGTGGCAAGCGGCTGGAATTGTTGGAGTCACGCCCACATTGGGTGGGTTGCTTAATACCTCTCGAAATCCTTCATAGGTGGCAAAGAAGAATGTCTTGTCTTTTTGGATTGGCCCGCCAAGCGATCCGCCGAATTGGTTTCGTTTGAACGGAGCGACACGGCGGCCTCCACCGGGACTAGTTGACGGCAGTGTGTACAGATAATCGAAGTAGTTGCGTGCGTCCAGGACGCTATTCCGCAAATATTCAAACGCAGTCCCGTGAAACTGGTTCGTTCCACTCTTAGTGACGATCACCGTCTGGCTGCCCATCACCAGCCCATATTCCGCGCTGTAAGAGTTCGTGAAAACTTTGTACTGGCTAATGCCGTCCAGCCCGAGCGACTCTCCGTCGATCGATGAGGCGCTCGCACCCTGGATGTTTCCCATGATTGCACCGTCCAGTGTGTACATGTTCGACCGAAGCGGAGCGCCGTTACTACTGTAGAACTGCCCAAAAAGGGCATTCGTGCCAAAATTGTTGTTTTGGAATTGAGTAATTCCAGGCTGCAGTAGCGTCAGATCCACGAAATTCCGTCCATTGAGCGGCAGGTCGGAGATCTGGTTGTGATTCACTATCTGACCCAACGAGCTGGTCGTCGTGTCCACCCGGAGCGCCTCTGAATTGACAACCACTTGCTGCTGCACCGTGCCAACTTCCATGGCGAAGTTCACTACAGCTTCCTGCCCGATATCGAGCGTCACATTGGTCTGAGTTTCAGTTTTGAAACCAGCCATATCAGCTTTTACGTTGTAATGACCGATTGGAAGCGCCGAAAAGCGGTACGACCCATCTTTACCAGTGATCGCCGTCCTTGAAAGATTCGTCTCAAGGTTAACGACTGTGACAGTTGCGTTTGAAACCGATGCGCCGGCCGCGTCTTTCGCTATACCCGAGATGGTCCCCGTCGGCACGACTTGAGCCGACGAGGTGAGGGCCGCCAAGCATACGATCACCGCAAGTAGCCAGGTTGGTCTGAACTTTTTCTTTCTATTTCGTTGCAGGATCATTTTTCCTCCAAAGTCTTTCTTAGTGCACCGCTCGGCCTGATATCTGTCACAATTTGTGGTCTCTTGACTCTGTTCTTTGGGAACCCTTACTTCTCGCACTGAACCATCACTACGGCTAAACAAGCATTTAGCATGGCGAGAATTTAACTTCGCTTTCCAGGGCAACTTTGCAAACGGGCTAATCTTAGACCAATCTCTATATTGTTTGTCAACAAAAAAATTGAGTAGCGACTTTATGGCCAATACCGTTCCAACCGATCAGGGGCATACGACCTATGCAAATAGCGGCTGAATTGAGAGGAATTTGCCTTATGCTACCGCTGTTTTGAGAGCGCACTGACGGAGAAAGTGGGGTTAGCCTTGGGCAAATGCGCAGCCCTTGCCAAGCCTCAGACGTGACATCCAAACAGTCTGCAAGTCCCGCAACTCTATATCTGGGGAAAGGTAAGGCGATGGAGGTGAATGCGAGAGGAAACCTGAATGGTATGCGAATTCATTGACAGTCAGGATGGAGTCTCCGTATGATTCGGTACGAAAATACAGTTGCTGGGAAGTCCGGGATCATACGTCGGACCGAAGCCTTTAAGCAGGTGGGAATTCCCGCAGAGGGTCCATGGCGTGCCAAAAAAACTGCCGATAAATCGTCGGAAATTCTTAAGTGGCGCTGCGGGGGGTATGGCGGGCTTGATCGCGGGAAATGCTCTAGCCAGCTCTAAACCATCCGTTCGGGCACAGTCCGCTTCCAAGCCCTCAGCGTCAGAGGAGATTGATCCGACAAATGTTGATGTCGAGGTACTGACCGAGGGTCGGTCCGGATCCGATTTCATGGTCGATGTGCTTAAATCCCTGGGATTCGAATATATCGCTGCCAATCCAGGATCATCCTTTAGAGGACTGCATGAATCAATCATCAACTACGGCGGCAATGTAGCCCCGGAATTTATCACGTGCTGCCATGAAGAGTCAGCAGTGGCGTTGGCTCATGGCTATTCAAAGATTGAAGGCAAGCCGATGTGCGTGTTTGTGCATAGTGATGTTGGACTACAACATGCGTCCATGGCAATTTTCAACGCCTACTGCGACCGAGCTCCGGTATATGTAATCGCAGGCAACACTATGGATGCAACCATGCGGCGCCCCGGGGTTGAATGGGACCACAGTGTCGAGGATGCAGCGGCTTTAGTTCGCGATTTTGTTAAATGGGATGACCTTCCGATCTCTCTGCCCCATTTCGCCGAATCCTCTGTTCGCGCGTACAAAATCTCCATGACAACTCCGACCATGCCTGTACTTTTGGTGGCGGATACCGAACTGCAGGAAGCTCCGATCGCGCCGGACGCTAAGTTCCATATCCCAAAATTAGTGGCCGCCATGCCGCCACAGGGAGACTCGGGGTCAGTTACCGAAGCGGCAAAACTGCTCGTTGCAGCGGAAAACCCGGTAATCATAACCGGCCGTGTTGTGCGTACCCCAGCCGGAATGTCGAACCTGATCGAACTGGCAGAAGCGCTCCAGGCGCCGGTCATCGATCAGGGCGCACGGATGAATTTTCCCACGGGAAACCCGCTGAACCAGTCCCAGAATAAGCGCGCGCTAATCTCTCGTGCCGATGTTATTTTGGGCCTGGAGGTGGCGGACTTTTGGGGCACGATTCACTCCTGGCGCGATCAGCTGCACCGGACATCGAAGTCGATGATCCTGGAAAATACCAAGCTGATCAGCATCAGCACTGGCGATCTCTATAGGAAGGGGAACTATCAGGACCTGCAGCGTTATACGGAAGTCGATCTGGACATTGCAGCCGACGCGGAGACAACTCTCCCTTCACTCACACTGGCTGTGAAAAGTTTGACTACCGCCGATCGCAAAAGAATCTTTATGGCCCGAGGTAGCAAGCTCGCAGATCAACACCGGAAAGCATGGGACAGAACGCGGACCGACGCAACATACGGCTGGAACTCAAGCCCGATTAGTATCGCGCGTTTATCCAGTGAGTTGTGGGCTCAAATTCAGTACGAAGACTGGTCGCTCGTGTCGCCAGTGAGCTTTGCTGACAGTTGGCCGCTTCGACTCTGGTCTTTTGACAAATGCTATCAATACATCGGCGGCTCGGGAGGAGGAGGCATGGGGTACGGAGCGCCGGCGGCTACAGGAGCCGCGCTCGCTAACAAAAAACACGGCAGGATCTCGGTCAGTATTCAAGGCGATGGCGACCTGATGTATGCCCCAGGTATTTTATGGACAATGGCCCATCACCGTATTCCACTCCTCTCTGTCATGCAAAACAATCACGCATATCACCAGGAACTCATGCACGTGCAGCGCATGGCCTGCCGGCACAATCGAGGCATCGAGCGCGCCACCATTGGCACCACGCTTCGTGACCCAAACATCGACTATGCGAAAGTGGCTCAAGGCATGGGCGTTTACGCGGAAGGCCCGATTACGAATCCAAAGGATCTCGGGCCTGCCATCGGCCGCGCGATGAAAGTGGTAAAGCGCGGAGATCCCGCTTTACTCGATGTGATTACGGAACCGCGGTGACACAGCCGGAGCCAGTAGCTACGGTTAGACAGTACTAATAGCGCAGGAGACGAATTGTTTTCCACGACGGAGATTGCGGCACGGACTGCAGGAATACGTACATATCTCTGAGATCTTCGTTCGACACGGTCTTCTGGGTATAAGGCGGCATCTGGCCGATTGGCTGACGCACATAACCGATGAAAGCGGAAAGAGAAATCTGTGAGGGACCGATCCTCGATCCTCCAGTTTGCCGCGCTCCCTGCCCCTCAGTCAGGTGACATTCGTAGCATCCATCCTGCGTGAAGAGTCTCCGTCCCTTTTCAATATTCGCCGTTTCAGTAACATTGTGCTCTACAGCATGTGTTGAAGATTGTAAAAATGCGTATACATCCGTTAGATCGTGGTCCGATACCTGATGCTTGCCAAACGGCGGCATCTGATTCTTTGGCTTACGAACGAGCTGAATAAAGACGGGTAACGCAAGAGTTGTAGAAGCGATACTTGGCACACTTCCGTCAACATCCGGTCCTGAGTGACCTTCCCCATCGGAACCGTGGCAATTATTGCAACCTTCTTTTCTAAAGATGATCTTTCCATTTTTCGGATTTCCGGAAGAAATAGTATTCGATTTCTTGCAAGCACTTATTGATTGCTCTTTGTTATGCTGAAGGACCGGCAGGGCAGCAGCAATCGCAGCTGAAATGAAGAACACTGCAACTCCAGACATGCGCAACAGAGGTGAGCAGGGCGAGCATTTCGTTCGGTGTGCTGACTTTCTGGCACGCGATCTAAGGAGAAAATGATTATCCATCTGGAATTCCTGTGCGGCTGCTAGAACGTCAATCAATGCTTATCTGTATTTGACGTTTACGTACACCGCATCTCCCTTCTCTATAGTTCTCGGCGCATGAGTATGACGCAGTGTCTCGATCCGAATTGCCTTCCGAGCAGCCAGGGAATGTTGGCGGAAGAATACCGTAATGTGCTCAAATCCTCTCATTATTGCTCTATGATGTGCGCATTATCCTGCGATTTCATCGCGTGAATATCAAGTTGTGCTTTTTGGCACCGTGACCCATATGCAAGATGAGAAGCATTGCCCGAAATGCCATTTGCGCGACAACTGGAGCATGAATAATTAGTTAAGTGGCTGAGGGGCTCGCTCGGCAACACTCCCTCAGAAGTATCATGGCTCTGGCAGGCGAACTTTGACTCGAAGACCGTGCCGAGAGCAGACGCGATTTCGTCTTCGATGCTCGCTTAGCCACTTCTACTCACCCCTATGCGCCAATTCCGCAGATTCGACCGCTTGCTGTGTCGTGAATTCTTCCGCGATCATAGTTCAGCCTATGATATAACTTATCCCTGTAATGGTCTAATATTGCTCCTTAATTAATAAAAACCGAATAGTCGCGTCCTGGACAGGATCGTCAACTGTACTCGCTGAATGCGGTGAACTCCTGGATTTTCAATTTCGAAAGGCTCTAAACAGGCCGCCTCGTCCAACGGGTGCAGGCTATCTACTACCAGATGGAAGGAACGGATGAGGACACGCACGACGATCGATGTAGGTGAACTGATTGAAAACAACCCGCTCGGTTGGTTTCATGTGACGATACTCCTGAACACATGCTTGGTAATGTTTTTTGAAGGCTACGATATGCAAGTAACTTCGTATGCAGCTCCAGCAATCATAAAGGCATGGCATCTTAGCAGGGCCTACTTCGGACCAGTTTTCGGGTTCGGATTGCTCGGCAACTTATTAGGCGGAACTGCCCTTGGTCACCTAGGCGATCGTTTTGGGCGTAAGAAAGTTATTATTGGCGGGTCGTTATTTTTTGGCGTGTTCACGTTAGGTGCAGCTTATGCGACGTCGCTCGCCGGCCTATTGGTTCTCAGATTTCTTGCTGGCGTGGGTATAGGTGTTTCCGTCCCGGCTGCAATTGCCCTGGGGGTGGAATATGCTCCGGCCCACCGAAAAGCCACCATCATCAGCATCTTATTCCTAGGCTACACGCTGGGTGGGACCATTGGCGGCTTTGCAGCAGCAAAGCTGATTCCGCTGTTCGGCTGGCCCATAGTATTCCAACTGGGTGGAGTCGCCCCCATTATCCTCGCCATAGCTGTTGCCTTCACGCTACCGGAATCAGTTCGCTTTCTGACACTTAGGAGCGATCGGCCTGATCAAATTCGCGCCATTCTCCGAAAACTAACGCATGATTCAACAATGGGCGATGGCGCTGACTTCATTGTGATCGAGGAAAGAAACCAAGGCCTTCCAGTCAAGCATCTATTCAGCAAGGGGCGAGCGGCAATGACACTTCTACTGTGGGTTGCCTTCGCCTCCAGCTTATTGGGTCACTACTTTTTAACGAGCTGGCTGCCTACAATCCTCGCGGGAGCCGCAGTCCCTCTTACGTATGCAATTATTTCAGGCGCGCTCCTACAAGGAGGAGGCGGAATTGGGGGCCTTTTGCTATGCTGGCTCAGCGATAAAAAAAGCATTTTATTCATTGCATTAGCATTCTGCATTGCTTCTCCTCTAATAGTCTTATTTCCCTATATGCGCAGTTTTTCGCTGCTAATACTTGCGTTTCTAGTAGGCTTTTTTTTAGTTGGCGGCCAGATAGGACTGAACGCAATTGCGGGAACTATTTATCCCACCGACATCCGTTCGACTGGTGTGGGATGGGCCCTTGGGATCGGGCGGATTGGGTCCATTCTCGGTCCAGTACTTGGCGGAGTTTTAATATCACGTCGGATCCCAGTCCAATCGCTGTTCGTTTACACCGCATTCGTTGTTTTTGTGTGCGCAGTCACTATAGCGATGCTCTGGAGGATTTCTGCCAGGGCGGAACATTTGACTCGCTATGCAGAATCGAAGTGACCTAGTGTCGGATGAAACGGAATCTAATCATCCCTTATTTAGGAAATGCGTTAGCCAAATTCCATCGCAAGAAGATTTACACGAATATGTGAAAGCCAAGGCGCCTTGCACCCGCCGACTGTTATACTTCGCCAACCGTCCAATGCGGAAATAAATCCATGCGGCTGCTTCTTGTACTTATCAATGCAACTAGTTTTTGGCTGGTAACAGCGTGTTTCCTCCTTTCGTCCTTGTCTGCGGCGGGAGCGACTGGCGGAAATATTTCCGGTACCGTTTCGGATAAAAGCGGGGCGGTAGTTCATGGAGCAGTGCTCAAGCTGATTGATGCCGTGCGGCACGTAACCTATAAAGCGGTGTCCGACAGGCGAGGCCGCTACACTTTCCGTAATCTTCCAATGGGTCGCTATGACCTTACAGTCGCTGCAAAGGGGTTCACAGAGCAACATAAAACCGACCTTATTGTGAGCTCCGATTCATCTCTTCAACTGGATGTGACTCTCGGCATTAGTTTGCAGATGACCTCTGTAACCGTCAAAACATACTCCGGCGTGCAGGTCGAAACTAACGCAACCCGCCTAGGCGCCGTAGTCTCCGCTGCGGAAATGACGGCGCTGCCGCTGAACGGTCGGAGCTATACCGATTTACTGGCGCTTCAGCCGGGAGTCGCGCCTATGTCGACTCTCTTGCCCAGCTCCGTCATTATGGCCGGAGTTACAGGGGGCATTAACCCTTCAGGCGACTTAAATCCTGGAAATTTGTCTATTAATGGACAGCGGGAGTCTTCTAACGGGTTCATCGTAAATGGGATCGACGTGCAAGAGCACATGAATGGAGGCACCTCTGTTATTCCCAATCTCGATTCGATACAGGAGTTTACAGTTCTGACGACAAACTTCGATCCGGAGTATGGCAACTACAACGGGGGCATCGTCGCTCTGGTGAGCAAATCCGGGACGGGTACACTTCACGGTGATGCGTTCGAGTTTTTCCGCAACACGAATTTGGACGCACGAGGTTATTTCGATCCCACCCGGTCGGCCTATAATCAGAATCAATTTGGTGGATCAATAGGCGGCCCGATCAAGCGTGACAAGATATTCTTCTTTAGCGACTACCAAAGCACGCATACAACTCAAGGGATCTCGACCGGCAACATTTCGGTTCCCACCGCAGCGGAACGCGAGGGCAACTTTAACGGCCTTACCGGCACTGTTAGTGGTCCATACCTGGCATCTCTGCTCACTCAGGAATTAGGTTACGTTGTTACTACCGGAGAGGCGTATACATCTGTCTTTCCAAGTGGCAACATTCCGAGAAGAGCCTGGTCGGCGCCAGCCAAGAACCTGTTGCAGTATATTCCGTCTCCAAACGTGGGGAATGACCTGTTTTCGACGTCGGCATTCTCACAGACAGTCCGCGATGATAAAGGGTCTGTGCGACTAGACGGTAGCTGTCTGCTGGGTCAGATGTCCGCATATTACTTCGTGGATGACTATCGTCTTGACAACCCCTACCCTGGTTCAGTGGCTGGCGCAAGCGTCCCAGGCTTTGACGCTTTGTTTACAGGGCGGGCGCAACTCCTCTCCCTTAGCGATATCAAGGTTATCAGCACAAATACAGTTAATGAATTGCATCTGGGAATTCTTCGTTACAACAACGTCATCGGACAGCCACATGGAGGCCTAGATGTTAGCCTCGCGTCGCAAGGCTTCGCGACCGGTTCCGGTACGCCCGGTATCTATGTGCAGGCACCACAGTTCGAAGGAGTTGAAAATATTACATTCCCGACGTTTGTAATGGGAGTTCCAATCACTAATCTTACGCAGATAAATAACACTTATTACGCGAGTGACGGGCTTTCCAGATCGCTGGGTTCTCATGCGCTGAAGCTTGGTGGGCAGTTTCATATGGATCAAGTTAACGAGCACCCCAACGCCACCTTCAACGGTACATTCAATATCAATGGAACAGAGACTGGATCCCCCTATGCTGATTTTTTGCTCGGCACCCCAAGCAACTTTACTCAGTCTTCCGGCCAGCCGTTCTATCTACGGAACCGTTACTTCGGGGCATATGTGCAGGACGGTTGGCGGCCGCGTGGCGACCTTACGGTCAACGCCGGAATTCGCTGGGACATAATCATGCCATGGTGGGAAAAATATAACCAGCTTCAGACCTACATAGCCGGAGCTGAGTCCACCCTTTACCCGGGAGCACCTCAGGGACTGGTCGTCGCCGGAGACCCTGGGATTCCGAAGACTCTAGCCGCCACAAGCTACAAGAACTTCGCTCCGCGAATTGGCTTAGCCTATGTGCCGCGATTCAGCCACGGTATCGGGAAGTACGTTTTCGGAGGTAACGGTCAAAGCAGCATTCGAGCCAGCTATGGAATCTTCTATACTGCATTCCCAGGTCTAGCGGCAGGCATAATGTACGCGGTTCCCCCTTTCGGCTACAACTATCTCAGCCCTGCGCCGCCGCTGCTTGCGACTCCATTTATTACAGCAGCAACCGGTGTCAATAATGGGCAACGATTTCCTTTTTCCTTTCCACCTCATGGAGTCTCCAGATCGAATCCGGACAATTCGGTCAACTGGTCAAACTTTCTTCCCATTGCAGCAGACCCATTTTTCTACTATCACAATCGCGTGCCTTATACCGAGAACTACATGCTTTCCATCCAGCGGAAGATGGCGCAGAACACGTTATTGACTGTTAGCTACGTTGGCAATCAAGGGCACCACATTCTTACGCTTGTCTCTGCAAACCCGGGAAATCCCGAGCTTTGCCTTAGCCTGGCGGGTTGCGGTCCATTCGGAGAAGACTCTAAATATACCGACGGTGCAGGCGAAACCATCAATGGAACCCGCGTCGGACAAGGCCACAATTATGGCGAGAATGCCGCCGATAAATCAATTGCCAATTCGAACTACAACGCGCTGGAAGTAACGCTGGATTACCATTTTCACGACTCGCAGCTTCTAGCCAGCTACACTTACGCAAAATCCATCGATCAAGGGTCTAGTCTTGGGGAGCAACTGGATCCAATCGATCCGCGGCATAGTCGCACCATTTCGGCATGGGATATTAAACATAATTTTGTCATCAATTATCATCAGGAGCTACCTATTGCCATACTTCTACGCAGGAATAACCGTATAACTACGGCGTGGAGCGTCTCCGGTATAACCCGCTTTGCAAGCGGTTTCCCAGTAACCATGTTCGACAACTCGGATAATTCGCTGCTAGGAACACTCGGAAATGGCGTGAACAACTTTCTACTGGATACGCCGCGACATCTCACTGGACCTCTCAAGATCAACACTAATGGACGGAACGGTAGGCCAGCCTTTAATACGGCTCTATATCCTGAAGAGATTCTTGGCCAACTAGGCAGCGCCAAACGAAGGAATTTTTATGGGCCTGGCGTTGAGAATTTTGATGTAGCGCTGGAAAAGAGCCTGTGGCTGGCGGGTGACAAATCATTCAAGTTCCGTATCGAAGCATTCAATGCATTTAACCATGCGCAGTTCTATGGCCCAACGGCTGTTGACGGTCAGAGGGAAGATCCAAGTTTTGGGCAGATCGTCAGCGCGGCTTCCCCCCGCTTGGTGCAACTCGCGGCAAAGTTCCAATTCTAAAAGGTGCCAGGTTTAACGGCAGCGGTCGGCGAGCTTCGCAGTGTCGCGGTATTTTGCATGGCAGTTGCTGCAAGCCGTTGTCAGCACGTCGGTAGCATCAGACAACTTGTCCATATCCTTAGACTTGGCTGCACGATAACATTCCATACCCGCATTTCGAAGGCTTTGCACCAATTTCGGCCAATCCGCATTAGTCGTAGGCACCGGTCTGCCGTTTGAGCATAAACGTCCCGGAACTGTCAGCAGGCTAGCTGTTTCAACAATCACAAGAGAACTGTTTTCTACAGCCTGCCATTGACCAAATGTGCCTTGCAAGGGATCCGTCGCCGCAGAAGGGATTTTTGCGGGCGGAATATTCTCTGGGTTCTTGTTTGTCGCGGCAAAAAGAACATTAGAATTGGTGAACATTATGCCTCGCATCAATTGCGCCAATACTGCAGGATGATTCGGTGATGAAGCAGGTTCTTCATAGCTCTTCGGTATTAGCGCGTTCGTAGGTCGTTGCGCCACCTCCCTCGCCCCAGCCCAGAAAACAGTAGCAAGAAGTAGAGTTGTGAATACCACAAATGAAAGAATTTTAGGACGCATAAACTAGCTCCAATTTCCATGAGTTTAATGAGCTATCACTTCGAGGCAGTGCAGTTTCATTAAAACATTTTGCTGTTAGGAAACCGCCGCTTGAGAATTCCGTCTAGACCCAATGCACGGCCTGCTGACGCAAATACGAACACCAGTTCAAGAACAATGAAGATACGATTGATGCCAAGTTGTGCGCCGCCATTCGCTACTGCGATTGCAAGAAGGATATTGAGATTATGAAACGCTCCAAACAACGCGGAAATCCGTACCAAGCATCCCAGTAGGAGAGAAATTCCAATCGCCAGCTCCCCGAAAGCAATAAGATAACTGAACGCATGGGCGTGAGGAATAACAAAGCCAACGATGAAATCCCTATGCCATCCAAGCGGGTCTTTCACGACAGTTTTTGCCAGTTCTTTTGGAAGTATTTGACCGTCTATAAACTTGCCGGTCAGCTTCGGGATGGCAGCCATCAAGAAATGGTAGCCCACAGCTATCCGAAGTATCGCAAGATAGCCAAGACAGGTGCTTTGTTTGAAATTGCTTGCCAACGACATATTAGATTCTCCTAGTAGATCTATTTCTTTCATTCCTTCACATTCATACCAATTGAAGCTTCATGAAATTCTGGCACGGCCGCACAGTCATATTTCCAGCCTTGTATTTTCAGCCAGAAATCATTGAACGATCCATGAGCTTACTGGACTATCTCAGCAGCCCGAACAGTGATCATGATCGTTGGCAGATGCCTGTAGAATGCCGCTGTTATAAACGATCTTTCCGCCAATAATCGTGAGTACGGAGGTAATTCGCCTGATTGCTTCGTCCCGGACGCGATGAGAATCCAGAAAATCGTCGCTCAACACCACCAGGTCGGCCAATTTATCTACTTCAATGGAGCCGAGCTTATCTTCATCTTTCGTAAACCATGGCTGGTTCGCCGTATACATGCGCAACGCCTGCATGCGTGTTAACGTTTGTCCGATCGCAATAGGTTGACCTGCGTTATTCTTACCGGTCACCAGGTAATACAAGTGCGGCCAGGGATCCAGCGGCGAGACGGTGCCACCATCGCTTCCGTATCCTACATGGATTCCGCTTTCGACCAACATGCGGAAAGGGGGTAAGTCTTTCGGGGAATTGCGTGGCGGCATGCTCGCGGTGTACCGGCTACCAGCAGCACTGACACCTACACCCATAGCCTGAAGTCGATGCAGAGTATCCGCATCGATTCCCGGAACATGTGCAAGGCACCAGCGGAGCGAGGCGAGAGGTGTCTGCCGGTTGACCTGCTCCCATATCTTCGTGATTTCTTTTTCGTCGCGAAGCGATCCGGAATGTTGATCATATGTCCAGCCGCTCTCGGCTACCAATCTGACGGCGGCCAAGTACACTTCAGACGATGCATTCGGAGTAAACGGAAACGGGCCGCCGTAAATCCGCTCGCCCAATCCGGAGACCTTCAACCAATCATCGCCAAAGTCGCGGAACTGGTTGTTGATTCGCGCCTTCAGAAAAGGAAGATCAGGATTCAAATCCTGCATGTAGAAGAATATTCGCAATCGCATCAGCATCTTGCCATCACGGTGGAGCGCGAGGAACTGATCATAGCCGTTGAAAGGGTTTAACGCATTCGTACTATCTCCGATGGTGGCAACACCATACGCGCCAGGAGTATCAACTGGCCACGGACCACCCTTATCATCGGACATCGTGAGTCCCACGCTTGCCGCGTAAGCCATTACATCCAGCGCCTCGCGCCTTTTGTCGGCTGCGGTTTGGATCGACTTGAGCGCGTTATACGCAGCGATCGTGGATTCATGCGCATCAATTTTTCCATCGATGCCGACCTTGATTCCATTTTTCTCAAAGAAGGCTTTCCCTTTGCTATTAGTAGCGGCGGGGCCGATAAAACCGATCTGAAGATATACGGGGTTGTTCGACGCAGCGGCATCCAAATCATCCAGCGTTGGCATCCGCTGCTCAGTGAATTGTTCTGGACTCCATCCGCCAACGGCAGTGATCCATTCGCCCGGCTGCAAGTTAGCGGCCTTATTGCGAATTAATTGCTGTACTTCCTTTATAGAGGCTGCAGCTTCGATCCGGACTGCGTGGCCCGGACGCGACGACGCCACCACGATATGATTGTGGCTATCAATTAGTCCCGGAATTACTCTTCGGCCTTGCAGGTCAATTAGCTGTGCGCAGCGGTCATGCTTTGGAATCCCTCGAGACATTCCTACCGCGACAATTCGGTCGCCTTTGATCGTGACTGAGTAAGCCATTGTATTGCCCCGATCCATCGTGGCAATTTTTCCGTTGTAAAGTATTGTCTGGCGGCAGTTCTGGGCTCGCGTCGGTATAACCATTCCCGAAACAAGCAGCATTGCAATTGCAACTGACCACTTGGAAGCGAATTTCAGCAAGATATCGATGCTCCCTTCGCACGAGGCGATTATTGCTTCGTCCCCATATTCAACATCTTCTTGCACCTCTCGCCATTCGCTCCAACTAGTATCCGAGGACATATGAAGCGCCTCTTATTCCCGCAACTGCGGCATAAGACTAAGTGTGTTCCCGCGCTTGACCTCTTCAATTTCCTTAGAATCAAATACCTTTGATGCGATGATTCCAGCAGTACTTTCTTTTGAGGAGCGATAGGGATAGTCTGTCCCGAATAGAATTTGCGACATTGGAACTACCTGCTTGAGAGCATTCATCGAAACTGGATTAAATGTCTGTGCGGTGTCGTAATAGAACTTTGCTATTTCTACTTGGAAGTCATGTTGCAGTGCCCGAGTATTCTCATGGAGATGAGGAATGCGGTGCTCGAAGCGTCCGATCAGATACGGCATCGTCCCCCCGCCGTGCGAGAAAATCATACGCATATTTGGGTAACGTCGCGCAGCACCGCTGTATACCATGCGCACTATCGCGCGAGTCGTATCCGTCCCATACTCGATCTTAGCGTCTGAAATCCCCGGAAGAAGATCCGTGCAACATGCGTTCTTTGTCGGATGGACAAAGACCACCGCCTTCCGCCGATCGAGTTCTTCGAAGACAGGCGCAAAAAATGGATCGCCCAACCATTTGTCCCCATAGCTTGTAAATAGCGTGATACCGTCTGCTTTGAGAACGTCGAAGGCATACTCTAGCTCGCGCAGGCTGCCGTCGATATCGGGCAGAAGCACTGTAGCAAAACTGCCAAAACGTCTCGGATAGTCCTGCATAAGTTTTGCGGCGTACTCGTTGCAATCGCGGGCGAGACGTTGGGCCTGGGCGGGATTGCCAAACCATACACCTGGAACAACGATCGAGTTTAGAGCGGTGGCAACCCCTCCCT
>JADEYI010000943.1_pt1 | contig 27859 bp, 13 predicted proteins | sample 8542331 | NCBI WGS metagenome assembly JADEYI01 (sample SAMN16510988, study PRJNA670497) | mine drainage metagenome | isolation source: biofilm near Copperflume 1 | place: Germany: Marsberg coppermine Kilianstollen | collected 2018-02 | reverse complement strand
AGAGGACAAAATCACAGAACAGTTAGTGAGGACAGAATCTCGGAACACCAACACGCCAGCGCGGGCGCGATTGACGCGCCGAATCCGCGCTCCTACACTCAGGGACGCCCGAGAATCAGCGTCGCGCCGCAGACGCGGCAGCGCCCGGTACCGTCAGGAGACGACATGCTGGAGCAGATCCTCAACATCAACCCGAACCGCATCGCCGTCGCGGAGCTCTTCGGCGCCATCGGCAACCCGGCGCGGACGACCGAGTACATCCGGATGCTGCGGTCGGTCGAGGAGAACCAGAAGATCCGGGCGCTGGTGATCGATATCGATTCGCCGGGCGGGGCCGCGGGGCCGTCGGAGTACATCTACAGTTCCGTGGCGAAGATCGCCAGGAAGAAGCCGGTCGTGGCCTTCGTGCGCGGCATGGGCGCATCGGGCGCGTACATGGTGGCCTGCGGGGCGACGAAGGTGATCGCCGTGCCGATGGCGCTCGTCGGGTCGATCGGCGTCATCTCGCAGCGGCCAATGCTGTACGACGCCCTCGAGAAGCTGGGCGTGCGCATGGAGACCACGAAGGCCGGCCGGCTGAAAGACATGTTCTCGATGTTTCGGGAGCCGACGCCGGAGGAGCGCCAGAAGGAGCAGACGCTGCTGAACGCCTTCTACGACCGCTTCGTCGAGCTGGTGGCGAATGAGCGCGCGATGCCGGTCGAGCGGGCGCGGGAGCTGGCGACGGGAGAGGTCTTCACGGCCGACGAGGCGAAGCGCAACGGGCTGATCGACGACCTCGGCGACCTGGACACGGCGATCGACCTGGCGCAGGGACTTGCGAAGCTGCCGGAGCGCAAGGTGACGTACGTCAAGCCGCACCGCGGCCTGCGCGATCGTCTGTTGAACAACGCGGCGATGGCCGCGGTCGATGCCGTCGCAGTCGCCATCGAGACGCGGGTGCGGGAGGCGCAGTTCCGCTAGCCGGCAGCGGGCGCCCCCGAACGCCTCCGGGGAGCGGCGTTCAGGCGGCGCGCATCTGGCGCGCATCTCTGGTGGTGCCGCCCCGCTCACCGCCCAGGCCCGCTTCCGCGCGGGCAGAGGGGAGATCGGCGCGGTCGGCGAGCCTGGCCGCCGCGGCGTCCCCTCTCGGCATCCGCGTCCTGTCATCCGGCGGCGCGACGCGCACGATCGCTGCGGCACGCCGCTCGCCTGCAGCGGCGTGCGGGCGCCGTCGCCCGGGGAGTGGACGCCCGCATCACGAGATGGATCGATGCATCGGGGGGTTTCGGCTGGCGACCGGCGGCCCCGTATGTCACACTGGACGGGTGCAAGGGGTTGCATTCCAGCGGCGAATTTGAGTAGCATTCGCTGGTTGACATCCCAAGGCCCCCATTTGTATACTCGTTTCAGGCTAGACAGAACCCCCTTGCCTTTGGCATCCCCATCGCCATGTCCCTTCCCGAAGGGACTACTTCTGTCCATCGGAGCCCGGCCATAACGCAGTACGAGGAGCAAACAGAGGAATGACAGTCTCCACGGACGTCGTCAGCGCCCGATCGTCGGTTCCTGCCACGAAGAAATCGTATGCGAAGATCGCGCACGTGCTGGACATCCCGCACCTGATCCGCATCCAGACGGAGTCCTTCGCCTGGTTCCAGAACGAGGGCCTTCGCGAGCTGCTCGACGAGATCTCGCCGATCTCCGACTTCACCGGCACACGCATGGAGCTGCGCTTCGGCGAGTACTCGTTCGGCGAGTCGAAGTACTCCGAGCTGGAGTGCCGCGAGCGCGACATGACGTTCTCGGCGCCGCTGCGTGTGAACGTCGAGCTCGTCGTGCGCGAGACGGGGGAGGTGAAGGAGCAGGAGCTCTTCATGGGCGACTTCCCCCTGATGACGCCGAACGGCACCTTCGTCATCAACGGCGCCGAGCGCGTCGTCGTCTCGCAGCTCGTGCGGTCGCCGGGCGTCTACTTCACGCGCGAGGCGGACCCGACGAGCGGCCGCGAGCTGGCCTTCGGCAAGCTGATCCCGAACCGCGGCGCCTGGCTGGAGTTCGAGACGAGCAACAAGAACGTGCTCTCCGTCAAGGTCGACCGCAAGCGCAAGATCCCCGTGACAACGCTGCTGCGCGCGATCGACGAGGAGGACGGCGTGCCTGAGGCGCGGCTCGGCACGAACGAGCGCATCCTGGCGAAGTTCGCCGACGTCGACACGAACCCGGACCACCAGTACATCCAGGCGACCCTCGACCGGGAGCCGGCGACCGTCGTCAACAAGACGGAGGCGCTGCTGGAGTTCTACCGGCGGCTGCGCCCGGGCGACCCGCCGACGCTCGAGAACGCCCGCGGGCTGCTCAACTCGCTGTTCTTCAACGGCCGCCGCTACGACCTCGGGCGCGTCGGGCGCTACAAGCTCAACCGGCGCCTGGAGCGCGACGAATCGATCAAGATGCGCATCCTCGAGCCGGCGGACCTGGAGGCGATCGTGCGGACGCAGCTGGCGCTGAACAACGGCGTCGGCCACCCGGACGACATCGACCATCTCGGCAACCGGCGCGTGCGTGCCGTCGGTGAGCTGATCCAGAACCAGTTCCGGATCGGCCTGCTGCGCATGGAGCGCGTGGTGCGCGAGCGGATGACGATCATCGACCCGGATCAGGCGACGCCGAGCGCGCTGATCAACATCCGCCCGGTCGTCGCCTCGATGAAGGAGTTCTTCGGTGGCTCGCAGCTGTCGCAGTTCATGGACCAGACCAACCCGCTGGCGGAGTTGACGCACAAGCGCCGGCTCTCGGCGCTCGGCCCCGGCGGCCTCTCGCGCGACCGCGCCGGCTTCGACGTCCGCGACGTGCACTTCAGCCACTACGGCCGCATCTGCCCGATCGAGACGCCGGAAGGCCCGAACATCGGCCTCATCGGCTCGCTGGCGACGTACGGCGTGATCAACCCGTACGGGTTCATCGAGACGCCCTACCGGCGCGTGATCAAGGAGCTGCCGGCGAACTCGCCGGAGTGGGTCGGGCGCTATCTCGGCGAGGACGTCGAGGGCGTCGGCCGGCGCGGCGAGCGGATCGACGAGGCGGCGGCGAAGAAGCTGGCGCGGCGGGGCGACGCGATGGTGCGGGCGCGTCCGTACGTCAGCTCGCTGATCGAGTACCTGGCGGCCGATACGGAGGACCGCTACGTCATCGCGCAGGCGAACGCGCTGCTCGATGCGGACAACCACTTTCTCGAGGACCGCATCGAGGCGCGGGCGGGCGAGCGGTTCATGATGGAGCCGCCGGACTTGGTGGACTGGATGGACGTCTCGCCGAAGCAGATCCTCTCGGTGGCGACGTCGCTGATCCCGTTCCTCGAGCACAACGATGCGCCGCGGGCGCTGATGGGCTCGAACATGCAACGCCAGGCGGTGCCGCTGGTGCGGCCGGAGACGCCGATCGTCATGACCGGCGTCGAGAGGCAGGCGGCGCAGGACTCCGGCCAGGTGATCCTGGCGGAGGCCGACGGCGTGGTCGTGAGCGCCGACGCGCGGCTGATCCGCGTCCGCTACGACAACGGCGACGAGCGCGACTACCCACTGATGAAGTTCGTGCGCTCGAACCAGGGCACCTGCATCAACCAGCGGCCGACGGTCCGCCACGGCGAGCGCATCCGCAAGGGCGACGCGCTGGCGGACAGCTCCTCGACGAGCAAGGGCGAGCTGGCGCTGGGGCAGAGCGTGCTCTGCGCGTTCATGAGCTGGCAGGGCTACAACTTCGAGGACGCGATCATCCTGTCGGAAGCGCTCGTGCGCGACGACAAGTTCACCTCGATCCACATCGAGAAGCACGAGGTGGAGTCGCGCGACACGAAGCTCGGGCCGGAAGAGATCACGCGCGACATCCCGAACGTGGGCGAAGAGTCGCTGCGTGACCTCGATGAGAGCGGCATCATCCGCATCGGCGCCGAGGTGAACTCGGGCGACATCCTCGTCGGCAAGATCACGCCCAAGGGCGAGACGGAGTTGACGGCGGAGGAGAAGCTGCTGCGGGCGATCTTCGGCGAGAAGGCGCGCGAGGTGAAGGACACGTCGCTGCGCGTGCCGCACGGCGAGCGCGGCAAAGTGATCGATGTCAAGGTGTTCCGCCGCGACACGCACGACGAGCTGCCGGCCGGCGTCAACGAGCTGGTGCGCGTGTCGATCGCCCAGCGGCGCAAGGTGTCCGAGGGCGACAAGATGGCGGGGCGTCACGGCAACAAGGGCGTCGTCGCGCGCATCCTGCCGGTCGAGGACATGCCGTACCTGGCCGATGGCACGCCGGTCGACATCGTCCTCAACCCGATCGGCGTGCCGAGCCGGATGAACGTCGGCCAGGTGCTCGAGACGCACCTGGGCTGGGCGGCGAACGCGCTCGGCTTCCGGGCGGTGACGCCGGTGTTCGATGGCGCCAGCGACCGGATGATCGAAGACGAGCTGGCGCGTGCGTGGCTCGCCGCACGGGCGGGCGCGCTGTCGCGCACGCTCGATGGCAACGGCAGCAGCGACGGTCACGGCGACCGCAGCGGTCTGACGGCGTACGAGAAGCTCGACGCGCCGAAGTTCCAGCGCTGGCTCGCGGAGCAGAGCTACGACGCGCGCGAGATCCTCGATGACACGCGGATCGGCGCCGCGCGGCGGGCCTGCCTGGAGATGTGGCTGGAAGAGGCGGTGGGCGTGAAGAAGGCGCGCGCCTTGGCTGCGGAGAAGCTCGAGGAGAAGGTGAACGAGGCGGTGATGAAGGGTCTGGCGCCGCCGACCTACGGCAAGCAGGCGGTGATCGATGGCCGTACGGGCGAGCCGTTCGACCAGCCGGTGACGGTCGGCAACATCTACATGCTGAAGCTGGTCCACCTGGTCGAGGACAAGATCCACGCCCGCAGCACGGGGCCGTACTCGCTGATCACGCAGCAGCCGCTCGGCGGCAAGGCGCAGTTCGGCGGCCAGCGCTTCGGCGAGATGGAGGTGTGGGCGCTGGAAGCCTACGGCGCTGCGCACATCCTGCAGGAGCTGCTGACGGTGAAGTCCGACGACGTCGTCGGACGCGTCAAGGCCTACGAGTCGATCGTCAAGGGCGAAGACGTGCTGGAGCCGGGCGTGCCGGAGTCGTTCAAGGTGCTGGTGAAGGAGCTGCAGAGCCTGGGGCTCTCGGTCGAAGTGCTGAACGACGACGAGCAGTCGGTGGAGTTCGTGGAAGAGGGAGAGGCGGTGCCGGAGCTCGGCATCAACCTGTCCGGGTTTGAAGGTGAGGAACGCATCAGTGCTTGAGGTAAACGACTTCAACGCCGTCCGCATTTCGCTGGCTTCGCCGGAGCAGATCCGGTCGTGGTCGTACGGGGAGGTGACGAAGCCGGAGACGATCAACTACCGCACGCTGAAGCCGGAGAAGGACGGGCTCTTCTGCGAGAAGATCTTCGGCCCGACGAAGGACTTCGAGTGCTACTGCGGCAAGTACAAGCGCGTCCGCTACAAGGGCATCGTCTGCGACAAGTGCGGCGTCGAGGTGGCGCGCTCGAAGGTGCGGCGCGAGCGCATGGGGCACATCGAGCTGGCGTCGCCGGTGAGCCACATCTGGTTCGTGAAGGGCACGCCGAGCCGGCTCGGGCTCTTGCTCGATATCTCGCCGCGCTCCCTGGAGCGCGTGCTGTACTTCGCGCAGTTCATCGTCACCTCGGTCGATGAGCACGCGAAGAAGCGCGCCCTCGAGCGCCTGCAGGAGGAGATGGACCGCGAGGCGACGCGCCGCGAGAAGCAGTTCGCCGACCGCATCGCCGAGCTGCAGGAGGAGATGGAGGACGCCGCGAGGGCGGCGGCCGAAGAGAAGGAGCGCCGGCTGGCGCAGCTCGAGGCCGACCGCGAGAAGGCGGCCGACGCGATCATGCAGCAGGCCGTCGAGTACCAGGCGGAGCTCAGCGAGCTGGTCGGCAGGACGGCGCGCAAGGGGTACCGCATCGGCGATGCGCTGGTGCTGGAGCGCGGCACCGTCATCGAGCAGGGGGTCGTCGACGGGCTGAAGACTGTGGCGCAGGAGCGCGTCGCGGCGATCGAAGAGGACTTCGCGAAGCGCCGCGACGACGCCGCGCTGATGGCGGACGCCGCGCTCGAACAGAAGCGGGCGAGCGTGCTCGACGAACTGACGCCGCTGCAGGAGCGCGCCGGCGGCGAGCGCCAGACCGTGTACGCCGAGTACCAGACGCAGATCGACGAGCTGAACGATCTCGTCGACCCGGCCGAGAACGACAAGATGGTGCTCCTGACGGAGCCGAAGTTCAAGGAGATGCAGGATCGCTACGGCAGCGTCTTCGAGGCGGGCATGGGCGCCGAGGCGCTGCTCAAGATCCTCGATCGCGTCGATGTCGAGAAGCTGCGCGAGAAGATGCAGGTCGAGATCCACTCGAGCTCCGGGCAGCGCCGCAAGAAGGCGACGAAGCGCCTGAAGGTGATCGAATCGCTGCGCAAGTCCGGCAACCAGCCGTCCTGGATGGTGTTCACGGTTCTGCCGGTGCTGCCGCCGGATCTGCGGCCGATGGTGCAGCTCGATGGCGGCCGCTTCGCCACGAGCGACCTGAACGACCTCTACCGGCGCGTGATCAACCGCAACAACCGGCTCAAGCGCTTGCTGGAGCTGGGCGCGCCGGAGATCATCATCCGCAACGAGAAGCGGATGCTGCAGGAGGCCGTGGACTCGCTGATCGACAACGGCCGCCGCGGCCGCGCGGTGGCCGGTTCGGGCAACCACAAGCTGAAGAGCCTGAGCGACATGCTCAAGGGGAAGCAGGGGCGGTTCCGCCAGAACCTGCTGGGCAAGCGCGTCGACTACTCCGGCCGCTCGGTGATCGTCGTCGGCCCGGAGCTGAAGCTGCACCAGTGCGGCCTGCCGAAGCGGATGGCGCTCGAGCTGTTCAAGCCGTTCGTCATGCACGCGCTCGTCGAGCGCGGGCTGGCGCACAACATCAAGAGCGCGAAGCGGATCGTCGAGCGCGCGCGCCCGGAAGTCTGGGACGTGCTCGACGAAGTGATCCAGACGCGGCCGGTGCTGCTCAACCGGGCGCCGACGCTGCACCGCCTCGGCATCCAAGCGTTCGAGCCGGTGCTGATCGAGGGCAGCGCGATCCAGATCCACCCGCTGGTCTGCACGGCCTTCAACGCGGACTTCGATGGCGACCAGATGGCCGTGCACGTGCCGCTGTCGCGTGAGGCCGTCGCCGAGGCGCGCCAGATCATGCTCTCGACGCACAATCTGCTCTCGCCGGGCTCCGGCGAGCCGATCATCGCGCCGACCCTGGACATGGTGCTCGGCTGCTACTACCTGACGGTCGACAAGCCGGGTGGGCGCGGCGCCTTCAAGCCGGCGAAGAACGGCCATCCGGCCGAAGGCGTCTACGGCAGCGCCGAAGAGGCGCGCTTCGCCCACGACCTCGGCATCGTCGACCTGCAGGCGCGCATCCACGTGCGCGTGCCGGTGATGAAGCCGGCGCCGCCGAGCGCGCCCGCCGCGCCGGTGCGCGAGCTGAGCGAGGGCGCCGACGGTGCCGGCGCCGCGACGATCGTCGAGCGGGCGCCGGAGCTGCCGGCGGGAGACGGCCGCCGGGCCGAGTCGGTGATCATCGAGACGACGGTGGGCCGCCTGATCTTCAACGAGATCCTGCCGCCGGGCGTCGGCTTCGCCGTCGACGGGCAGATCGACTTCATCAACGAGCGGATGGACCGCAAGATGCTGAAGACGGTCGTGGCGAAGTGCTACGAAGTGCTGGGCAACGAGCAGACGGCGGAGGTCGTCGACAACATCAAGCACATCGGCTTCGAGTACGCGACGCAGTCGGGCATCACGATCGCCGTCAACGACCTGCGCGTGCCGGACGAGAAGGCGGGGCTGATCGAGAAGGCGGAGCAGAACATCCGCGACATCGACGACGAGTACGACACGGGCCTGATCACAGACCAGGAGCGCTACGACGCGACGGTCGAGGTCTGGAGCCGGACGACGGAGGACGTGAAGAAGACGATCCAGGACCAGCTGGAGCGGTACGGCTCCGTGTACACGATGGCCACCTCGGGCGCGAAGGGCAACATCAGCCAGATCACCCAGATGGCGGGCATGCGCGGATTGATGACGGACCCCTCGGGCCGGATCATCGACCTGCCGATCCGCTCCAGCTTCCGCGAGGGGCTGACGGTGCTGGAGTACTTCATCTCGACGCACGGCGCCCGCAAGGGCCTCGCGGACACGGCGCTGCGGACGGCGGACTCCGGCTACCTGACGCGCCGGCTGATCGATGTCGCGCAGGACGTGATCATCCTCGAAGACGACTGTGGGACGCGGATGGGCGTGTGGCTCGAGCGGCCGGAAGCCGGCGTGCTGGAGTCGTTCAGTGAGCGCATCGTCGGGCGCTACTCGGCGATGGACCTCGAGGATCCGGCGACGGGCGAGATCCTTGCCGGCTTCAACGAGGAGATCGACGACGCGAAGGCGGCGCGCATCGAGGAGTTGAACCTCGAGCGCGTGTACGTGCGGTCGGCGCTGACCTGCCAGGCGAAGCGCGGCATCTGCCAGTACTGCTACGGGCGCAGCCCGGCGCGCGGCGCGCTCGTCACGATGGGCGAGGCCGTCGGCATCGTCGCCGCGCAGTCGATCGGCGAGCCGGGCACGCAGCTGACGATGCGCACGTTCCACACCGGCGGCGTGGCGAGCGGCGTCGACATCACCAGCGGTCTGCCGCGCGTCGAGGAGCTCTTCGAGGCGCGCGTGCCGAAGGGCCAGGCGCTGATCGCCGAGATCGACGGGACGGCGGAAGTGCTGCGGGACGGCGACACGAAGCGGATCAAGGTGCGCAGCACCGAGCTCTACAGCGACGTCTACGACGTGCCGAAGGGCGCCAAGCTGCTGGTGAAGAAGGATGATCTTGTCGAGCAGGGCGCCATCCTCGCGCGGCTGCCGCAGCTTGCGGCCGCGGCCGAGGCGCCGGCGCCGGAGGCCGAGAAGCCGAAGGCGAAGAAGAGCACGAAGAAGGCCAAGGCGAAGGCGGACGCCGCGCCGGCGGTGCTCGAAGGCGACCTCGTCGCCCGCATCGGCGGCCGCGTCATCCTCGATGGCAGGAACCGCGTCTCCGTCGTGTACGAGGAGAACGAGGAGCGGGAGTATCCCGTGCCGGCGGCGGCGCGTCTGCGCGTCGAGAACGGCGACCCGGTGCAGGCGGGCCAGCAGCTCACCGAGGGCTCGCTGAACCCCCAGGACATCCTCCGCATCATGGGTCCGGAGGCCGTGCAGCTGTACCTCGTCGCCGAGGTGCAGAAGGTCTACCGGTCGCAGGGCGTGACGATCAACGACAAGCACATCGAAGTCATCGTGCGGCAGATGCTGCGCAAGGTGCGCGTCGATGCGCCGGGCGACACGCCGCTGCTGCCGAACGACATCGTCGATCGCTTCGAGTACGAAGATGTGAACTCGCGCGTGCTGGCCGAAGGCGGTGAGCCGGCGACGGCGGTGCCCGTGCTGCTCGGCGTCACGAAGGCCTCGCTCAGCACCAACAGCTTCCTCGCCGCCGCGTCGTTCCAGGAGACGACGCGCGTCCTGACGGAGGCGGCGATCAGCGGCCAGAAGGACAACCTGATGGGGCTGAAGGAGAACGTGATCATCGGCAAGCTGATTCCGGCGCGGGCGCGGATCGACCTGCCGCCGCCGCCCGTGAAGGAGATCCCGCTGCCGGAGTCGCTGTCGCTCGACGGCGGCGATGACCTCTTCGACGACGAGGACGATGGCATCGCCGGCCTGCTTGGCGCGCTCGGCGCCGAGGACGACGAGGACGCCGCCGGCGAGACAGATGACGCGGACGACGGCCCGTCGGAAGTCGATGAGCCTTCGGTTGAAGACCTCCTCGACAGCAACGACGGCGACGACGACGTGCTCGAGCTGGACGCGTCGCCGGCGACGGACGTGCCGCAGATCGCGAAGGGGTACATCGCCGAGCCCGAGGACGAGTAGGCCACGGCAGCCACGCACGCACAGACAGAGGCGGCGTCCCGCGGGGCGCCTCCTGCGTATGCCTGGAGTTCCCGCGCGACCGCTGGCTTCCGGACGACCGAGGCGCATCCGTCGCCAAGCGGCTGCCCGCTCGCCCGAGAGCGGCTCGACGAGACGGCCGGCGGTGAGGGCTGCGCTCCCGATCCCGGCCGCCGCCGCACTTCGCCTCGCGGCGATTGATCGCACAGCACAACGGTTGCAGCGAGCGGCCGGCTGTGAGGCGGACGTTCGCCGGGAGGGTGTGCCGGCGCCTGGCTACTCCGCGGCTCCGGCGGCCGCTGCGAGCTCGGCGTCGTTGTCGCAGTCCGCTGGCGGCAGGGTGAAGGCGAAGATGGAGCCGCCGCCGGCGCGCGGCGTGGCCCAGATGCGCCCGCCCTGCGCCTCGACCAGGCGCGTGCAGACGGTGAGGCCGATGCCGATGCCCGGCAGGTGCGCCGTGGCCGTGCCGCGCACGAAGGGGTCGAAGATCCGGCGCGCATCCTCGGACGCGATGCCCTTGCCGCGGTCGGCGACGGACACCACGATGCGGCCATCGTCTGCCGTCGCCGAGATGTCGATCGGCGCAGACGCGTCCCCGTACTTCTCGGCGTTGGTCAGCAGGTTCTCGACGATCTGCGACACGTACTCGGCATTCGCCTCCACCACCGGCACGGCGGCATCGATCGCGGTCCGCACCTCGCGCGCCGGGTAGCGCTCCCGGTGCAGCGCCACGGCGCGGGCGATGACGCGGTCGAGCCGTATCGGCTCGCGCTCGCTCGCCTGACCGCGCTCGATGCGCGCCAGCGCCAGCATGTTGTCGATGATCCGCGCCAAGCGCCTGGCGTCGGTCCGCATGTCCTCGAGCGCCTCCGCGCGCTCCTCGGGGCGCATCCGGTCCGCCGAGCGCCGCAGCACGTCGGCGTTGCCGAGGATCGTCGTCAGCGGCGTGCGCAGCTCGTGTGAGACGAGGCCCAGGAATTCGTCCTTCGCCGCCAGCGCCGCCCGCAGCTTCGTCTCCGCTTCCTTCCGCTCGATCACGTCCGCCGCCTGCCGCGCCAGCAGGTCGAGCATCCGCAGCTCGCGCTCCGCCGGCTCGTGCGGCTCGCGCCAGTGCGTCGAGATCATGCCGACGAGCCGGCCGCTGAGCGAGACCAGCGGAGTCGACTGCGCCGCGCGGATGCGCGATGCCCGGAAGTGCTCCTCGTCCTCCGTGCCGACGATGAAGTCACACGTCTCGACATCCCGAATGATCGCGCGCGCCCCGGTTTCGAGCGCGGCCGAGCACGGCGTGCCGGGTCCGGCGCGCACCACCTGCCAGAACTTCGCCGCGTCCGGGTGGAAGCCCTTCCAGGCGATCAGCCGCAACTCCTCCCGCTCTGCGTCGAAGATCTGCATGCTTCCGCACTCGGCGCGCAGCAGCGCCATCGCGCCGGCGAGGATGCGGTCGTAGATCGCGTCGACGTCGTCGGCGTGGATGAGGGCGCCGCTGACCTGCTGGAGCTGGCGGGCGTCGGCGAGCTGGGCGGCGAGGTCTTCCTCGCGCTCACGCAGCGCCGTGGCGACGCGCTCGCGCTCGATGGCGATGCTGACGACGTGGGCGCCGAACTGCGAGATCTTCAGCTCCCAGGAGCTCGCGGCGCGCGGCGTCTCGAAGCACAACAGCAGCGACGCGACCGCATCGCCGCGGGCGAGGAGCACCGGCTCCGAGTGGCAAGCGGAGATGCCGTGCGCGAGGCAGAGCTCGCGCCATTCCGGCGACCAGCGCCCGTCGCGGGCGATGTCCGTGCAGGCGACGCGCTCGCCGGTGAACACGGCGACGCCGCAGGTGCCGATCGCGAACTCCTCGATCCGGGCACCCTTCACCCGCTCGCCGAACGACGCGTCGATGCCGGTGGAGGAGATCTCGGCGAACCGTTCGCGCGCCTCATCGGCGAGCACGACCGCCGCGCGCGTCCCCGGCTGCAGCCGCTCGATCGCCGCTGTCAGCGCCGCCAGCGACTCGCCGAGCGGCCGCCCGGCGGCGATCTGTTCGAGCAGGGAAGACTGCTCGACGAGCAGCGCTTCGTCCTGCTTCCGCTCGGTGATATCGAGCGCCGTGCCGGCGAAGGCGCGCGCGACGCGCCGCTCGCCGGAGCCCTCGAACTGCGCCTGGCCGTTCGCCAGCACCCAGCGCTCGCTGCCGTCGGGCGAGATGATGCGGTATTCGATGTCGTACGAGCCGTCGGAGCCGGGCGACAGCGACGCGTTGATCGCGTCGCCGACGCGCTCGCGGTCGGCGGGGTGGATGCGCTCCATCAGCAGCGGCAGCGGCATCAGCGGCTCTGCGGGCGGCTGCCCCCAGATCTCGCACATGCGCCGGTCGAGCGCCACGGTGTCCTCGTCGATGTCGTACGTCCACGTCCCCAGCTGCGCGACGCTCACCGCCAGGCGCGCCCGCTCCTCGCTCTCGCGCAGCGCCACTTCTGTGCGCTTGCTCTCCGTGATGTCCTGGAAGATCACGGCGATGCGCGACGTCTCGCCTTCCGGGCGGAAGATGTAGAGGTCGAGCATCCGCCCCTGGCTGGCGAGGACGCGCTCCATGCGCACCGGCTCGCCGGTGCGCAGCACGGCGTCGTAGGTGGCGAAGCGCTCCTCGCCGTCCGTGGGGAACACCTCGCGCACGCTGCGGCCGGCGACGCCGCCGACGCCGGCGTGGGCCGAGAAGGCGGGGTTCGCCTCGACGTAGCGGAAGTCCATCGGGTCGTCGCTGATCTTCTCGAGGATGCAGAAGCCGTCGTCCATGGATTCGAACAGCGTGCGGTACTTCGCCTCGGACGCGCGCAACTCGTCCTCGTAGCGCATCCGCTCGTCGACGTCGACGGCGCTGATGAACCAGGATGTCAGCGTGCCGTCGTCGTCGACGACCGGCGCGAAGCGGCTCGTGAACCAGCGGTAGACGCCGTCGGAGCGCCGCACCCGCTGCGTGTGCTCGAACGCCTCCGGCGCGGCCATCGCCTGCGTCCAGTGCTCCATCAGCCCGGCGCGGTCGCCGGGGTGCACGGCTTCGCTCCAGCCGGCATCCGGCAGCGCACGCGCGGTCGCGCCGAGGTAGTCGATCCAGCCGGCGCTCTGGTAGCGGGGGTTGCCGTGCGCGTCGGTGACGGCCAGGTACGCCGCCCGGCCTGCGGAGAGCTCCGACCATGGCGCGCCCAACTGGCGCCGCAGCCGGCTCGTCTCGACCAGTGCGCTCACCCGCGAGACCAGCTCGCGCGAGGAGAAGGGCTTCACCAGGTAGTCGTCGACGCCGGCCGCCAGCCCCTCGATGCGCGACTCCTCGCCGGCCCGCGCCGACACGAGGATCACCGGCAGATCCTCGAGCTCCGGGGTGTCGCGGATCGCGCGCACCAGCCCGAAGCCGTCGCGGTTCGGCATCATCACGTCCGTGATCAGCACGTCCGGCCGCCCGGCGCGGACGCGGGCCAGCGCCTGCTCGCCGTCGGTCACCGCCTCGACCCGCCAGTGCGCCGAGAGCAGCCGCTCCAGGTACTCCCGCATGTCAGCGTTGTCGTCGGCGATCAGGATCGTCGCTGTGCGCGGCGCCGTGGCGGTGGCGAGCCTTCCGTCGTCAACGGCGGCGCTCTCCTCGGTTCGGGGCAGCCAGCGCAGCGCCTCGTCGACGAAGCCGCCGCCGCTGAGCGGGTTCGCGACTGGCGCGTCAGCCTCTCGCACAGTGCCGGCGGGCAGATGCCCCGAGCCGGAGGGGATGCGCACGGTGAACTCCGTCCCCGCGCCCGCCTCGCTCGTCACGGCGATGCTGCCGCCGTGCAGGCGCACGAGCTCCTGCACCAGCGCCAAGCCGATGCCCGACCCCTCCTGCGTCCGCGCGCCGGCCGTCTCGATGCGGTGGAAGCGCTCAAAGAGGCGCGGCAGATCCTCCGGGGCGATGCCGGCGCCTGTGTCGCGCACCGTCAGCGCGGCGCCATGCTCGTCTTCGGCGAGGCGCACCGTCACGGCGCCTGTCAGCGTGAACTTGAAGGCGTTCGAGAGAAGGTTCAGGACGATCTTCTCCCACATCGACCGGTCGACGTAGATCGGCCGGTCGATCGCGTCGCACTCGACGACCAGGGCGACGCCGGCGCGCTCGAACGCCGAGCGGAACATGCTGGCCAGATCGCGCGTGAGTGTCGCCAGGTCGACGCGCTCGTACGCCGCGTCGACGCGACCCGCCTCGATGCGCGAGAAGTCGAGCAGGCCATTGACCAGGCGCAGCAACCGCGTGGCGTTGCGGTGCGCCGTATCGAGTCGCTCGCGCTGCACCGCGGGGTCGGCGTCGTCGGTGTCGCTCAGCGCCTCAGCGAGCGGCCCCAGCATCAGCGTCAGCGGCGTCCGGAACTCATGGCTGATGTTGGTGAAGAACGTCGTCTTCGCCCGATCGATCTCCGCCAGCCGCTCCGCGCGCTCGCGCTCCTGCTGGTAGGCCTGCGCGCCGGCGATCGCCGCCCCGATCTGCCCGCAGACGAGGCTGATGAAGCGCGCGTACGGCTCGTTATAGAGGCGATAGGGGTTGAGACCGGCGACCAGCACGCCGGCGACGCCGGCCGGCGTCGCGATCGGCGCCACGACGACCTGCCACGTCGGCACGTCCCAGTCGCCGTGGGGCAGGGCCCGGATCGGGCTGTGCAGGTGGACGGCGCCGCCGCTCCTGATCACCTCGTCGACCGGCCAGACGGACAGGCCAGCCAGCTCGGCCCGTGCCGGTGCCGCCCGGTGGCCGACGCTGATGCCTGACGTCGCCCGCAGGTCGAGCGCCGAGCGCGAGGCGTCGAGCAGGTAGATCGCGGCGAACGGCAGGTCGCGGCGGTTCGTCGCGAGGCCGGCGGCGGCGCCGCGGCAGGCGTCCTCGACGGAGCGGGCGTCGCCGGTGCGTGCGGCGATCTCGCGGAACGTCGCCAGGCCGCGCTCGCTGAGCACCGTCGCCGTGTCCTCGGTGTTCGCGCAGATGATGCCGCCGACGCCGCCCGCGTCATCGGGCAGCGGGCTGTAGGAGAAGGTGTAGTAGGTCTCCTCCTGGTAGCCGTTGCGATCCATGATCAGGAGCAGGGCTTCGTCGTAGGTGCCCTCGTTCCGCGCCACCGCCCGGCGGGCGCGCGGGCCCACCTGGTCCCAGATCTCCCGCCAGACGACGGACGCCGGCTGCGCCAGCGCCTGCGGGTGCTTGCCGCCGACGATCGTCTTGTAGGCGTCGTTGTAGAGGTTGATGAGCTCCGGCCCCCACCAGACGAACATCGGCTGGCGCGAGGTGAGGACGATGCGCACCGCCGTCTTCAGGCTCTGTGGCCACTCCTCCGGCGCGCCGAGGGGCGTCGTCGACCAGTCGAAGGCGCGCATCCGCTCGCCCATCTCACCGCCGCCGATGAGGAAGTCGAGCGCCGACGTGTCACGCGTGGACCTGGCGCTGCCTGTCGTGGTCATCGTTGAAGGGAGGTGTCGGAACCAACGTCGCTGGCGCGTCGCTTCTGCTGGCGTACGTGGAACGACGCATTCGGTGGTGCCCGCATCTGCGAATCGTATCGCGCCTCCGCCCTCGCGGGAGTATCAGATGGGCATCACCGGCTTGCAAAATCATCTACGCCGGCGACGTTGACGCGGCGCGTCCCTCGCCTGCAGGCGGTTGAGCAATGTATGCCCGGGCGGCGCCACGGCCGGCCTCATCCGGCGGCGTCGGCGAGCGGCTTGCTGGCCTGGGCGCCGGCGTCAGGCGCCGCGTCGGCCCGGGCGGCGAACGCGGCGTCGCCGAGCACGCTCCTGACGAACGAGCGGATCGCCGGCACGACGAGGTGATTGGCGATGTCCTTGTGCCCGGTCTCCGGGAACTGGACGAACGTCTTCGGCTGGGGCGCGGCGTCGAACACCTCCCGGCCCATGTGGTACGGCACGGTCTGGTCCGCGTCGCCGTGCATGACGAGGAGCGGCCGGTCGAGGCGGCGGACCTTCGCGAGCGTGTCGTAGTTCGTGAGCGGCAGCCAGGGGACGACGTCGAGGAGGTAGCGCGCCTTCGGGTACCAGTCGATGATCATGCCGCGGATCGATGTGAACGGCGAGCGGAGGAGCAGTCCGGCGCTCGGCTCGCGCATCGCCAGCTCGGCGGCGATGCCGGTGCCGAGCGAGAAGCCGTAGAAGAAGATGCGCCGGGCATCGAAGTCCGGGCGCTGGTAGAGCCAGGCGAGCGCGGCCGCGGCGTCGGTGTAGGTGCCCTCTTCGGTCGGCGTACCGCGGTTGCAGCCGTAGCCGCGATAGTCGAAGACGAAGAAGTTGCAGCCGATGTCGCGGAGGAACTCACGGAAGGCCTGCGCGCGATCCGGCGTCACCCAGAGGTCGCTGGCGTTGTAGCTGGTGCCGTGCATGAAGAGCAGTGTCGGCGCCGGCTGCGCGGGCGCGGGGAAGTACCAGCCCTGCAGCTCGAGCCCGTCGGCGGTCACGAAGCGCGCTTCTTCGTACGTGGCCGCGGCCGCGGACGGTGGCTCCGGGTTCCAGGGGCCGGTGTACAGGACGCGCGGCCGGATGATCCGCTCGGACACGACGGTGAGGGCCAGCGGCGGCATGGCGAGCGCTGCGGCCGCGCCGATCAGGTTCTTCAGCATCCACGTATGGTAACGAGCGATGAAGAGCGGTGCGAGCCGGCCGCGCCTGGCGTCCGGGTGACGCCGGCGTCGGCGCCGGGTGTGGTGCGTTGAGGTCGTCCCCCGAGACGTCACAGCGCATGCGCCTATCCTGCGCGGGTAGTGTGGCGGGATCACGATTCGAAGTTCCTAGAAAATATAACGCTTTTGTATGGACTTGGCGTCGGATGCGACGGATACTGACCGGTGAGCACGCTGACGCCCATGCGCTCCTCCCGGCGGCGGCGTAATCAGCCCGGTGCCGCGGTCAGCGGCGCGAAGCCGCTGGCCGTGGGCATCGTCCATCGCTGTCGATGCGGGCTGCCGCTCCCGCGACAGGACGCCCCTGCTCGCCGTGGCGGGAGGGGGCGTCGTATTCGTGCCGGAGCGATCGGTACCACAAGGTGGAGGGGACCAGGTGGATGTGTGCTGGCCGATCCACCTTCCAGCCGCTATCCCCCCGCGTCCATTCACCCCGCAGTGGGGACGAAGATCTTCCCTCCGGCGTCGGTTCCGCGGGCGCCGCAGCGCCTCCGCGGCTACGCGCGGGCCGCAGTCCCGCCGGCTACCCGCCACACCTGCGCCCCGGCGACGAACGCCGCGTCGAAGCGGTCGCCGTCGGCGCTCGTGATCAGGACCTGGTCGGCGTCGAGCGATGCCAGCACGTGCGCGCGGCGTGAGGCGTCGAGCTCGGAGAGCACGTCATCGAGCAGCAACAGCGGCCGCTCGCCGGAGCGCTCAAAGATCAGGCGCGCCTCCGCCAGTCGCAGCGCCAGTGCGGCGGTCCGCTGCTGCCCGCGCGATGCGAAGGTCGCCGCCGGCTCGCCGCCGAGCGTCATCGCCAGATCGTCGCGATGCGGGCCGACGAGCGTCACGCCGGCCGCGACGTCGCGCGCCCGCGTGTCCGTGAGGCGGGTGAGCAGCGCCGCTGCGATCGCCTCCGCGGCGGTCGCGGCGATGCGTTCGGCCGGCCAGGCATCGGCGAAGCGCGGCAGGTAGGTCAGAAGGAAGCGCTCGTCGCGGACGGAGCACGCCGCATCGGCTGCCGCGCCGGCGGCGCCGGGCTCGACGCCGAAGCTGAGCCGCGCGTAGGCGCCCTCGGCGGCGGCGGCGAGCTGGACGACGGCCTCGGCGCGGCGGCTGAACAACCGCGCGCCCGCATCGGCGAGCTGCTCGTCCCAGTAGGTCAGCTCGCCGGCGCGCGCGTCGCCCTCCTGCACGCGGCGCAGGAGTGCGTTGCGCTGGCTGATCACCTTCGTATAGCGCTGAAGCGCGCGCAGGTACGCGCGGTCGATCTGAGACAGCATGACATCCAGGTAGCGGCGTCGGCCGGCCGGGCTGCCTTTGACGAGGTCCATGTCGTCGGTCGTGAAGAGCACGGCGGTGATGGCGCCGATGACTTCGGACGCGCGCCGGGCGACGCCGTTGAGCTTGAAGCGCTTCGAGGCGACGAGCTCGCCGCGCGCGCTGGCGCGTCCGACGACCGTCAGCTCGACCGTTCGCTCGACGCCGCGGGCTGCCGCTGGCGGGGCGGCGTCTTCCCTGCCCGAAGCATCCGGCGGCAGCGCGGCGCTCGTTGCAGTCGCCATGCCGTCGGAGGCAACGGTGCCGGCGACGCGCGCGAAGGGCAGGGCGGCGTCGCGCTGCGACCAGGCGATGAAGTCGGCGTCGCCGGCGCTGCGGTCGGAGCGGCCGCTGGCGAGCAGGAACGCGGCTTCGAGGAGGTTCGTCTTTCCCTGCGCGTTCTCGCCGAGGAAGAGCACGCGGCCGGGCGCGAGCGGCAACTCCTGCTGCTCGTAGTTGCGGAAGTGCGCGAGTTCGAGGCGTCGCAGGTACATCTCGCATTGTACGGACCGGATGACCGGAGCCGGCAGGCCGAGATGGGTGTCGCGCGATCCGCGCACCCCGGCGGCGCGCACGGATCGAGGCGAAGCGTGCGACCGACTCGCCCGGCGACGGCGGATGCAGGCCCGGGATGGCGGACGGCGGCGTCCCGGGCGTCGCGGGCCGGAGCGCACGCGCCGAATGGCGCTGAAGCGACCGGGACAGACGGCACCGCCCGCTGCCATCGCAGGGATCGGCATCACAGGCGGCGATCGCCGGTTGGTTCCCGGAAGCCGCGTCGCGCCCTACACTGAGTCGGCGATCGACGACTTGGGAGCGTGCATGACGACAACGGCAACGGAAACCGACCGCAGGCAGCGGCTGCTCGAGCTCACGGCGACGCTCGCGGACGACTTCGCGACGCGGGCGGATGAGCACGACCGCGAGAATTCCTTTCCGTTCGAAAACTTCGACGCCCTGAAGCAGGCAAACTACACGTCGCTGCCGATTCCGGAGGAGCTGGGCGGCCTCGGCGGCGACCTGCTCGACCTCTGCGCCTGCCAGGAGCGCCTGGCGCAGGGCGACGCTTCGACCGCGCTCGCCGTCAACATGCACCTCTTCGCCATCGGCTCGATGGCCGAGCAGATGGCGATGGCCAACCCGACGGGGATGCTGATGGCGGGGATGATGGCGCAGCAGCGCTGGATCATCGGCGGCGGCTTCACCGAGGCCGAGATCGGCGGCAACTGGGGCTTCCCGACGACGAAGGCCGTGCGCGAGGACCGCGACGGAATCGCGGGGTTCATGTTGAACGGACGGAAGACGTTCACGTCGATGGCGCCGATCATCGACTTCTTCGCGATCAACACCTCGACGACGGACGAGGACGGCAACGCCGTCATCGGCATGTTCACGGTGCCGCGAGCGACGCCGGGGATCGAGATCATCGAGACGTGGGACACGATGTCGATGCGGGCGACGGCCAGTCACGACCTGGTGATCAACGATGCGTGGGTGCCGGCGGCCAGCCTCGTCGGCATGCGGCAGCCGGGCGATGCCGATGTCGGAGCGAACATTATCCTTTCGTGGTTCTGCTGCAGCGTGGCATCGGTGTACCTCGGCGTCGCCGTCGGCGCGCGCGACTTCGCGTACCAGTGGGCGAAGACGCGGCGGCCGGTGCTGTTCGAGCGGCCGATCAGCCACTTCCCCGGCGTCCAGTTCCATGCGGCGGACATCGAGGTGGAGCTGGTGGCGGCGCGCGCCGTCATTCGCCAGACGGCGCGGGAATGGCTGGGCGGCGGCCTCCGGGAGCGCGACGACCTCGCGCGCATCGTGATGGCGAAGTACGTGGCGACGAACGCGGCCGTGCGCGTCGTCGACGAGGCGATGGGCATCGTCGGGGCGCCGGGCATCTTCCGGCGGCACCCGATGCAGCGCTTCTACCGGGACGTGCGGCCGGGGCCGTTCCACCCGATGACCAACGACGTCGCCCGCGAGCTCATCGGCAAGGCTGCGCTCGGGATCCCGATGGAGTTCGAGCCGCGCTGGGGGTGAATCGGGCCGGAGCGAAGCGCGACGGGCCAATGGCCGGGCCGGCCGGTCGGGTGACGCCCGCTTCGGCCCCGGCGCGTAACATCTCTGAAGCACGCCCGCGCTTTTGGTGGGCGATACTGGAACAGGCGCCGGAGCGGCGCCGAAGACACGGGGGATCAGTGGGAGTGGAACCAGGATGAAGCGCCTTACCGGCATCCTTGCCGTCGTCGTGCTCAGCGTGATCGTCGGCGCCGCCGCCGTCATCGGCATCAATTCGGCCCGCGGCAACGGCAACAGCGCGACGACGGTCACGGTCGCCCAGGCGACGCCGAACAGCGGGCAGCAGGTGAGCGCCAACTCATCGTCGAGCAGCAGCACGACGACGCAGACGAACGGCGACTTCACCTCGCTGTACACGTCGACGCGACCGTCGATCGTCGAGATCACGACGGGCACGCAGGGGAGCAACGCATTTTCGCAGCAGGCCGAGGGGCTCGGTTCGGGCATCGTGCTCGACACCAACGGCAACATCCTGACGAACTACCACGTGGTCAGCGGCTCGAACAGCGTGACCATCACCTTCGCCGACGGCACCGTGTCGCAGGCGGATGTCGTCGGCAAGGACCCCGGGAACGACATGGCGGTCGTCAAGACGAGCGTCGACAAGAGCGAGCTCAAGCCGGCGAAGCTCGGAAACTCGGATAACGTGCAGATCGGCAACGTTGTCTTCGCCATCGGCAACCCCTTCGGCCTCGAAGGGTCGTTCACCACCGGCGTCATCAGCGGACTCAACCGCACGCTCGCCTCCGGTAACAACGGACGGCCGCTGCGCAACCTGCTGCAGACCGACGCTGCGGTGAACCCCGGCAACTCGGGCGGCGCCCTCTTCGATCTGCAGGGCCAAGTGATCGGCATCAACACGGCGATCGAGAACCCCGGGGGCAACACCTTCGCCGGCATCGCCTACGCCATCCCGATCAACACGCCGAAGCGCTACATGCAGCAGCTGCTGAACGGCGCGACGATCACGCACCCGCGGCTGGGGATCTCGGGCAGCACGCTGTCGCCGAGCGATGCGAAGAGCATCGGCGTCTCGTACGGCGTCGCTGTCGTGAACGTCGACCCGGGGAGCTCGGCGGAACAGGCGGGCCTGCAGCCGTCGTCGAACGGGAATGGCGACGTGATCACGGCGATCGACGGCAAGACGATGAAGACGTTCGAGGGCCTGGCGAACTACATCGACCAGAAGAACGTCGGCGACAAGGTGACGCTGACGGTGCGGCGCGGCGGCAAGGACCTGAAGCTCACGGCGACGCTGCAGGCCTGGAACAGCGCGGCGTGATCGAGCTGGCCGAGGAGGCCCGCGGCCGGACGAAGGTTGCGATGGCCGGCGGCCGGCGCCGGGATGCGGTCGAGCGGCACGTGTCAGCGCGAGGTGGAGCAGCCTGAGGAGTGAGGCGCGGGCGCGCGGCGTCACGCCTGGGATGCGTCGCCGTTGGGCGATGGCGCAGTGCGGCGGCTTCGGCCCGCGGAGTTTCCAGACGGCGCAAGACGGCGCAACCCCCCACCCTGTTCGCGCGCCGGCGGATGACGAAGAGGAGGCAGGGGCCGTCCCCTCTGCCTCCTGAAGGCGCAACCCGGCGCTAATCCCGCGGCAGACCCAGCCCGCGCTGCGCCATGATGTTGCGCTGGATCTCGCTCGTGCCGCCGGCGATCGTCGATGAGACGGCGGCGACGTAGCCGACGCCGTAGCGGCCCGCGGCGGCGTACTCGCCTGGGCCGCCGGTGACCATCCCGTACAGACCCGTCATCTTCAGACCGAGCGCCGCGATGCGCTGCCCCATCTCCGACGTGAATAGCTTGCACATCGATGCCTCGTGGTTCGGGATGAGGCCGGCGCTCTGCATGCTGACGACGCGGTACGACATCATCTTCGCGACGAGCGCCTCGATCCAGCGGTCTGCGAGCGCTGCCTGCACGGACTGCTTGCCGGCGCCGACGGTGACGGCGGGGTGCTCCTTCGCGAAGCGGATCAGGCCTTCGAGCTGTTTGCGGATGCCTACCGCCGAGCCGATCGACGAGCGCTCGAAGTCCAGCGTCGTCGTGCCGATGTACCAGCCGCGGTTCTCCTCACCGAGCCGGTTGCGCGCGGGGACGCGGACGTTCTCGAAGAAGACCTCATTGAAGGTCGCGCTGCCCGCCATCGTGATCAGCGGCCGGACGGTGACGCCGGGCGCGTGCATATCGAGCATGAAGTAGCTGATGCCGCGGTGCTTCGGCGCGTCGGGGTCCGTCCGCGCGAGCATGTACATCATGTCGGCGAACTGGGCGCCGGTGGTCCAGATCTTCTGGCCGTTCACCACGTAGTCATCGCCGTCGCGGACGGCGCGGGTCTGCACCGACGCGACGTCGGAGCCGGCGTTCGGTTCGGACCAGCCCTGGCACCACTGCACCTCGCCGTTGAGGATGCCGGGGAGGTGCTCCTTCTTCTGCTCGTCGGTGCCGTGGACGATGAGCGTCGGGCCGAACATCATCACGCCGAAGCCGCCGACGTTCTGCGCGCCAAACTCGGCGAACTCCTCGTTCATGATGAACTGGCGCTTGGTGTCGAGGCCGGCGCCGCCGTACTCCTTCGGCCAGGCGGGCGCCACCCAGCCGCGCGACGCCAGCGTCGAGCGCCAGCGCTTCATGATGCCGCCGGTGTTCGCCTCACGGCTGCGGAAGAGGCCCTCGCCCTCACCGCCCTCGTTGCGGCCGCCGCGGCGCAGCTCCTGCGGGTACTCCTTTTCGAGGAAGTCGCGCACCTCGCTGCGCCAGCTCGCCTCCTCGTTCGTGTCGTTGAAGTCCATGGTGTGCCTCCTTGGCGGCTGGCCGGCCCATGCGGCCGTGCCATCGATCATACGGTGGTGCGGGTCGTTGGGGAAGTCCGGCTGGTCGTTGTGACGGGCCCGCAACGGTGTCCGGTGAGGCGCCGCTCAGGCGCCGGGCGCCGCGCCGCTGCACGTCGCGTTCCGCGCGGAGCGTCTCGTTTCTGCTGTCGCCTGCAGCCGCGCCCGTCGTCACTGACATCCATCCCCTGCAGTCAGACGACAAGCGTCGCGGCAACCCAACGTATCCAACACTTCGTGGGTCACGTGTACGGTTACGCGATCGGCGTGCAGAGCAGGAAACATCCGTCGACCTCGGATTGCTGCCGCGGCCACAGGTGAATACGCCCCCGAACGTTGGGGGCAGGACCGGCGGCGGCGGCACGCTGTTCACGCAGCTCATGTACCGGGCGCTGGCGCTGTTTGGGCTGGGCTTTGCCGGGGTTGGGAGCGAGTCTGGGGACGCACGATGGCGGCGCCCGGCGCCAAGCAGCGGCCTCAGGTACGACCGCGGCACGGCTGCCGTTCAGTCGCCGGAGACGACCCGCGTCGAAAGGAAGGAGGCTCGGATGGAGCCTCCTTCCTCGTCGCCCTGATCAGGACCCGCCCCGAGAGCAGCGGGCTCAACCAAAGACGGCGAAGATCTCCTCGAACGCCTTCATCTGCCCGCCCGAGGCGCTCGACGGCACGAGGATCGGCGTGCGCACGCCTGCGGCGAGCCAGGCTTCGAACCCGTCGCGCACCTCCGACGCGCTGCCGTACAGCGTCACGTCCCTGAGCCAGCGCTCCGACATCAGCGACGGGATCTTCGCCGTGTCGCCGGCCTGCTGGGCGGCGCGGATCGCCAGCATCTCCTCTTCGTACCCGGCCTCGATCCAGTAGTTGTTGTAGTTCGGCAGCAGGACGTAGCCCGTGAGCGTCCGGCGCATGACCGCCGCCGCCGCCTCGCGGTCGTCGGAGATGCAGGTGGGGATCATGTCACCGACGAAGAAGTCCGGGCCGGCGAGCTTCTCCTGCGGTAGGCGCGCCAGCGATGCCGCTATGTGCGAGCGTGCGCCGTTCGCCCAGACGACGCCATCGGCGATCTCGCCCGCCAGCTCGACCATCTTGCGGCGCAGCGTCGCCAGGACGATCGGCGGCAGCTCGCCGGCGCCCTGCCCGGCCGCTGCGCGCACGCGCTCGACGAAGCGTCGCATGTCCGAGAGTGGCTTGCCGGTCTGGATGCCGAGTCGCTGGATGACCGGGTCGTGGGTGACGCCGACGCCGAAGCGAAAGCGGCCGCCGGACAGTTCGTGGATGAACGAGGCGGCGCCGGCGAAGTCCGATGGCTGCCGCAGGTAGATCGGCTGCACCGACGTGCCGAACGTGATCGTCTCGGTCGAGAGCGCGATCGCCGCGGCGAGCCCCATCGCATCGCCGAAGCTCGGCAGGTAGATGCCGGCGTACCCGCGCTTCTCGATCTCCTGCGCGAGGCCGATCGTCGAGCGGCGGCGTCCGGGGACGGCGGCGAGCGAGAGCGAAGGCATAGTCATGGTGTGTCTTCTCCTGCGCGTGTGACGTGATCGCTGGTGTCCGGCGCCGGGGGAAGGCGGCTCCCGGACGCCCGACAGCTGCCACGATGCCGCACAGCCGCGTAACGATCCAGCATCGGCGAGCGAGCCTCGACGAAGCGACCTGGCGCCGCGGCAGTGCGACTGCCGCTGGCGGCGCTCGCACGTCCGGCGTCAGCGTCGCCGCGGCTCCGGCGTCGCGCTTCTCTCCGAACGCTCGGCGTCTCAGGTCGTGCGTCCCCAGAGCCGGTCAGTCGACGATCGACGAGTAGACGATGTTCTTCAGCTGGCCGCGGAAGTTGAACGTCGCCGAGGGCATGAGCTGCGTCATGAAGATGCAGATCAGATCCTCCTTGGGGTCCACCCAGAAGATCGTCGAGGCGGCGCCGCCCCAGTAGTAGTCGCCTTCTCCGAGCGACCCCGCCGCGACTTCGCTCAGCGTCGAAGCGAAGCCGAGGCCGAAGCCGATGCCCTCGTACGCCGTCTCCGAGAACGCACCGACGGCGAGGCTCGCCAGGTCGCCGCCGCCCGGCAGGTGGTTCTTGTGCATCAGCTCGAGCGTCCGCCGGCCGAGGATACGGGCGCCGTCGAGCTCGCCGCCGCGCCGCAGCATCTCGCAGAAGCGCAGGTAGTCCGCGGTCGTGCTCGTGAGGCCGCCGCCGCCGGAGAAGAACGACGGCTCGCGGAGGTACGCGCTCGTCTCCGGATCGTCGATGAGACGCAGCGACTTGTCCGGCTGCCGCTGATAGTTGGCGGCGAAGCGCGACAGCTTCCCGGGCGCGACATGGAACGCCGTATCGGTCATGCCCAGCGGGTCGAAGATGTGCTCCTGGAGGTAGCGGTCGAAGCGCTGGCCGGAGAGCGCCTCGACGAGGTAGCCGCAGACGTCGGTGGAGAACGAGTACATCCAGCGCGTGCCGGGTTCGTAGCGCAGCGGCACGTGCGCCAGCTTGTCGACGAAGCTCTTCAGCGTCTCGCCGCGGCCGCGCTGCACACCCGGCGTCGCGTAGGCGCGGTCGGCCGGATGCCGCGTCATGCCGTAGGAGAGGCCGCCGGTGTGGCTCAGCACGTGACGGAACGTCATCGGCTGGTCGGGCGCCTTGAGCTGCATCGACTCGCCGTCGCCGGAGACCCAGACCTTCAGGTCGCGCCACTCGGGGATCACGCGATGTACGGGGTCGTTCAGCTGGAACCGCCCCTGCTCGTAGAGCTGCATCAGCGCTACCGACGTGATCGGCTTCGTCATCGAGTAGATGCGGAAGATCGTGTCATCCTGCATCGGCCGCTTGCGCTCGCGGTCCATCAGCCCCTGCGAGCGAAGGTAGGCGACGTGCCCGTGCCGCGCGACGAGCGTCTGGCAGCCGGCGATCTTCCCCGGCGCGACGTAGTTGCGCTGCAGGTGCTCCGTGATCCGCTCGAGTCGCTCGGCTGAGAAGCCGGCCTGCTCCGGTGCCAGTAGCATGTGGTGCCTCCCTGTGAATGCCGTCCTGCCGAAGTATCGTACCGCGCACGCCGCCCCAGGTCGCGGGCCGAAGGGTGAGAATCGGGCCGCTCGTGCTGATCCTGGCCGCCGCGCCGCCGCGCGTGCCGTGCGCCCGACCTCTGCGTCCACTTGCGGGCGCTCGCCGGCGGCGCGAAGATGCGTGGCACCGGGAGGAGGTGCTCGATGAGCACCAGCAACGCCCGCATGACGGCCGCATCCGGCGCCGACGACGTCGCGGCGGCGCTCGCTGGCGATGGGTACGCCATCGTCGAAGGGCTGCTCAGCAGGGACGACGCGCGAGCCAAGCGCGCGGAGTTGACGCGCATCCTCGACGCGACGCCGGTCGGCCGCAACGACTTCGAGGGGTTCCATACACGTCGCATCTACGCGCTCTTCGCGAAGACGCGCGTCTTCGACCGCCCGGCAACCGACCCGCTCGTGCTGGGCGTCCTCGACCGCGTGCTCGGCGGGAGCTACCAGCTGAGCGCGCCCGTCGGCATCGAGATCGCGCCGGGCGAGACGGCGCAGCCGCTGCACACCGACGACGGCATCTACCCGATCGCGCGGCCGCACCCGGAGATCGTGCTGAACACGATGTGGGCGCTCGACGACTTCACGGAGGAGAACGGCGCGACGCGCGTCGTGCCGGGGAGCCAGAACTCCACGCAGCGTCCGCCGGAAGACGCGCCGGTCGAGATCGCGACGATGCCTGCCGGCTCGGTGATGTTTTTCGTCGGCAGCGTCTACCACGGCGGCGGCGCCAACAACAGCGACAGGCCGCGGCTCGGCACCATCCTGCACTACTGCGCCGGCTGGCTGCGGCCACAGGAGAACCACATCCTCGGCGTGCCGCGTGAGTTGATGCGGACGCTGGATCCCCGGCTGCAGGAGCTTTTGGGATACAACATCCACCCGCCGTTCGTCGGCAACGTCGACGGCCGCCACCCGCGGAAGTGGCTGGAGGACCGCCGCTGACGCCGCGCGTCGGCCGGTCGACGGTCGATGGTCTGCGGCTAGGGGAGTCTGTTCGACCGTGGTCCCGTGTGGGCGCCGCTGGCCGCGCGAGGAGCATGCCTGGGGCGAGCCAGCGATGCCGCCTTGTTCAAGCGGCCGGGCCGGCCGTCGCCTCGCGCGCGAGCGGCCTCCATCGCCAACGGCGCACCGGTGTCCCCGGTCCCGGCGGCGGAGGTTCGGAGCCCGCCTGGCTCCCACGGACTGCCGGCGGCGGATATCATCGGCGGACAGGACCAACCGACGACGGAGGCCACCCGACGGAGCCGCTCGACTTCCGGTCGATCATCGGCCACTTCCCCACCGGCGTGACGGTGATCACGACGGCCGCGGGCGAGGAGCTGCAGGGGATGACGGCAAACGCCGTCGCCTCGCTGTCGCTCGAGCCGATGCTCGTGCTGGTGTGCGTCGACAAGGGCACGCACACGCATCGCGTGCTCGATGATGGCGGCGTCTTCGTGGTGAACATCCTCGCCGAGCACCAGGAGGAGTTGTCACGGCTGTTCGCCCGTCGCGCCGAGCCGGAGATGGGTTCGCTGCGCGGCCAGCGGTTCATGCTGGGCAGGACGGGCGCGCCGATCCTCGAAGACTGCCTCGCGTTCCTCGAGTGCCGCGTGTCGTCGATCCACGACGGCGGCGACCATTCGATCTTCATCGGCGAGGTGGTCGACGGACGCGTTGTAGCGGCCGGCCGGCCGCTGGTGTTCTTCCGCGGCCGCTACCATGCGCTCGGAGAGCCGTGAGCGCGTCGGGCCCGCGACGCTCGCGCATCAGCCTGCGTCGGCGGCCGTGCCGCCGGCGACGAGAATCGCGCGAGGGCTGTTTCCGGATCTCCGGCCCTCGGTCAATCCGTCCTCGCGCACTCGATCGCGCGGCGTCTGGATACCCACACTCGCCACGTTGAAGTTCTGAGACTTTGACCGCTAAGTGTTCCGAGACTTTGTCCGCTGCACG